>Ga0123338_10003942_pt1 | contig 13160 bp, 9 predicted proteins | sample grotaG_FD_89793 | JGI IMG/M metagenome (GOLD analysis project Ga0123338, IMG submission 89793) | Glacier valley bacterial and archeal communities from Borup Fiord, Nunavut, Canada, to study Microbial Dark Matter (Phase II) -... | ecosystem: Environmental > Aquatic > Freshwater > Ice > Glacier ... | reverse complement strand
CCACCCGCACCCGCCGCCGCACGACCAGGTGGGCCACGCCCAGCGCCGCCGCCAGCGCCAGGTCTTGCGGGCGCAGCCGCTGCCCGGCGGCCAGGGCCGGCGTGCCAGCCGCAATGTCCTCGCCTTGCGGTCGAGTATTAGCCCCAGGTTTCAGGCCCGCGGGCAGGCGAACTCCGGCCGTGGACAGCTCTACGTCTTCCTGCATGAAGACCGTATCGGCGCCGGGCGGCATGGCGGCACCCGTGAAGATGCGCCGCACCGTGCCGGGTGCCAGCGCCTCGGCTGCCGCGGCTCCGGCGGGCAGGCGGCCCACAACCGGCAAGGCGTCCGCCATCTCCAAGTCGGACAGCCGCACGGCATAGCCGTCCACGGCCGAGTTGCGGAACGGCGGCAAGTCCCCTGGCGCCGCCAACCCGTCCGCCAGGATGCGCCCGTCCGCCTCCAGCAGCGCCACCCGCTCCGTCCCGTCAACCGCCTGAGTGCCAGACGCAATCAGCGCCTGGGCCTCCCCGACCGTCAGCAGCTTGCCGCCGAACGCGAAGCAGTCGTCGCTCAGTTGCGCCATGCCCGGCTATCCCCGGCGCAACCAGGCCGCCAACGGGACGGCGGCGTCCCGCACGGCGGCGGCAATCCCGCCGATGTCGTCCAGGTCCAGCCGGGGCACCGGGCAACCCGGCAGCGCCACGTCGGACGCCACGGCCCGGATGGCCGGGTCACCCGGCTGCAACAAGGGCTTGCCAACCGCCGCGCGATGCACCTCGATCTTGGGATGCGTCTCGCGCTTGAACCCTTCCACCAGCACCAGGTCCACCGGGGACAGCCGGGCCAGCAACTCGGCCAAGCCCGGCTCCGCCGCGTCCCGGTGCTCGTGCATCAAGGCCCAGCGGGCGGCAGAGGCGACCAGGACCTCCTGCGCGCCGACCTGCCGGTGCTCCCAGGAGTCCTTGCCAGGCTGGTCCACGTCGAAGCCGTGGTGCGCGTGCTTCACCGTGGACACGCGCAGCCCGGCACCGGTCAGCACCGGGATCAGGCGGCGCAGCAAAGTCGTCTTGCCCGCCCCACTCCAACCGGCAAAACCGATCACGCGCATCGCGTCGCCCTCGGCTGGTCCCATCCCACGGCGCTCAGGCCGCAAGACGAGCCAGGTGCGCCGTCACTTCGGCGCCCGACATCGGGCGGCCGGTCAGGTAGCCCTGCACGAACTTGCAGTCGAGGCCCCGGAGCACCTCCAACTGCTCGGGCGTCTCCACCCCCTCGGCCACCACCGACAGGCCAAGCCGGACGCTGAGCGCCAGGATGGTTTGCACGATGGCCACGGTCTCGTCGTCCCCGGTGATGCCGTCAATGAAGGACTTGTCAATCTTGATGCGGTCGAACGGGAAGCGCCGAAGGTAGCTGAGGCTGGCGTAGGCCGTGCCGAAGTCGTCCAGCGTCATGCCGACGCCTTGCCGGCGCAAGCTGTTCATGGTGTCCAGCACTAGGCCGGAATCGTCCAGCAGCAAGCCTTCCGTCACCTCCAGGTCCAGCCGGTGCGCCGCCAGGCCGCTGCGCTGCAGGACGGCCGCCACACGCTCCGGCAGGTCGGGCTGGCGGAACTGCAGCGGCGACAGGTTGACGGCAAGCCGGATCGCCGGGTCCCACCGGGCCGCCTCCGCACAAGCCGCTTCCAGCGCCCATTGTCCCAGCGGCAGGATCAGCCCGGACGCCTCTGCAAGCTGCACGAAGGCGTCGGGCTGCTGCGGTCCGCGGTCCGGGTGGGTCCAGCGCAACAGCGCCTCAAACCCGACGATCCCCAGCGTCGCGGCGTCGCACAGCGGCTGGAAGGCGAGCGTGAACTGCGACGTCGCCAGCGCCTCGGCCATGTCGCCCTCGATCCGCACACGCTCCCTCAAGCGGGTGTTCATGCCAGGCTCGAACACGCGGAAGCAGTTCCGCCCGGCGTCCTTTGCACTGTACAGCGCCGTGTCGGCGTTGCGGAGCAGCAGGTCCGGCGTGTCCCCCGAGCAGGGATAAACCGCCACCCCAACGGAGCAGCCGATGAACAGGCGCTGGCCCTCGATGTCGAACGGCGCTGACAGGGTCTCCACCACGCGGGACGCAAGCTGCTGGGCGGCTTGCGGCTGGTCGCCCTGCGCCTGGATGATGGCGAATTCGTCCCCGCCCATGCGGGCCACCATATCGCCTGCCCGGATGGTCCCGCACAGGCGGTGGGCCACGGCGGCGAGCAGCTTGTCCCCTACCACGTGACCGCGCCGGTCGTTGACCTGCTTGAAGTTGTCCAGGTCGAGGTACAGCAGCCCCAGCCCTTGCTCTCCGCGGGCCGCGGCAGCGATGGCCTGGGCCAAGCCGTCCTGGAAGCGCGGCCGGTTGGCAAGCTGCGTCAGGTCGTCGTGATGGGCCAGGAAGCGGATACGGTCCTCCGTCACCTTGCGGAACAGCGCCGGGCGCATCGTGTCGGCAAGGGCGGCAATGTCGGCGACGACCCCTGGCAAGTCTGCCCGCACGGTCTTGAAGGCAAGCGACACCCCGAACCGCTCCTCCTGCACCCAGATAGGGTAGCTGATTTGGCTCTGCAGCCCCGCATCCATGGCGGCTTGCAGCAGGACGTAGCGTTCCGGGTTCTTGATGTCCTTATAGATGATGATGCGGGGCTGGTTGCGCCGCAGGGCGTCCGCGGTGAAGGAGTTGCCCCATATCATCGGCACCGCCGGGGGCTGGCGGTAATAGGACTGCGCGTCCAGGTCGTCGCTGTTGAACCGGCTGATCTCCTGCAAAAGGTCGCCAGGGGAGGTCATCCGCCAGATGCGCCCGATCAGCGCGTCGTGATAGGTGCACAGCTCCTTGAGCATGTCGGTAAGCGCATCCGTGATCGAGCCGGCGTCCGCGACCTGGTGCAACATGCGCTGAACCCGGGCCTCACGTCTGGCTGCCACCCTGATCTCGGCCTCCCGCCGTTCCTGGCCGAGATGACTTGCGATCAGGCCCGCCATCAGGACCATGGTTTGGGACGCGGCGGCGTCGGGTGTGCCCTTGCCGGGCCGGGGCACGACGCACAGGCAGCCGGCCGCATACCCGGCAGCGGTCGTCAGGGCGGTCACCAAGACGTGGTGGGCCGAAACGCCAGCAGACGCCGCTCCAGCAAGCGGGACCAGATGCACCGTGCCCGGCGCAAGGGCTACCTGCCGGGACACCTCGGCAACGAACGTCGCCTCCGCCCGGGATAGGCCGGAGAAGCTATGCGGCACCGCCACGTCCGTGCCCAGCGGAAGAATCACCACCCCCGAGGCATCCAGAGACCGGACGCACAGCCATGCAAGGGAGGAGGACACCGTCCCTTGCCCCAGAGGCGGCACGCCGCCCGTCTCAATTGCTATGTAATCGTCGTGCGCCAAGCAACTGGTCCTCGAAGGTGGACACGTTCGGAGCGCACCGGGTTGCGGCCGCCCCAATTGCGCCTTGAAATTGCCGTCGCGTGTCCCCGCGCGTCGTTGACAGTTGGACTGTGTGTACGATGCCTGCAATGCACGCCGTGATAAAGGCATGACGCGCATCGCCGCACAGGCAGTCTCACCGGCCACGAAGCTGAAACCGTCACTGCTGCACCGCCAGTCAAGCAGGGAGGCTTTCACAATATCGAGAGTTTTATGATTATTCAGACACTTGTGTTGAATGGACTTTCAGGCGACAACAAACGTGCGTCAAGGCGGCAACCTACCAGACAACAAGGTGCTGTGCGGAGTAGGCCATGAGCAAGAGGGGACTGCGCACCGAAGCTACACGTCTCCCCAGGCACGGGGCCGGACAGGGAACGGCCACGCTGCCCTCCGCGACCGGAATGGTGGTGCAAGGCGGCGCGCTCCCGCCTCCGGCGCCCTGGACGCCGGATGAGGGCTTGCATCTTCGTCCCCTTGGCCTCTCGCCGGCGGAACAGGCCATCCGCTCCCTGATCGAGCCTGCCTTCGACGTCCAGTACTACCTTTTAACCAACCAGGACGTGTTTGCCGCCGGCATTGACCCGCTGGACCACTACGTGCGGAGCGGCCGTCTGGAGGGGCGCCGTCCGGCGCACTGGTTCGATCCCGCCTTCTACCAGAAGGCCTACCCGGACGCGGCTGCGTCGGGACACGACCCATTCGCGCACTACATCCTGTACGGCCGGGCCGAGGCGTGCCCGACGTCCCGCATCAACGGCCCTGCCCGGCAGGCCCTGGGGCTGATCAGGGCGCCTGCCACGTGCCGGCCAGGCGGGCAGCTCGACACGATCCTGCACCTGCACCCCCTGGTGCTGGTGGAAGACTTGCGTGGACGGCTCGTGGACGCAGGGGCACTGACCGTCTCCATCAGCCACGACCAGTACATGCAAAGCGTCGGCGACATCCAGAACCTGATCGGAAGCGAGCAGGCGGCGTTCAACGCCCGCGGCGAGGGCTACCTGCATCTCGCACCCGCCGTGCCGTTGACGACCCTGGCGACGGACGAACCTGGCAAGCTCTACCTTCATGTCACGCTGAACGGCGGCTACCTCGGCGCGACGACGGCAGCGGAACTGCTCGACGCCCTGGCAGCCCTGTCGCCGGACCTGCCCCACCGCCGCCGCCTGGTGGTCCATTGCCTGTTCGGTCATAGCGTGCACGTCGTCGCAGCCTTGCATGAAGTGCTGGCGCATCCTGACCTCCAGCCGCCGGAGGCGGTATTCTGGACGCACGACTACCACTCGGTCTGCGTCGGATACGCCTTGCTGCGCAACGACATTGCCTTCTGCGGCGCGCCGCCGCCGGGCAGCCTGGCCTGCCGCGTCTGCATCTACGGCGAGGAACGCCCGGCCCACGTCGCCGCGGTCCGATACTTGTTCGACGCCATCCCGTTCCGGATTGCGGCGCCATCGGCCGTCGCCCTGGCGCTGTGGCTGCGCCACGCCGGCCTGCCGCACCGGTCGGCAGAGGTCGTTGACGTGCTGCGCCTGGACCCCACCGCAATCCGGCTGCGCATGGAGGGCGCCCCCGGGCGTGGCAGCCCCGGGCGTCCAGTGTGCGTTGCATTCGTCGGCCATCCCGCGCCGCACAAGGGCTGGGACGCCTTCCGCCAGATCGCGTCGGAACTGTCGCAGAGCGGCTTCTACCGCCTTCTGCACCTCTCGTCGTCCGGCGACCAGGACCTGGGTGGCGTCGTCCACGTACCCGTGCGGGTCAGCCCCGACCAGCCAGATGCGATGGCGACCGCCCTCGCCGCCGTCGGCGCCGACCTGGTCCTGGTGCTGTCGCCCTGGCCCGAGACCTTCTGCATCGCCGCGTCGGAGGCGCTGGCCGCCGGTGCCGACGTCCTGACGCTGGAGTGCAGCGGCAACGTCGCCAAGCTGGTGCAACGGACCGGGCGCGGCCAGGTGTTCGCCACTGCGGACGACCTGGCAGCGTTCCTCGCCAGCGCCGAAGGCGTGCGCTACGTGCGCGCACGCCACTCCGCGGGCGCCGAAGTCGGCCGCATCCAACTGCTCGGCGCAACGGCCGCGATGCCGCCCGACGACCTCCCGGTATCCCCCGCCCCGTCCGCCCGTGGCGTGATGGCGGACCACGCGTGATGCGCGTCTGCTGCTTCACCAGCCTGACCCTGGCCTACGCCGCACGGGCGATGGTCCTGGCCGAGACCCTGCGCCAGGCGCATCCGGGCTGGACGATCGTCGCAGTCCTGGTGGACCGGCCCGGTAACGGCCCGGCGCCCCTGCCCGGCTTCGACGAGGTCGTCAGCGTCAATGACCTGGACATCCCGGGCCTGCCGGGCTGGCTGTTCAAGCACGACGTGGTCGAAGCCTGCACCGCCGTGAAAGGCGCAATGATGTGCCGGTTGCTTGCAGGACCGTATGACGCGGTGATCTACCTCGATCCCGACATCGCCGTCTTCAACCCGCTTGAGGAGGTCGAGGCGGCGCTTGCAAACGCGGACATCGTGCTGACGCCGCATCAGACCACGCCGAACACGCCGACGGCGGCGATCAAGGACAACGAGTTGGGGTCCCTGCTATACGGAACCTACAACCTCGGCTTCATCGCCGTCCGCAACGGCCCAACTGGAAAAGCCTTCGCGGCCTGGTGGGCATCCATGCTGCACCGCGCTTGTTACGACGAGCCTGAAGCCGGGCTGTTCACCGACCAGCGCTACATTGACCTGGTGCCGGGCCTGTTCGACGGCGTCCGCGTCCTGCGCCACCCCGGCTGCAACGTCGCAAGCTGGAACCTCAGCACCCGCCATGTGACGATCACAGCCGACGGCGCCATCCTCGTGAACGGGGAGCCGCTGCGCTTCTTCCATTTCACCAAGGCTGGCAGCATCGGCGACCTCATGATGGACCGCAACGCCGGCGACAACGTGGAGGCGTTCGAGCTGCTGGCCTGGTACAAGCGCCGCCTGCACCACTACGGCCAAGCACTGGTCCCAGCGCCCTGGGCCTACGGCCACTTCACCAACGGCGTGCCGATCCCCCGCGAGGCCCGCCGGCTGTTCCGCGCCCGGCGCGACCTGATGGCGTATTTCGCCGACCCGTTCGACGCAGGCCTGCACGAGTCCTACTACGGCTGGCTGCACGCCGAACACCCCGGGATGCTGGCCGACAGCGCGGCCATCGCAGCCGCTTGAAGCGGCATCGAGGCAAACGGAGTCATTCGACCCGGGGTTGCGCATCCCTCAACAACAAAATCCAGCATGAAGGGTGTGCCTACCTGCACCGGCTATGCTCAAGCCTGCATTTTTTGCGAACACCTTCATCAGGACGTGTCCACGTCCAGTCCGGTGATGCCTGACACCAAGGTCCGTCCGCTCTGACCGCGTCATCGTCATTGCGAGGCGCCCTTGCGCCGTCGCGATCCAGGGGCCGACAGGACCATCTCTGCCGCTCCTGGGATGCCGCGTCGGTTGGCTCCTCGCACCGACGGTGTAGCACTATAAGGGTCAGGGCGGCTGGCTGCTGACGTTAGGCATCGGGGCGGAGCAGTATTTTCCCAGTATGGGTCGCACTTTGCATCAAGGCATGGGCCTCGGCTGCCTTCGCAAACGGGAGGACAGTTGATGTCACTGTCCTGATCCGCCCCGCCATGACGTGCGGCCACACCTTCTCCCGCAGTTCCAGGATGGCACGCGCCTTGAACGCAGCAGGCCGCGTCCGCAGCGTCGAGCCGGTATAGGTGATCCGCTTCAGCATGACCGGCATCAGGTTGATCTCGACCTTGGACCCCAGCGCGAACGCCAACTGCACGATCCGCGCGCCTGCTGCCGCGGCTTTGATGTTCCGCTCGATATACGGGCCGCCCACGATGTCTAGGATCATGTTGGCTCCGCCCGCGTCACGCATCACCTGCACGAAGTCCTGCTCCGCGTAGTTGATCACCCCGTCTGCGCCCAACTCCGCGCACACCCGGCAGCGCTCCGCCGGGCTGTCGGTGGCGAACACCCTCACGCCGAACGCCTTGGCAACCTGGATCGCGGTTGTGCCGATCCCGCCAGCCCCGCCATGCACGAGCAAGGTCTCGCCCGCCTGTAAGCCGCCTTCCATGAACAGGTTGCTCCACACCGTCACGAACGTCTCTGGCAACCCCGCCGCATCGCGGACGGACACGCCACCTGGCACCGGCAAGCAGTGCCCGGCATCGGCCACGCAATATTCCGCGTATCCACCACCATCGGTCAGCGCCGTCACATGGTCGCCCATGGCCCAAGCCGTAACGGCAGTGCCCACCGCAACGACAGTTCCCGACACCTCCAGCCCCAGCAGGTCGGAGGCGCCGGGCGGCGCGGGATACAGTCCCTTCCGCTGCATGATGTCCGGGCCGTTCACCCCGGCGGCGGCAACATGGATCAGCACCTGATCCGCCGCGGGCTGCGGCACTGGCCGGGTGCCCAGCCCCAGCACGGAGGGTTCGCCGGAACCGTTCATGGTGACGACGGTCATGGTGTCCGGAACGTTCATGTTGATGTCCTCAATACCTGGTCCGGCCCGGCTGGATCGGCCGCGTGTGCTGCCCACCCGTCATAGCGGGGGGTGCGGTGCCGTAGCATCCCCTGGGACCGCGGAGTCAGGTCCGCAGATGGACTGCGACGGCGCAAGGACGGCGCGCAATGACCGGACCGGCGCCAAGCCGGCCGCAACGCCTGTGGGTATGACAGGGATGCGGTTCAGCCAGGAAATCCGGGCCGCAGACGTTCCCGCCCCTACCCTGCCCGCCGCGTCAGCTTCCGGTGAAGGCGGGCCGGCGCTTCTGCATGAAGGCCGCGCGGCCCTCGCGGTAGTCGCTGCTGTCCATGCACGCCTTCACGGCAGCCTGGATGCCGGGCACGTCGCGGTCGCCAGGGTCCTTCAGGGCCTCATTGATGACCTTTTTGTGCGCCGCCACCGACAGCGGCGCGTTGTCCGCGATGCTGCGCGCCATGGCCATGACCGTCTCCGTCAGCGCCGCGGCGGGCACGACCTGGTTGACCAGCCCAATGCGTTCCGCCATCGCCGCGTTGATCTGGCTGCCGGTGTACAGCATCATCCGCGTGTGCGCCGCCCCGGCCAGCGACACCAGCTTGCGCGCCATCTCCAGCCCATAGACGTTGCCGATCTTGGCCGCCGGCGCTCCGAAGATCGCCGTGTCCGCCGCAATCCGCATGTCCGCCTGCATGGCGATGTTCAGCCCGCCGCCCAGGCAGTATCCCTCGATCCGCGCGATCATCGGCTTGCCGAAGCCCGCGAGCTTGGCGCGGCCGCCGCTGGTCTGCCGGTCGTACTCCTGCTGCGCATCCGCATCACCGCGCATCGAGTCGAACTCGCTGATGTCCGCCCCCGACACGAACGCCTTCGGCCCGGCGCCCGTCAACACGACGACCTTCACCGCCGGGTCGGCGGCGAACGCGTCCAGGATCTCGGCCAGCCCCGCCCACATCGCCACCGAGATCGCGTTGCGCTTCTCCGGCTGATTGAACGTCGCCGTCCCCACGCCGTCCACGATCTCCGCCAGCATTTTGCCGTTTGCGTATTCCATTGCGTGTGCCCTTCCTTGGACATCATAGCGGCCTGCGGCCGCACGGTCCGCCTGCCCCACAGAAAGCCGCAGGACTCAGCCGCATCTAGTTGCGGCGTGCGGAGCAGCCGGAACCGCCCCGCACGCCAAATTAGCTAAAGCATCATCGGATCAAACCTGTCCACGCTCCGATAAAGATGCCCGTAGAAACAAAAGGCTAGTGTGCCGGATCAGAAGTTCGTCGGCCCTTGCCGGCGAGCTTCTGATCGGTCGGCACGCTGAAAACAAATGATATAGTGACCTGAAGCTGAGGTTCGCCACTCCGGCGGACTTCAGGTTCAGGACACTAGCGTGTTCGGTGCGTCTGTCCGCATCGAACACGCTCTAGTGCTTGACCGTCTCCGCCCGCTGGCAGATCAGCGCATGAACGACATCCAGCGTCGGCGTCGGCACGTCCACCATCCGGCCCAACTCCTGCACGACGGTGACAAGCGGGCTGATCTCCATCGCCCGGCCGCGCTCCAAATCCTGCAGCATGGACGTCTTGTGCGCCCCCACCTTGCGCGCGCCCTCGATCCGCCGGTCCACGTCCACGCGGAAGCCGACGCCCAGCTTGCTGGCGATGGTCTGCGCCTCCACCATCATCGCCCGGGCCACGGCACGGGTGCCGGGGTCGGTGCAGATCACGTCCAGCGTCGCGTGCGTCAGCGCGCTGATCGGGTTGAAGCTCAGGTTGCCCCACAGCTTCAGCCACATCTCGTCGCGTATCTTGTCCAGCACCGGCGCCTGCAACCCGGCGGCCGTGAACGCCGCCGCAAGCCGCTCCACCCGCTCCGTCTTCTCGCCGTTCGGCTCGCCGAGCGGGAACTTGTTGCCGTAGATGTGCTGGATGACCCCGGGCTCCACGACCTCGGTCGCGGGATAGACGATGCAGCCGATGGCCCGCTCTGGCCCCAGCCCGGTCCATTGCAGGCCGCCGGGGTCCACGCTCTCGACCGTCTTGCCCTCGTGCGGGCCGCCGACGCCGTGGAAGTACCAGTAGGGGATGCCGTTCACGGCCGTGACGATGGCGGTGTCGTTCCCCAGCAGCGGCTGCATGGACTCGACGGCGCTGGTCAACTGGTGCGCCTTCAGGCCGACGATCACGTAGTCCTGTGGCCCAAGCTCGGCCGGGTCGTTGGTGCAGGTGGGATGGGCGACCGTCTCGGTGTCGCCTTGGATCAGGCGCACGCCGTTGCGGCGCATCGCCTCCAAGTGCGGACCGCGGGCAACTAGGCTGACCTCCACGCCGGTTTGGGCGAGAAGGACGCCCAGGTAGCCGCCTATGGCGCCAGCGCCGAAAATGCAGACTTTCATGGTGGGTTCTTTCCCTGCCGGTGGTGTCAACGCTGTTGTGCGGCGCAATGCCAGGCCGAAGCGGGCGACGTATCGAGGAACGGCACGCAACCCCGGGGCACTCAGCTGCCCGGCGATGCGGCATCCGGACCGCCACCCCGCCCAGGCCGGATGGTCAAGTAGCCGCCCCCCGGATGGGGCGGAGTGCGCGGCGCATGGTCGCCCATGCGCCGCGCCGGGTCCAAACGCCCGCCCGCTACTCCGCAGCTACGGTGGCCGGCGCCACAGCCGCCTTCGTATAGCCGGCCCGCATGGGCTTCAGCACGAACAGCGCCAGCAAGGCGGCAGCGAGGTTCATCGCCGCTGCCGTCAGGAATACGGCGTGCCAGCCCCCGGTCGCCTCCGTCAGGATGCTGGAGAACGGCACGATCAGCGCCGCCGTGCCCTTGGCGGTGTACAGCAATCCTGCGTTCGTCGCAGCATATTTGGAACCAAACGTATCGCCGCACGTCGCCGGGAACAGGCTGTAAATCTCGCCCCAGGCAAAGAACACCAGTCCGGTCAGGATCACGAACAGGAGCGGGTTGCTGCCGAACACGCTCAGGGCATAGATGCCGACGGCCTCGATCGCAAAGGCGATGAACATCGTGTTCTCCCGCCCGATGTTGTCGGACACCCAACCGAAGAAGGGCCGGGTCAAGCCGTTCAGCACCCGGTCAATCGTTGCCGCGAACGTCAGTGCTGGCAACGTCAGGCCCAGGATGCTGACAGGCACGCCGGCGATGTTGAAGTCCTTGGCGATCGGCCCAAGCTGCGCCGTCGCCATCAACCCGCCAGCCGCCATCATGACGAACATGGCATACATGACCCAGAACACCGGGGTGCGCACCATCTCGGTCGGCGCATACTCACGCCGGCTTTGGCTCACCTTGGCGACTGTCGGCACCTCGGCTGTCCGGGGCGCACGCAACGCCAGGGCCAGCAGCATGACAATCAGGCCCTGGCCGATGCCAAACCAGAAGAACGCGGCCTCGTAGCCGTTGGACTTGATCAACGCCTGGATCGGCACGACCGTCAAAGCCGAACCCGCGCCGAAGCCCGCCGCCGTGATGCCGGCAGCCAGGCCGCGCCGGTCGGGGAACCACCTCAGCGAGTTGCCGACCGCCGTCCCATAAACCGCGCCCGCGCCGGTCCCGCCGACGGCTGCCGCAATGTAGAGCATCGTAAGGGACTCGGCATACGAGTTCATCACCCAGCCGATGCCGCACAGCAGCCCGCCGAACAGCACCACCACCCGCGGGCCGTACTTGTCCACGAACCAGCCCTCGACCGGCACCAGCCATGTTTCGGTGACGATGAACACGGTGAATGCGACCTGGATGGCAGCACGCGACCAGCCATGCTTGTCCTGCATCGGGCCGACGAAGAAGGTCCAGCCGTATTGCAGGTTCGCGATCATGCACATGCAGATCACGCCGAACAGCAACTGAAGCCATCGGTAGTTGCCCGCGGGGGGCGCTGCCGCCGCCGGCCCGCTACCTGGTTGCAGGTTATCCAACATGCCCACTTCCTCCCTTGTTACGCGTCCGGCATTTGCTGCCTGCATGACGCTCCCGTGCCGGCCCGGTGCCGCGGCAACGGGCCGGCTTCCTCGATCAGCCCCGCAAGGCTCTTAGCCCCGCAGCGCCTTCACCATCTCGCTGCCCAGGCTCGCCGGGCTTTCCGCCACGTGGATGCCGGCCTGGCGCATCGCCTCGAACTTGGCTTCCGCCGTATCCTTGCCGCCGCTGATGACCGCGCCGGCATGGCCCATCCGCCGGCCCGGCGGCGCCGTCGCCCCGGCGATGAAGCCCACTACCGGCTTGCTGCTCTTGGCGCGCGCAATGAACTCGGCGGCGTTGATCTCCGACTGCCCGCCGATCTCGCCGATCATGATGATGCTTAGGGTTTCCGGATCGGCCAGGAGCATCTCCAGCACCTCGATGAAGTCGGTGCCCTTCACCGGGTCGCCGCCGATGCCGACGCAGGTGCTCTGCCCCAGCCCGGCCGCCGTCGTCTGGGCCACCGCCTCGTAGGTCAAGGTGCCGCTGCGGCTGACGATGCCGACCGACCCGCGCCGGTGGATGTGCCCCGGCATGATGCCGATCTTGCAGGCGTCGGGCGTGATGACGCCGGGGCAGTTAGGCCCGACCAGGCGGGAGTGGCTGCCTTGCAGCGCGCGCTTGACGCGGATCATGTCAAGCACCGGGATGCCCTCGGTGATGCAGATGATCAGCGGCAGCTCCGCATCTATCGCCTCCAGGATGGCGTCGGCGGCAAACGGCGGCGGCACGTAGATCGCCGTCGCATCCGCCCCCGTCGCCTCGCGCGCCTGGGCCACGGTGTCGAACACCGGCAGGTTCAGGTGCATGGACCCGCCCTTGCCCGGCGTCACCCCGCCCATCACCTTGGTGCCGTACGCAATCGCCTGCTCCGAGTGGAACGTGCCCTGCGCGCCCGTGAAGCCCTGCGTGATGACGCGGGTGTTGTGGTCAATCAAGATGGCCATTATGCGGCTTCCTTCACGGCGCTGACGATCTTGCGCGCGGCGTCGGCCAGGTTGTCGGCGCTGACGATGGGCAGGCCGGACTTGGCCAGGATGTCCTTGCCCAGCTCGACGTTCGTGCCCTCCAGCCGCACCACCAGCGGCACGCCGAGGCTCACCTCCCGCGCCGCCGCCACAACGCCCTCCGCGATCACGTCGCAACGCATGATGCCGCCGAAGATGTTGACCAGGATGCCCTCGACGTTCGGGTCGGACAGGATGATCTTGAACGCCGCCGTCACGCGCTCCTTGGT
>Ga0123338_10003932_pt1 | contig 13172 bp, 10 predicted proteins | sample grotaG_FD_89793 | JGI IMG/M metagenome (GOLD analysis project Ga0123338, IMG submission 89793) | Glacier valley bacterial and archeal communities from Borup Fiord, Nunavut, Canada, to study Microbial Dark Matter (Phase II) -... | ecosystem: Environmental > Aquatic > Freshwater > Ice > Glacier ... | reverse complement strand
GTTCCTATCTGCAAAATGGGCTTACGTATGCATCACGATGGCATTGAAAAAGCAAAACACCGTGCAAAGTTTAGATGTCCAAAAGCGGATCGCAACCGTGGTTGTTTCTGTGAAACACCGTGCTCAGATGCAAAATACGGCAGAACCGTACATACACATCTTAAGGACAATCCAAGAATAATTAACATACCGCCTAGAGACAGTAAGGAGTGGAAAAAGGAATATGACAGAAGAACTTCTGCTGAACGCTCAAACAAGCGTGAGAAAAATGATTATTTGTTAGAGGCCGGCAAGCACCGCTCCACTAAGATGTGGTACTGCCGCCTCTATGCAATCATGATGCTGCAACATCTTGATGCATGGGAAATGCCCTCAGTTGAGGCTTTCCAAATGTCATTTTCTAAATTAACTGCATAATTAATTTAATATGACACTCTAATTTTAAAGCATAGTTACTACTATGTCTATTTTTCATGCACAAAACTTCTTCTTTTTTTCCAAATCTCTCAATATTCAGTTGTCAATTTACATTCGCATCAGTAGATGCTAATTCCGAGAAGTTATTTAACTTGCATCTTCTACATTTCTTTCCTTTACGTTTCCTTCTTTTATCTCATCTTTCATTTTCTCACCAAAATCGATTTGAATTTTTTTATATGGGAACAACGTGCTCACTCGTTCTAAATTTACAGTAGCCGATTTATATATCGGATTTAATACATATGCTATCCTATAATGCTTCCTAGCCAAGTCATTATTTCCTTTGAATTCATACCAAATCCCAAGGAGATTATGTGGTTCAGGTGCATTTGGATTTTCATTTAAAGCTTTCATTATAAATTTATAAGATTCCTCATATTCATAATTTTTTAAGTTGCTTGTTGCTTCCTTAATATATTTGTCTAACTTATCCGACTTCATTTCTACATCGTACATGGTTTGTACCTCCTCTATATATTTCATGATTAAAGAATAAACCATCCGATATAAGTTTTGTGTAAGTATTCTGTTTGCATCATAATTTTTCTGTAAAAAAATCTACCCCAGCAATATTTAATATACCGTTAGGGTAGATGCGTTCATATCTTTATTTTATTGAATTCATGACAAGTGAATTGGCTTGACAATTCATCATGCTTCGTTATATATAATTTCATACAAATATTATTCATTCAATTAATACTAAATATTTTAACTTAGGTAATATACTATATTATTCATCAATCATTCTATAGCCTACACCAATTTCCGTTATAATATATTGGGGTTGTGACGGATCTTCACCGAGTTTTCTCCTTAGGTTTCCCATGCTTACACGTAAGGATTGTGTGTCATTTGATAACATCCCTCCCCATATGCTTTCTGCAATATATCTATGGGTAAGCACTTTCCCTTGATTTTTGGCTAATAAAACTAAAACCTTAAATTCATTCGGTGTCAGTCGTATTTCTTGATTATTTAGCCAGACTCTGTGTTTATCTGCATCAATAATTAAGTCTTTTATTCTATATATTAGGTTATCCATTTCATTCGAAATGTTTTCAGTTGATTTATGTCTCAGAATAACTCGAATACGAGCAAGTAATTCAGGAACACTAAATGGTTTTGTTAAATAATCATCAGCACCAGCATCAAGAGCTTCGATTTTTTCCCGATCATGACCGCGAGCGGAAATAATTATTATTGGCATTTGAGACACCGCCCTTAATTTTTTAATTACTTCAACTCCGTCCATATCCGGTAATCCGAGGTCTAAAATTAATATATCCGGATTTTGTGATACGGCTAGCATAAGTGCATTAGCCCCATCACTTGCATCAATACATTTATACCCTTGTATCTCAATTGAAACGCGAAGAAAGCTTCTTATTGACTTTTCATCATCTACAACCAGAATAAGTGGCTCCATACATTTACTCCTCCTCAGATAAGACATAAAAACTTACTATTGCCCCATGGGGCTCATGATTTTTAATCGAAATTTTCCCATCATGTGCTTCAACAATTGATTTACAGAGGGCAAGGCCTATCCCCATACCCTTTCGATTTGCATTATTTTTCGAACCAGAATGATAATATCGTTCAAATACACAAGATAAATCATCTTGTAAGATACCAGGTCCGTTGTCTTTCACCTCGAAAACAACATGATTCGCTTCACGGTATAATGAGACACTAATCTCACTTTCTACTGGTGAATAGTTAATTGCATTATTCAAAATATTTACTATAACTTGTCTTATTAATATTCCATCTACTCTTATCAATATTATTTCATCCGGTATATTCACATAAATATTATGTCTGTGTGCATGTTTTTTTACATGAGTTACAGCATCAGTTATAATCTCTTCCGCAGCCTCTTCCTCAATATTCAATTTCACTCTCCCCTCGTCAAAGCGTGTTGTCTGCAGAATATTTTCTACCAGTTCATTCAACCAATCTGCATCTTCATAAACACTTTGTAAAAAGTTTTTCCTGACTTCATCACTAAGTTTATCATAATTGTCCAATGCTGTGCTCGCCAATCCCATTATACCTGCTAATGGGGTACGAAAATCATGAGAGATGGATCTTAGCATATCCGCACGTAAATGTTCTTTCTGCATTTCAATTTGCACTAATTTTTGCTTTTCAGTTATTTTTTGACGTTCAAAAACAACTGATATCTGCGGAATAATAACATCAATAAAGGTACTTTGTGCATAGGAAAGAAGATAATCGCCCGGTAGAGATATCCCTATGACTCCCAATACTCCATTCTGGCTTAGAATAGGTTTATAGTATGCCTTTGCATTGGCGAAAAGAAGCGTTCCATGCCCGCACGGACTCCCTGACTGATATGTCTCCAAACAAGCTGATTGATCTATATCTCCATTGAAGATTCCCTCTCCTTGGATATTTTTACAAAGCAAGTCACCAGAAGAGGCAAAAAATTGTACAAGTACATTTGCATTAAGCTGTATTGAAATTTCTTCCGCCGATGTTTTAGCTAACTCTTCTTCGCTTTTTACATTAAGAAGTTTTTTCTCAATGTTATACAAGGATGAAATATATTGCTCCCGATCCTCTACGTGCTGCCTCTCAAGTTTTACTCGAATAGTGAGCATGCTCGTAATGAATCCAACTATAAACATCACAAAAAAAGTAATTAAATAATTCGGGTTATTTACTTTAAACGTATAGATTGGTTCGGTGAAAAAAAAGTTATAAAGAAGTACCGCACAAATCGAAGAAAACAAACTGTATATATAACCTTCTGCTAAATAAGAAAACAAAAGTATCCCAAGCAAATATACCATCACTATATTGGATTCAAACGTTTTCACATGAAAGAAAGCCATAGATATAGCAGTACACAAAAACATGATTAATACCATAATTAAAATAATAATTATTCTATTTAAAGATTTTTGTTTGTTGTTTTTATTGCTATTAAAAAGCATTTTACTATTATCAGAATTTGTTTTAAATATTTTTTTCATTAATTGTCTACCTCTCCAGGTTTTTTCCACCTTGGATTCTGTTGTCCTTATGTTGCTATATTGTATTACTTGATTATACCATTCACTTGATTTTACCACAATATCAAAAATTTATAGAATAGTATGTTATTATGAATCAAAATTTTTATATTTTTCATATGAATCAAAATTTTTAAATTTATATATTGACATAGAGAACTAAAGTGATATAATACAAAATGATTAGGTGCCTAACTAATATTTTTTTACTATTTGGGGAGATATCCTCCCAAGAAAGATAGAGGATGAAAATATGGAGAAAGATGAAATAAAGCAGTTACTAGAAGCCTTTTCGGGAGTGTTTAAATCCGTTCATCAGTGTTCCTATCATAATATGGAAACTATGAAATTATATCCGGGACAGCCGAAATTTCTCGCATTGATTCGAGCGAATGAAGGTGTTACTCAGAAAGAACTTGCTGAAAAGCATGGTGTGAAACCCGCCACAATCACAGGCATGCTGAGTAAATTAGAGGCTAATCATTACGTCTACCGCGTTCCGGACGAAAATGATAAGCGTGTCATGAGGGTATTCCTTACACCGGAAGGCCGCCATATGGCTAAAGAGGGAGAAAAATTTATGATTAAGCTGACAGAAAAAATGTTTCATGATTTTACCGCGGAAGAACTACAAACTTATCAAAGGCTTATGGAAAAAATTAAAAACAATCTACAGTCAGATCGTAATCCTAGTGTTTGCAAGCCATCCGGCAATCTAAATTGTCACGAATAAACGACTGAAAGGAAGTATTTATGCTTAAATTATTAAAACAATTAAAAAAATCAGTTGTAGCTTTAGTAGCTGTAACTATCCTGTTAATATTACAGGCTGCTTGCGATTTATCCTTGCCTACTTATACCTCTGAAATTGTAAACGTGGGGATTCTTCAGGGTGGTATCAAAAGTGTCGTACCGAACGTAATCCGCCTGGCAGAGCTTGATCGGATTACTCTTTTTATGGATGAATATGAAAAGGCGAATGTGCTCAGCCACTATACCTTACTTGACCAAAGCGAATTAAGTGAAGCAAAGTGGTCCGGCTATCTATCGAAATATCCTTTACTATCCACAGAGGAGCTCTATCTTTGGGATGGGAAAGAGGAGGATTTATTAGCAGATATTCTTGCTGTACCGGTAATGACGACCTACAGCCTAGAAAATAGCAGCGAAGTTGCGGATAAAATGAAAGCACAGCTAATTGCTAATTTCCCCCCTGGTATGGTTTCCGAAGACATGGATTTGTTTACTATTTTAGCTATTCTTCCTCCAGAAGGTCATGCAGCATTTGTAACCACTATGAAGGACCAATCGAAATCCATGCCGGAGATGATGATATCTCAAACAGCAATTACTTATGTGAAAGCAGAATATGGGACCATCGGGGTGAATGTTAACCGGATGCAGACCAATTATATATTATTTGTTGGATTAAAAATGTTGGCACTTGCCTTAGTTGCAATGCTTGCTTCCATCATAGTCACCTTCTTAGCCGCAAGAATTGCTGCTAAAATGGGTCGTGATTTAAGAAGTAAAGTTTTCCATAAGGTACTCTCCTTTTCTAATACGGAGATGGATCAATTTTCAACTGCGTCCCTAATAACTAGAAGCACGAATGATATTCAACAGGTACAGTTGCTTACTGTCATGCTGATTCGTATCGTAATTTATGCTCCTATCCTTGCACTAGGTGGTATCTTCAAGGTATTAAATACGAATACTTCGATGACCTGGATTTTGGCAGTTGGAGTAGGTACTATAATGTCTTTCATTCTGGTTCTACTAATTGTTGCTATGCCTAAATTCAAAATGATGCAAAAATTAGTGGACAAAATTAATCTAACCATGCGAGAAATTCTCACTGGATTGCCGGTTATCCGTGCCTTCAGTACCGAGGAGCATGAAAAAAAGCGTTTTGACAAAGCCAATGTAGACTTAACCAAAAACAGCCTCTTTGTAAACAGGGTCATGACTCTTATGTTTCCGGTATTGATGCTTATCATGAATTTAGTTTCTATCTTAATTATCTGGGTTGGTGCGGATAAAATCAACGGCGGGACCATGCAGGTCGGTGATATGATGGCTTTCATCCAGTACACGATGCAAATTATAATGTCCTTCCTAATGTTAACTATGCTATCTATTATGCTACCCAGAGCAGCTGTTGCCGCCCAGCGTATTGATGAAGTTATCAGTGTTGAGACAATTATCAAAGATCCAGAAAGGGAAGAACATTTTGATGAGAAGCTTAAGGGTCTCCTTGAATTTCGTAATGTATCCTTCCGTTATCCTAATGCTGAGGAGGATGCCTTATCAAATATTAATTTTGTGGCAAAGCCAGGTGAAACCACAGCAATTATTGGCAGCACCGGTAGTGGAAAATCAACCTTAATCAACCTAATCCCTAGATTTTATGATGCTTCATCAGGAAGTATTTTGATTGATGGTATTAATATTACAAATGTAAATCAACACACACTCAGAGAAAAACTTGGTTTCGTCCCGCAAAAAGGAGTATTATTCTCCGGTTCTATCGAGTCCAATATCAAATTCGGTAAACTTAACCTTTCAGAAGAGGATACGGCTCGTGCTGCACGAATTGCTCAAGCAAGTGAATTCATTGATACCATGCCGGAAAGCTACCAAGCTCCGATTTCAGAGGGCGGTACGAATGTATCCGGTGGACAAAAGCAGCGCTTATCGATTGCCAGAGCGATAGCAATAAATCCGGAAATCTATATTTTTGATGACAGCTTTTCAGCACTTGATTATAAAACTGATGCCAACCTTCGCAAAACCTTGAAGGAAGAGTTATCGGACAGTACCCTGATTATAGTAGCCCAGAGAATCAGTACGATAATGAATGCAGAACAAATTCTGGTACTGGACGACGGACGCATCGTGGGCAAAGGAACCCACAAGGAGCTTTTGCAAAATTGTGAAGTATATCAGCAGATTGCATCTTCCCAATTATCGAAGGAGGAACTGGCATATGAGTAAAAAAATAAACAGACAAGAGATTAATAACATTAGCAAACCAGATGCTACCTTACAACCTGGTGATGGGAAGAATCCAAACGGTATGGAACAGCCTGGCGAAATGAATAATTCCGCTAGTTTGAAAAAGGCCAGTGGCATGAGGAGACCCGGCGGTGGAATGGGTGGCCCTATGGGAGGTATGGGAGTTCCCGGGGAAAAAGCCAAGGATTTTAAAGGCACCATAAAGAAGCTACTTCATTATCTTGCCCATTATAAAATTGGATTTATTATTATTTTATTATTTGCTATAGGAAGTACTATTTTTTCCATTATCGGCCCCACAATCATGGGTGATGCTATCACAGAAATTGCAGAGGGAATTGCCAGCAAAATAGGTGGAGGCACCGGTATTGATTTTACTGCCCTTGGTAAAATACTATTATTTATTATGGGTTTGTATGCTGCAAGCGCCTTATTTTCCTTTATCCAAGGAATATTAACGACAGGAATAGCACAGAAGATATCTTATAAGTTTAGAAAAGAAATATCAGAGAAAATACATCGCATGCCGATGAACTACTTTGATACTATGAACCACGGCGAGATTCTATCCCGAGTAACCAATGATGTTGATACCATAAGTCAAAGTCTAAATCAGAGTTTACAACAGCTCATTACTTCTGTTGTTTCCATCATCGGTGTCTTTTATATGATGCTTCGGATCAGTCTGTCCATGACAATGCTTACTCTGTTGATTGTACCTATCTCTATCCTACTAATTAGTTTTGTTATGAAGAGATCGCAAAAATATTTTCGCCAGCAGCAGGAATATCTTGGCCATGTCAACGGACAGGTGGAAGAAGTATATGGCGGCCATAATATCGTTAAGGTCTTTAACCGTGAAGAGGACGTCATCAAAGAATTCGATGGAAATAATGATAAGCTATATGAATCAGCATGGAAATCACAATTTTTATCCGGATTAATGATGCCTGTCATGACTTTTGTAGGAAATTTAGGTTACGTAGGTGTTGCAATCCTTGGTGGGTATTTGACTATAAAAGGAAAAATCAAAATTGGTCAGATTCAATCCTTCTTTATCTATGTGCGTAACTTTACCCAGCCGATTACACAGTTAACTCAGGTTGCCAATATGTTTCAGTCCACGGCTGCAGCAGCAGAAAGAGTATTTCAGTTTTTAGGTTCGGAGGAAGAGCTTCCCGTAAGTGAAAACCCTGTCTCGTCAGAAGGCTTGGAAGGAAATGTTGAGTTTAAAAATGTTCACTTCGGATACAATACCGATAAAATTATTATTAATAATTTCAGTGCTGAGGTTAATAAAGGCCAAAAAATTGCCATTGTTGGTCCAACAGGTGCTGGCAAGACAACGATGGTCAAGCTGCTCATGCGTTTTTATGATATCAATAGTGGAGAAATTTTAATTGACGGCCATAACATCAATGATTTTGACCGCAGTGAGTTGAGAAGGATGTTTGGCATGGTGCTACAGGATACTTGGTTATTTAACGGAACGATCATGGAGAATATAAGATACAGTAAACTGGATGCTACCGATGAAGAGGTAATTAAAGCTGCAAGAGCCGCCCATGTACACCATTTCATCTCCACCCTTCCGGACGGATATCAAATGGTATTGAATGAAGAGGCAAGTAATGTATCCCAGGGTCAAAAGCAGTTATTAACCATTGCTCGTGCCATCTTGGCTGATCCTAAAATACTCATTCTTGATGAGGCGACCAGCTCCGTTGATACCAGAACCGAGATTATGATACAACGAGCCATGGATAGCCTGATGAAGGGAAGAACCAGCTTCATCATTGCCCATCGTTTATCTACCATTCGTGATGCGGATTTGATTCTCGTTATGAATGAAGGGGATATTGTGGAGCAAGGCAACCATGAAGATTTATTAGCAAAAGATGGTTTCTACGCTAAGTTATACAATTCACAGTTTGAGAAGTCAGCGTAAGGTAAAGGGATAATTCTAAAGTATAAAAGGAACCGAAGGAATAGGGAAACTCGCCCTAATCCCTCGGTTTCTTTTCATATCCGATGATGAAATTAAGTATCTGATTGATACCTTTCAATTGCGTTTCAATTGAGTTAACCTAATTTTAATTTGTTGAACATTTACATTTCTCATATATCTGGTATAATATGAGAAATGTGATATGAAGCAATCCATAATGATTCATTACTTAGAGATCTTATTACCCAAAATATTTAATAAAAAGGAGTCGCTACATGCAAATTCAAGATATAAAAGAGTACGTGGCAAAAATCAAAAACAACATCAACAAAATAATTATAGGAAAGCAAGATACGATCGACCTACTTCTTACTGCTGTTATTTCAGGTGGACATGTTCTCTTAGAGGATGTACCCGGTACCGGTAAAACGATGATGGCGAAGTCCTTAGCCAAATCGATTAATGCAGATTTTAACCGAATCCAATTTACTCCGGATTTACTTCCCTCCGATATCACAGGGCTAAACATATTCAATCAGCAAAAATCTTGCTTTGAATTTATACCCGGACCTGTATTTAGTAACATTGTCTTGGCAGATGAGATTAACCGGGCAACTCCCCGAACGCAATCCAGTTTACTTGAGTGTATGGAAGAAAAGCAAGTTACCGTTGATGGCAATACCAAAGAATTAGATAAACCCTTTCTAGTAATAGCCACTCAAAATCCGATTGAAACAGCAGGTACCTACCCCTTGCCAGAAGCTCAGATTGACCGTTTTATGATGCAATTATCCTTGGGTTACCCAACGAAAGAAGAAGAATTGCAAATTATTGATCGCTTTATATCTTCTAATCCCTTAGAAAACATTAAACCGGTATGCTCGAAGGAAGATATTTTAGCTATGAAGGAAGTAGCCAAAACTGTTTTCATTCATTCGGCTATCCGGCAATACATAGTTGATATTATTAAGGCAACCCGAAATAATACTTCTATCTCACTAGGTGCAAGTCCCAGAGGTACTCTTGCTTTTATTAATGCAGCTCAGGTATATGCGGCAATCAACGGACGTGAATATGTAACCTCAGATGATATAAAAGCACTCGCTATCCCAATCCTGGCCCATAGAATAATACTATTTACCAATTCTTCAAAAGGAAACAGCCAAGTTGAAATAATAAAAAGTATTCTGGCCTCCATCATTGTCCCTACAGAAGATTGGGAAAAATAGCTCTTAGCAGCTGGAAAATAGGTGAGAATATGGCATTAACTATTGCTTTACTATGCTTTGCGGCAGTTTACCTGTTGCAAGACCATATATACAGTAAATATTGGGATAAGAATTTAACTGTTGATTTAGAATTTCAATCCTTAGAATGCGTGGAGGGTGATAAGAATCTGCTGAAAGAGGTTATTACAAATGCCAAACATCTTCCATTGCCGATCCTTCATGTAAAGTTTAGTACCTCCAAGTCATTTATTTTTGATAACGAGGAAAATTCAGCAGTTACAGACTACTATTACCGCAATGACATTTTTTCCATTAAGGGACAGCACATTGTTACAAGGCTCCTTACCTTTACGTGTAGTAAACGAGGATGCTATGTTATGAAGGATGCAAGCCTAGTATCGACGAATTTATTTCTAAATAGTTTATTATATGCAAATACTGAAAATAATAATATTCTCTATGTATATCCGAGGAAGCTTACTATGTCCGGTTTTGAAATTCCTTACGAAGCAATTATCGGTCAGTATTTATCGAAAACACGGCTTTTGGAGGACCCCTTTGAATTTCGCGGTATAAGAGATTATCAACCCTATGACAATATGCGTTCCATCAATTGGAAAAGTTCTGCCAGGAATAATCAGCTTCTTGTTAATACCTATTATACTACTACCTCCAGGGAGGTAAAAATATTATTAAATATTGAAAAACATACTCTAATAACAGATGATGAAATTATAGAGGGTTCCATTCGTATTGCAAATACCTTAGCCGACCGCTTCATCAATGACCACGTTCCTTTAAGCATTGAAACTAACGCCTGCGATTTGTTTACTAATACCCGCATCAGCATAGGCGCAGGTTCTGGTAGTAGACATAGCACCGCTATCTGCAGGAACTTAGCTCGAATTGATTTAACGAAAAAGCCCACTGACTTTCTTCAACTGCTTGAAAGTGTGTTCTCTACTTATCAAGGAGATAACACATACTATATTTTAATATCAAATAATAGAGAACAAGATTTAATGGGGTATTATAATCAGATAAAGATGAGAAAAATTCCAAGTTGTTTCATTATTCCTGATGGAAAATCTACCAAACACGATGTTTTTATTCAAGATGATATCTTTGAGTGGGAGGTACCCATAAATGAATAAGAAATTAGCTTTAGTAAATGATTTTTGTTATATTATGATGGAAATATTACTTATGACAACGCTTTTCCTACTTCCACAGGCACTGATGAATCATAATGGTCCTTTAAGGTATATAGGTATTATACTGATATGTCTGTTGGCTTTTATCAATTATTTATTAAAAATGTATTGCAAAAACTTCATTTTGTTTATACTTGGCCATGCTTCATTTTTTCTGATCCTATTTATAATAGGATTACCCTCAGTGGATACATTTTTTCTTGGATTATTTGCGGTTTTCATATTTCTTTTCTCTATAGGGTTTTGGAAGACCGAGATTGTAACCTCAAACATAAGTCTACTGCAGTTTCCTCTTGGTGGTATCATTGTTTTTATAGCTGTTGAAATAATTAGTAGGGTTCAAAAACTCAATCAGTTGTTGTCAATCTCATTTTTCTTGGGACTAGCTTTTTTAATTCTTTATTTTATAAGAAGTTATTTAACAAATATGTTAAAATTTTTATATGGAAATGTAGAATCACAAAATACCCCTTTCTTTAATATATTTACCATGAATAGTAACTGTATAGGATTATTTTTACTAGTATCTGCTATGTTAATTATAATTGCAAATATAATCCAAATGCATTCTATATTTTTATACTTATGGGATGGGATAAAACATTTATTAAAAGGATTAATTTCTCCCATTATTGATATTAAACCGACACCGTTATACTTTACTCCTACGCCTACTCCTACCCCTACGCCTACTCCTACCCCAACTCCTACTCCTATATCAGCAGGAATTAGCCAAGTTATAAATTTTTTAGTAACTGTGTGCGTGTATCTATGCGCTATCGTCATTATAGTACTTCTTCTAAAGGCAATCTATAAAGGCTTTAAAGCCCTATTGAAGAGAAATCTACCAAAGTCTGAGGTTATTGAATATACAGAGATGATTTATAAAACAAGCAAAAAAGGAACATCTGATAAGCCAAAAACTTTGAAATCTTTTTTCGCTTTCAAAACAAATAACCAAAAAATACGTAGAATCTATTTTAAAAAGATTAAAAACTACATAAACAGCCGAGTAGAAATAACAACTTATGATACTCCGGGTGAGATTAATAATAAGATAATGACTAAAACAAATGACTCCATTCATGAACTCACTCATTTGTATGATCAAGCCCGTTATGGTGAAAAGGAACTCACTAAAAATGATGTTCATAAAGCGAAAGGAGCTGGAGGATTATCTGACGCAGATCTAACAGATGAGCGTAACAGAAACACTTGATAAAATCACCAACCTCGTATTATAGTAAGACCCGCTGGTTTTAATATATATTTCATGTTTTGATTTGTATCGTTTAAAATTTTAGGATATAATAAAATGAATTATTGTAACGTATGTAGGAAGTATTTCTTCTCTGTGAAAGGATTAAAATTATCATGGGAAAAATGTATGAATTTGAAGCTACGATTATAAAGGTACCGGATATTGACGGCGCTTATATTGAAATCCCTTTTGATGTGAAAGCTGAGTTTGGAAAGGGGCGTGTCCCTGTAAATGCGACTTTTGACGGTGAACCGTATGCAGGTAGCCTGGTAAGAATGAAAACTCCTTGTCATATCCTCGGTATAAGAAAAGATATAAGGGCAAAAATAGGTAAGCAGCCTGGGGATATTGTAAAAGTTACTCTGGAAGAACGGTAGTGCAGGGTGTTAAAAGAAAATGATGAGGGTGTCCAAAAACGGACACCCTCTTGCTAAACATTTTACTCCCATAAAACATTATTTATTTATTTTTCATTTTTTGCTGCTTCTATCTGTTCTGCCAGGTCATTTAAGTACAACCAACGTTCCATTTTTTCCTCAAGCGTTTTTTCTAAAGTTTCCTTTTGCTTCATCAGTTCGTTCAAAACAGCATAATCTGTAGCAGCCACAACAATGGCCTGTTCGGACTCTTCCAATTTCATTTCCAAACTCTGTATGTCAGCATCTATGGTGTCGTATTCCTTCTGCTCCTGATAACTGAATTTAAGCTTTGCACCCTTCTGTTTCCAGGTGGCAACACTAGCGGATAGCTTATCCTCTGTGGAACTATTGCCATTCGTAGTTATACTTGATCCCTCTTCCTCCTGCAAACTCTTCGCGTCCTTATAGTCCGAAAAATTCCCTTCGTATTGCGCGATGAGACCTTTTCCCTCAAAAGCAAAAATACGTGTTGCAATTTTATCTAGAAAATACCGATCATGCGATACCGTTACTACAATACCTGGAAATGAATCCAAATAATCCTCCAATAAAGTCAGCG
>Ga0123338_10003929_pt1 | contig 13183 bp, 11 predicted proteins | sample grotaG_FD_89793 | JGI IMG/M metagenome (GOLD analysis project Ga0123338, IMG submission 89793) | Glacier valley bacterial and archeal communities from Borup Fiord, Nunavut, Canada, to study Microbial Dark Matter (Phase II) -... | ecosystem: Environmental > Aquatic > Freshwater > Ice > Glacier ... | reverse complement strand
GTATATGAAATGGTTGAAGAAATTTTGATTCAAAGAGATCTTTTAATCAAAGAACTTGAAAAATTAAAAATAGTTGAAAAAGTATTTCCTTCCGACACTAATTTTTTGCTTGTTAAATTTTATGAAGGAAAAAAAATATTTGATTTTTTGGTAAGTAAAAAAATAATTGTGAGAGATAGATCAGGTGTAAAACTTTGTGAAGGCGGATTGAGGATAAGTGTAGGAACAGAAAGTGAAAATAAAACTTTAATTGAGACTTTAAAAGGATATTAATATTTGAATTTTAAAATCATCAATGAATTTTATAAAAAATTCATTGATGATTTTAAATGAGCACCCAACAGCAAAGCAATTTTATGAGAATCTGGCACTCTTATTCTTGCTTCCATTATTTTTTTTGCTGATGTCTTTTTTATTTTTTTAAAGAGAATGGTATAATACACATAAGCTAAATAAACCCCTTTACGAGCACCTTCCGGTAAATTTATAATTCCTTTGTAAGCAGCTAAAAAATCTTTTTCGATATCTTCTTCGATTAATTGTTTTGCATCTTTACCAAAACAGGCAAAATCAACTCCCGGAAAATAAATTCTTCCTCTTTCGAAATAATCACTTTTAATATCTCTTAAAAAATTTACTTTTTGAAACGCAGCACCAAGGCTTCGAGCAGGTTCTTTTAAATTATTATAAACATCCTCATTACATTCGGAAAAAACACGCAAACACATTAAACCAACTACTTCTGCCGAGCCATAAATGTATTTATTATATTCAGCAGGATTGTATTCACTGCCTTCCAAATCCATTTCCATACTTTTTAAAAAAGCATCGATTAATTCAATTTCAATATTATATTTTTTTACAGTTAACTGAAATGAATGAAGAATTGGATTTAAACTAATATTATCATAAAGGGCTTTATAAGTATCTTCTTTAAAACGTTTTAATAAATCACTTTTATCATAATCATGGAAAGTATCAACAATTTCATCAGCATACCTAACATAACCATAAATAGCATAAATGGCTGAATGAAACTTTTTATCTAATGTTTTTATGCCTAAAGTAAACGACGAACTATAATGTTCTGTAATTAACTTGCTGCATTTAAATGCTGTTTTGTGAAAGAGTTCCATAAATAAAAAGGTGAATATTTTTAAATTATTAATTTAACCAAGTTACTGTTCTTTTGTTTGAAACTATTATTAACCAAATTCTTTTTTCACTTCCTTGGCCACCACACCTCCTGAAATAATAGATGGTGGTACTCCTGGACCCGGAACAGTTAATTGGCCTGTGTAAAATAAATTTTTAATTTTTTTACTTTTTATGCTGGGTTTTAAAATAGCAGTTTGCAGTAAGGTGTTTGCTAAGCCATAAGCATTTCCACGAAATGCATTATAATCTGCTTTGAAGTCCTTATGTGCGTAGCTTTTTTTAAATATTACCCACTCCCTTATTTTTTGATGTGTTAATTTTTCAAGCCTATCCATTACAATATGATAATATTTTTCACGTATATCATCAGTATCTACTAAGTCTGGTGCAACGGGGATTAAAATAAATACATTTTCAAAACCTTCTGGTGCAACACTTTTATCGGTTTTTGAAGGAACAGAAACATAAAAAAGTGGTTTACTTGGCCACTTGGGTGTTTCATATATTTCTTTTGCATGCGGCATAAAATCCTCATCAAAAAATAAATTATGGTGTTGAAGGTTTTCTAATTTTTTATTTATACCCAAATAAAATATTAAAGACGAGGGTGCCATTATCCTGCTATCCCAATATTTTTGATTGTACGACTGATATTTTTTTTCTAAAACCTTGGTTTCAAAATGATGGTAATCGGCACTGTTTATAATTATATCAGCCTCAAATGTTTTGGATAATGTATTGATTTTTTTTATTTCTCCTTCTACAATTTCTACAGTTTTAACTTCTTCATTAAATTTAAAAATAACTCCTTTTTCTTCAGCCAAACTCACCATTGCTTCAATTATTTTATGCATTCCACCCATGGGATACCAAGTGCCGAGTTGCATATCAGCATAATTCATTAAACTATATAAAGCAGGAGTATTTTTAGGAAGTGCACCAAGAAATAAAATCGGGAATTCAATTAATTGTAACAATTTTTTATTTGTAAAAAACTTACGTGCATGCGTAGCAAATGATTCGAATATTTGTAATCGCAAAGCATCAAATAAATATTTTGGTTTTAAAAATTCTGTAAATGATAAACTTGGCTTTAATACAAAATCATTCATGCCTGTTTTGTATTTAAAAGCTGCTTGTTTTAAAAATGATTTTAATTTTTGGGCACTTCCAGTTTCAATATTTTCAAATAATTCTTCCAACTTATTCATATCAGCAGGAATTTTTACAAAATCATTTTCACCGAATATAACTTGATAGGAAGGATCTAATCTAACTAAATCATAATAATTTTTGGTTGATTTACCGAATTTGTTAAAAAAGTTTTCAAAAACTTCGGGCATCCAATACCAACTTGGCCCCATATCAAAAGTAAATCCTTCTTCTTTAAAAACCCTGGCTCTTCCACCTGCTGAATTATTTTTTTCCAACACTACTACGTTAAAGTTATCGTTTGCCATATGTATAGCTGCAGATAATCCGGCAAAACCAGAACCTATAACAATAACCTTTTTCATGTAAATGGATAAATAATTTTTAATTTATTTGAATATAAATAAAAACTTCCTTATCGCAATGCAATAAGGAAGTTTGACAAAAATTCACACCAAAATTTAATAACTAAAAGCATAGTTTTTTAATATATCTTTTAATTCTTTTCTGGCTATATGTATGCGATTTTTTACAGTTCCTATTGGAATGTCAAGTTTTTCTGAAATTTCAAAATATTTAAAACCTTTAAAATGCATTATAAATGGAGTACTGTAAACTTCTTCTATTTGAGAAATTGCTTTTTGAATATCATCCATTAAAAATTTTCCCGATGCTTCATTATCTGTAACAATTGTGGAATTTATATAATGAAGATTTTCTGTGGAATCAATAAAGGTATTTCTCCTAACCAAACGCTGGTAATTAGTAATAAAAGTATTTTTCATGATGGTAAATAACCATGCTTTTAAATTAGTGCCGGTTGTAAACTTATCACGATATGTAAATGCTTTTAATAATGTTTCTTGAATCAAATCATTTGCATCTTCTGCATCACGAGTTAATCTTATTGCAAAAGGTTTTAAATTTTTTGAAACTTTGTTTAGATGTGATGTAAATTCTATAGTTGTCATAACTTTGAATTTTTGTTTAAGCAAATATAAAAAACATTAAACAAAATATCAAAATCATTTTTAAAATATTTTATCTATTTATAATAATAATGCTTAATATGGTAATATGGGAAAATTTTTAATTTTTGTATTTTGTTTTATATTTTAATAAATATATTAAACAAAATATTTTTTGTTTTTAAATTTCTTGCTGACAAAAAGTCTATTAATTTGATATTTTTTCCTTTTTGTATGACAAATTTTCAAATATTTTTAGATGGAAAACATTTTGTTATGGTAGATATTATACTAACGACACTATGAATTTTAATAAATATACAATCAAATCTCAGGAGATCCTTCAAAAGGCATCTGATATTGCCTTGGGAAACTCTCAACAGGCTATTGAAACGGGGCATTTGCTAAAAGCAATTTTAGACACAGATGAAAACCTTGTTTCTTTCATAAACAAAAAATTAAATATTAATCAAAGCATACTAGTTATTAAGCTTGAAGAAATAATTCAATCTTATCCTAAAGTAAATGGAGGTGATCCTTATCTAAGCAACGACTCTGCAGCAGCTTTGCAAAAAGCTGAAAGTTATTTAAAAGAATTTGGTGATGAATTCGTAGCTGTTGAACATATTTTATTAGGACTATTAGCAGGCCGAGAAAAAATTTCTCAATTAATGAAAGATGTTAGTTTTAATGAAAAAAATTTAAAAAGTGCTATAAAAGAATTGCGGGGAAATAGTAAAGTTACCGATCAGCATGCTGAATCAAAATACCGAGCATTAGAGAAATATTCAATAAACTTAACAGAACGGGCAAAGCTGGGAAAAATTGATCCTGTAATTGGTCGTGATGAAGAAATAAGACGAGTATTACAGATTTTATCGCGTCGTACAAAAAATAATCCTATTCTTTTAGGCGAGCCTGGTGTTGGTAAAACTGCTATTGCAGAAGGCTTAGCCCAACGGATAGTGAGTGGTGATGTGCCAGAAAATTTAAAATCAAAACAGCTTGTTTCGCTTGATATGGGTTTGTTGGTGGCTGGAGCAAAATTTAAAGGTGAGTTTGAAGAAAGATTAAAAGCTGTAATTAAAGAAGTTACAGATAGTGAAGGACAAGTAATTTTATTTATTGATGAAATTCATACCTTAATCGGCGCCGGTGGAGGAGATGGTGCAATGGATGCAGCAAATCTTTTAAAACCTGCACTTGCTCGTGGTGAATTACATGCAATCGGCGCAACAACCTTAGCAGAATATCAAAAATATATTGAAAAGGATAAAGCTTTAGAACGTCGTTTTCAAGCTGTAATTGTTGATGAACCTAATATCGCAGATGCTATTTCTATTTTAAGAGGGATAAAAGAAAAATATGAATTACATCATGGTGTACGTATAAAAGATGATGCTATTATTGCTGCAGTTGAATTATCAAGCAGGTATATTTCAGATCGTTTTCTGCCTGATAAAGCAATTGATTTAATGGATGAGGCTGCTGCGAAATTAAGGATTGAAATAGATTCATTACCTGAAGAACTTGATGAAGTGAACCGCAAAATTATGCAACTGGAAATTGAACGTGAGGCGATCAGAAGAGAGAAAGATAAAGAAAAAGAAGCAATTTTATCAAAAGAAATTGCAGAATTAAGTGAACAACGAGATAGCTTGAAAGCTAAATGGGAAAATGAAAAAGCTATCATAAATGGAATTCAAAATGAAAAAGAAAATATTGAAAAATATAAATTAGAGGCAGACCAGGCAGAACGTTCTGGAGATTATGGAAAAGTTGCTGAATTAAGGTATGGAAGAATTCAGGAAAGTGAAAAAAAACTTTCTGAATTTCAGGAACAAATGAAAGGGGTAGATAATGCTTTATTAAAAGAGGAAGTTTCGGCAGAAGATATTGCAGAAGTGGTAGGAAAATGGACGGGTATACCTATTCAAAAAATGTTGCAATCCGATCGCGAAAAACTTTTACATCTTGAAGATGAATTAGGGAAACGAGTTGCTGGTCAAGCAGAAGCAATTGAAGTAGTGGCTGATGCGGTGAGAAGAAGCCGTGCTGGATTGCAAGACCCAAAAAGACCAATAGGCTCATTTATATTTTTAGGTACTACAGGGGTCGGTAAAACAGAACTTGCAAAATCACTTGCGCAATATTTATTTAATGATGATAGTGCAATGGTGAGGATTGACATGAGTGAATATCAGGAAAGGCATGCTGTGAGTAGATTAATTGGCGCACCTCCGGGTTATGTAGGTTATGAAGAAGGTGGACAACTAACCGAAGCAGTAAGGCGCAAACCTTATTCTGTAATTTTATTAGATGAAATTGAAAAAGCTCACCCTGATGTGTTTAATATTTTATTACAAGTATTGGACGATGGCAGGTTAACTGATAATAAAGGTAGAGTAGCTAATTTTAAAAATACCATCATCATCATGACTTCCAATATTGGATCTCAAATTATTCAGGAAAATTTTGAAAAAATTGATCAGTTTAATGAAGATCAAATTGTAGATGAAACAAAAATTGATGTTTTTGAATTACTAAAAAAAACCATCCGACCTGAATTTTTAAATAGGATTGATGAAATTGTAATGTTCCGTCCGCTTACTCAAAAGCAAATACGCAAAATTGTTGACATTCAATTTAGTCAAATTCAACAACGCTTAAGAGATGCAGGAATTGAATTACATCCCGATACTGACGTATTAAATATGTTGAGTGAAGAGGGTTTTGATCCTCAATTTGGTGCAAGGCCTCTTAAAAGGGTTATGCAGAAAAAAATATTAAACGAGCTTTCAAAACAAATTCTTTCTGGCGAAGTCACTAAAGATTCTGTCGTAGGTATGTTTTTGGATGAAAACAGGGATATTAAATTTTTTAATGTTGTAGGAGTGGAGATTTAATTTTTTTTAGTATAATATTATTCACAACAAAAATATTATGGTTTGATTTTTAAATAAAATAATCAAACCATAATATTTTATCAAGTCTTTTTATGGAGTTTCTTTTGATCATTATCCAGGTATATTTGAAAATCATTTTCAAATATACCTGGATAATTTGGTTTTCTATTCTTCTTAACTATTAAAATTAGTTGTATAGTATACATAATGTTTTGTGATCTCTCTAAAGAAATTGTTATATTGATATCATCTATTTATATTATAAAATCATAAAAAAGCGATTGATAAAATTTAATTATTTTTTTTCAGTTAAAGTCTTTAATAATTTTATTTCTGCATCACTGTTTGGTTTTCCATTCGCATGGAAAACATCATGAAACCAAACTTCTGGTTCATTTGCATATTGGTTTTGCCAAGAATCCCATGCATAAAACGTTTGAGATTTTCCTGAAACCAATCCCCAACCAATTGCACCAACTTTATATTTTTTTGCAATAGGAGTTACGGTTTCAAATGTACTACCCGAACCACGAGACATATATTCTGTACAAATAAAAGGTCGTTTGAATTGTTCAAGTAATTTAATTCTTTTTTCAAATTCATCCGCTTTATCATAACAATGAAAAGTAATAACATAAGAGTTTTCAAAAAGAAATCGATATATATCATTCATTTTTTCAACAGAAGTACAATCTCCAACCCAAGGTGCCGCTTTAATGGGTTGAGAAGGATTAATTTCACGAAGCAAAAAATTTTTTTTTTGAACCAACTTAATTCCCATTTCTCCTTTATTTACCAATTCTAATTTAAAATAATTTTTTCCATAGCTATTCCCATTGTCTCTATCCGGTTCATTTACCGCATCCCAAGCTAAAATACTGCGATCATTTTTAAAAGAATTTACAACATCTGTTACATATGGTTTAACATTGAATCGCATTTTGTTGTGTCACCTAAAATATCCGCACCGGGGCTTTGAACCCAACCTGAATTATGAACACCTTTAACTGGTTCTTTCTGTTTTCCTGTTTTTGGAAATGGATCTCTACAAGAATCAAATAAAACGAGTATTGGTTTTATTTTGTGTTTTTCACATAATCCTAAAAATTGATTAAGTCTTTTTTTAATTCATGCTGGATCACTTCTTTAAGCAAGGTCGTGTAAAAAAACGCGCATTGTACTCATTCCAATTCCTTCAGCCCAACCTAATTCTTTATCTATTAATTCTAGTGACCAAGTTTCGGCTTGCCACATTTCTAATTCATTTATAGCATTTGATGGTAAAAAATTAGAACCTAATAACCAAGGTTGCTTAGCATACCATTAATTAGCTTTTTGTTTACTCCATTGTGAAGATATTTTCGTTTGGGCGAAGGATTCTCCAGTGAGAAATAAAAAAAAAATAATACTAATATTTTTTTTTTGATATAATTTTAAATGAATGATTGGACATTTTTAATATAAAAGGACAATATTCAAATTTTTATCCTTATTAGCTGGTTTTTATTTTCAAAAATAAAATGCGTATCATAAGGTCATAAAATTTAAAAAAAAAAGAACATAAAAAAAAGCAACCTTTCAGTCGCTTTTTTTTATGTTCTAGGTAATTTTTATTTTTTCTTTCTTAAACTTAAAAGAAAATTTTTGAATTTATCATTATCATATTCCGCCATTCCTTCAATTCTTTGAGCAATTTTTCCTTCAGGACTTATTATAAATGTAACAGGTATAACATCCGAATCAAAGGGAGATGGAAAAGGTTTCTCAGGGTCAGGCCTTGAAAAAACTGGAAAATTATAAGATTTTTTGCTAATAAATTTTTTAGCTTTTGCAGGGTCTACATCAAAAGAAACCATCAAAAAAGCTATGCCTTCTTCTTTTTCTAATTTTTTATATAATGAATTTATATTTGGCATTTCAGCAATACATGGTCCACACCAAGTAGCCCAAAAATTCATAAAAACAACCTTACCTCTATAATCACTTAATTTTGCTTTTTTTCCATCCAAAGTAAGTAATTGTAAATCTTCGGCAAATGGTGCATTATTAGATAAATTTGCTTTTTTAATATCAGGACGCATCAGACCTGTAGCTAATACTACTCTTTGTACTTGCGCAATAACTTGAACATAAGTGCCTGTGAAAAACAAAACACAAATAACAGTTACAATCAAAATCCACTGAAATAATTCTTTTCTAATTTTTTTCATTTTAATAGTGTCATAATGGAACATAAACTACTTTTTTGGTTTCGAAAAATGGTTCTGTAAAGTAATTGCTTAATTCAAATATTTTGGCATTTTTTATTCCGGCTTCTTTAATTTCTTCACTTAAATCGCCACCTTTCAAACAAATTAACCCATTTTTTAATTCATGTTGATAATGTTTTGTTATTTTATTTTTAACCCAAGCTTTTAAATCACCAATTTTTGCCACAGCCCTGCTCACTACAAAATCATAATCTTCTTGTAAAAGTTCAGCCCTTATTTGATTTGCTTTTACATTTTTAAGACCAAGTGCATTTATTACTTCATTTACAACAGTAATTTTTTTTCCTATAGAATCAACCAAATGAAATTCGCAATCAGGAAATAAAATGGCTAATGGAATTCCGGGAAAACCACCACCAGTACCCACATCTAATATGCGAGTGCCATATTTAAATTGAATTACTTTGGCAATACCTAATGAATGTAAAATATGCCTTTCATAAAGCTCATCAATATCCTTTCTGGAAATAACATTTATTTTTTCATTCCATTCAGAATAAATGTCTTTTAGCATTTCAAATTCTTTTTTTTGATTTGCGGTCAGATCAGGAAAGTATTTTTCTAAAATTGCAGTTTGCATGAAGCTCTTAATTGATATTATATTTCGTCCCTGTTTTTCTTCACCAAATCATAAAGTAATTCACGGGCACGATGTAATTGGGCTTTAACAGTACCTAATGGGGCGGCTAATTCTTTTGCAATTTCTTCGTAAGATAGTTCTTGAAAATAACGCAAATTAACCAACGTTTGATACTTAGGAGGTAGTTTGTTGATAAAAAGCTGTATTAATTCTGCTTTTTGTTTTTTTATTGTTTCTTCCTGAGGATCAGGGTTGCTATCCCTAATATCAATGCTTACATCATCACCATTATCATCTTTAAACGAAGAGTAAATACTGCTAACTTCTAATCTTTTTTTACGAATAAAATCAATACAATTATTTGTTGCGATTTTAAAAAGCCAGGTGCTAAAAGTATAATCTTGTTTAAAGTTCTTTAAGTTTTTGAAAGCTTTTGCAAATGCTTCTATTGTTAAATCTTCAGCATCATCCACATTACGAACCATTTTTAATATGGTATGGTAAAGTGGTTTTTTATAGCGCTTCATCAACTCGGCATAAGCTTTCTGATCGCTGGTGTTATTCGCCATGTCGATCAATTTGAAATCTTGTAATGCCTTCGCTGAAAACTCCTTGTATTCTTTGTAATTTTTAACTTCCTCGCTATTCTCGTTCTCTTCTTTGTCGTCTAACTCCATCTTACTCTTTTCGTGAAAACGGCGGTTAAGCCGGTAATGAAATAATAAAAAACATAAATCACGTCAAAAATCGGCAAGCTGTACCAACTTAATCCTACCTTTAATTTACTTGCAATGGCTCGCAAGATAAGTAAATATAAAGTGAATCTGATTAAAAAACCTGCTAAAAATATTAAATTGAATTCCCCCATTACCAAAATAAAAATTGAAGAAAGCCAAAATAAGGCTTGTGAAAATGGTAATAAACCTAATAATATTTTATAAAAAAGTTTGTAATGCTTACCAACTGATAAATGCCTTTTTTTTTGTTTGAACCAATCCGAAAAATTCATTTTTGGTATTGAAACCATTTGACTTATCTCTGATATACAAATCTGAACATTATCTTTTTTTGCTACTTGCTGTACAAATAAATCATCGTCACCACCAACAACTCTTAAATGCGGATTAAAACCTTTATTAATAACAAATAAAGATTTTTTGTAACCAAGGTTTCTTCCAACACCCATATAAGTTAGGCCTGCAAGGGAAAATGAAAAATATTGAAGTGCGGTATAAAAAGTTTCGAACTGAATAATTTCGTTCAAAAATCCCTTTTCTTTCTTATATGGCGAAAATCCCAATACAATTTCTTTTTTATTAACGAAGTTTTTTTGCATTTCGTTTATCCAATACTCGCTATTTGGCAAGCAATCGGCATCTGTTAGTAATACATATTCATATTTTGCTGCCTTAATACCAAGCGTTAAAGCATATTTTTTAGGAGTAATATGGTCTACAGATTTATTAATTCTGATAAGCCTTAATAAAGGTTGTTTAAGTGACTCAAATAATAAATAATCATATAATTCATCTCCACTTCTATCGTCAACAATGATAATTTCATACTGAGAATATTTTTGATTAAGTAATGCAGATAAAAGTTTTTTAATATTTTCAAACTCATTGTGCACACAAACAATTACAGATATCGGTATATCAATATCGTTTTTTTGATATTCTGATTTAAAAAAAAGTAATCGGGTAAAAAAAAATAAAAAATAAAAAATTTGAATACAAACACTTATTTGAAATAAAATATTTAATGTGGAGAATTGAAAAATAGGTAAAAAAAAATTCATGAGTAAGTGTTAGCTGCAATAAATACTGAATCAATTAAATAATTAGTAATTTTGGTACAATTTAAATGGTATACTGAAATTATTCTATTCAGGTTAATATTATTTAAGTTTTTTATAATTAAAATCCTCCATAATATTCATTAATGAAATTTAATTTAACAGCATCTGATAAAAATTCTAAAGCAAGAGCGGGTATAATTGAAACAGATCATGGAAAAATAGAAACACCCATTTTTATGCCTGTAGGTACAGCAGGTTCTGTAAAAGCAGTTCACCAACGCGAACTTGAAAATGATATTAAAGCTCAAATAATTTTAGGAAATACTTATCATTTGTATTTAAGGCCGGGTTTAGATGTAATTGAAAATGCAGGTGGTTTGCATAAATTTAATGGATGGAAGTATCCAATATTAACTGATAGTGGTGGTTATCAGGTATATTCTTTATCAGGCACAAGAAACATAAAAGAAGAAGGCGTTAATTTTAAATCGCATATCGATGGTTCCAAACATCTTTTCACTCCAGAATATGTAATGGATATTCAGCGAAGCATTGGTGCTGATATTATTATGGCTTTTGACGAATGTACACCATATCCATGTGAATTAAAATATGCAAAAGATTCCATGGAGATGACACATCGCTGGCTTAAGCGTTGTATAAAAAGATTTGAAGAAACGCCAGATAAGTATGGTTATTCACAAACTTTATTTCCTATCGTTCAAGGCAGTGTTTATAAAGAATTAAGAAAACAATCCGCTGAATTTATTGCTTCAACCAATGCTGAAGGAAATGCAATTGGCGGTTTATCAGTTGGTGAACCTGCAGAAATGATGTATGAAATGACAGAAATGGTTTGTGAAATTTTACCTCAATCAAAACCCAGATATTTAATGGGAGTTGGTACACCGGCAAATATTTTGGAATGTATTGCTTTAGGTATTGACATGTTTGACTGTGTAATGCCAACGCGCAATGCACGACACGGTATTTTATTCACCACTCAAGGCACTATAAATATTAAAAATGAAAAATGGAAAAATGATTTTTCGTCCATTGATGAAAACTTAGGTGGGTATGCAAGTACATTTTATTCAAAAGCTTACCTTCGCCATTTGCTTATCAGTGAAGAAATTTTAGCCGCTCAAATAGCTAGTATTCACAACCTTACTTTTTATTTATGGTTGGTAAAAACCGCACGCGAAAAAATTATTGAAGGTAATTTTGTAAGTTGGAAAAATGAAATGGTAGTTAAGTTAATGACCAGGCTTTAAAGAAGTAAAAAATAGTTTTTTTTGTTTCGAAATAATTTTTTTTAAATCTGAAAGAAAAAACCAAAGCATAGATTTTGCTTAAAGAATATTTTGATTAAATAATATGAAAAAACTTGATTGGTATATAGTAAAACAATTTTTATCAGCTTTTGTATTTATTGTAATATTGTTGGTAGCAATTATTGTGGTGGTGGATCTTACAGAAAAAAACGGTGATTTTATAAAAAGGCACGCTTCTACACACGCTATAATTTTTGAATACGTATTAAATTATGCACCCTACCTTGCAAGTTTAATGAGCCCCATTACAGTATTTATTGCTTCGGTATTTGTGACGGCACAATTAGCATCACGAACAGAAATTATTGCCATGCTAAGCTCAGGCATGAGTTTTAAAAGATTTATCCGTCCTTATTTTATTGGAGCATGTACAATAGGTGTTGGTATATTTTATTTGGTGGGCTGGATAATACCTAATGCAAATAAAACAAGGGTAGAGTTTGAAAGAAAATATTTAAAAGATTCATTTTCCTTTACCAATCGAAATGTACATATTAAAGTTGCGCAGGATGTTTATGCATATTTAGAAAGTTATAACAATGCAAATGATGTTGGATCAAGGTTTACTTTGGAGCGAATTGAAGGAACAAAACTCGTTTCAAAATTAAAATCCTCACAAATAACCTGGCTTGCTGATAAAAAAAAGTGGCAACTGGAAGCAAGCAATATTCACACATTTAATGGACAAGTAGAAAAAATAAGTACACTTGGCCGAATGGACACAACTTTAAATCTTATTCCAAAAGATTTTCAGAGTCAGTATAATGAACAACAAAGGTATACTTTAAACGAACTTCAAAATAAAATTGATGAGTTAAAAGTAAGAGGTGCTGATGATATTCCTATTTATCAGATTGAATTTTATCAAAGGTTTACTGCGCCATTTGCAGTTATAATTTTAACCTGTATGGGTGTTATACTTTCTGCTAGAAAATCTAGAGGTGGCGTTGGTTTACAAATTGCTTTTGGTTTCGTACTTGCTTTCGTTTATATTCTTTTCTTTATGTTAAGCACAGG
>Ga0123338_10003928_pt1 | contig 13187 bp, 15 predicted proteins | sample grotaG_FD_89793 | JGI IMG/M metagenome (GOLD analysis project Ga0123338, IMG submission 89793) | Glacier valley bacterial and archeal communities from Borup Fiord, Nunavut, Canada, to study Microbial Dark Matter (Phase II) -... | ecosystem: Environmental > Aquatic > Freshwater > Ice > Glacier ... | reverse complement strand
CGCCGACGCGGACCGTGGGCCTCGGGATGCTGCGCGAAGGGGCTGTGGCGACCACCGCGGCCTACTTCGTGGCGAAGTCCGGCGAACGACGGTCCGCCGTGGTCGACCCACACCGCGACCGGCAGGTGCGGCTGATCCGCAGCATCTGCGTCGTCGCGCGACACTGCGTGGATGCGGACGCGCTGACCAAGGTCGTCGCCGTGGACCGGCGGATGTCCGCGGCCCTCGCGCGCCGCTTCCACGCGCGAGTCGTCCGATCATGAGCGCGAACCACCCTCTGCGCCTGGGCGTCCAGTTGCCGCAGGCTCAACGGCGAATCGCCTACGCGACGTTCGCGGCCGTGGGCCTCAGCGGCCTCGCCTGGTTCGTGCTCCACGACATGTTCCCGGGTGACCGGTCCGCGGTGCTGCATGCGCTACTCGTGACGCACGGCGTCGCTGCGGCGGTCGCCCTCGTGGTGGTCGGCAGCCTGCTTCCCGTCCACCTCCGCCTAGCGTGGCGCACACGCCGCAACCGCACGTCGGGCCTGGGGTCGCTCACGATCGTCGGCGGGCTCGCGCTGACGGGGTTGCTGCTCTACTACGGAAGCGAGGAGGGCCGTGACGTGGCGCGGTGGAGCCACATCGTCGCGGGGCTGGCGGTCCTGACGGCATTGCCGCTGCACGTGTGGCTGGGTCGTCGGACCGTCCTGTCGCGCTCCGGCTCGCCCCGGAAAGAGCGCGTGGTGGATGAACCGCCCACATCCCCGACGCCAACGGCCGCCCTCGTCACCGACGGGCCGGGGCGTAAGCCCGATCTGCGACCGTCGCGGCGCCCACCGACGTGTCGACCGGCGGCAGCAGCGGGACCGGATCGATCCTCATCGTGTTGATGACGGTCGCGGGGAACTGAGCGGCGCGGCGATCACGCCTCTCGGGACGGGAGTCATCCGATCGGCTGATTGACCCGCCGAGGCAGTAAAACCATAATGGTTTCTTTTTGGTGGAATCGAGATGCCGACGACGCTGACGCTGAAGGGAATTCCGGACGACCTCTACATTCGTTTGAAGCAGACGGCAGAAGTGCATCGTCGCAGTCTCAACAACGAGGCGATCTCGGTGCTAGAGACGATGCTGCTACCCCGGAAAGCCACGGCTTCCGACCGGATCGCCAGAGCCCGTGCGCTTCGGGCATCGCTGGGCACCCATACGTTCTCGACCAAGGACATCGACGCGTTCAAGCGGCAAGGCCGGCGATGATCGTCGTCGACTCCAACATCGTCGCCTATCTCTACCTACCCGGTGACCAGACCGCCGCAGCGGAACGCCTGCTGTTGCGGGAACCCGAGTGGGCGGCACCGTTACTGTGGCGCAGCGAGATGCGCAATGTCCTCGCATCGCATATCCGCCAGCGGCGACTGGACTTCGAGCGGGCATTCGAGATCCAGCGCGAAGCGGAGGCGCTGATGGCCGACAACGAATACGACGTCGATTCCTTCGACGTGCTCGAACTGGCGCGGGACAGCGGCTGTACCGCCTACGACTGCGAGTTCATCGCACTGGCACGAAGACTCGGAACAAAACTCTTCACGCAAGACACCAAGCTGCGAAAGGCGTTTCCGAAGTTGACCGCTGCGCTTTCCCGCACCTGAAACAAGGACGACCGATCGCGTCGGAACGATCAAGACTTGCCGCTCGTTCATGCCGACAACGACGTGCGCGCCCCTTCCGACACGAGCGCCACGCAGGGATGGTGGATGCGGCGCTCGATCGAGATCGCGTAGAACTCCTCGATGATCTCGTCGCTGCGCCCGATGCACGTCACGCCGTAGCGCCTGGCCACGTCCGCCTCGATGGCGGTCGGCGCGATGAAGGCGCCCTGTCCGCCCTGACCGAACGCCTTCATCAGCGCGCTGTCGTCGAACGCGCCCGCGATGTTCGGCCGCAGGTCGCGCGCTTCGAGCCAGCGCCGCAGCCGCTCGGCGACGGCCGTCTCGGCGCCCGGCACCAACAGCGGCATGTCCTGCAGTACCTGCGGGAAACGCCGCCGGAAGCGTCGGCGCAATCCTGGGGCCGCGAAGAACGACACCCCGGACTGGCCGAGCCGGTGGTTGAACGCCTTGAGTCCGGTTCCCGGCGGCATTGGTGCGTCCGAGACGACGAGGTCCAGCCGATGGGCGACGAGTTCGCCGAGCAACGCGACCGCCTTCCCCGACAGGTTGTGGATACGCACCGCGTCACCGGCGCGGGTTGCCGGCTCCAGCAGGCGATAGGCGAGCGACTTCGGCACCGCCTCCGTCACGCCGACCCGGAACTCGATCACGTCGCTGCCCGCCCGGCCGGCGCGGAAGCGGTCCTCGAGTTCGCCGCCGAGCGAAAAGATCGCATCGGCGAAGCGCAGCGCGGTACGACCGTCGTCGGTGAGTTCGAGCTGGCGTCCCGCCTTGCGGAAGAGCGTCCGGCCGAGCGCCGCTTCGAGCAGTCGGACCTGCCCGCTCAACGTCTGCGGCGTCAGGTGCAGCTCGCGGGCAGCTGCGCCGACCGCACCGAGACGCGCGACGCGCCAGAAGTAATGCAGGTGTCGGAAGTTCATGTATGAGTTCTTCGAGAAAACCGAACGATCGACCGGAAACTTCGAATATACGCGTCCGCTCGCCCTGACTAGACTGCCACGGTTCAGTCTTCTCCCGATTGATTCATGTCGACGACTTTCGCCGCGAACCTCCTCAGCCCGCCGATCCTGTTCTTCCTGCTCGGCCTCGCCGCCGTCTTCCTTCGATCCAACCCGAAACTGACCGAACCGGTACTCAAGCTGCTGGCTCTCTCCCTCCTGATGTCGCTCGGCTTACGCGGTGGCGTCGAGCTTTCGCACAGCGGCTTCGATCCCCGCACGGTGGCGACGCTTCTCGCGGCCTTCGCGATGGCCGCGACGGTGCCGCTCTACGCGTTTTTCTGGCTACGTCGCCGGACGGACCGGGCCAACGCGGCCGCACTCGCCGCGGCCTACGGCTGGGTCAGCGCCGTGACTTTCGCAACCGCGGTCGACTTCCTCGGTGCGGTCGGCCTGCCGCACGGCGGACACATTGGTCGCTACGCTGGCGCTGTTGGAGTCGCCTGCGCCGTTTAACATCGCGTTCGACGAGCCGCCGGTCCGGCGGCGAACACGCATCCCCGAAAGCGAATGATGGCCCTCGTTACGCAGGACACCCTAGAACGCGCCGAACCCTCCAGGACTGCCGTTCGGCCACCTCCGGACCATCCCGATCGCGCGGTCGCCGCGAACGAGGTCCACGCGCGACCGACCGAAGCGCTCGAGGTGCCGCTGCGCGCGAGCTACCTCGCGGTCACGATCGAGCCGGCCGACCGCGAAAGGGAAGTGCGGCACATCGCCGACCTCTGCAGCCGTTTCGGTGTCGCGGGACCGTCCGACGACGACGCGCACTTCAAGGTGACGATCGGCCAGGTCCGGCTGAAGTGGGAGCGGCATACCGAGTTCTCCGCGTACACGTTCATGGTGCCCGGCGTCAGCCCCGTGCCGTTCAGCGAGCCGCCGACGTCGTTCCTGCCGCCCGGGTGGATGGCCGGTCTGCCGGGTCGCACCGTCGTCGCCGTCCACGCGAAGCTGATGCGCAGTCCATCGACCGCCCTCCCGTCGGACGTGATCGCCGAGTCCTTCGGCGGCCACGAGACCGTCGCGTCGCTGATCGGCGAAGGAGCAGGCGCCGCGTTCACCGATTTCCGGATCCAGGCCGACGGACATGTCCGCGTCGTGATCGAGGATCGCGCGCTCACGCCGCGCCAGGCCGGCCGCATGCTGCGGCGGCTTTTCGAGATCGAGGCTTACCGCGTCATGGCCCTCCTCGCGCTGCCGCTCGCGCGCACGCTCGCGCCGCGCATCGGCGCGATCGAACGATCGCTCGGCGCACTCGCCTCGGCCATCGCCGACCAGTCCGGACACGACGAAACGCTGCTCGCCGAGCTCACGCAGCTGTCCGCCGAGGTGGAACGGATGCGCAACGGCAGCGCGATGCGACTGTCGGCGAGCGCGGCGTATCACGAGCTGGTCGTCACGCGCATCGACGAACTGCGCGAGCGCCGCCTCGAAGGTTTCCAGACCGTCGGCGAGTTCATGGCACGACGCCTGAACCCGGCGATGGCGACCTGCCGCTCGACCTCGCGGCGAATGCGCGACCTTTCCGAACGCGTCGCGCAGGCGAGCACGCTGCTGTCGGCGCGGGTCGAGATCGTGCGCGAGCGCCAGAACCAGGCGCTGCTCGAATCGATGGACCGGCGTGCGCGGCTGCAGCTGCGGCTGCAGCGCACCGTCGAATGGCTGTCGATCGCGGCGGTGACGTACTACGTCGCCGCGCTGGTGTCGTACGCGGCGAAGGCTCTCAAGGCGGGCGGGCTGCACGTGGACGTGGACATCGCGGTGGGGATCGCGATCCCGTTGGTGGTCGGGCTGGTCGCGCTGGCGTTGCACCGAGCGCGGCTCAAGGGCGAGCGGCCCGCCGCATCGCACGGCGCGCGTCCGCTGGAATGAACGGGCACCGTCGCTAGTCCTTCGACCGCGACTGCATCTGCAGGACCAGGATGCGCCACCGACCCTATCGCTTGATGTAGACGCAGGCGTACCGCCGGCTGGTCAGCGACTCGGGCTTGTCGGGACGAGCAAAGCGCGTCGATCAGGCGCCGCATCGCGGCTTCGTATGCAGAGCGCCTGGCGATGTGGCGCACCGGCTGCCGCCAGCCCGGTCCTGTGGCTGCCACTGCGCTCGAGCGAGGAGCCGGACGCCCCGGTGCAACGACTACGGTGCGAATTCACGGACGTCATTCGACCAACGACGACAAAGGTACTCGACTCGCGCGACTTGCCATTGCATTCATGAGCGGCGAATGATCCGATAGGACGCCTGAAAGCATGCGGACGGCCGATGCTGCCTGCGTCGTCCAGGTCGCACCACCGCTGCCGCGTTCATGCGCCTCGGCTGCTCACCGACCGAACTCGTCCCGTACCCTCGCACCGCCGGGCGCTCTCGGGGTTTCCCACCAGCGTTGTCCCGGTCCCCCCCTGATATCCTCCGCTGTTGCGCAGGCCGGGCTTCGCCCGGTCGATTCAGACCCGCAAGGCACGGCGACCGACGAGTCGCTGCCCGACATGCACAGCGATTCCCTGGAGACCATGATGAAGACCACTTCCATCGGCTTGCGACTCGCGTCCGCAGCCATTGCCCTGTCGGCGGCGCTCGGCGCCGCCCACGCCGCCGACATCAAGCTCGGTGCGGCCGAGGCGCTGTCCGGCGGCGCAGCCCAGTACGGCGTCGCGATCAAGAACGGCTTCCTGCTCGCGCTCGACGAGATCAACGCGGCCGGCGGTGTCGGCGGCAACAAGCTGGTGCTGGTGCTGGAAGACGAACAGGGCAAGAAGGAAGAGGTCGCCAACGTCTTCAAGAAGCTCTTCTTCCAGGACAACGTGCTGATGACGTTCGGCCCGACGCTGTCGAACTCCGCGCAGTCGGGCGACCCGATCGCGCAGGCCGCGAAGGTCGTCGTGTTCGGCACCTCCAACACTGCCGACGGCATCACGTCGATCGGCGACTACGTGTTCCGCAACTCGGTGACCGAGGCCGACGTGCTGCCCGAGACGCTGAAGATGGCGGTGAAGAAGTCGGGTGTGAAGAAGGTCGCCGTGCTGTACGGCAACGACGACGTGTTCACGAAGAACGGCTACGACAACTTCAAGAAGGCACTCGAGGACCAGAAGATCCCGGTCACGACCACCGAGACGTATGCCAAGGGCGACGTCGACTTCAAGGCGCAGCTCACCAAGATCAAGGCGACCAATCCGGACGCGCTGGTGCTGTCGGCACTGCTCGCCGAAGGCGCGCCGATCATGGTGCAGGCCCGCCAGCTCGGCCTCAACGTGCCGGTCATCGGCGGCAACGGCATGAACTCGACGAAGGTCTTCGACCTCGCCAAGGGATCGTCGGACGGCCTCTACGTCGGCAGCCCGTGGTCCGCGTCGAACGCCACGCCCGAGAACAGCAAATTCATCAAGGCCTACACCGACAAGTACAAGGACGCGCCGGACCAGTTCGCCGCGCAGGCCTACGACGCGATGTACATCGTGGCCGAGGCGCTCAAGAAGACCAAGCTGACCGGCACGCTCGCGACCGACCGCGCGGCGCTGCGCGACGCGCTGCCGGCAGTCAAGCATGTCGGCGCGACGGGCCCCTTCGCGTTCCGCCAGGTGATGGGCAAGGACGGCAAGCCCGCGGGCTACGACGCGCAGCAGGTGCCGATCGTCAGCGTGACGAAGGACGGGAAGTTCAGCATCGAGAAGTGAAGCAAGATGATTGCGGCGAAGCCGCCACTTCCTGTCACCCCGGCGAAGGCCGGGGCCCAATTCGAAGATCGAATAACCATTGGGTCCCGGCCTTCGCCGGGATGACAGAGTGAGATGCTTGCCCAACAGTTAGTCAACGGCCTCTCGCTCGGCGCGCTCTACGCGCTGTTCGCGCTCGGCTTCACGCTGATCTTCGGCGTGCTCGGCGTCGTCAACCTGTCGCACGGGGCGATCTTCATGGTCGGGGCCTACGCCGCGGTGGAAGCCGTGACGCGCCTCGGCCTGCCGTTGTGGCTCGCGCTGCCGTTCGCGTTCGCCGTGTCGGGGACGTTCGGCCTGCTGATCGACGTACTGGTCCTGAAACCGCTGCGCCGGCGCAACGCGCCGCACCTGATCCCGATGATCGCGACGATCGGCATCGGCATCGCACTCAACAATGTCGTGCAGGGGATCTTCGGCGCACAGAACATGCGGTTCCCGTCGGGCACGATCCCCACCGACACGATCGAGGTCGCCGGCATCGGCATCACCGCCATCGAACTCGCGATCATCCTGCTGTCGTTCGTGCTGATGGCCGCGCTGATCTTCGTCATCCGCAAGACCCAGGTGGGCCGCGCGCTGCGCGCGATCGCCGAGTCGCCGAAGGCCGCCTGGCTCGTCGGCATCAACGTCGAAGGCCTGTTCATGCTGACGTCGTTCATCGCGGCGGGCCTCGGCGGGATCGCCGGCGTGATGATCGGGCTGTACTCCAACGCGATCTTCCCGCTGATGGGCCAGCCGATGCTGCAGAAGGGCGTGGCCGTGATCATCCTCGGCGGCATGGGCGACATCCGCGGCGCGCTGCTCGCGGGGCTGTTCCTCGGTTTCGCCGAAGTGATGTCGGTGGCGTACATCGGCTCGACGATGCGCGACGCGGTCGCGTTCGGGATGCTGTTCCTGATCCTGCTGGTGCGGCCGAAGGGGCTGTTCGGCACGACCAACGAGCGGAAGGTTTGATGGCGCGCTGCCTCCCCCTTCCAATGTCGACGACTCCTTCCCGCGCTGGGGGAAGGCCGGGATGGGGGCGAGCGCAGCGAGCGCCGGTGTCGGCTTCCGGACGCCATCGAACGAGAGAGACGTCCGTCGCTGTTGCACGCGCCAGCGCGTGCAACAGCCCCCTCCCCAACCCTCCCCCAAAGGGGGAGGGAGCCCTTCGGAGCAGGGCCGCGTGATGGACTGGTTCTCCAACTTCTGGGCCGTCTACAGCAACGTCGTCCTCACGCTCGGCATCAACGGCCTGCTCGCGCTGTCGATCTGGCTCACGCTCGGCTGCGGGATGCTGTCGATCGGCAACGCGGCGTTCATGGGGCTCGGTGCGTACACCGCGGCGCTGATCACGATGAACCTCGGCTGGCCGTTCCCGGTCTCGCTCGCCGCCGGCATGGTCGTCCCCGCCGCGCTCGCCTTCGTCATCGGCAAGCCGACGCTTCGCCTGTCGGGCATCTATCTCGCGATGGCCACGCTCGGCTTCGGCGAGGTGGTGCGCATCACGCTGCTGAACTGGGAGTCGCTGACCGGCGGCGCACTCGGCCTGAACGGCATCCCGCAGCTCACGCAGTGGTGGCACGTGGCGCTCGCGCTCGCGGTGACCCTCGTCGTGCTGTGGCGGCTGCGTCGCTCGAAGGTCGGCCGCGCGTTCGAGGCGATCAAGGAGGACGACACGGCCGCCGGGCTGATGGGCATCGACGTCGCGAACACGAAGATGCTGGCGTTCGTGCTCGGCGCGGCGATCGCGGGGCTCGCCGGCGGCCTCGACGCGCACCTGACGTTCTTCATCGGCCCGCAGGAGTTCGGCTTCGACAAGGGCGTCGACATCCTGACGATGGCGATCCTGGGCGGCATCGGCAGCCTGCCGGGGCCGATCATCGGCGCGGCCATCCTGACGCTGCTGCCCGAGCTGCTGCGTTCGCTGAAGGACTTCCGCCTCGTCGTCAACGGACTGATCCTCGTGCTGATCGTGCTGTTCCTGCCGAAGGGCATCTGGGATCCGCAGCGCTTTCGCGGGTGGTTCGGCCTCAAGCCACGCCGCGCGCTGATCGCGAAGGCCAGGGGTCTCTGAGATGCGCGCCCTGACATGCTGGAACTGAGCCAACTGTCGAAGGGCTTCGGCGGCCTCAAGGTCCTCGAAGGCATCGACCTCGTGATCCCGAAGGGCGGCATCCACGGCCTGATCGGTCCGAACGGCGCGGGCAAGACCACGCTGTTCAACATCATCACCGGCCTCTACGCGCCGACCTCGGGCACGGTGCGCTTCGAAGGCGAGAGCCTGGTCGGACAGCGCCCGCACCGCATCACGCAGCTCGGTCTCGCGCGCACCTTCCAGAACATCCGCGTGTTCAAGGAGATGACGCTGCTCGAGAACGTCGTCGTGGGCATGCACCGGCACCTGCAATACGGTGGCCTCGGGCTGCTGTTCTCCACCGGTCGCTTCCGCGCCGAAGAGAAGCGCGCGCGCGAGCGGGCGCTCGAACTGCTGTCGTGGGTCAGGCTCGACGGCCAGGCCGACGAACTCGCCGACAACCTGTCGTACGGCAACCAGCGCAAGCTCGAACTCGCGCGCGCGCTGGCCACCGAACCGAAGCTGCTGCTGCTCGACGAGCCGGTCGCCGGCATGAACAGCGTCGAGAAGACCGAGCTGATGCGCGAGATCGCAGCCATCGCGGAGCGCGGCTACACGGTGCTGCTCATCGAGCACGACATGCGCTTCGTGATGGGCCTCTGCTCGCGCATCGGCGTGCTGAACTTCGGCCGCATCATCGCCGACGGGACGCCCGACGCGATCCGCAACGATCCCCGCGTGATCGAGGCCTATCTCGGGCGCGACGACGAGGAAGAGCCTCTCGATCTCACGCAGGAACATCCGGTCCATCTGCCGGACCTGTCGGGCGACTTCCCCGAGCTCGGTTCGCCGACGACCATGGATCGCGAGAGCCGACGGTGACCGCGCTCCTCTCGGTCGAAGGCCTGGCCGTCTCCTACGGCCACATCGAGGCCGTCAAGGGCATCGACCTCGCGGTCGACGCGGGCGCGATCACGACGCTGGTCGGCGCGAACGGCGCCGGCAAGTCGACCACGTTGCTGGCGCTGTCGGGGCTGGTGCCCAAGTCCGGCGGCCGCGTGCTGTTCGACGGCGAGGACATCACCGGCGAATCGCCGCATCGGATCGTCGCGCGGGGTCTCGTCCAGGTCGCCGAAGGGCGTGCGACGCTGACCACGCTGACCGTCCGCGAGAACCTCGAACTCGGTGCGTACTCCCGCAAGGGCGGCCGCGCCGAACGCGAGACCGACATCGAACGCGTGTTCACGATGTTCCCGCGGCTGCAGGAACGGGCGGGCGGCGCGGCCGGCAACCTGTCCGGGGGCGAGCAGCAGATGCTCGCGATCGGTCGCGCGTTGATGGCGCGGCCGCGGCTGCTGCTGCTCGACGAGCCGTCGATGGGCCTCGCGCCGCTGATCGTGCAGGACATCTTCCGGACGCTTCGCGCGCTCAATCGCGACGGCCTGTCGATCTTCCTGGTCGAGCAGAACGTCAAGCAGGCGCTGCGCATCGCGACGCGCGGCTACGTGATCGAGACCGGCAGCATCGTGCTGGCCGACGACGCGTCGGCGCTGCTCGACAACCCGCGCGTGCGGGATGCGTACCTGGGCGGTTGAGGGTCCCTGTGTCGCGCGCCTAGCCACCGCCCGGAGCGCGGGCCACGGGACCGCGGCCGGATGCCGGGTGTCCGCGTCGATCGACCGTTCGCCGGCGCGCGCCCCAGGCCAGCAGGCCGATTCCCAGGAGCGCCATGGACGGCGGCTCGGGCACCTGGAGACCGAGGAAGCCGTGGATCCGGCGGTCCGCGCCGACGAACAAGCCGACGATCGTGCCGTGATTGTTGATGTCGTCGATCTCCGGCGAATCCACCGCTCCCGGGATGTCGATCGTCCGCCAGACGTCGGCGTTCTCGATGAAAGCGTGGCTGACCCCCAAGGCGTCGTTGAAGGAGCCGACGAAATCGCCGCGATCGTTCAGCCCGAGAAGAAAGGTATCGACGTTGGCGCCCGGCGCATCGAGCGCCGTGTACGCACCCGCGGCGTAGCGAAAGCCGCGGAAGCGCGTCGCATCGAAGTAGTAACCCACGACTGCGCCGGATTCGTCGATCCCGCCGCCGTCGGTGAACGATGACCCGGGCGGCTCGAGCGTCACGAACGTTCCGCCGTCGTCGAGGAACGCGAAGTTCGTATCGGCCGCGTCGGAGAAGGCCCCGGAGATCTGGCCCGCGTCGTTGATGCCGTATGCGACGCTGCCGAACGTCGACCCGGCCGAACCGGGGGCATCGAACAGCGTGAAGACCCCGGCGCGATACAGGAACGCGCGCGTGAGTCCGCTCGCGTCGAAGGTCTGACCGACGACGTCGCCTCGACTGTTGATCCCGCTGGCGGCGGTGCCTCTGGCGCCAGGCACGTTGAGTGTCGTGAACAGCCCGCCCGAGAGCACGTAGCCATGCGTTCCGGTCGCGTCGTTGAATCGGCCGACGACCTGACCGGTGTCGTTGATGCCCAGCGCGCGGGTCGAGGTGGCGCCAGGGACGTCGATGTTGGTGAACGTGTAGGCCAGCGCGTACGCATGACCGGACGCCAGGAGGACGACGGCCGAAACGGCCAGGCGAAGGCAGATTCCGTTCATGAACCCTCCTGAAGATCTGGGAACGCCCGCGACGGGCCGTCTCGCGGCAGCGGCGCCAGGAGATCCGGCTTGAGCGAATCCACGCGGCGCGTCCACACAGTAAGTCGGCCTCCCGAAAACGTCACGTGCCATTTCGTGTCGCCACGGACCGATCGGGTCCGTCAGCCGGCGAACCACGAACGCGCACCTCGAAAAAAACTCTCCCCGATCGACCCCGATCGCCGCGCTCGTCCGTTAACAGTCCGACCGCCCCTTCGGAGAACGACCATGCCCCGTATCCCCCTCGCTGTCCTCGCAGGTGCGCTCGCGCTCTGCGCCGCCCTCCCCGCCCACGCCGTCGGCCAGCTCGTCGACGTGCAGGTCGTCGACCGCAGCAGCGGCGAGACGCTGACGCCGATCTACTACAAGGGCGAATGGTGGATCGCCGGCAGGCCCGGCGCCCGCTACGGCGTCACGATCCTCAGCCGCACCGCGCAGCGCACGCTCAACGTCGTGTCCGTCGACGGGGTCAACGCGATCTCCGGCGACACCGCCGCGTGGAACCAGACCGGCTACGTGCTCGCCCCGTACCAGCGGGCGCAGATCGACGGCTGGCGCAAGGACATGAACCGCATCGCCGCGTTCGAGTTCACCGCGCTGCCCGACTCGTATGCCGCACGCACCGGTCGCCCGGCCAACGTCGGCGTGATCGGCGTCGCGATGTTCAGCGAACGGCGAACGCCGCCGATTGCCCGGCGCGAGGTCGCACCGGCCGAGGCGGAGCGCGCATCGTCGGGTGCAGCGGAGCCGGCGCGCCCCGCGCCCGCCCCCTCTGCGGCCAACGACGCGCTGCCAGCGCAGGCCGCGCCGATGCAGAAGGCCGAGCGCCTCAGCGACGCGTCGGCGGATCGATCGCGGATCGGCACCGGCCACGGCGAGATCGAGAATTCGTCGATCAGCTACGTCGCCTTCCAGCGCGCCCAGCCGACGCCGAACGAGATCGTGACGATCCACTACGACCGCGCCGAGAACCTGATCGCGATGGGGATCATGCCGCCGCCGTACTCACCGCCGGTCGCGACGACGAACCCGTTCCCGAACAGCGGGCGGTTCGTAGCCGATCCTCCGCCGCGCTGACTCCGCCGCGCGCACAATGCGGACCGCATGGACGTCGACGCCGCCGAGGAATCGGATGAAGACCTGATGCTCGCGTACGCGGCGGGCGACGCGTCGGCGTTCACGCGACTCTACGACCGCCACGAGCGACCGGTGTACCGCTACTTCCGACGCCAGGGGGTTGCGGCGCATCAGGCCGACGACCTGCTGCAGGAGACGTGGATGGCGGTGCTGCGCAGTGCGGGCCGCTGGACCTACGAGGCGAGTTTCAAGACGCTGCTCTACCTCGTCGCGCACCGCAAGCTGATCGACCACTGGCGCGCGACGAAGCAGCACATCCTGCTCGACGATGCGGCGAACGATCCCGACAGCGAGTCGGAACCGGCCATCGAGCGCTACGAGGCCGGCGATGCGGCGCGGCCGGACGTGCGGGCGATGTCGCGGCAGCAGGCCGAGGCCTTCGTCGTCGCGGTCGAGGCCTTGCCTCCCCCGCAGCGACAGGCCTTCCTGCTGCACGTCGACGGCGACCTGACGCTGGCGCAGATGGCCGCGGTGACCGGCGTGGGCGTGGAGACCCAGAAGAGCCGGCTGCGCTACGCGATGAAGCGGGTCCGGCTCGCTTGCGCCGACTGGCTCGAACCGCGTGCATCGAGCGGCGGCCACGACCTTGCAGGAGAACGCGATGCGGTCTGACGACGAAGCCCTCGACACGTTGCGCCGCGCGCATCGCGAGGCATCGGATCGGTTGGGCGACCGACCCGACGCGGGCGTGCGGGCCGCGGTGCTGGCAGCGGCGGCACGCGGCGTCGATGCACGACCGCAACTCGCGTCGACGTCTTCGCCGGCAGCGTCGGGGGATCGTCCGTTCCGGTCGCGCCGCTGGCCGATGTCGGCGGCCGCTCTGCTGGTCGTGTCGGTATTGACGGGGCTGGTCGCGACGCAGGTGATGCGCGACAGCCCCGAACGCGTCACGACGATCGCGTCGTCGCAACCGGCGAAGCCGGAAGCGGCAGCGCCGAAGCCGACCGTTCCCGAGCCGCCGAGCGTCGCGTCGGCGGAT
>Ga0123338_10003926_pt1 | contig 13194 bp, 13 predicted proteins | sample grotaG_FD_89793 | JGI IMG/M metagenome (GOLD analysis project Ga0123338, IMG submission 89793) | Glacier valley bacterial and archeal communities from Borup Fiord, Nunavut, Canada, to study Microbial Dark Matter (Phase II) -... | ecosystem: Environmental > Aquatic > Freshwater > Ice > Glacier ... | reverse complement strand
CGCCCGCCGCCGAGCGCGACGAGCAGCTCGCCGCCGCCCAGTGCGCCTACGAGCAAGCCCTGACGGCCCTGCTGCTGCCCGGTCAGCGCGTGGCGTATCAGCAGCTGCGGGCCAGCTTCACGGCGCATCGGCTGTAGCTCGGCGGCGGCTGGGCTGGATTTAGTGTGTGGTTGCGAGGTGCGAGCAGGGTACGGGTGGCGCGACACCACCCGCACCCTGTTCGCACCGGCTTGCGCCCGAAAAAAACGAGGCTGAGCCGCCGTCCGCGAACCCGAACGCGGCATCGGTAGTTAAACCCGAACGCCGCCCGGCTCGCGCAGACCCGGGCGCTCCACCCGGTTGTTTGTCGTATGAAAGTCGTCGTTGAGAAGCATCCGCTGGCCATTCGCTGGTTCCACTGGGTTAATTTCCCGGTGTTGAGCCTCATGATTTGGAGCGGCATGTGGATATATTGGGCCAATGACGTGTACCGCATTGGCTGGGGCAGCACGACGCTGTTCAAGTTCTTCCCGCAGTCGTTCTACGAGGCTTTTCACCTGGAGCATCAGTTGGCGCAGGGCATGGCCTGGCACTTCGTGCTGATGTGGATGTTTTTTGTCAACGGGGTACTCTACGTGCTCTACACTGCTTTTTCGGGCGAGTGGCGCTACTTGTTGCCCACCCGGCACTCGTTTCGGGAAGCGGTGCTGGTGACGCTCCACGATTTAGGCCTGTACAAAAAGCCGCTGCCGGTGCGCAAGTTCAACGGGGCGCAGCAGATAGCTTACACTTCGGTCGTGCTCATGGGCCTGGGGTCGGTGCTGACGGGCCTGGCCATCTACAAGCCCGTGCAGCTGGGCTGGCTCACGCAATTGCTGGGTGGCTACGAGATGGCCCGCGTTATCCATTTCGCGCTCACGGTGGGCTACGTGCTGTTTTTCGTCATTCACATTTCCCAGGTCGTGCGCGCGGGCTGGAATAATTTCCGGGCGATGGTGGCCGGCTTCGAAATCGAAGAGGTGGACCCCGCCACGCACGCCGTGCTGGCCGGCCCCACCGCGCTGCCCGCCGCCGACGCTTCCCTCAGCCCCGCCCCGCAAGCCTGAGCGGCTGTTAGTTATGATGGACGAAACCACCCCGCCCGCCGCGCTCGCGCCCACTGACGCGCCCGACTCCGCGCCTACTTCCGCGCTGCCCGTCGCCTACGACGCGGCCGCCGAAGCCGCCGCGCTGCGGGCGGCGAGCAAGCGCTCGCGGCGCTCGTTTCTCATCACCGGGGCGCTGGGCCTGGCCGGGCTGGGCGGCTGGCGCTGGCTGCTGTCGCGCCCCGAAGAAGACGGCTTGGCGCGCCCGTTGCGCCGGGTGCTCGACTTCAACGGGCAGCTTACCACCGACTATTTTCAGAATACGCGCCTCGCGCCGGAGTTTGCCCGCGCCCGCGCTCAGGAGTTGCGCTTCAACGGCGATGTCGGTTTGGGGGAAGATAACTTCGACCCGACGGCCTGGCGGCTCACCGTGCAAGGCTACGCGCCGGCCGGCACCGCGCCGCGTACGCAGGCATTCAGCCTCGACCAAATAAAGGTCTTGCCGCGCACCGAGCAAACCACCGAGTTCAAGTGCATCGAGGGCTGGAGCACCATCGTGCACTGGGCCGGGGTGCGGCTCGTGGATTTTCTCAAAGCTTACCCGCTGGCTACCGCCTCGGGCCGGGCCGTGGCCGATGGCAGCCATCCGCCGGCAGACCTGGCGCGCTACGTGGGCATGACTACGCCCGACGAAGCCTACTACGTCGGCCTCGAAATCGAGAGCGCCCTGCATCCGCAAACCTTGCTTTGCTACGAGATGAACGGGCAGCCGCTGACCGCCGAGCACGGCGCGCCGTTGCGCCTGGTGTCGCCGCTTAAATACGGCGTGAAGCACATCAAGCGCCTCGGCACCATCGCTTTCACCGACGTGCGGCCCAGAGACTACTGGGCCGAGCTGGGCTACGACTGGCACGCCGGACACTGAGGGGAGTGGCGCGAGCTTCAGCTCGCGGTAGTAGGGATTTCCGGTGTTGGGTTTTGTCAATTGACTCTATACGCCATAACCCTACGACTGCGAGTTGAAGCTCGCGCCACCCCTCGCCTACCTTTGTGGTATGCTCAAAAACGACTTGCTGCTGCGCGCCGCCCGTGGCGAAACCACCGAGCGCACCCCCGTCTGGCTCATGCGCCAGGCCGGGCGCATCCTGCCCGAATACCGCGAGCTGCGCGGCCGCCTCTCCGGCTTCAAGGAGCTGGTCGAAACCCCCGCCCTGGCCGCCGAGGTCACGATTCAGCCCGTGGACGCGCTCGACGTGGACGCGGCCATCATCTTCTCCGACATCCTGGTCGTGCCCGAAGCGATGGGCCTGACCTACGAGATGGTCGAAGCGCGCGGTCCGCACTTCCCGACCGTCATCAAAACCGCCGCCGACGTGCACCGCCTGCGCGTAGCCGACCCCGAGGAGCACCTGGGCTACGTGCTCGAAGCGTTGCGCGTCACCAAGCGCGCGCTCAACGGGCGGGTACCGCTCATCGGTTTCGCCGGCGCGCCCTGGACGATTCTGGCCTACATGGTCGAAGGGGGAGGCTCGAAAACGTTCAGCAAAGCCCGCCGAATGCTCTACCAGGAGCCGGCGCTGAGCCACGAGCTGCTGGCGAAAATCACGGCTACCACCATCGCCTATCTGCAAGCCCAGGTAGCGGCCGGGGCCAACCTGGTGCAGGTGTTCGACTCGTGGGCGGGCATCCTGCCGCCGGCCCACTACGCCGAGTTTTCGACCCGCTACCTCGCCGAAATTTGCGAGGCGCTGGCCCCGCTCGTGCCGGTTACGGTTTTTGCCAAAGGCGCGTGGTGGGCCGTCGAGGACTTTGCCCGCCTGCCCTGCCGCACCATCGGGCTGGACTGGAATCAGTCGCCGCAGCAGGCCCGGCAGCAGGCTCCCGGCCGCACCCTGCAAGGCAACCTCGACCCCTGCGCCCTCTACGGCAGCGCCGAGCAGGTGCAAGCCGCCACCCAGGCCATGCTGCGCGAGTTTGCCGGCGGCCCCCACATCGCCAACCTCGGCCACGGCGTGTACCCGGACACCGACCCGGCGAAGGTGCGCGTGTTCGTGGAAACGGTCAAGGCGTGGCGGGGGTAACTGATTTCACCTGATGACAAGAAGCACCTGGATGCAGTCGCTCTATTAATTCTGAAAATGACCTTACTGACATCCCAATAATATTATTTCGATTATGGACGCTGAAAAACTTTTGCTTTATTACACCTCTGAGTCACTTCGGATGCTGGAGGAGCGTAGCGCTTGGCAGCGGCAAGAGGCAGCTCGGTTAGAAGCACAACAAAAAGTAAACGTAAGTACAATACGTAATTTGTTAAAAATGACCAAACTGCCAGTAGAACAAATTGCAGCAGCGGTAGAGGTTAGTGCGGATTTTGTGCGTGAAATAGAGGCGACATTGAGCAGAGATTAACTGGTTGAATTATGTTCGTACGCAACGGCAACACGATGCTGGGCGGAGTTTATTTAAACCAACCGATTATTCAGCGATTAACCGCATTAAACTTGTCCATCGACTTCGATTTATACGCCGAAGGAAATTTCTTCAAAGCCTGAGTTTCCCATGTCCACCATCGCCGCCGCCTACGACCAGTGGGCCGACCAATACGACACGAACCAGAACCGTACCCGCGACCTCGAAGCCCAGGCCTTGCGTGACATGCTGGCCGAAGAGGGCAAACTCGGCGCGGTGCTCGAAATCGGGTGCGGCACGGGCAAAAACACCGGCTGGCTGGCTGACCGGTCAAGTCAGGGGCTAGGCATTGATTTTTCGCCACAAATGCTGGCGCGGGCGCAAGCCAAGAGTTGGCCGTCGCACGTCGGGTTTCAGCAAGCCGACATCACTCAGCCCTGGGACTTCGCGCCGGCCGCCGCGTTCGACCTCGTGACGTTCAGCCTCGTGCTGGAACACATCGAGGATTTACGCTTTGTGTTCCGGCAGGCAGCGGCCCGACTACGGCCCGGCGGGCTGGTTTACGTGGGCGAGCTGCACCCTTTTAAGCAGTACGTGGGCAGCCAGGCGCGCTTCGACACGGTGGCCGGCGAGCGCGTGGCGGTGCCCGTGTTCCAGCACCATATCAGCGAGTTCTGGGCCGCCGCTCAGGCAGCGAGCCTAAAGCTCATTAGCCTCCACGAGCACTTCGACCCGACTGACCCCGCCACCCCACCTGCCCCGCCGCGCCTGCTGACGCTGCTGTTTCAGAAGCCAGGGGTGCGGTGAGGTTTCTTGTTTCTAACCTGAACGCGGCAAGGTAGAGATGCTTTGATTTTGCGAAACGTTCGTGCTAACCCACGCCCTGAAAACAAGAAGCAAGAAACAAGAAACAAGAAACAAAAAACAGCCCCGCCGCCTGAGCTTCTGCCAGCAGCCGGGTTTTCTCAATCGGCACCACGCCCACCTGCTCGCAGACCAGTCCGCCGGCCAGGTTAGCCAGCGCCGCCGTGAAGGCTGCCGACTGACCCAAGGCCACGCAACAGGCCGCGATGCTGATGACCGTGTCGCCGGCCCCCGACACGTCCGAAATCTGCCGCAAGTGCGCCGGCAGGTACGTTTTGGCCTCGCCCTGCTGGGCGAATACGCCGTGCTCAGACAACGTGACGAGCACCGTATCGGGCTGCAATACTTCGCGCAGGCGCGCCACCGCCGCCTCAAAACCGGGCGTGTCCTGGTCGGGCGGACCGAAGTCGAGCTTCAACCCCTCGCGTAACTCCTTCAGGTTGGGCTTGAACAGCGTACAGCCCCGGTAGGTCAGGAAATTCTTCTTCTTAGGGTCCACCACCGTCGGGATGCCCTGGGCGCGAGCGCGGGCCAGGCACTCGCCGATGACGCGCTCGCTCAACACGCCCTTGTCGTAGTCCTCGAAAATCACGACATCGGCGCGGGGCAGCAAACGCTCGAAAGCGGCCAGCAGGTCGGCGGCTTCGGCGGCGTTGAGGTCGGTTTCAACCTCCGAGTCAATGCGTACCAGCTGCTGCCCGTGGGCCAGGATGCGCTGTTTGACGGTGGTGGGGCGGGCCGCGCTTGCCACCAGCCCTTCCACGGACAAGCCCCGTTCGGTCAGCAGCTCGCGCAGTTGCGCCCCGCCGGCATCGTCGCCCACCACGGCGCACAGCAGCGGCGTGGCCCCGAGCGCCCGCACGTTGAGCGCCACGTTGGCCGCCCCGCCCAGGCGCTGCTCCTGCCGCTCGACATGCACCACCGGCACCGGCGCTTCGGGTGAGAGCCGGCTGGCCCGGCCCCAGACGTAAGCATCGAGCATCACGTCGCCGACGATGAGCACGCGCAGGTGGTTGAATTTCTTGAATAAGTCGGTGAGCGAAGCGGTAGGGGCGGGCATAGGCCGCAAAGGTACTTCGGGGTGGGGTGGGGGTATTGTCGCCGGAGAGGCTAGGTCTGAAAGTTCAGAACGACGTGTATTAGCTGGTCCCAGCGTCTCATCCAGTTTCGCCAAGTATCGACTGGCTCAATTCATTATTCTTTCGGAGTAAAGTCGTCCCAGTACGCTCGCGGCGTTAAAATACGGGTGTACTCAAACTCGGTGATGGTGAAATCAAGCGTATTGCCAGTTATCAGGTAGTCGGCCGCGCTTGCTGCTGCCAATTCTAAGAATTTGTTGTCGCTCGTGTCGGTCAAGACTTCTACTTTCAGGTCGGTCTTGTAGAAAATAGCAGTCTCACGCAGTCTGTTCAAGACGACATCCGCTTTCGTTCTGAAGTTAGCGAATTTACTGAATTTGCCTCTGTTGAGCACCTCTACGTATTCGGCAAACACCTCATCCGAAAGGCAGACCTGTACTTTTTGAGTCAGTGCCAAGTCGTACAAAATCCGGGCTGGAATGGAGTTTGAAATCAGCGCCGAAACAATAACGTTCGTATCAAGAATGAGCTTTTTCATCCCTCACAGCCTTAATTTCAGCGTTGATTTCGTCCATTGTCATGCTGGAGAGGCCAACCTGCTCGGCAATCTCAATACACTGCAAGAGTGATTTCCGCGCGTACTCACGGTTTATTAAGTCCACCAAGTCGGTGAATTTTAGGTCTTCGATTTCCAGGTTATATTTCTGAAAGTCTGTTTCGCTTACTTTTATTTGTAGTGTCCTCATATTATTGGTTGATTTAATTGCTTTCAGTAAATGGCATCCAACAAACTCGGCTCTAGGTTATTGGGTATTTGAAAAACGTCCGTCAGAAGCCCAGGACGGTTAGTAAACGGAAAGCTAAATGTTTGTCCTGTCATCTTCAATTTCAAGAGCATACTGTTCTAGTCTTTATTGTCGAGGTCTTCGTATTTGTAAGAACTTGTGGTCAGTGACTCGTCTTTCAAGTAGCCCCAAAATGTTTCCTTTCGGTTGGGATTAGAAATGTACTCGAGATAGTTTGTGCAGTCAATAGTATCAAATTCAAAGGATACTTCACCTTTCGCATACATCTTTAGGTCGCAACCACCATAGGGAAAATATATTGTGGTATCAAGCCAATATTCGTAGCAATTATTGTCAATATTTTCAAGTGTCCACTCTCTTCTATAAGTAACCTTATTTCCTTCACTATCTCTTAAAAACTGTTTTTTATCGTAAGGCGTGATTAAAATTTTCCCTGCAACAACATCCTTGAATGTCAATGTCCCGAAGCCCATTATCGTTATTTCGTTGTTTGGTGTTTGCTGACGAATATTTTTGATATATACTTCTTGGTCAAGGCTTATGTGTTCTTCCCAATCAAAATTTGGCATAAGTCCTGCACCCCAAACTTTAAACGAAACAGTTGAAGTAAGAAAAGTCGCAGCATCAAAAAATATTGTCTTACCGTCGTAAAAATTTACAGTATTAGTGTCATCATATTTTTCTTTTGTCAGGTCTACCTTAATTTTCATGGTATTGTGTCATTTAGTTTTCCCCTACGGCATTCTGATTGCCGCAATTCGTACGTCCTAGCAAGTTGCCGCCCAGCCTTAGTACGTAAGCAACTTGCGGGAAACTGAGCGACGGAAGATGCCTACCGCAACCACCCGCAAGATACACCAACCCCGCACTACCCCTCCGCCCGCAGCACCGCCAGCGGCGGCTGACCCAGCACCGAGCGGCTGTTGAGGCCCCCAATCAGCGCCGTGAGGCCGGCTACGAGCGCCACGAGCGCGGGCAGGGCCAGCAGCGAGCCGGACAGAAACGGGGTTTCGAACACCCAGTGGGCCAGCGCCCAGGCGGCCCCGGCGGCCAGCACGGCCCCGGCCAACGCGGCCAGCAGGCCCAGCAGGGCGTATTCGACCACCGTGATGCGCAGAATCTGGCGGCGGCTCGCGCCCAGCGTGCGCAGCAAGACGCTTTCGCGGGTGCGCTGGTAGCGGCTGATGAGTACCGACGAGGCCAGCACGAGCAGGCCGGTGAGGATGCTGAAGCCGGCCATGAAGCGGATGACGAACGAGATTTTGGTCAGGATGTCGTCCACCGTTTGCAGAATCAGGCCCAGGTCGATGGCCGACACGTTGGGAAATTCACGTACCAGGGCGCGCTGGGCCAGGGCAAGCTGCTGGTTATTCTGCACCCGCGTCAGGATGACGTGGAATTGCGGGGCCGCTTCGAGTACGCCGCTGGGGAAAACGACCAGGAAGTTGGTTTGCACCCTGGCCCAATCGACCTCGCGGGTGCCGCCCACGACGACGGCCAGCGGTGCGCCCTGCACGTTGAAGGTGAGTGTGTCGCCGAGTTTTAACTTCACCCGCTTGAAGTAGTCGCCATCGACCGACACGCGCGGCAGGCTGCCGCCCACGGCCGGGCGGGGCGGGGTGCCGGCCGTGAGCTTTTCGGACGACGAGAGCGTGTCGCGGTACGTGACGCGGTACTCGCGGGTGAGGGCGAAGAGCGGGATGCCGTTGGCCGTGTCCTTGCGCAACTGCGAGACGGAGCGGCGGTTGATGGACGAGAGCCGCATCGTGACGATGGGCACTCGTTGGAGCAGCGGCAGCTGCTGCGTCTTCAACAATTGCTCGACGCCGCGCTCCTGTTCGGTTTGGATATCGAACAGAATTAAATTAGGCTGTTTGCCGCCGGCCGATAATTGCACCCGGCTCAGCAGCAGGCTTTGAGTGAGGTAGAGCGTGGCGAGTAGGAATGTGCCCAGCCCGAGCGAGACGATGAGCGTAACGGTCTGGTTCTGGGGCCGAAACAAGTTGGCCAGGCCCTGGCGCGCCACGTAGCTCCAGCTCACGGGGAAGTAGCGGCGCAGCAAGCGGCGCAGCAGCAGGCCCAGCCCGGCCAGCGCGCCCAGGGCCAGCAGCAGCCCGGCGGCGAAGCCGAACGCGGCTTTCCAGTCGCGGGTTTGCAGCCAGGCGAAGCCCAGCACGAAGGCCAGCACGGCGGCCAGCACGAGGTAGCGCAGCGGGTCGGGCCGGGCGGTGTCGTCCTCGAACGAGGCCCGCAGCACCCGCAGCGGCGACACTCGCCGGATGCTGAGCAGCGGCAGCAGGGCGAAGAGCAGCGCCATCGCCAGGCCCGTCGCCAGGCCCAGCGCCACCGCGCCCGCCGACACGGCCGTGGGCACGGCCACCGGCAAAAACGAGCCGAGCACGCGCGGCAAGGCCACTTGCACCAGCGCCCCCAGCGCCGCCCCAATCATGGCCCCGAGCAGCCCCAGCCCGGAAGTTTGCAGCAGATAAATGAGCAGCGCCTGCCGGCCGCTCGCCCCCAGGCAGCGCAGCACGGCCACGGCGGCCAGCTTTTCCTGCACGTACAGGTTCACCGCGCTGGCCACGCCCACGCAGCCCAGCAGCAGGGCCACGAACGCGACCAAGCTCAGAAAGCGGGTCAAATCGCGGAACGCGCGGCCGGTTTGCTGCTGCCGGCCGGCCACGGTGTCGGAGTCGATGTTGGCCGCTTCGAGGCGCTTTTCCAGCGGCTTAAGCACGGCGGCGGCATCGGTGCCGGCCGCGAGCTGGTAGTAGGTGCGGTACTGCACCCGGCTGCCGGGCCGCACGAGCTGGGTGCGGTCGAGCAGCGCTTTCGGGATGAACACCTTCGGGGCGACGGCGGCGCTGAAACCGGTTTGGCCGGGCGTTTTGAGCACCCGCCCGGCGATGACCACCGTCAGGTTGCCGACCTTGATGGAGTCGCCCACGCGGGCATCGAACTGGCTCAGCAGCACGTCGTCCACGAGCGCGCCGGGGCCGCGGCCGGCCCGAAACGCGGCGCTGGCCGCCGCCGGGGCGGTTTCCCAGTCGCCGTAGTACGGAAAGCCGGCCCCGAGCGCCCGTACCTGGGCCAGGCGTACGCCCTGGGTGCGCGGAAACGAAACCAGCGACGCGAACGAGGCTTCGTCGGTGCGGCGCTGCCCCAGCCCGGCCAGCGCGGGGGCCAGCTTAGGGTCGAAGGGCTGAGTAGAAGTCAGCACCAGGTCGGCGCCCAGCAGCTCGCGGGCCTGGGCGCTGATGCTCCGGGCCAGGTTGTCGCCGAACGAGTTGATGCCCACCAACGCGGCGATGCCCAGCACGATGCTCGACATGAACAAGGCGAGCCGCGCCCGCGAGCGGCGCGAGTCGCGCCAGGCCATTGTGAGCAGCCAGCCGAAGCCAGCGGAAGAATTAGAAGCGGGAGTCACGATATCAGTAAATGCGAAACGAGGAAAGAGAATTAGCCCCTATGTTTGCGACGGTAAAATCTTGTAGATGGCGGCGGTAGCTGAAAACGCTGTTGCGCCAAACGCGCCCGGCCGAATTTATTTATTCCGTAGCATAAAATACGATACGGAAGTAAAAACTTAACGCGAACATCAAAAGTGGCTGCTTCCAATCCTCCCAAACACGCACGTTTTTTATTCTTTGGTCCGGTTATCGGCAGCAACGACCGGTTGCGCTTTGGCCAGATAAAACAAGCCCTGGGGCAATTTAAGCTGACCGCCGCCGGGCGGGCCGCCGCCAGCTGGGTGGAGGAAGAAGGCTGGCGGTTTTCACCAAAGCGGTTGGCCCAGCGGGCGGAAGATGAAAAAGCCGAGCGCGAATTCGACGAGCTGTACGGCGTTAATACGTTTCAGGAAGGCATCAATGGCGCGGATGTAACGGGTGATAATTTCGATGGTCGGTATCATTACCTGGCTTCGACGGTGGCTAAATTTCGGCGAATGCTGGACCAGCTGCGGGTGCGCTACGAGGATTTCACGTTTATCGACCTGGGTTCGGGCAAAGGCCGGACGATACTGCTGGCCGGCGAGCGCCCGTTTCGGCGGGTTATCGGGGTCGAATACAGCCACGCTTACCACGCCATCGCGCTCCAAAATATCAAAAAATACCCGTTGAAAAAAGCAGGTAGCCTGGAGTCCGTTACGAACGATGTCGCCACCTACGAGTTTCCGGCGGGCAATCTCATTGTTTATAATTACAACTCATTCGCCGAACCCGTGCTCACGCGCGTGCTCGAAAATATAAACCGCGCGGCGCGCGAGCAGCCCCGTCAGATTTACATGGTTTTTCTGAATTTAGGCTACATTAACCTGCCCGACGAAGAATCGAACCTGGCTTACGGTGAACAGCTGCTCAAGCGTCATAATTTGGTTTTGCGCCGGGTATTTGAGAAATACAGGTTGTATGAATGGGTGGCGTAGTGGCTAGTCGGCTGGTGGTGGCAACTGGCGGCAGACTTTAGCGACAGAGTCGCGGAGTCTGCCTGCCGACGGACCGGGCAAGTCGCTGACTTGCGTTGTCTGGCCGGCTCAAACAACGCAAGTCAACGACTTGCCCGGTCCGTCGGCAGGCAGTTCACTTAAACTGCCAGCGTGCCAGCGATGCCAGCCAGACGTGGACGGCTGTTTCGCGGCCGGGAGTCAGAGATTTCCCCCACTGGCCGGCCGCTGCGCGCTAAACGGCGGCCAGCGGCAGCGGCTCGGCCACCACGCGGCCGCCGCGCATCCGCAGCACGCGCTGGGTTTTGGCGGCCAGCTCCAGGTCGTGGGTGACGAGCACGAGCGTGGTGCCGGCTTCTTTGTTGAGGTCGAAGAGCAGGTCCACCACGTTGGCGCTCGTGTCGGGGTCGAGGTTGCCGGTGGGTTCGTCGGCGAAGAGGATGGCGGGGCGGTTGGCGAAGGCGCGGGCCAAGCTCACGCGCTGCTGCTCGCCGCCCGAGAGCTGGGCCGGGTAGTGGTGGCCGCGGTCGCCGAGGCCGACGCGCTCCAGCAACGTCTGCGCCGTGCGGCCCGCGCCGCGGGTGCCGCGCAGCTCCAGCGGCACCATCACGTTTTCGAGGGCCGTCAGGGTGGGCAGCAGTTGGAAGTTCTGGAAGATGAAACCGACGTGCTCGTTGCGCACGGCCGCGCGCTGGTCTTCGCTCAACTCATCGAGCACGATGCCTTGCAGGCGGACGCTGCCGCTGCTGGCCCGGTCGAGGCCCGCGCACAGGCCCAGCAGCGTAGTTTTGCCCGACCCCGACGGCCCGACGATGGCAAACGTGTCGGCGGGTTGGAGCGTAAAGCTGACTTCGTGCAGCACCGTGAGTGGCCGGCCGCCGCTGACGTAGGTTTTGGTGAGGTTTTCGACTGCTAAGCTCGACATACAAAAAAATAGCGCGAGCACCAGCCCGCCGTAAAATACACCAACGTAAAATCAACCCTGACGCACCCAAACCCCGTCGCCCGCGTTTCGGCAGCCCCCAGGGGTACGCAAAGACGCGGCCCCGCGCCGGATACTTTCGACGGTCTTTCGCCTTGACGCATATGAAACTTCTCCCCGGCGGCCTCCTGCTGCTGAGCTTGCTGGCCGCCGGCTGTCGCCCCGAGGCCAACCCCGCCACTACGACCGCCACGGCCCCGGCGGCCGCCGCGCCGACCGCCGCAACCGCTGCCGCGCCAGCGGCCAAGTCGCCCGAGGCCGTTTTGTTTTTCGGCGACAGCATCACCGCCGGTCTCGGTGTCGAGCCGGAGGAAGCTTACCCGGCACTCGTCGGCGGCAAGATAGACTCCCTGAAGTTGCCCTACGTGGCCGTGAATGCCGGGCTGAGCGGCGAAACCAGCGCTGGCGGCCGCTCGCGCCTGCGCTGGGTGCTGAGCCGGCAGCCAGTGGCCGTGTTCGTGCTGGAACTGGGCGGCAACGACGGCCTGCGCGGCCTGCCGCTGGCCGACACCCGTGCCAACCTGCAAGCCATCATCGACACGGTGCGCCAACAAGCGCCGCGCGCGAAAATCGTGCTCGCCGGCATGCAGATTCCGCCCAACATGGGCCAGGCGTACACCGCCGAATTCAAAAATCTCTACACCGAGTTGGCCGCCCGCAACCACCTCACGCTGATTCCCTTCCTGCTCGAAAACGTGGGCGGCATCGCCCGCCTCAACCAGCCCGACGGCATCCATCCCACGCCCGAAGGCCACCGCCTGGTGGCCCGCACCGTGTGGCGGACATTAAAACCATTGTTGTAATGCCAAGCAGGGACTTGGCGTTACAACACCCGCAGCGCGTCCACGCGCACCTCATCGCGCAGCAACTCCAGGTCGTGGTAGGCGAGGGGACGGCCGTTGTCGGTGCTCAGGCCGGGCAGCGGGCCGAAGCGGGCCACGTCGAGGGTGAGGGCCGTGAGCTTGCGCTCGCCCAGGTAAATGGCTACCGGCCGCCGCTGGTGCCGGGTCTCGTAGGCGGCCAGCGCCTCGTCTATTTCGAGCAGAACAATACTCATAACCAGGTGCAAGCTAGCGGGAAAGAACTCGCAAAATAGGACCGGGCAGCGACTTCGGCGGCCCCGGCGCACGTTTGGCCTCAGACCACAACCTTTAATCTCTACTCCCTAAATGGCACCGATTGGCATGTTTGACTCCGGCATTGGCGGGCTGACCGTGGCGCGGGCCGTGGCGCGGCGGCTGCCCCACGAGCGGCTCGTGTATTTTGGCGACACGGCCCATTTGCCGTACGGCGAGAAAAGCGCGGCCGCCATTCAGGCGTACTCGGTCAAGATTTGCGACCTGCTGCTGCGCCAGGGCTGCAAGCTGATAATGATACCCTGCAACTCGGCCTCGGCGGCGGCCTACGAGCTGGTGCGCGAGTACGTGGGTTCCAAAGCGCGGGTGCTCAACGTGATTGACCCCATCGTGGCCCACCTGGGCCGCGCCTACGCCGGCCGGCGCGTGGGGCTGATTGGCATCCGCCAAACGGTCAATTCCAACAT
>Ga0123338_10003923_pt1 | contig 13203 bp, 8 predicted proteins | sample grotaG_FD_89793 | JGI IMG/M metagenome (GOLD analysis project Ga0123338, IMG submission 89793) | Glacier valley bacterial and archeal communities from Borup Fiord, Nunavut, Canada, to study Microbial Dark Matter (Phase II) -... | ecosystem: Environmental > Aquatic > Freshwater > Ice > Glacier ... | reverse complement strand
CACACAATTGGGGTCAAGGATACACCTGTGCGCCGCGTTATTCATCGTGCCGCAGCGTTCGTTGAGCTTCCGTTGCTGTGTATGGCCTTTGCCCTGAAAGGGGATGCCCTGCACGGCCTGGCGATTGGCGACTATGAAGAGGCGTGGAGCGTGGCCGCCGACCTCTCGGCGCAACTCAACATCATCCCCGTTACAACCCCGTTCACCCGTGTCCTCTCTGTCCCCTCACCCATATACGACGACCTGTGGACGGCGGCAAAGGCGATGTACAAAACCGAGCCAGTCATCGCGGACGGCGGCGAGGTTATCATCTACGCGCCCCATATCACCGAAATATCATACACACACGGCCAACTTATAGACGCAGTGGGCTATCATGTTCGCGACTATTTCACGAAGCAGTGGGAACGTTTCAAAGATATCCCCGGCAGCATCTTGGCCCACAGCACCCATGTAAAAGGAATGGGTACGTTTGAAAACGGACTAGAGAGGCCGCGTATTCGCGTTACGCTTGCGACGGGCATCCCCGCCGAACGATGCACACGTGTCGCTCTTGGCTATCTCGATCACAAGCAAATCAATCCGCAGGCATGGCAAAACCGCGAAGATGAGGGTGTTTTATTCGTGCCTCATGCCGGCGAAATGTTGTATCGGCTCACAAACTAGAAAGAAAGACGCATGGAATTATACGATCAACAGCATATATCACCATCCCTACAGCGTCTGCTTGCCGAGGATGCGCTGGGTCAACTACACACACAAACGGGACGTATGGCGGCGTTGGGTAGCGAAAACGGCGTCCCTAAGCTTGATTGGGTCGAAGGTATCGCGCGACTCCTCCAACAGCCAACGCACCTGGAAACGGTGGAGGCCGAGGCACGGGCCATCTGGAAGAAGGGTATTCGTCACGTCATCTGGGCCGGTATGGGCGGCTCTGTTATAACAGTACGTGTACTGGTCGAACTGGGCTTTGGCGGGGAACACGGGGGACAGGATGAGCAATTTATCACGCTACACCCATTGGACAGCACCGACACAGCCGCGCTCAACGGCCTTGTACGTATTCTTGCCCAACATAAAAATCTTCCTCTATCGACGGAGACCTCACCAGATGGTGCGTTTTTGCGTACACTCCTGACAGACGTAATGATGATTGGCGTCTCAATGGGTATAACTTCGGAGGAGCCAATCACGCACCTTATATGGTTTACCGCACTACTCCAACAGGCACAGCTCCCACCCGCACAGCATCTACTGATTATGACGCTTCCCACTTCATATCTTGACACATTCGCAAAACAGTACGCGGTCCCCACGCTCCCGTTACAGCTCGACGGCGGCACGGGAACGGGTGGCCGCATGAGCGCACCCACCACCCGCGTTTTTTTATTGCCCGCCGCCCTCTATCTCACGCGCCTCTCGTCCGCGACGGGCCAACTACGCTCTGTGTTGCAACAGGCATGGCGGCAGCATAACCGTACCGCTACGTCGCCGTTTGTGGGACTAGCTACAGCATTAAGCGACGCCAGCACAAACGGCGCGTGTCGGCTCCTACTGACCATGCCGCGTGAATGGCAACCGCTCCTGCAATGGATTGAGCAGCTCATGGAAGAGAGCCTCGGCAAAGGAGGACAAGGGATTGTCGTCTTCGCAACACAACCTCTTGCATCATTGGCCCCAAACTTTCGTACTGCTGGCACACTCGTGGTGCAGGCGACAGCACAAGGAGTACCCCCTGAAACCCATTTCCAGCTTGTTCAGTCCTACCTCGCGGACAGAGAGCCGCTTGCGCGACTCGCCGCCCTTGTCACAAGCTTTCTAGGGTGGCAACTTTGCATGGCCCTGTATGGCTATCTGCACAACATCACCTTCGCAGGTCAACCGGCGGTTGAGAACTACAAAACGCGGGCGCGTCTCTTGCGCGCTCAACCAAATCCGTTACAGGTACTGGAAAACTGGCCCGTGCAAATTGCTGACAGCCTACTAGCACTGTTCGCAGCAAGGATAGCACAGGCTCCAAACCGTCCCTCTACACCCGCTCGACTCTTTGCCGATACAATAATAAGCCCAAATAACAGGGCTATTTCCTATTTCGATTGCACCTTTAACGGCGTTGCGTCACCAGAGTTACACGCGTTGCTTGAGACACAGATACACACAATCGGCAATACACTGCTCGGCGTCCCAATCAAGCTGCGCCAAGCACCCGCCGCGTACCACTCAACCGAACAGAGCGAGATGGATGGTCCCCCTGCTGTAATTAGCCTTCGCATCCTACTTCACACCCATCAGCACAGCATCCTGGGGGCATACGACGATAAATTCCTACAGGCACAGGCAATCAGTACGTGGCAGGCCATGCTTGAGCAGGGACGGCACTGCTCCCTCTTGCTTGTACACGGCGATGACAGCGCGGCGATTTATGCACTTACCAAATTTTTCGATGAGGTGAAGCATGTGCTTACAAAAGAAGGAGAAACCATAGCATGACCGAACCATTACGCTTCGGCATTGTCGGGTGCGGCGTCATTGGCCCCACACACGCCGAGGCCATCAGCAGCCTGGCAGACGCGCAACTTGTCGCAGTCGCCGACCCCGTTGTTGAGAGGGCGCACAAGCTCGCCGCCAAATACAACGTCACCCCGTATGGGGATATTCAGGCAATGTTGGAGCGCGAACGCCTGGATGTCGTCACAATCTGTACCCCAAGTGGCGAACATGGCAAACACGCGCGTCAGGCAATGCACACAGGCCGCCATGTTATCATCGAAAAGCCTATCGAGATTTCGCGGGTGGCGATTGATGAAATGCTTCACACGCAACAAGAAATGGGCGTGAAGCTTTCGGTTATCAGTCAGCACCGTTTTGATGCTGCGACGCAACAGGTGTACAAGTTGGTACAAGAACAGGCATTGGGGCGGCTCGTTATGGGGAACGCGCTTGTCCCCTGGTGGCGTTCGCAGGCGTATTACAACAGTGGGGCATGGCGCGGCACGTGGGAATTTGATGGCGGCGGCGTCCTCATGAACCAGTCCATTCACTCGATTGACCTGCTACAATGGCTCATGGGGCCTGTCAAAAGCCTTTATGCCTACACCGATACGCTTGTCCACACGATGGAGACGGAAGATGTGGGCGTCGCGGTCCTCCGCTTCGCGAATGGTGCGCTTGGCACTATCGCCGCGACAACGGGGGCGTATCCAGGAGTGACGACACGGGTTGAAGTGTTTGGCGACAAGGGATCGGCTAGTATCGAGAACGATCAGATTAGCTATCTGCACCTTGCCCGCGACGAACAGGAGGCGGCCAGCGATTACGGGACGAACCTGCAAACGGCACGACCAACCCAAAAGGGTACAGGCGCAACGGCGCAAAATCCCGCCGCGCTTTCAACGCATAGTCACGCGCTACAGATCGCGGATATGATTCGTGCTATTAGGGCAAACGGAACGCCACTTGTTGACGGGAACGCCGCACGTCACCCCGTTGATATTATTCTGGGCATTTATGAATCGGTTCGCACACACAAGGAGATCATACTATGATTCGCCTGTCAGCCTTCGCGGACGAAATTTCCGACGACCTCGACGAACAGATCGCGGTTCTCCAAAGCGAAAATATCGCGTATATAGACCTGCGCGGCGTGTGGGGTACAAACGTGCTTGACCTGAGCGATCAGCAGATCATGACCATCACGCAAACGCTCAACAAGCACAACATAGGTGTTGCGTGTATTGCCTCGCCACTCGGCAAGGTCTCAATTACGCAACCGTTCAGCGCGCAGTGGCAGAAGTTGGAACGGGCGATAGAGCTAGCGCACAACTTTCAAGCGCAGTATATTCGCATCTTTTCTTTTTATCCACCCGCTATGTCGGCAGAGGACGCGGAAAGTGGAGAGTTTGTTGACCCACAAGAGTGGCGCGCTGAGGTTAACGCGCGACTACAAGAAATGGTCAAGTACGCTCGCATCTTCAATGTTACACTGCTGCACGAGAACGAAAAAGATATCTATGGGGACACGATTGCGCGCTGCGTTGACCTGTTCACGGGGATCGACGACCCGCGTTTTCAGGCCGCCTTTGATCCGGCGAACTTCATTCAGTGTCAACAGGTTCCATTTCCCGACGCCTACGAAGCCCTGTCGCCCTGGCTACACTACATGCATGTAAAGGACGCGCTGGCCGACGGAAGCGTTGTGGCGGCGGGCGAAGGCGAGGCGCGATGGCCCGATATCCTGGAACGGCTCCGCAAAAATGGCTACGACGGCTTTTTCGCGCTAGAGCCACACCTCGCCAGCGTGGGACAATTTCACGGCTTTAGCGGTCCCGAACGCTTCCGTCATGCCTCACAATCGTTTCAGCACCTGCTACAGACGATGCGCTGGGAGTACGAATAGCAGAGCAAAAAGCATATAGAGGTAAAAAGCTACTATACTCATTCCTGCTCATGCGGTTGTATGATTGTCAGGAAGCACAACAGCTCTTTATAGCGTGGGGCACGTTCTATCGCGGCTATACAGGCGACCATCGCCACATCGTAACGGGCAAGTTTCCAGAGGAGCGTACCCTTTGCCCAGTAAGTTTCTGGGTCATCGGCGTCACACACAAGGGCTTTTTCGTACAGCGCGAGTGCCTCTTCGTACCGCGTCAGCTCGCATAACGCGCGACCCCACGCGTGATAAATAGGCATCACATTCGGCGTCTGTTCAAGCGCGTGGTGGTAAACGGCAATCGCCTCCTCGTAACGCAACAGAAGGGCCAGCGCATCCCCTTTGCATTTCTGCATCGCGGTATTCGCTGGATCGAGCGCAAGCACATGTTCGTAGGAGGCCAACGCTTCTGTATAACGATTGAGGAACATCAAGACCGCCGCTTTATTCTCGAAAAAGATGGCCTCGGTAGCGTCCAGCAGCGTTGCCTGCTCATATGCCGCCAACGCTTTTTGGTAAAAGTGCAGCTTGTAGAATACGTTCCCCTGGTTATTATGCGCGTGAGCATCGGCAGGGTTCAGACGAATACACCGCTCGTAAGCAACAAGAGCCTCCGTGCAACGTTCAGTGGTTGCCAGCACGACGGCTTTGTTATAATGAAAGGTCGCCTCGTGGGGGGAGAGCAACAGCACTTTTTCATAGTAGAGTAGTGCCTGTGGATAGCGTCCCTGGCGATACAGGAGGGTCGCCTTACTATTCAAGGCGTACACATGCTCCGGCTCACATAGCAACACCTGCTCAAATGCCGCTATCGCCTCTTGACACTGCCCAAGTGTACTATAGAGATCGCCCTTACGGAGATATACATCAATATATGAGACGGCGCGAAGGGTTGCTTGCTCATAGGCTTCGAGGGCAAAATCGAACAGTTCAAGAGCGCGCAAGAGGTCGCCACGTTCACACCACGCGGTGGCCGAGGTCGTGTCAAATTCTTCTTCATCATCGGCAAGAACAGGCGGCGTATGTATCGCTAACTCGTCCGTTGTGAATGTTTTTGCGCTGGTATACTCTCCGTCATACGCCGCTGTAACAAAATCAGCAGAAGTATCATCACGCCACCCGTTTGCACCCATAGTATCCCCCAAGCTTTTCAGGTGGTAGCTGGAAATAGTTTGTGTATCGACATATTTCCAGTAATACTGTTATGTCTAGTTAGTATAGCTCACATTGTAAAGGGAAGCATCACAGTTATGTAGGGAAAACTTCTGCGGTTCCTCTCCATTTCTTTCAAAGAGCTAGCCTACTCAGGAGAGAGAGAACGCAACTTCTTGCGTAGACCGGCACGTTTCTTCGTTTCAAGACGACGTGTGCGACTCCCCAGCGTCGGGCGCGTGGGATGACGGGGCGTCTCGACCCGTTGCAGTTCCACCAGTCGCTCCGCCATCCGCTCATATGCGGCCTCGCGGTTGGCATGTTGTGAACGTCGCTCAACCGCCGTCACAGTGATACTACTTGGACGATGGTGCAGGCGAACGCCCGTCTCTACCTTATTGCGATGCTGTCCTCCTGGCCCACTTGCGATAAAAAATTCTACATCACTATCCCGCTCTAACGATTCGCGGTCAGTGGCATATAGCTCACTCACAACTGCTTCCTTCATAAAATTCGTATATACCGAAATTCAAACCCTTCTTCACTTTAACTATACACGATACAAGCAAGCTATGTGTTGCTATGTGGTTAGTTGGCACAAGGGCGCAGTTTCACCACTTTCTCACACCTGTACGTAACGTTGCGAAGACACATATTTCTCTTCTTGGTAATTCACCAAAGCGCGGTATTGCGCCCTATTTCGCGCTAAGTCCTCGCAACTTGGGAAACACATCTTTCGCGTACCCTTCGAGGAAACCGCGCTGGTCTGGCCCCGGACAGTGGAAGATCAGGCAATCAAAGCCGAGATCAACATACTGCTGTGCAAATTTGATATGGTCCTCAATCTTTGGCGAGAAACACCCCGTTTTGAGGACGGTATCAGCACCAACAACCGCACCATTCTCCTGCGACATCTTTGGCGTGTAAATTTTCTCATCATACATTGCGGGAATGTATGTGCCCGCCCAATATTTGAGCTGCTCCTGCACAGCGGCATCGACGTTCTCGGTATACGCCACGTTTAGCTCGATCAGGCGCGGCATCGTTGCTGGATTTTTGCCGGCTTGCTTCGCGCTCTCCTCAAAGTTCTGTATCATCTCTTTGTATAACGCTGGTTGCTTGCCACCGACACTCCACAGACCATCGCCATACTTGCCGGCGAACTCCGCGGCGTGGGGCGCAAGCGCGGAAAAGATTATCTTGACGGGCGAGACCGGCGGCGTATACAGCTTTGCCTTGTGCGTCTGATAATACTTGCCCTCAAAGGTCACTTGCTCGCCGCTCCAAAGTCCTCGCATCAGTTCGATGGACTCAATGAGACGTTCGCGGCGCTCGGCATAGCTCGGCCACTGGCCCGTTGCCGCAAACTCGTTGAGTGCTTCACCAGTTCCGAGGCCAAGCGCGAAACGGTTGGGCGCAAAGTGCGTCATCGTCGCGGCGGCCTGAGCAATCACGGTTGGATGATAGCGTAATATTGGACACGTCACGCCTGGACTGAGGACCGCGCGTTTTGTCTGGGTCGCGGCGGCCCCCAACCATGACCATGTAAACGACGCTTGCCCTTCTTCGCTCCAGGGGTTGAAGTGGTCGCTAACATCAATCCAATCGAAGCCAACTCTATCGGCAACGGCGGCATATTCCAACAGTTCTACCGGCGCGTACTGCTCTGGGCCAGCTTTCCAGCCAAGTTGTACCATGATTTTTCCTCCTGATATAGCAATATCTACACCAATGATAAGGTTTACATGAAATAAAAAGTTCGCGTGTCATACTAAAACACTTGAACACAAATATCTCGTTTAAGCCCCTGTAAAAGTTTCATCACTCTTTCCACTTTGCAAGGCCACGAGTTCGTCGATGAACTGGCGGGCGAGCCGACCAGAGCGGCCCGTGTGCTGACGTTCCCAGGTGAGCGCATACGCTTTCAGGTCTTCTTCCACCAACGTCAGGCCACGCTGCTGCGCCAATCCCAGAACGATGTGCAGATATTGCGTCTGGTCGGGTGTCATGAATGTAACGCGTAACCCAAACCGTGCCACGAGCGAGGCTTTTTCGTCGAGCGTCGAGCGTGTCACGCCAATGCACATCTTCGGATGGCTTGCCCCGATCAGCAAAATTTTCCCGAATCAGGTTCAGCCGATTGGTCGTCGCATAGATAAGTACATTGCGCGGACGCATTTCTACCGTTCCTTCAAGAAATACCTTCAATGCCTTATACTCTGTTTCATGCTCATCAAAGGAAAGGTCGTCGATAAAAAGCAAAAAGTGTGGAGCATGTCGTCGTAATCGGTCAATAATGATTGGTAAATCGCTGATATGCTCTTTACGTACCTCAATCAGGCGCAACCCTCTGGCCGTGTACGCGTTCGCCAGTGCTTTAACCGTTGAGGATTTACCCGTGCCTGGTGCGCCATAGAGAACGGTATCATGGGCAGGCAAGCCTCGCACAAAGTTTTCAAGGTTCGCCCGCAATCGCGCTTTTTCGCGCTCATAGCCGATTAGGTTCGCTAGCCCAATTGGGTCGGGCGCAACAATACCACGTAGCCCTTCTGCGTGTCCCTGCCAACGGAAAACACAGTAACGCGCGAATAATCCTGTTCCCTGCGTCGCCCAATATCGTTCTAATACGTTGTGCTGCTTCTCCCACTCGTTCGCGGCTACAAGAGCACGGATGAGCGTGTCACGTGGGGTTGCCCCTTCGCGCTGTGTGGGGGCGAGATCAAGCCAGGGCATCCACGCGTCGTGCATGTTCGGGAAGGATTGCGCGACGAGTGTTCGTGCTGTCTCCCAGAGCGACTCGGCATGAAGCACAAAAAGTCGCTGTAACACACGCAGGTCGCGCCTCGCCTGCTCACGCGTACCTGCTCCTATCGCGTCCACCCCGAACATTTCGGCCTGCACACTCCACGTGTTTTCGCTATCGACAAGGCGCGTCACAAGGTACGCTTGCCACACATCAGGGACACTCGCAGGCAACCCTTCGCTCTGTGTCGCCTCCGCTAGTGCAGCGAAGGCGTAACTATAGGCTTGTGCAATAGTCGCGGCGTCAGGTTCTCGTGCAACAAGTGCCTGTAAAAGCTTCAAGACCGCCTGCGCGGGTGCGGAGGCCACCACGTCGCGGAGCAGTGTCAAGCAATATACAGCTTCGAGGGCGTCGCAAATAGTCTCACGAGGTAAGGCTTGGGGATGTGTCATACGAGATAGAAGCTCCTGTTTTGTTTTACTATATCATGAAAGGGCGGCTTGGCGAAACTTTTTATCGTGTCTGTTTGTACATGTGCACTGAACTCTCAGGGAAAAGAAAGAGTGTATCTGTGCCAGATTCAAAAATAAAAGCATAGCGAGGCTTGTCTCCATCATGCCCAACCATGCTCTTTATTGCTGCTTGCCGTTCTGATCTTGGCTCACCTTAAACAATGAACCCTGCTCCTATGGGTTAAGGATTTGTGGTACTTTCTGTAACTTCTTCACCGATTCTTAACCAACTTGTAACATAATCTAGTATGCTACATGGTATCCTTTGAGATAGGTCTATAGGAAATTTATAACCACATCTTCATTATGGATAAACATATTTATAGGTAATAACATATTTTTCAACATGAACGAATAGGTGTAGCATGACAAATATACTAAAGAGAGCCGAAACTGAAGGTACAGGACTAGAAGAGGTTATTACAGAGGCGGAGCGTCGCCTTGTTGTAGAAATGTGGAACCAGACCGCCGTTGACTACCCGCTCACCCTCTGTCTCCACACCGCTATCGAGGCGCAGGTTGAACGGAGTCCTGACACGCTCGCGGTTCTCTTCGAGGGGCAACACCTCACCTACCGCGAACTCAATAGCCGCGCCAACGGGCTTGCCCACTATTTGCAAAAACGAGGGGTCGGCCCTGATGTGCTGGTTGGCGTCTGCATGGAACGTTCACTTGACCTTGTGGTCGCGCTATTGGCGATCTTGAAGGCCGGCGGCGCGTATGTTCCGCTCGACCCCAGCGCACCCAAAGACCGTTTGGCCTTCATGCTCGACGATGTGCAGGCTCCCGTTATTTTGACCCAGCAACACCTGCTTACGTCTTTCCCCACCCATACCGCGCAGTTGCTTTGCCTGGATACAGAATGGGTACAGATCGCCAATGAGCCAGCGAACAACCCGACAAGCACCGTTGCGGCCACTAACTTGTGCTACGTCATCTACACATCCGGCTCCACAGGCAAGCCTAAAGGCGCGATGAATATACACAAGGGGCTTGTAAACCGTCTCTATTGGATGCAGCAAGCATACCAACTGACAGCGACAGACCGTGTACTTCAAAAAACACCTTTCACCTTCGATGTTTCCGTCTGGGAATTCTTCTGGCCGCTTTTGACGGGCGCAACCCTTGTCGTCGCCAAGCCAGGGGGACATCAAGATGCGCGCTATCTCGCTGATCTGATTGTCGAGCGACACATCACAACACTACACTTTGTCCCTTCGATGCTGCAAATATTTCTACAAGAACCAAACGTAGAACGCTGTAATGTAAGTCTCAAGCGCGTTATCTGTAGCGGCGAGGCACTCCCATTTGAGCTACAAGAACGTTTTTTCACACATAGCACCGCTGACTTACACAATCTCTATGGCCCAACCGAAGCCTCCATTGATGTCACCTACTGGCACTGCCAGCGTGGAAGCCAGCAGCGTACCGTGCCAATTGGTCGGCCTATCGCCAACACGCAGATTTATCTTTTAGACCCGACACTACAACCTGTTCCCGTTGGCGTCTCTGGCGAATTATATATAGGGGGCGTTGGTGTGGCACGTGGCTATCTCAATCGCGCGGACTTGACGAAAGAACGTTTTGTCACCGACCCTTTCAGCCCTGACCCCACAGCACGATTGTATCGTAGCGGCGATCTTGCACGCTATCGGCCCGATGGTGCGATCGAATATTTAGGGCGTATCGACCATCAAGTGAAGATTCGTGGCCTACGTATCGAGCTGGGCGAGATTGAGTCCGTGCTACTGCACCATCCCGCCGTGCGCGAGGTGGTGCTTACCGCGCGTGAAGATACCCCCGGCGATCAACGCCTGGTTGCCTACATTGTTCCTACACCTGGACAAACGCCAGCCAGCGAGAGCCTACGTGCTTACCTGAAAGAGCGACTTTTGCCCTACATGGTTCCGTCAACCTTTGTCTTGCTCGCCGCCTTTCCACTCCTCTCGAATGGCAAGGTCAACCGCCACGCCCTGCCCGCTCCTAGCACGATGAGAAACAGCGATGCAGAGCCATTTGTTGCCCCTACGTCACTGCTTCAGCAGCAACTCGTTACCATCTGGGAAGACCTGCTACAGGTACACCCCATCGGTATTAACGATAACTTTTTTGATCTTGGGGGCCACTCCCTACTGGTGATGCGCTTTGTTGATCGCGTTGAGCAAACAAGTGGCAAGAAGCTCCCCCTCTCCACGATTTTCGCCAAGCCAACCATCGCCCAACTAGCAATCGCGCTCGAAAGCACAACCGAGGCACGGTCTCGCACACCGCTTATTATGGTGCAACAGGGCGCGGGGAAGACACCCTTTTTCTTCCTGCACGGCGCCTCAACGGGAGGAGCTTTCTACTGTTTTCCCTTAGCACGGGCATTAGGGCAAGAACAACCTTTCTATGCGATGGAACCGTACCGCCTTGATGACTTATCAGTCCCTCCCAGCCTGGAAGTGATGGCGGCGGCGCATCTCGACGCATTGCGAAAGGTACAACCAGAGGGGCCGTACTTGCTCGGCGGCTTCTGTAATGGTGCGCTCATGGCATACGAGGTGGCGCGTCAACTGCAAACAATGGGGCAAGAAGTAAAGATGCTATTCCTCGTTGATCCAGCAGACCCACCACATTTCACCCTTCCACTGCGACTTGTTAGCCGACTGTGCGATCTGCTGCATCTTAGTGAGACACAGCAGCTACAAGGGTTTCTCCGCCTACGTCACTTTTACGCGCTGCTCCCACATGCAAGAAGCGTTGAGGGAATGGAACAGCTACGAGAAATAGACCCACACATGACCGAGGTGTTCCCAAGTGCCGAGGTGTTGCAAAAAGATTACGTCGGGGTACTCGCATGGGCAATCTCAGAGTACATTTTTCGTCCGTATTCTGGAAAAATCGCCGTGATCTGGGCCAAAGAAGAACGGTTTATTGGTGTGTGGCAAAAGAAAACGGCAAAAGATAAAAAGATTGACCTGCATTTTATTCAGGGAACACACACAACGTGCCGGACAACCTATCTCGCTGAGTTAGCGGAGCGTCTCCGCCTCTGCCTGCAGGAAGCACAAGCGTGACGCGCATTCCATTGCCGCGTTCATGCCCACATTTCTTGAGCAAATCTTGAGTATTTGACGACATTCTTTATATGTTTTCCGTCTATACTTTTCTCTATATTGTATTAACATTTATTGTCTTATTACTATAAAAAGGTTTCATAAGGGAGTGCTAGCATGAGGACTGGAGCTATAAGACACGCTCAATGGCGGTTTGCGACCAAGAGTACGCTCTTACTTCTCATGCTGCTCGTCCTCGTTGTGGGAACGGCAGGATTTGCTTTTGCCTCGACAGGCAAGTACACTAACACTGTCACGAGGGCTATTGCGCCAAAGACAATAGCGACAGACGGGGCCGAGCAATGGCTAAATGATACGAAGTCTACGCCACTGCTGACACCCACACCACCGCTTGACGCGAAACATGTGAGCATTTCCCCACTTTTTAACGCATACTACGTAAGTCACGGGACGGCGAACAGTCTCGGCGACCCACTCACGTTCGCGGTTCCAATTGCCAACGGCTGGCTACAATTTTTTACGATGGGCGCATTGTTTTCACCCACAGCATCGACATCCTCTCGCGCTTCACAGACCGCGAAAGATGCGCTCGCGAGCCTAATCACTACTGGCATAAAAGACCAAGCAACAGGCGTAATACGTCTCCCACTCTTGCAGACGCTGCTTACCGTTGGGAGTCGCGCGACCATTGGTGGCGCGGATAGCCCCCTAACATACATTGACCTGCGACAGGCCACGAACCCTAACTTAATGATGACGGCCTCGGCTACAAGCGAACAGGCGGCACTAATTGTTGATCCTACAGCGGCATATGGAACGGGTGTATTTGTGTCGGGTGGAATGCGCGATGGTAGCAGTGTGGGCCATATGGTTGCGCAACCGTTTTGGAGCTATCTCCATCGCTCCGCTATTGCCCCCAACGGCTGGCAGCTCGCCGTTGGGATACCACTGACAAATGCCCTCGCCTTCACCAGTACACACGATGGCCGTGTCCATCACATGTTGGTGCAGCTATTCGCCAATGATGGGCTACTTTTTGACGCGGACGCCTCATCTGAACAGTCAGCAATCTCTTTTTTACCGCTAGGACTGGATTATATCCATACGTTTGGCCTACCAAAAATCAAGCTCGACATGGCAAAACTCATCTGGTCGCAGGGCGATACAAGTGTTCTCGACCACCCCAGCACTGGTCACGAGGTGGCCCAGATAGGACAAAACTTCCCGCTACAACTCACAGGCAATACGCTCTGGTCAGGCGGAAGACTTTGGTATAATGTGCAGTGGTCTGCGTTGAAAACTGTTCAT
>Ga0123338_10003921_pt1 | contig 13205 bp, 9 predicted proteins | sample grotaG_FD_89793 | JGI IMG/M metagenome (GOLD analysis project Ga0123338, IMG submission 89793) | Glacier valley bacterial and archeal communities from Borup Fiord, Nunavut, Canada, to study Microbial Dark Matter (Phase II) -... | ecosystem: Environmental > Aquatic > Freshwater > Ice > Glacier ... | reverse complement strand
TGCCGAGGCGCTGGCACCGGCGCTCGGTGCGCTCTATGGCAAGGTGCTCGATGCCGGCCGGCCGATCGAGATCCGCACCTTCCACGCCTGGTTCTCGCAGCTCCTGCGTGCCGCACCGCTGGCATTGCTCGACCGCCTCGGTCTCGCGCCCGAGATGGAGTTGATCGAAGACCTCGAGGACCATCGACCGGCCGTGATGCGCTCGTTCCAGGGCCGCGTGCTGCGCGACCCCGTGCTGCGTGTCGACTACGCGGCGATGACGGCGCGTCGCGGCCGCACCCAGCTCGGCAGATGGCTCGCGGCGGCGTGGTGGCGTCGTGTCGAATTCGAGATGGCCGACGAGGCCGGCGTGCTCGACGACAGCGTCGAGTCGGCGGCAGCGGTCTGGCCCGAGATGGCGCGCTTCGCGCATCCCGTCGACGCCGTGCTCGATGTCTTCTGGCAAGGACGGATCCGCCGCATCGTCGAAGTCATGGGTCGCGGTGCGCCGACCTTCCAGGCCTTCGCCGGCGAGCTCGCCGCCGCGCTCGTCGTCGGCGATGCGCGCGCCGTGTTCGATGCCGCCTGGCGCTCGCTCTTCACCGCGACCGAGGACAAGCCGCGCGTGCTGAGCAAGGCCAATGCCGGCCTCGCCGACACGCAGCAGGCGCTCGCCCTGCTCGGCCGCCAGGTCGAGCAGGAAGACGCGCGCATCGAGCACCAGCGCATGGTCCGGCTCGGCCGCGCGCTCCTCGCTGCCTTCGCCGACTACAAGCGCGGGCGCGGCTATGCCGACATGGCCGACCTCGAGCGCTGCGCCTTGGCCGTGCTGCGCGACGACGAGCTCTCGGGCTGGGTCCAGGAGCGGCTCGACGCGCGCATCCGCCATGTCCTGATCGACGAGTTCCAGGACACCAGCCCGCTGCAGTGGCACGCCCTGCATTCATGGCTTGCTGCCTATGCCGGTGCCGGCGGTGGCGCCAGCGGCCAGAGCCCGCCGGGCGTGTTCCTGGTCGGCGATCCGAAGCAGAGCATCTATCGCTTCCGCGGCGCCGAGCCGCGCGTCTTCGCGGCCGCCAGCCGCTTCGTTCGCGAGGCGCTCGGCGGCAGTGTTCTCGCCTGCGATCACACGCGTCGCAATGCGCCCGCGGTCATCGCCGCGATCAACGGCGTGTTCGGGCAGGCGACGGCGGCGGGCGACTTCGCGGGCTTTCGCGATCACACGACCGAGGTTGCAGCCACATCGGCAAGCACCGTCGAAGCCCTGCCGCGTCATCCGCGCGATCGCATCGTCGGAAAAGTCGACCGCAACACGCCGCCGACCTGGCGCGACTCGCTGACGACGCCACGGCTCGAGCCCGACATCGTGCTGCGCGAGCGCGAGGCTGCCTCGGTGGCGGAGGCGATCGCGGCGCGGCTCGCTGCGGGTGCGTCGCCGGCGGAGGTGTTCGTACTCTGCCGCAAGCGCGAGACCCTGCGCCTCGTCGCCACCGCGCTCGAGCGCGTGCACATCGCGCACTCCGCCGTCGAAGACACGACGCTGGCCTCGACGACCGAAGCGCAAGACCTCATCGCCGTGCTCGACGCCGTCGTCTCGCCCGCCCACACGCTGTCGCTCGCGCGCGCCCTGCGCAGCCCGCTCTTCGGCGCCAGCGATGCCGACCTGATCGCGCTCTCGGGCGCGGCCCAGGCCGCCGGCGATCGTGACTGGTGGCGGGCGCTGGCGTCGATGGCCTTACCGAGCCCGGCGCTGGCCCGCGCCCGCGACCTGCTGCAGGGCTGGCGCATCGCGGCAGCGCAACTGCCGCCTCACGACCTGCTCGATCGCGTCGTCCACCAGGGCGAGCTGCGCGAGCGCACCGTCGCCGTCGTTCCGGCCGAGCAGCGCGCACTCGCGCTCGACGCCATCGACGCGGTGCTCGCGCAGGCGCTGCTGCTCGACGGCGGCCGTTACGCCACACCCTACGGTTTCGTGCGCGCCCTCAAGCGCCGCGCCGTGAAGAGCGCGCCGCCGGTGCGTGCCGACGCGGTTCGCCTGCTGACCGTGCACGGCGCCAAGGGACTCGAAGCCGACACCGTCTTCATCACCGATGCCGATCCGGAGCGGCCGGCCACCGAGACGACGACGCTGCTCGTCGACTGGCCCGTCGAGGCCGAGCGGCCGCTGCGCTGCGCCTTCCTCTATTCGGAGTCGCGCTGCCCGCCGTCGTTGGTCGATCTGCTCGCCAAAGAGATGGCGGCCGACGAACGCGAGGAACTCAACGGCCTCTACGTCGCGATGACGCGGGCGAGGAAGCGGCTGGTGATCAGCGCCACCGAGCCATTCCAGCCGCCGCCGCGGGTGTCGTGGTGGCAGCGGCTGGCGCCCTTCGTCACGGCGGTGCAGGCGGAGTCGATCGGCATTCCTGCGGCAGCCGAGCCGAAGCCGGTCGGCGCGACGCTTCGAGTCCTGCCTCGGCGCGCTCAGCCGCCGATCACGATGCCGTCTTCGCCGCAGGCTCCGGCTCGAGCGCGCGCGGTCCCGGCCGTGAAAGCCGGACCGCAACTGGCGCTGGATTTCGACGACCCCGTTCCGGCGCAGGCCGAACCCGGGCCCGCTGCGGCCGCTCGCGACGACCCCGGCGCCGCTGCGCTCGGCCGCGCCGTTCACCGCGTGCTGGAGTGGGCCGCACCGATGGCAGCGGACATCGATCTGACGCCATGGGCGGTCGCTGCGGCGGCCGAGTTCGGTGCGACCGCGGCCGACGTCGAGCAGCTCGCCTCGGCGATCCTCGGTCACGCCGAGGCGGCACGCTTTTTTCGCGGGCCGCAGATCGGCTGGAGCGGCAACGAGGTGGCGGTGAGCCATGGCGGCGAGCTGCTGCGCATCGACCGCCTGGTCCGCATCGACGAGGGCGAAGCGCGCGCGTGGTGGGTGCTCGACTACAAGCTGAGGCACGCACCGGAGCAACTCGAGAGCTACCGCCGGCAACTGCTTCGCTACCGCGATGCGGTCGCCGCCGCCGAGCCCGGAGCGGCCGTGCGCTGCGCCTTCGTGACCGGCCGCGGTCGCGTCGTCGAAATCACCTGAGGCTGCGTCGCGAACGCCGAGAAAGCGTGCCTTTCCGCCGCTGATCGGCGCACCGTGGGCGGCGTGGCTGCGCTTCAATCGGAGAGCCTCGTCCATTCACGATGTCTGCTACCGCCCGCACCCTCCCGCCCCCTGCGCCGACCCGCGCCTTCGGTCGCTTCACCCTGCGCCGCCTGATCGGCAAGAGCGACGCGACGATGACCTGGCTGGCGCTCGACTCGCACACCGAGACGGAGACGATGCTGACGATGCCGCGGGTGCCGCCGGTGTCCCAGGCCGGCATCGCCGAGTGGCTGCAGACGGCGCGTCGCGCGTCGCGGCTCGATCACCCGAACCTCGCCGCCGTCGCCGAGTTCAGCGTTCACGAGCACTGGCCCTACGTGGCCGTCGACCGCCGCCTCGGCGTGACCCTCGACGAGTGGCTTTCCGAACATCCTCATCCGCCCATCGAGGAGCTCGCGGTCTGGCTCGGAGGCGTTCTGCGCGGACTGGCTTTCGCACACGACGCCGGCATCGCTCACCACGACGTCCAGCGCCGCCACATCCTGATCAACGATCGCGGCCAGGCCAGCCTCATGGCGCTCGGCGTGGCACCGCCCGCAGTGGTCGTTGTTGCGCCGATCCCGCCTGCGCGCGGCGAGCCGAGAGCGGCCATCGGATCGGCATCGCTGCGGGCGCAGCGGGCGGCGGCCGAACGCGACGTCCTGGCCAGCGGTCTGCTCCTGCACGGCCTGCTCGCCGGTGAGCCGGCGCTCGGCAGCGCCGACACCGGTCGGGCCATCGCCCGCATGGCGCCGACCGGGCGCGAGGTCGTGCGCCTGCCGTGGACCACGCCGCAGCAGGTGCCCGAGGCGTTGCGCGCGATCGTCAACCGCAGCACGTCGGGGCAGCCGCGGCTGCGCTATCGCAATGCCCGCACGTTCCTCGGTGCACTCGACGGCTGGCGCGAGGCAATCGCCGAGGACGTGGGCGGCCCGGTCGCACTCCTGCTCGACCGCCTGCGCACCGTTGGCCACCTGCCGGCGCTGCCGGGGCTGGCGGCGCGCGTCCAGAGCGTGACGGCGATCGAATCGCAGCGCACCGACGAGATCGCGCGCCACCTGCTGCCCGACATGGCGCTCTCGTTCGAGTTGCTGCGCACGCTCAATTCGGCGCAGGTGCAGGGCACCCAGATTGCGGGCAACGGCCCGGTCCTGACCTTGCGTCGGGTCGTCGCGCTGGTCGGCGTCGACGGTGTGCGTGCCGCGGCCAACAGCCTGCGCGCCTGGCCCGGTCCGCTCGACGAAGCCGGCGCCTCGGCATTGCAGGCGGCGATCGATCGCGTCCGCCTCGCCGGCCACGTCGCCGAGGCGCTCCGCCCGGCGGGTTACGACGCCGAGGTCGTCTATCTCATCGCCGTCCTGCAGAATCTCGGCCGCCTGATGCTGCGCTATCACTTCGCCGACGAAGCCGAGCAGATGCAGCAGCTGATGCAGCCCGATGCCAACGAGCCGGCGTCGGTGGAGCAGCCGGGGCTCGGCGAAGAGGCGGCGGCTTTCGCCGTGCTCGGCGTCGACGTGGAAGCTTTCGGAAGCGCCGTGGCCCGCCACTGGGGGCTCGGCGACGACGTGTTGCACATGATCCGGCGCCTGGCAGCCGATGCGCCGGTGCGCAAGCCCGACGGCGACGCCGATGTCCTGCGCATCGTCGCCAGCGCTGCCAACGAGGCCGTCGACGCGCTCGGTCTGTTGCCTGCGAGCCGCGTCGCCGCTGCGTTGTCGCAGGTGGCACAGCGCTACGCGCGCACGCTCCGCATCGACATGAAGGCACTGCACGGCGCACTTCAGGAAGCGCGTAACGTGCTTCGCAAGGGCGGCAAGGTCGCGGGTGGACGGTCCGAGCTGGAGGGCGAAGGTCCGCAAGCCGAGGTCGAGGAGCTCGCGGGGCAGGCAGCACCGACGGCCTGATCGCGCCCGGCGCTTCGTTCGAGGCTCGACTCGCGAATGCAGAGCAGGCGGCGGCGCAAGAACGGTCCTTCATCGAGCAATCGCGTCTGGCCCTGGCGGAAATGAAGGCTCGCCGCCCGAAGCTGCGACCGACACCGCCCTCCATGTGTTCGCGAAGACGCTCGACTCGCAGGGATTGCGACCCGCGCTCGTCTATCTTCGCGGCCTGACCGACTACCGCTTCGTCGGCATCTTCCGGTTCGAAAACGGCCACACGGTTTCCGTCGCCCACGTCGACCGCGACGATCCGACAGCCGCGTGGACCGACGACGAACCGACCGACTCCACCTACTGCTGCTACGTGCGCGACACGAACGGCGCGTTCGTCACCGCCGATGCGATGCTCGACCCGCGCACCGAAGGCCACGCGAAGCGCGACGTCGTGTCGGCTTACTGCGGTATCCCGATCATGGATTCGGAGGGCGTGCTGTTCGGCACCCTCTGCCATTACGACACCGTGCCGCGCGACCCCGAGGAGCTGGACCTGTCGCTGCTGCTGCGCGCCGCCAGCCGACTCGCGCAGTCGGGGCTGATCGGGCTTCCCGCCGCGCCGGGCTGAAGCCGATCATCGAAAGGTGACGAGCCTTACCCCCGGCACTGGTCACAACGGTTGGGGCTGCTTCGTTCCCGACCTGACCCGGTTGGCCGCGCTTCCATGCGGGGAGGCCCGTCCGGTTCGATTCTAGAGGCAGCGCCGCGCCTCGATCAGGCGCGCACGCCGAGCTCGCTGCCTCCGTACTCGATGCCGAGCGGCTCGATCACCAGCCGCTTCGCACCCGCTTCGACGCTGCCCGCCACCCAGGCGTCGACTCCTGACTTGCGGATCACGTCGACGGTTTTCGCCGCGTCTTCCGCAGCGACGTAGAGCGCGAAGCCGGCGCCCATGTTGAAGGTGCCGTATGCATCGCGGTCCGACATCGCCGCCTCGGTCTGGATGAAGCTAAGCACCGCCGGCACATCGGGCAAGGTGTGGATGCGATAGGTCAGCTCGGCGCGGTGGCGCATGAGCTTGCGCCAGCCGTGGCCGGTGATGTTGGCGCAGTAGTGCGGCCGCACACCGGCACGGTGCAGCGCCTCGGTGATCGGCGAATAGAGGAGGGTCGGCTCGAGCAGGGCCTCGCCATAGGAGACCGGCACGGCGCTGCCCGAAAGCGGCGTCATGTAGCCGCGCGGCAGGCGTTCGGCGAGCTGGCGGGCGAGGCTGAGGCCATTGGCATGGATGCCGCTCGAGGCGATGAGGACGATCACGTCGCCAGCGCCGAGATGGTCGCCGAGCGAGAGCCGCTGCTTCGGACTGACGATGCCGGTGCACGACGCGGCGAGGTCGATGCGGCCGCTCTCGACGATGCCTGCGAGCGCCGGCGTCTCGCCGCCGCCCCAGGCGATGCCGCAGTGGTCGCAGGCGCGCTGCCAGCCGTCGACCAGCGCCTTCGATCGGACCGGGTCTGCGAACCAGTCGGAGCCGCCGGCAGCCCAGTAGGCCTGCACCATCAGCGGCGTCGCGCCGACGGTGACGAGGTCGTTGACGGCCATCGCGATCGTGTCCTGGGCGATGCCTGCGTAGAAGCTGCGGCCGGTGAGCTTTTCCATCGCGTCGGCGACGAGTACCTTCGAGCCCAGGCACTCGACGATGCTGGCCAGGTAGAACGGGCCGACGTCGACCACGTAGGCCGATTCGCCGCGCGACGACGCAACCTCGCTGAAGCCGTGTGCGTCGAGGTGCCGGGCCGTGCTGGCGGCGGCCCGCTGCGCCGCGACCTTGAGCGGATCGATGAGCTCGTAGTCGACGCCGGCCGCTTCGTAGCTCAGGCCGTCGAGGCCGGCGGGGAGCGTGGTCTGGGGGTCGTCCAAGGTGCGCGGATTATCGGCCACGCCGACGGCAGGGGATCGCGGTCGAGGCGGGGCCGCGAGGAGGCCGCCCGTAGAATCCCGCCGATGTCGAGCACCGTGCTGGCGCGCAAATACAGGCCGCGAAATTTCGAGACCCTGGTCGGTCAGCAGCACGTCGTGCAGGCGCTGTCCAACGCGCTCACGCAGCAGCGCCTGCACCACGCCTATCTCTTCACCGGCACCCGCGGCGTCGGCAAGACGACGATCTCGCGCATCCTCGCCAAGTCGCTCAACTGCACCGGCCCCGACGGCAGCGGCGGCATCACCGCCACACCGTGCGGCGTGTGCCAGGCTTGCCGCGACATCGACTCCGGCCGCTTCATCGACTACGTGGAGCTCGATGCCGCCTCGAACCGCGGCGTCGAGGAGATCACGAGGCTGCTCGACCAGTCGGTCTACAAGCCGGTGCTCGGCCGCTTCAAGGTCTACCTGATCGACGAAGTGCACATGCTCTCGACGACCGCCTTCAATGCCATGCTGAAGACGCTCGAGGAGCCGCCCGACTACCTGAAGTTCATCCTCGCCACCACCGATCCGCAGAAGGTGCCGGCGACGGTGCTGTCGCGCTGCCTGCAGTTCAACCTGCGGCCGATGGCGATGGAGACCATCGTCGAGCATCTCGGCACGGTGCTCGCCGCCGAGAAGGTCGCGTCCGAGCCGGCGGCGCTGAAACTGATCGCGCACGCCGCCCGCGGCTCGATGCGCGACGCCGAGTCGCTGGCCGACCAGGCGATCGCGTACGGCGACGGCCGCATCGAGGCCGAAGCGGTGCGGCAGATGCTCGGTGCCGTCGACCGCAGCCATGCCGTGCGCATCGTCGAGGCGAGCGCCGCGCAGGACGGCTCGGCGCTGATCGCGGCCGTCGATGCCTTGCGCGGGCTCGGTCTGTCGGCCTCGGGCGCGCTCGAGGAGATCGCGTCGCTGCTGCAGCAGATGGCGGTTGTGCAGGCGGTGCCGGAGGCGGCCGACGAGAGCGACCCCGATGGCGCCGTCGTCGCCCGCCTGGCCGCGCTGCTGCCGGCCGACGAGACGCAGCTGCTCTACAGCATCGCCCTGCAAGGCCGCGCCGAGCTCGTGCTCGCCCCCGACGAATACAGCGGCCTGGTGATGGTGCTGCTGCGCATGCTTGCCTTCGCTCCGCGCGACGCGGCGGCAGTGCCACCGACACCGAAGCCGCGACCCGCGACGGCGCCGGTCGCAGCGCGCGAAATATCTGCCGAGCCGGTTGTTGCCGAGCAGCAGCGCGTCGAGCCGGTTCGGGTCGCGACGGTCGAAGCGACCGCAGCGAAGCGCGCCCCGATCGACGAGGCGACGGGCAGCGTCGCCGCCGATCGATGGGTCGCACTCGTCCAGGGCCTGGCCGCCGACAACGCCGTCTCGGCGATGGTCCGCGAGCTCGCCATGCAGGCGGAGTGCGTCGCCGTGAGCGACGACGGCGACGTGCAGGTCTGGCGCCTGCGCGTCGAGCGCGAGAACCTGCGCGCACCGGCCCTGCGCGAACGCCTGCAGGCCGCGGCTGCGCAGTCGCAGGGCCGCGCGGTTCGCCTCGACGTCGAGGCCGGTGCCGCCGCAGACACCGCCGCCGCCCGCGACGCCGCCGAGCGCGCTCTTCGCCAGGCCGAGGCCGAGCGCGTGATCCACGACGACCCGCTCGTCAAGGCGTTGATGGCCCAGTACAAGACGGCGCGCATCGTGCCGGGCTCGGTGAAGCCGCATCGATGACACCTCACGACCTCTTGGGAGCAACGACATGATGAAAGGTCAACTCGCCGGCCTGATGAAGCAGGCGCAGGCGATGCAGGACAACCTGAAGAAGGCGCAGGACGAGCTCGCCACCATCGAGGTCGAGGGCCAGTCGGGCGCCGGCCTCGTCAAGGTGACGATGACCTGCAAGCACGACGTCAAGCGCATCGCCATCGACCCGAGCCTGCTCGGCGAAGACAAGGACATGCTCGAGGACCTGGTCGCGGCCGCGTTCAACGACGGCGTTCGCCGGGCCGAGGAAGTGAGCCAGGAAAAGATGGGCAAGCTCACGGCGGGGATGCCGCTGCCGCCCGGAATGAAGCTGCCGTTTTGATCGGAGTCACCCGCACCTTTGTCATCCTGAACGAAGTGAAGGATCTCATCGGCGGCGACACGAGATCCTTGGCTGCGCTCGGGATGACGGTGCTTGTCGATGGCGACTGAGGCGACCCTCGACGGCCTCGTCGAAGCCTTGCGGCGGCTGCCCGGCGTCGGCGTCAAGTCGGCGCAGCGGATGGCCTGGCACCTGCTGCAGCACGACCGCGACGGCGCGGGGCGCATCGCCACCGCGTTGCAGGACGCGGTCGCCCGGGTGCGCCATTGCGAGCGCTGCCACACCTTCACCGAATCGCCGGTCTGCCGCATCTGCCTCGACGCCTCGCGCGACGCCCGCCAGCTCGCCGTCGTCGAGACGCCGGCCGACCAGGCTGCGTTCGAGCGCACCGGCAGCTACCGCGGCCTCTACTTCGTGCTCATGGGCCGCCTCAGTCCGCTCGACGGCATCGGCCCGCTCGAGATCGGCGCCCATGAGCTGATCGACCGCGCCACCGACGGCAAGGTCGAGGAGGTCATCCTCGCCACCAACTTCACCGCCGAGGGCGAGGCGACGGCGCATGTGCTCGCCGAGGCGCTGCAGTCGCGTGGCGTGCGGGTGACACGGCTGGCCCGCGGCGTGCCGATCGGCAGCGAGCTCGAGTACGTCGACCTGGGCACCATCGCCCACGCCTTCGTCGACCGGCGCTGACGGCGCCGGTGCGCCTCACTGGCCCGTCGAGCGCGTTGGGTGACGAGGCGAATGAGCGGCCGCGACGCGTGCCGACCGCGACGACTTCGCTGCCGCGTGCTGCGTGCGCGCCGGCCTGGCAGCGACCCGCCCGACCGCGGCAGGCGCGGCCCGCGGCCCGCCCGATCGCGCCGTTCGCGTTGCGCCCGCTGCAGCGTGAGCCTTGCGGCCGGACTGGGCGATGTAGACGACGATGCCCTGCCCAGGCGCGAACCGGCCGCCGGCACCGACGCCGTTCCATTGCGCCACCTGCGCCGGGTTGACGCGATAGCGCTTCGCCACCGAGGCGACGCTGTCGTGGCGGCCGGCGCGCAGCGACAGCTTGCGAAGGGGCGGAACGTCGGGAGCCAGCGTCATCGTCGCGTTGTCGGCGACACGGCTCGACACGTCGGCGAGCAATGCGTTGCCGCGCGGCACGAGCAACGTCGAGCCGGTCTTGATGACCATGCGCGCCGGGATCTTGTTGATCTCGCGCAGATGCTCCTCGCTCATGCCGACGCTCTGCGCGACCTCGGCCGTCTTCATCGTGCGCGGCGCGACCCACGCCGTCCAGCTCGCGAGCGGGCCGCGGTGCCGCGGCAGCTCGCGCACGAAGCGGTTGGCGTTGTCGTAGGGCAGCAGCACCTGCGGCGTGCCGGCGGCGAGGATCACCGGCTTGTTCATCTGCGGGTTGAGACTCGCAAACTCATCGGCCGACATGCCCGAGAGGCGCACGGCGAGAGCGACGTCGATGTCGCGCTCGATCGGCACGCTGAGAAAGTACGGGTGGTTCTGCAGCTCGGGCAGCTTGACGTTGAACTCGCCCGGCCGGGCGACGATGTTCTTCACCGCCTGCAGCTTCGGCACGTAGCCTTGCGTTTCCGCCGGCATGCGCAGGCTCTGGTAGTCCGTGGGCAGCCCGGCACGCTGGTTCTTCGCGATCGCCCGCGATACGCTGCCTTCGCCCCAGTTGTAGGCGGCCAGCGCCAGATGCCAGTCGCCGAACATGCCGTAGAGCTTTTGCAGGTAGTCGAGGGCGGCGCGGGTCGAAGCGAGCACGCTTCGGCGATCGTCGCGAAACACGTTCTGCTTCAGCTCGAAGTCGCGGCCGGTCGAGGGGATGAACTGCCACATGCCGGCGGCGCGCGCCACCGACATCGCCTGCGGGTTGTAGGCGCTCTCGATGAAAGGAAGCAGCGCCAGCTCGGTCGGCATGCGGCGCTTGTCGAGCTCTTCGACGATGTAGAAGAGGTAGCGGCCGCCGCGCTCCGTCATGCGGGCGACGTAGTCGGGCCGCGATGCGTACCAGCGCTCGCGCTCGCGCACGAGGTCGCTGTCGAGGTCCTTCATCGCGAAGCCGCGGCGCACGCGATCCCAGAGATCGACACGGGTGGCGCGGTCGGCGAGGTCGAGGCGCACCTCGGGCCGCAGCGGGTCGACCGGCACCGGCGCGATCGGCGTCTCGACGGCAGCGAGCGGCGTTTCGGCGGCGGCGACGGTGGAGGCTGCGGCGGCGTCGAGCGCTTTTGCGTCGGCCGGCGCGGCGACGACGACGGGCGCAGCCACCATCACGGGCGGTGCCGATGCATCGGTGAGCGGTACCGAGGTGCAGCCAGCGAGAAGAAGAATCGACAGCACCACCCCGTGGAGAAGGGCAGCGGTCGCGCCATGCCGCGCTTCGGATCGTGTCGTCATCGGAACTCGTTCTTCCAGGTTCGCAGGGCAGCGAGCACATCGCTGCCGCCGTCGCCGCGGGCGCCGTGCGCGCGTGCGGCTTGCATCACTGCCGGCTCCGCGCAGCGCATGAAGGGATTGATCCGGTGCTCACGCTCGATTGCCGAAGGCAGGGTCGGCTTGCCATCGGCGCGCAGTGCCTGGCAAGCCACGATGTGGCGGGCGACGTCGTCGTTCGCTGGCTCCACGGCCTGCGCGAACTTGAGGTTCGACAGCGTGTACTCATGGCCGCAGCAGACGCGCGTGCTGCCGGGCAGGGCACCCAGCTTGGTCATGGCCGAGAACATCTGCGCCGCCGTGCCTTCGAAGAGCTTGCCGCAGCCGGCGGAGAACAAGGTATCGCCGCAGAACACGATCGGGTCGCCGGCACCTTCACGGTTGAAGAACGCGATGTGACCGGCCGTGTGGGCGGGAACGTTCAGCACCTCGAAGGTGAGGCCGAGCGCTTCGCAGGTCTGGCCTTCGTCGAGGCCGATGCAGGGCTGCGGCACGGTCTCGTGCGCCGGCCCGAAGACCGGCCCCGTCAGGCGCGACCGCAAGGCATCGACGCCGCCGACGTGATCGGCGTGATGGTGGGTCACTAGAATCGCGGTCAGTTCGAGGCCTCGCGCATCGAGCGCTGCGACCACCGGCCCCGACTCGCCGGGATCGACGACAAGGGCGCGCCGGCCGTCGTCGAGCATCCAGATGTAGTTGTCGGAAAAGGCGGGTAGGGCGGACAGGTTCATGGCGGAATCGGAAGGCGCGATCATACAGTTGCCCCAGTGGCTGGAGACCCCGGCCGGACAGTACCTGCTCGCCTGGGAACAGCGCCATCTCGACACCGCCGTGGCCGACCTGTTCGGCTTCCATGCGCTGCAGCTCGGCCTGCCCGAACTCGATGCATTGCACGCCAATCGGATGCCGCATCGCTGGCTGGCGGTCGACTCGCAGCCGGTCGAGTCGGTCGCCACCCCGCCGGGCGGAGACGGACGCGCCGCCATCGCGAAGCAGCGCGTCGCGACGCTGCATTGCGACTTCGATGCGCTGCCTTTCGACGCCGCCAGCCTCGATCTCGTCGTGCTGCCGCATTCGCTCGAGCTCACCCGCGATCCGCACCTCGCCCTGCGCGAGGTCGAGCGCGTGCTGATGCCCGAAGGCCGGGTCATCATCGTCGGCTTCAATCCGGCCAGCCTCTGGGGCGCGCGGCAGCGCTTCGGCCGCTTGCGTCGGCGACTCTCGGTCGGCCCCAAGCGCGACCTCTTCCTGCCGCGGGCCGGCGAATTCATCGGCTATCGGCGCCTGCGCGACTGGCTCCGCCTGCTCAGCTTCGAGGTCGAGGCCGGCCGTTTCGGCTGCTACATCCCGCCGGTCACATCGGCGAAGTGGCTGTCGCGCTTCGAGTGGATGGAGCGCGCGGGCGGTCACTGGTGGCCGGTGTTCGGCGCGCTCTACTACATCGTCGCCGTCAAGCGCGTGCGCGGCATGCGCCTGGTCGGCCTGGTCCGAAAAGAAGCGCGCCTGAAGGCGGCGCCCGCGCCTGTCGCGGCGACTCAGCGCATGCGCGAACTCGAAAGCGAAGAATGCTGAAGCGATGAAGTGGCTGGCCTATACCGATGGCGCCTGCGCACCGAGCAACCCGGGTCCGGCCGGCTGGGGTGCCGTGCTGATCGCGCCCGACGGGACGACAGAGACAGATCATTTCGGCTTCATCGGCCACGGCACCAACCAGATCGCCGAGCTGACCGCTGCGCTCGAGGGCCTGAAGCGGGTGCCGGTCGGT
>Ga0123338_10003916_pt1 | contig 13215 bp, 9 predicted proteins | sample grotaG_FD_89793 | JGI IMG/M metagenome (GOLD analysis project Ga0123338, IMG submission 89793) | Glacier valley bacterial and archeal communities from Borup Fiord, Nunavut, Canada, to study Microbial Dark Matter (Phase II) -... | ecosystem: Environmental > Aquatic > Freshwater > Ice > Glacier ... | reverse complement strand
TGCATCATCGGCATTCGTTGACAACGGCGGAATCACGGTGAATTCATCCCCCACAAAGCGCGACACGACGCTACTCTGCCCGCAGACCGTATCCAGCCGGCGGGCAATCTCCTTGAGCAGAAGGTCCCCGAATTCATGCCCGAAGGTGTCATTGACATATTTGAGGTTATCGATATCCAGCACCATCAGGGTCAGGTACTGGCTTTCGCGGTTGAGCAGATCCAGCTGCAGCTCAAGATGCTTCTGGAAATAGTGGCGATTGGGGAGGCCGGTCAGGGCATCGAAATTGGCCTGGTAATAGAGTTGCTCTTCGTGGAGCTTGCGTCCGGTAATGTCCTCCTTGTTGGCAACATAACTGGTAATGGCGCCGGACTCGTCCTTGATCGGAGCGATACTGCAGAGCTCCCAGTACCGCCTCCCATCCTTGGTTTTGTTGCAGAACTCCCCCTGCCACTCCCTGCCGGAGCTGATCGTCCGCCACAAATCAACGTAATAGCTGTCCGGCTGCTTGTCCGATTTAAGCATCCTCGGGTTCTGTCCGATCGCCTCTTCCCTGCTATAGCCGGATACCGCCGTGAATTTGGGGTTGACGTATTCTATGACCCCATTGACATCGGTGATAACGACGCTGTTGGCGCTCTGCTCGACGGCTGTGCTCAGCTTGCGTAACTGGGCCGTCCGCTCCCTGACCTGCAGTTCAAGATTCAGATGGTAATCCCGATTTTCCTGCACCAGCTGGGCCCGCTCGATAGAGCGGGCAACGACCAGCTCCAGCTCAACCAGGTCGGCAACCGGCTTGGTCAGATAGTCCCAGGCGCCGCGCCGCAGCGCGTCTATCGCGTCCGACAACACACCGGTGCCGGAGAGGACAATGATCGGCAGATTGTCATCCAGCCGCCTGACCGCATCGACCACCTCCAGCCCATCCACATTCGGCATGCGCAGGTCGGTGATAACAACATCCGGATGCAATGCGTGGATCTTGCTGATCCCCTCGCGCCCATCACAGGCCTGAATCACGGTAAAGCCGCAGTCTTCAAAAAAAGCCGCCAGGCTGCTCCGGACCGATTCTTCGTCGTCAATGGTTAATAACACAAGATTAGTAGCCTGCGAATCCGTCACAACGTTCTCCCTGCTGCGGCAATATGCTTGATTTTATTGACCAGTTTCGAAAGATCGTGGATCGGTTTCAGCAGCACGTCATCGGCGGTCATACCGATCGCGCGCAGAGGGTCAGATAGCGAGTAAAGCATGCCGGTATGAAGCAGGTAGCCGGTACCGGGACAGAGTGCGTGAGCCCTGCAGATGAACTCCTCGCCATTCATGACGGGGAGACGCATGTCGGATATGCAGACCGCCGGAGAGATGGCAGTGATCGATTCCAGGGCTTCCTCACCGCTGGCAGCGCCATGCACGCTGAACCCTTCATCCTCCAGATAGGCCGCCACGCAGTCACGAATCATTTCGTCATCATCGACCAGCAGTACCCTGATGTCGGAGTTGTTCATCACCCTCTCCCCTGCAGAGGAAGCTTGATCGTAAATCGGCTCCCCTCGCCCGGGCGCGACTGGACTTCAATCGAGCCGCCGTGCCCCGTGGTGACGATCGCATAGGCCACCGACAGCCCCAGACCGGTGCCGACGCCGACCTCTTTGGTGGTAAAAAACGGCTCAAAAATCCGCAGGCGGGTGGTTTCGTCCATGCCGGGGCCGTTGTCCTCGATCTCGATCAGGACCATACCTTCGGACACCCCGGTCCGTAGAATAATGTGCGGCGGCCGGATCATCGCTGCAGAGGCCATGGCCTGGGCGGCGTTTTTCAGAATATTCAGCAGCGCCTGTTCCAGCTCCGCCACGGTCATCATCACCGGCGGTAGATCAGCGGCATATCTGCGCTGCAGCTCAATGCGGGAAAAATCGTATTTTTTCTTCATGTCATAGTCGGTCCCCGCCAACTTCAGCACCCTCTCCAGCAACGCCGAAAGGTCGGCATATTCGGCACCGAAATCACCCCGGCGGCTGAAGCGGAGCATATTTGAGATTATATCCGAGGCTCTCATGCCGGCGCTGCGAATGTGACCGATAAAATCAAGGATGCCCCGTTTTTGCAGATAGGCGCGCACCAGATCGAGGTCGACCCCAACCTCGGCGGCGGCTTTCAGGTTGGCAGGAATGTCGGCCGATACCCGCCGCTCGATGTTCTGGGCATGCTGCATAATGGCCCCGAGCGGATTATTGATCTCATGCGCCATGCCGGCCGCCAATCCCCCCACCATCACCATTTTTTCCGTCTGCACCATACGTTCCTGCAGCCGCTTATGCTCTGTGATGTCTCGCACCGTTTCGATGGCGCCGATCACATTTCCCGCCGCGTCCAGAAGGCGTCGGGCCTTCGCCCACAAGTAAACACCTCCGGGACGAAAATGCGGGACGAAGATCTCCGCTTCGACCGTATCACCATCCCTCCTGAACAATTTATAGTGTCGTTCCTGCTCAAGGTTAGGCGTTATGGCAACGTCGACAAGAATCGGGAGGCGACGGCCGTAAAACGGGACGGCATATTCAAAATTGCCCTTACCTATAATACTCTCGGCCTTTACGCCGGTCAGTTCCTCGACCGCCCTGTTCCAGGCAATAACAGTCCCTTCGGTGTCAATCGCCCAGGTTGCATCTGGCAGAAAGCTGATGATGTCGCTAAGCCGGTCCCGGTACTCCATAACGCCCCCCTGTCCCGCTTCTACAGCCTGAACTGCCCGACCAGCTCCTTCAGCTCTTCCGCCTGACGGGAAACATCATTGGCGGCGACTGCGGTTTCATGCAGCGCGTGGTCGTTCTGTTTGGCCAGATCATTGAGGTTCATGACGTTGCTGCTGATCTCCCTCGTGGTGGCGGTTTGCTCTTCGGCAGCGGTGGCGATCTGGCTGATCTGCTCGGTTACGTCGTTGATGATGTCGAGAATTTCCTGCAGCGAACGCCCCGATTCGGAGGCATGGCTGGTCCCCTGCTCGACCTGGGAAACGCTCTGCTCCATGGAGGTGACCGCATCTTTGGTCTCCTTCTGGATCGCCTTGATCATTTCACCGATCTCTTTGGTGGCACGGGTGGTCCGTTCGGCGAGAGCACGGACTTCGTCGGCAACTACGGCAAAACCGCGCCCCTGCTCTCCGGCACGGGCCGCTTCAATGGCGGCATTCAGAGCCAGCAGGTTGGTCTGGTCGGCGATATCCTCGATCGTCCCGATGATGGCGCCGATCTGTTCGGAGCGAACGCCGAGGGCGTCGACGGTGGTGGCGGCATTTTGAACCCGCTCGGCAATGCTGTTCATGACGGCGATCGATTGGCCGACAACGGCCGCGCCCTGGTTGGCTTTCTGGGTGGCGCCGCCGGCGTTTGTGGCAGCCTGATGACAGTTGTTGGCGATATCGCCCGAGGTGGCCGACATCTCTTCACCGGCGGTTGCCAGCGAGGTGGATTGCGAGGAGAGCTGGGCGATGCTTTCAGTCATCTGCTTCGTTGTCATCTGGAGCTGTAGCGAGGATGATGCCAGCTGCAGCGAGCTGCCGGAGACCTGGCAGATGATGCCGTGCAGTTTGCCGATGAAGGTATTGAACCATTCGCTCAATTCGCCGATCTCGTTCTTGCCGAGGATCGGCAGACGGCGGGTCAGGTCCCCTTCACCCTGGGCGATGTCCCTGATGGTATCGACCACCGCCTTGATCGGACCGGTAACGGTGCGGGAGACCTGCCAGGCGAGCAGGATGCTGAGCGCCAGGATCCCCAGCAGGGTCACTCCGATGCGGATTCGAATGGCTTGCATATCGGCGGTGACATCATCGATATAAATGCCGGTGCCTACCACCCAACCCCAGGGCGGGTACAGCTCCACATAGGATATCTTTGGTACCGGCTGGGCGCTCCCCGGCTTGGACCAGGCGTAGTCAACAAACCCCTTCCCCGCGTCACGGCAGACCGTGGCCATCTCCACAAAAAGCGCCTTGCCGTTAGGGTCCTTGTTGTCGTTCAGATCCGTGCCGTTCAGTTCCGGCTTGATCGGATGCATGACCATTTTCGGACCAAGATCGTTGATCCAGAGGTAATTGGAACCATCGTAGCGCATGGCAGCGATCCGCTCGGCGGCCTGCCTCTGGGCCTCTTCTTTCGTGATGGTCCCGGCATCAACCTGCTTCTGATAGGAAGCCATCAGGCTGGTCGCTTCCTGAACCAGATAGCTGACGGTCGCCTTTTTCTCTTCCATTATCAGCCCGCGGATAAACGGTACCAGCGCAAACAGTGCCGCCAGCACCAGCACCAGCCAGGTCAACCCCGACAGGCTCATGATCTTCGCAAAAATACTCCAGTCCTTGTACGCCTTCAGTTTCATAATTCCCCTTCGTAATCACCATCGTTCTCGATGTGTGTAGTTGTAGATTCGTACCGAGCTGATAGCAGGGAGCGTGCCAGAGGGGCGACCATGAGTTTATATGTAACTACTGACAGTTATGAGTTGGTTTAGAGGGAGGGGGGTGCGACAATAATTGACAGGCTCAAGGGCATTGCAGTGGTTATATTTGATTTACCGGGATGTTATAAGGATGCGCCACATGTTGCAGGAGCGACTTTTGTCGCAGGGGTAATCTCCGCCGGCGCATTACCCCGACCGCGACAACCGCTTGTTAAGCGCCTGGCGGGTGATCCCCAGGTAGGCGGCGGCCAGACGCTGGTTGTTGTCGGCCAGTCGCAGCGCCTCCGAAATCAGAAGATCCTCGGCCCCCTTGAGGGTCGGGAATTTTTCGGCGAACGGGCAGACCGGGCAGCGGCTGGCGATCGGGGCAGGAGCCGGGGGGAGCCGCAGGCCACTGCCGATCGCAGTCACGATCGATTCCAGCGGCAGGATGCGACTCGCCGAGCGGGCAACGGCATCATGGAGGATCGACTCCAGTTCACGGATATTGCCCGGAAAGCGGTATGCAGCCAGATAGCTGTTCAGTTCGGCCGGAGCGGCCGGAGTCGGTTTGCCGAGCAGGGCAGCCGACTTCTCTAGAAAATGCGCCGTCAGCAGCGGGAGATCCTCGGTCCGGTCGCGCAGCGACGGCAGCTCCACGCGGTGGCTGCAGAGCCGGTAATACAGGTCGGGGCGGAACGTGCCCTGCTCCATACTGCATTTCAGATCGGCATGCGTGGCAGCCACGATCCGGGCGTCGCTCCTCTGTACCTTGTCGGCACCGAGCGGCAGGTATTCCCCCTCCTGGAGCAGACGGAGCAGTTTCACCTGCGACCCGGACGACAGATCGCCGATCTCGTCCAGAAAGAGCGTCCCCCCTGCCGCCTGACGGATCAACCCCTCGCGGGCCCGGTCGGCCCCGGTATAGGCGCCGCGCTGATGGCCGAAGAGGGTATCGCTGAACAGGGCATCATCCACTCCGGCCAGATTAATCGCCACAAACGGACCGCGGAGCCCGCTCAGAGCATGGACCGCCCGGGCGACCAGCTCCTTGCCGGTGCCGGTCTCTCCGGCGATCAGCACCGGTTGGCGGGAGGGGGCTACCGACTCCAGATACAGGAATATGGCGCGCATCCGCGGTGATATGGTGATGATGCTGCCAAAAGCGCTCTCGTCCTCCAGCGTCCCGTCCGACAGGTGACGACGGAGGCGCTCCAGCTCCTGTTTGATTCTGGCGCGCTCCAGACAACTTTCAAGGGTGATCTGCAGCTCTTCAAAATTCATGATCGGCTTGGACAGATAGTCCCACCCCCCCAAACGCATCGCCCGCACCGCCTCGTCGACCGCCCCGACTCCGGAAACAACCACGATCGGCGTGAATTCGGACTCTGCCGCAATTGTTTCCACCAGCGCAAAGCCGTCCATAACCGGCATCCGGAGATCGGTCATGACAATGTCCGGCTGCCGGCTTCGGAACAGCTCCAGCCCTTCCTGGCCGTTTTCAGCCACCAGCACGGTGAAACCGATGTCGTCGAGATAGGCGGTCAGGGAGTCCCTGACATACTTTTCATCTTCGACCACAAGAATAGTTGTCTGCTTTTCAGTAGAGGTTTTCATAGATGACTGTTGCCGTCCCTTGACTCAATTATTGCAGCATGAACGTTTCGTATTCCAGGTTGGTAAAATCACGGTCGAGAACAAACAGTCCACACATGATGGTGATACAGAGCGACACAGCAAAACCATACCCGTAGTAGAATGGTCCCATCATGATTGATAAAATACTGAGCAGAAAATTCAGGGCTGTAAACAGCATCGCAAGGGAGAGCGCCCGTCTGCGCCGGTCCAGATAGAAATAGATGTTGAGAATACCCAGCAACACGACCTGGAAACCGGCCCCGGCGACATCTATATAGAGCAGCGGCAGGAATACCGTGGGAATGCCGAGCCATTCAAGCAGAGTGCGACCCAGAATAAAAACGGCAATAGTAGCAATGGCCTGAACCTTGATGATATCGTAGATTCCCTCGCGCGCCATGCGGACCATCTCATCCTTCATCTCCTTAATATATGAAAGTGAGCCCCCCTCACGTACCGCATCGTAGTAACGGTCGTAGTATTCGACAAAGTCCGTCTCCATGCGCACCAGAAAGACAGCCATGCCCGGCAGAATTGCCAGATACGCCATAAATACCGGCAGATCGTAAATTTCAGAGGCATTCAGCGGACCGATAACAGTGCTGCCGGTATAGGGATGAAACCAAAACACGAATTTGTCTGCCCAGATGCCAAGATTATAAAACAGGCCGATAAAAACCAACGCCAGATACATCCGCCCCTTGCGTAAAAAGTCGAACTCTATCATGATTTTTGAAGGGTAGTTTTTGAAGACGACAAGCAGCATCCCCATCAGCAGCACAAACTGACCGGTCAGAAAGGCCAGCATAAGCCCTTCAAGGCCCCACATCCTTAAAAACAGAGACAGAGCCAGGGACGTGCCATATCCTGCAGCAAAATTCAGAAGAATGGCTTTGTATGCTTTAAGTCCGGAAAGCAGGATCGCTCCGATCCAGACGGCTGAAAGAATGACAAATGTGGTGGCAAACAACAGTCTGAAATAAAGAGTGTTCTTTGGGAATAGGAAGTATGTCGTTGGAAATGCAACCACACCGCCAAAAACAGTGACCAGGAACAGCAGACCTATCAGGTTGGGCATCAGCCGGTAATGCTCTTTTTCAAATATCCTGTCGGCACAATAGCGGGTAAAAGCCAACTGGATCAGGCCGGTATAGATTAGTGACAGTGCAATAAGGTAGGTGATGCAGACCTGAAACTGTGAAATCAATATGTTCGGAATAACCATCGGGACAGAGATAATGCCGATAATAATTACTGCCAAAATGGAGAGTACCCACGGACCGGAACTTATAATGCCGGCATAGGCATAGGTCTGCAGCAGAGAAAAATACGAATCCCGCTTGAGAAGCTTGCGCAGTTCGAAGCCGATTCCGGCCATCAGTTCATCCCCTGCTGGTAAAGTTGGCGATAGCTGTCGAACATGCGCTCCTGCGAATAGAAGCGCTCCACACGCTCAAGTGCCGACCGGCGCGCCCGCCGCCACTCTTCAGGATTGCTCAGAAGGCGTAGAAGTTCCGTTGCCATGGCCTGCGGATTGTTGATGCCGACAACCCCACCGGCCGCTCCGATTGTCTCATCTTCTTCTCCAAACCCCATAATCAGCTGTCTGCAGGCACCAACATCGGTAGAAACAACCGGGAGCCCTGCCGCAAAAGCTTCCAGAATAACAAGTGGCAACCCCTCACTAACGGAGGAAAGCACCAAAACTCCAGTTTCAGGAAATATTTCAAGCGGATTCCGGAATCCCATAAAACTGACCTGACTGTCCAGTGCAAGGCTCTCCGTAAGCGCCTTGCATTCGGCCGCATACTCAGGGTCTTCGTCCTCTGGACCGATGATCCACCCCTGAACCGTCGGTATTTTATTCGCAATGATGCGGATGGCGCGGATGAATGTCTTGATGTCTTTGATCGGAACGACCCTGCCCAGAAGCGTCAGCACCATCGGCGGTTCCTCCGGCTGACTGTTCCTTAACTTGGCATAGCTGGCGATATCGATGCCGTTCGGCACGACACAAGCGCGTTCAGGAAGTGCGCCATCGGCAATTTCACGTTCTCTGGCACCATCATAAAGCGATATGATTGTGCCGGAGGCGGTATAACAGAAGCGACCGATTGTCTCAAAAAAACGGATCCAAAGGTCGCGGAAATAACTGATCTCTGTGGGATCCTTCTGGAGTGCATTGCGGTTATCCTGTATCCAGCTGCTCTGAATCAAATCAATGCGGCGCTCTTTCGTATAAATACCATGTTCGGACAGTATGAGCGGACGACCGGCATTGTAATGCAGCAATGACCCGAGAAAACCGGCGTATCCGGTAGAGACCGTATGATATACCCTGGCCGGGATCAGATTACTGGCTATTTCTGCCAGCAGCCAGATAGGGGCGTGCATGTTTCTTGCTGTCCAGAAATAATCCACAAATGAAGGATCGGTACAGCGTTCCTCATATAGCTCTGAAATCAGCTCCCAGGAGTGCTGAGAATAAAGAAACTGCCTGTAATCGATCCCTTTGGCCGGATTCATATAAAAGTCCAGATCCTTGATCGAATGATTGAGAGAATTCGGATCCGGCTTGAGGAACCAGGCGTGCAGGTCCCTGATCACCTTAAACACTTCCTTATTACCTTCGTGCGGTGCAATCGGAGGCTTTGTCCTTGGATCCTGCAGATAGTAGGTTTCCAAGTGAACTAGGTTTTCCGGAAGGTCATACTTCATACCGCCATAATCTTCACGGCTGCTGCCGAGGAAGACGGCGCCGAAGCGGTATTCCGGGAAGCCACGGATTATCTGGTTTACCCAACTGGACACACCGCCACTTACGTAGGGAAATGTCCCCTCGAGAAGCAGCATGATATCCACCTGGTCTGATTTTGGAAAATTATCCATCCGGTTAGCCCATCCAGAACTTTGCTACCGGGCCAATACCCGGCTTGTAACGCAATAAGGGGTCATCTACAAAAAACTGTTTCAATGCTTTAAAATCCCTTTGGAGATACGCCATCTCAGCAAGATAGGGTATTACCCTATCACGGTGAGCTCCACGCTCCAGTCCCTGTTTTATGAATTTTTGTGCCTGCAACAGATCTCCTTTACGCAGGTATATCTTCCCCATAAGTATCAGAAGCGAAGGGTCATCAACTTCTGTATTGCATGCCTGAATCGCATAATGCAGTGATTGCTCGATAAAAAATTGCGACAGATCATTATTCAATTCATTAAAAACCATCTCCCAGTAGGAGAATGCCAGTGTTCGAAACAAATGCCGCCTTTCATTCTTTTCATCCAACTCACGCAGGCTGTGCAAGGCTTTGGAGATTGCTGCGCCAATAACCTTTTCACGCTGGTCGTTCAGTTTAAATGCCAGCAATCTGATTTCATCGTCACTGTCACATGTAGCCATCTGCAGCAGACGACTTGAGTTGAATCCGCCACCGGCGTTGACTGCCAGCAGCGCTTTCAGACGCATACTGCGGGGGAGCGCCGGAGTACGAAGACGGGACCATGCCCCCCCCTCTCCCATCCCTGGCGCCGGACCACCAGACTCAGCCATAAACGGAGGCATAGAAACTGTGTTAAATTCAGTACGCTCCTTGAAACGCTGGAAATAGCGAAAGTAGATCAGTATCACGAACATCCCCAAAGTCCCGAAAACCGGTACGAAGAAGATAAAACTGAAAATCATGATCAGGGCATAGCGGCGACGAATGCCGAAGCGGCCAGGAACCATTACGGCAAGAATGATTGAAAACAATGCCGAAACAACGGCATGTCCGGCCAATAAGGGTATCAACTGGCTTGTGCCGCTCATGCCGCAGCCACATCCACAAGCAGATCAGCCAACTGATGCAACGGGTCATCAGCCGCCACCATGAAATATTGGGACGATATGCCACCTTCGCCTATTTTCACCCCGAAATCCCTGCTAAACATCTCATTCAGCCTTGCTTTGTAACCCTCTACGGCAGCTGCACCCGAGAAAGGCATCAGGGTAACAAACTGAACCCCCCAGCCGAGATTTCTGCGCCAGCTGTGATCGAGGCCGCGCTGCTGTCTCTCAAGCGCAACACACATATCTTGCAGCCTTGCAGTCGGCAAAATATTAACGACCACAAGTGCGCTGGCGACTTCCAGCTCGCGCCGCAACCGAACCATCTTGTATAAATCTGCGGCGAACATGGCCGGGCAGTCCGTAAACACGGACAACAGGTTCCGGGCTTCATAGGCTGCCTCGGCATGATCGGTCGCATAAGCAAGCAAAACTCCCACTATCTGGAGCGTTTCACGATGCAGTGCCAGGAATGGCATTTCACTGACAAGCAGAACCCCTTTCATGACTCCAGAACTCGTACGCAGCGGAGCAGCCACCAGATAGGGGCTGTTCTCATCTCCGGCAAGGCGGCTGATCGACTGGTAAGCGGTGCTTCCGTTTTCAATAGCAGAGCGCAGCAGCAGGTCATCCGCATGATAAGCGGCCCCACGACCACAATCGGCTACCGGCTTTTCCTGCATGCCCCCGTTATTGTCCATCAGGTAGATAGCAGCGCTCTCAAGACTGCAGTAATGCACCAGAATGGAAATCAGTGAAAAACCGGTTTCCCTATCCAACTCACCACCATGTCTGGCTAGCGCGGCACCCAGGTCTACCATGGCGTCCCGTAGTGTTACCGGTCTGCTGATCAGATTCTGTTCCAGGCGGTCGTGGGACAGACGCACCATAAAATAGGCCCGCGACAACTGCTCGAACCGCTCGCTTGCATGGCGGCTTAACTGGTCGGAGCGCCGCAGACGCGTACTCCATACCGTACTGAATTGACCACAGACCATCGTCATTAAAATACCGCCAAGCATGAAGACCGTCGGGAATTCACCTGTTAAAAACCCCATTCTGAAGAGGGACAGATAGAGCAGACAGATTATGGCAATGGAAACCATACCTGGAGCAATCCCGTAACGAAGTGCAACCAGCAGCGGGGCGAACAGAACCCACTGAAAATCCGCCTTGATGAAAAATGGATCGGAGCGATTAAAAAAATACCCCCCGGCAAGAATTATTCCTGTTATGACAAGCGTCTCCAACCATCTTTCCGTTCTCTCGGACAGATATTTATTTAGCTTTAAACTCATTTTTGCGGATTCTTGGACTGTTCTTCAGGCAGCATCCTGATTTCTCCTAACATGCGGTCCAGCACCTGTTGAGCGACTGAACTGACCGCATCGCGGCTCCAGCCGCTCTTGCCGGCAGCGCCGCTCCAGACAATCTTTCCCTCCGGCAATTCTATAAGTTGCAGTGTGAAGGCCGCCACCGGTTCGCCGTCCAGGCCGACTTTGTAGCGCCATTCATTAACAGCGCCGGTCAGCACATAGCGCACTTTTTTCAGTTTTGCCAACTCCAGTGCTTCACGCTGCCGTTTTTCACCACGGTCCATGCCCAGCTCTTCCGGTTTTGCCTCAACCGCAATCCGCTCCAGCTGCTGCACACCACGTGCATAAAGCAGAGCGGCAACAATCGACTCACACCGCTCGGCTGCATACGGTGTTTCCGTGTTGTTGACAAACGGAACCAGCCCCCACTTTTCCTGAAAGGAGACCGCTGTCCCGCTCTGGTGCAAGGTTACACAACCAGCCACGCTGAGAGTTACCGCAAATAGAAGCGTTGTTACCAAATGTTTCATAGTTCCTCCTCGATCATTCAAAATAATAGCGATACAGCAGGTCTGCTCGTGTAGTAATAGCGCTGATGCCAAAAGAGCCGCTATCTTGTGAAAAAGACAACTCCAGCTTGTCCAGACCGAATACCGGCCCTACCAACCCAAAACCATAGTGAAATCCGGTACCTGTTGTACTGGTCCAGCTTGCATCAGCAGAAACAAATGGCCCCCATCGTCTCACGTAATTTGTACGCCCGTCCTGCCCGACAGTTATGCCGATGCCGGCCTGAGTAAATGTTGCGGGAACATAAAAGGATGGATCGGCAACGGCACCAGGTATCAGCGAAAGCGCTCTGCCGACAGGTGTACCGGTTCTGTCATAATAATGATATCCACCAAATGCTCGCAGATTTGTGTCGGGCCAACTGCTCAAAAGCCGGTGTGTCAACTCGCTTTCAAAGGAAGACCCTCTGCCCATCTCCCTACGCTCCTGATCACGCAAATATCTCCCTGAAACCCGAAGGGAAAGCATATCACGTGGCGATAGCGCAGCCACCAAGCCGATCCTGGCCTCATCCTTAACTCCGCCGATCTTCATATACACATTTTCTGTCCCAGCCGTCCCCATCAAAAGGGCAAAATCCATTGTCAAGCGACTGTTCATCCTCCAGTTACTCTGTAATGATGATGACAAATAACGGGAAAGAGCGTCGGTAACGCCAGCGGTAAACTCGGCAGTTCCCCTTTCATGGCGCATTAGCAACCCAATTTGAGCATTCTGCGCGCTACTGACATATTCCCCGATAATGCCGGTTTTCAGATGCCGAATATCCGTATTGCCAACTTCAACCCGCAAGGAATAGCGTGGAGTGACCGCAAAGGTATGACAGATTCGCTGTTCCATAAAACCCACTCCGTCCTGATCCATCAGACTCATGCGATAACGGAAGCCGCCAGGACGACTGCCGTAGAGAGTGCGTAACTGCTGGTCAAGAAGATAGTCGCGGTCATTGACCTGGAAGCGTTCAAAAGCATGGGTCTCAGCAACTGGTAACCACCCGACACGTGATGCACCTTCAACAGCATCCCTGTACGGAAGGCGTTGCAGCTCTTTTTGTAATAACCCCATTATCCTGGGACGGTCATTTTCATCCAGGGCCTGTGACAGTTCCACCCAAAGTGGCCGTCTGGTCATGCGGGCAAACTCTTTCCAGTACCATATCCGGCCAAAATCACCTCTGCCACTGGACATCGCCCAGGCAATAACCAGTTCGCGGCTGACCGCGTCCTGTGGAGAATGCATAATTGCCTGCATCTGCCGGTCAACGGCCTCACCCGGTTCTACCCGCATTGCCAGAGCGGCATAACTGTACAGCAAAGTGCGCCGCTCTGCTTCTGGCAATGCCTGACCGCTTTTCATCTGTTTACGCACAAGATGAAGCGCCCGCAGCCGCTCTAAAAAAGCCGGTTCCGGCCAACCGGACTG
>Ga0123338_10003911_pt1 | contig 13225 bp, 13 predicted proteins | sample grotaG_FD_89793 | JGI IMG/M metagenome (GOLD analysis project Ga0123338, IMG submission 89793) | Glacier valley bacterial and archeal communities from Borup Fiord, Nunavut, Canada, to study Microbial Dark Matter (Phase II) -... | ecosystem: Environmental > Aquatic > Freshwater > Ice > Glacier ... | reverse complement strand
GGTTCGCGGGCGGCGTTGGTCAGCGTGGTGCGGCCGATGGCGAGGGTTGCGGCCATCAGCAGGTTTTCCGTGGCGCCGCTCAAACACCATATCGTCGCGCCAGTTTAGCCAGCGAAGATCATGCCCACGCGAAAGGTCGATCGCCTGTTGAGGAATTAGGCCTATCAATTCGCTGCCAAGAACGGTGAAGTGAGCCTCGCCAGCAAGTGTCTCGACGGCTTCAAAAACAATGTGGAGCGGCGTCGCTTCGAAATCGACCGTGTTGATTGAAATCTGAACCAGCTTACGGGAGGGGAGCGCGAGACCTAATGCTTTTACGCCACCGAAGCCGCCGCTTGAGGCGCGAATGGTCCGGGCAATCCGTTTGGCAAGCGGAAGATCATCGGCATTCAGCCAGATGTTCCAGGCAATCAGGAAATTTCTCGCGCCGATCGCAACGGCTCCCGCCGTGGGATGCCGCCCTGTTCCGGTGTGAGGGGGCTCACCCGCTTTCGCGATGCGCCGGATCTCTTCAAGAGGAGAACTTCCGGCAGCCTCATAGAAAAAAGACGGCAGTTGAAATTGCTGCCACACCATTTCCGCGGCCCGACGCGCGAGTGCCGCACAATCCGTTAAGGAAAGCCCTGAAATTGGAATAAAAGGCAGCACGTCCAGAACGCCCATACGGGGATGCACGCCTTCGTGGCTGGCGAGCGTGAGATGGTGGACCGCAAGCCCGGCTAATCGAACCGCCGCTGCGAGTACTTCTTCCGGGTTGCCCGCAAACGTGAACACGCTGCGATGGTGGTCTGTATCGGAGGAGCGGTCCAGAACACGCACGCCGTAGAGGCAAGAGCTAAGCTCGTCAAGAATACGCGCGTCACGGCCTTCTGAAACATTGGGCACACATTCCACAATGGTGCCGCCGTTCATAATTGCAGTTCCTCCACCCGCCCGCGCCGGTAGACGGTGTTGCCTTGACGCAAGACCCGGCTAACCTGATGGACCGCTGAATTGCGCACCAGATCAGAGTAATCTTCGCAATCGAAGATGACAAGATCACCGAATTTCCCGGGCTCCAGGGAGCCTCTGTCTTCCGCGCATCCAACCGCGTGAGCCGCATTCAAAGTGGCCGCAATTAGAGTCTCCGCAGCCGACATGCCGCAAAACCTGCACGCAAGGGACATGGTATGCAACATGTTGTAATCGCTATTCCCTTCCCGGCTGAAATTGGTACCCAGACTAATGGCGCCGCCCCTGTCGATCAGGTCCCGGGCCGGCGCAAAACGATCACGGTGCTGAGCGTAAGTCACAGCCGGGGCGAGCGCGAGAATAACGTTGGAATTCGCAAGCGCGCTGCGGAGTTCTGGCCGCAGCCCTTCTAGGCCATTCACCACCGTGACCTGGCTTTCGAGCGCAAGAAGAGCAGACGTATCATCGGAACATTCCGGCGTAGTCTGAATTTTGGTATGAATGTTAGCCGAGCGCGCCGCTGTTAAAAAAGTGCGGGCTTCAGATACTTTTACACCTTCTTCACCAATCATCGCCGTAGCAGATTGTAAGAGCCGGACATGGGCTGCAGTAGCCAAAAGAGGAAGCAGCCTCGACGCAGTCCATGAGGCGGCATCCCCCTCAAAATTGCTTGGCACGTAACTGGAGAGAACCAGCGAAGTGATGAGCGACGCGTTACGGTTTTGCAGAGACGCATAGAGGCGCATCAGGCGCAGTTCGCCCGCCGTATCGCCTCCGTAACCAGTCATTACTTCAGTCGCGAGGGTACCGTGGCGTACCATGCCGGAGAGCACAGACGCGGCATTGTCCTCCAGTACCGTTTTTTTCGCGTCTGCGAAGGCGCTAATGCCAACCTGAAAACTCTCACCGGCAGCGTGCGCGAACGCGGGGCGGGTTCCGCTATCGACGAATCCAGGGAGGACAATGCTGCCCGTCGCATCTACTTCGATTGCGTTACGGGCAGTTTTGAGCCGCTCGATACGCCGGGTCGGTCCCACGTCTTCTATCCGGCCGTCGCGAATGAGAAGAGCTCCATCCGGGATAATAGCTAGCGCGGACATCTGTTCACCACGCCGTACAGTTGAGGCGCCATACAGCGTAATGAGTTGCTTCGCGCCCCGTACTAGAACCAGATTCGTCGTTGGGTGATCTACGCCGCAACTCCGGCTTTGGCGTACCAGGGCTTTGCGGATTTGATGGCTACGTTAACGGCATCCAGGTTCTTCAGGCCGGTATCTCCCAACCAGTCTTCCAGCGCTTGCATCCCTTGTTTGGCGAAGACCGGAATTGCGTCTTTCCATGTGGCGCGGCCACACAGCACACCGGAGTAATCGGTTCCCGATTCCGATGCCATGCTCAAGTTTTCAATGAACTCCGCATTGCTCACGCCGGCGCTTAGATAGATGAACGGCTTTGACGCAACATCGGCAGCTTTGCGGAACAAATTCAGGGCTTCGGCATGAGAATACGCTTTCTGCCCTTTATATACGCTGCTGCCTTCCACAAAGTTCGCATTGATAGGAACTTCTACCTTTAGAACGTCGATCTTGTATTGAGGCTTGGAAAATTCGGTCATGCTGGCGATGACCACATCTGGCTTCTTCTTGGCCCATTCGAGACCCTTCTCATCGCCGCCTTTTGGATCGTATCCGATAAATTCACAAAAGAAGGGAATGTCACAGCCTTCACATTCCGCTCCGATGCGCTCAATAAAAGCGTGCTTGATATCCTTTACGTTGGTGTCGTCTTCCGGGGTGTAGTACAGCAGGATTTTGACTGCATCCGCTCCCCAATCTTTGATGCGCTTGACGGAGACATGGGGAAGCAGATCAGGCAGGCGTCCGGGCTGCGTGGCATCATAACCGGTGGCTTCGTAAGCAAGTAACAAGCCGGCGGTTTTCGCGCGTGCTTTGGCGGCGGGAAGACCGTATTCGGGGTCCAGCAGGATCGCGCTTGCGTGAGGTGTCAACACCTTCGAAACAGCGATCTTAAAATTCTCCATCATCTCTTGGGAGATGTCTTTCTGATCGACACCCTTTTCCTTGGCAAGCGATTTCTGCAAGCTGCCGCGCTGATCCATGGCAGCGGCGGCAATCACGCCTGCCTGGTTCGAAAGCGCCTTCATGTGTTGCAATTTTCCGGGAGTCATCTTTGTTAAATTATGACACGTGGGAGCTTGCGAAAGTACCGTTGAGCGCTTTGAACATCTCGCATGATGCGGGCTTTCAGTAAGTCGGGCGAACTGAATTTGCGCTCTGCCCGTATGCGCGCCAGGAATTCAACGCGGATCTGTTTTGGGGTTTGACTGAGGGCGCCTAACAAGTAAGTCTCGATTGTAAGTGCGTCGCCTGAAAAGGTGGGGCGAGTACCGATGTTGGTAACAGAATTCCATTGCTCCCCGGTGGCCAGATCCTTGGTGCGCGTAACATAAACTCCATTGCCGGGAAGGACTTCAAAATCCGGAGCGAGGTTGAGAGTTGGGACCGTTTGAGTCTTGCCGATACCGTGGCCGGTGACGACGGAACCTTCGAGAGCGAACGGCCCGCACAGCAGGCGGCTGGCCATGCCGACATGGCCACTCTGAACCAGGGTGCGAACGCGGCTGCTGCTGACGCGCGCCCCGCGAAGCCGCACCGGAGCCACGAATTCGGTGGTAAAGCCTAACTCCGGACCGAGTTCCTGAAGGAAGAATGTATTGCCTTCGTGTTTGTGGCCGAAGCGAAAATCTTCACCCACGAAGATGGCCCGGGTCTGTAGTTTCTCCACCAGCAAATGGCGCACGAAGTAATCCGGGCTCCAAAGCGCAGTGGCTTCGGTGAACGGCAACACCAGCAATTCTTCAATCCCGCATTCCTGCATGATGCGCGCACGCTGCTCCGGCGTGGTCATCACCAGGGGTGCACGGTCTGGAGCTATGATGCGGACCGGGTGCGGGTGGAACGTCATCACGGCAGCGCGCCAGCCGTGCTCGCGGGCACATTGAACAACCCGGCGGAGGAGTTCGCGATGCCCGGCATGCACACCATCGAAGTTTCCGACAGTGAGCGCACAGGGGCCGAAGCCCTGCGGGATCTCTTCCAGACTTCGATAAACGCGCACGTCAGTCGACATCCAAAACAAGCCCGTCGTACGCCAGGAACACGCCGGGTGGGAGCATCGCTTCGGTCTCCACGTGCGGCAGATCGTGAGAAAGATGGGTGAGGTAAGTGCGGCGCGGCCCGAGGAGTTTCACTGTTTCAAGCGAAGCTTCCACAGTGGAATGCGTGGGGTGCGGCTTATGCCGGAGAGCATCGAGAAACAGCACATCCAGGCCTCGCAACTGCTCCATGGATTCTTCCGGAATGGTGCTGTGATCGGTCAAGTAAGCAGCATTGCCGAAGCGATAGCCATATATTGGAAGCTTGCCGTGCAGGACGCGGATTGGCTGGAACTCCAGCCCGAGAACATCCACGATTCTGCTGTTGTGAACGTAGGTATCGAGCTGGGGCACGAACGATGCTTTCGCCTGCACATCGAAGATGTAATGGAAGACGGTGCGCACGGTAGCGATGGTGTCCGCCGCACCGTAAAGCGGAATGCGGCCGCCCTGGTGAAAGTTAAAAGGGCGAACGTCATCAAGACCCATGATGTGATCTGCGTGCGAGTGGGTAAAGAGAATGGCATCGACGCGCGGGAGTTTCGCCCGTAGCGCCTGGTAGCGGAAATCAGGCGAGGTGTCGATGATAAATGTCTTCTCGCCGTCTTGAATGGCGATGGAGGGACGGAGACGGTTATCGCGTGGATCTGTTGAGGTGCAGACAGCGCACTGGCACCCGATCATCGGCACGCCTGAGCTGGTGCCGCTTCCGAGGACGGTGATTTTCACGGAATGATGATCCGCGGGGCGTCCTCATTCGGGTCCGATCCATCGGGGGCTACGATCACAGGTTGTTCAATTGCGCTTGCAGTGGTTTTGGCCGACGCCTGCACAAACCGGAAGCGGAGCTCTGTCAGGGAGTTACTGAGCAGGCGATCTTCTTCCAGGGACAAATTCCCTTTGGTTTTTTCCTGGATCACGCCAAGCAGGTCGATCGCATGGCGGGCCAGATCCAGGTTCGGTTCCCCGCGCTCTTCTTCACCGCCGAAATTGTATAGGCCCATGTTCATTTCCGCTTGCGTGCGGAGGGAGAAAACCAGGAACTCGAAAGTGGCTGGCGGCATCATGGACATTCGTTCTTCGCTCATCAGTTTCAGTTTAGCGATTTCACCAGCGCCATGACAGCATCCACCGGCATCAGCAGCAATTCGGCATGCGGCTTCTTCATGGCGGTAAGCTCGATCAGTTTTGAAGACACCCACCCGGCGGGAGGTGGCTTGGCACCTTTCTTATAAGCGAGGGCTTCAAGCCCGATAGCACCGAGACTATTCAGGTTGCGCGCCACTGGAGCGGCTTCCTGAACCCCTGGCGCGTTCGGCAGATGGTAAGTCTTCCACGTGGTGAGTGCCGACCGGACTGCCTTCCAGTTTTGCGAGGCAACGTCAGCTGCAAAATGACGGGAAGCATCGCTTTCGGGCCGCGCGGCGTCCACCAATCGGGTGAGAGGAGTCTGCTGCGTGTATTTGATGCCGCTGCTGCTGCGGGCATAGCCTTTCACAGGCTCTACTACATCGGCGAGTGTCCGCAAATCGGCATCCGGTGCAAGGCGGCGTAGCATGTCCGGGTAGACCGAATTGTGCACAACTCCGACACTGTCCAGGTTGCGGCTTACCTGTTCCAAGCGGGCATACATGGAATCGACATCGCGGACCGATGCAGGCGACCAGAGGCGTTCCGCAATGGCGGCAGTGCGCGGCCAGATGCGCGAATCGACTGTTTCCTGACTGACGTACTCGCTCCACATGCAAGCTTCGCCGCCCAGGATGTGGCTCTGCTGTTCGGCCGTGAGCGAGACCAGTTGACCAGTTTTCGGATCGAGCATTGGATCGATCAGATAGTGCTGGCGCGCGGGCTGCGCAAGATCGAGATAGTAGCCGGAAGAGAGCAACCCCTGATAGCCCTGAGCGACGGCATCGCCAAGCGATTTCTGCCCGCGCCAGGACTGGATGACGGCACTCTTGGTTAGTTCAGCACCTAAGATTTCATCCCAGCCCATCATTTTTTTGCTGTTCTTGCGAACTATTGGTTCGATGCGGCTATTGAAATACGCCTGGAGCTTCTCATTTGCGGCATCCTGCTGGGCTTTGGTGGGAACGCCGGCGGGCAACATGCCGTGCTCCCGCTTGAAAGCTGTGATGCGCTGGTTCGCATTCCACTGATTGCCGTTCACTTCATCGCCGCCGATGTGGAAATATTCGTCCGGGAAGAGCGCGGCCATCTCCGCTATGAAGCCCGCGAGGAAGGTATAGACTTCCTCGCGTGTGGGGTCCATGGCGGGGTCGAAGATGCCCCAGGTGCGGCCGATTTCGAATGGACCGGGACCGGCGGCGAGCTCTGGATAGCCGACAAGCCAGGCGGTGGTGTGACCGGGCATATCGAATTCGGGGACGACGCGGATGCCTCGATCATGAGCGAAACGAATGATGTGCCGGACCTGGTCTTGCGTATAGAAGAGACCGTCCGAGCCTTGCCCCTGCAGCTTGGGATAGCGCTTCGATTCGACACGGAACCCCTGATTATCAGAAAGGTGCCAGTGCAGCACGTTCAGCTTGACCGCGGCCATTGCTTCGAGATTCCGTTCAATGACGCCGATGGGCATGAAGTGGCGCGCGACATCGATCATGAGTCCACGCCAGGGGAAGCGGGGGCTGTCGACGATCTCCGCAACGGGAACAGCAAACCCATTAGGGGAACGCTGGACCAACTGCGCGAATGTTGCGAAGCCGCGCAATACTCCCAAGGCAGTGGGGGCCGTGAGGGTTGCGCCGGATGGCGTGATGCTCAAGCGATAACTTTCGTCTTCGCCCAAACTCTGGACTTCACTCAGGGGTTTTTGATATTTGACCAGCAGAGTGGGCGTGCCGCCGCCTGAATCCGCGAATGAAATAAACGTCTGCCGTTGCAGGCGCTGCTTTAGGCGTTGGGCGGCCTCCTGGAGGAGGGTGTTGTTCTGATTGTTCGCAAAAGCTACCGAAAAATCAGGTTTGATTGCGAGTTCACCCGTGCCGGGCGTGTACTGTGCCGGCCAGGGCATGAGCGCGGGTGTGGTGGCGGCTGTTGCGGTTACGGTCAAGAGGGCGAGAGCGAACCTATGCATTCACTCTATTCGATCACCTTTGGATCATTAAACAGAACTGTTAGCTTGATGGCACCGTGCCCTACTTGGGGGAAACCGACGGCGTTTCGATTGCCGGGGTCGAGTGTCGAGGCCGTATCGTCAGGCGGGAACAGGACCAGACTGGAGAGCAAGTCCTGCAGATCACGTTGATCATTGCGGGCCAGCGCAGCGTAGCGGTCGCGTGATTCCTGCGCCTCGCCACCGTGGCGGAGTATCACTTCATGCAACGAAATGCTGCGGCCATCGTGCCCGTAAGGAGCAGTGGTTCCGACACCCCATAAAGGAGTAGTCATAAATTGCGTGGTGGCAGTGCCATCGTAATTTCGCTCGGCGAAATTCATGCCCAGGTCATGGCGCTTGAAATCGGTGAAGATATCTTTGACCAGAAACGATTGAAGTGCCGGCAATTTAAGTGAGGGCTGGCCTGAGTTGTCGTCCGTCACGTTGATGGACGCAGTGGCGGTGGCGAAGAGGCGGTTCAGGTTTCCATTCGCCGGGTCAAACACCGTGTTGAGATCAGCGACGCGCCGATCACGGTTGATCTGCAGGTTGCCGATATGGCAAGCGGTGCATCCGGTGGTTTCCATCAGCACGCGGCCATGGTCAGTGGCAGCGGTCTGCTCACCGGTGCCGGGCTTGAAGTAATTCAGAAGATAGAACTCGAAGTAATCGATGATGGATTCCGGGACTTCATTCACTACGCCATCGGCATCGGGATCCGCGGCAGGATCGTCGGTGACCGGGGCTTCGATCTTATCGAGTGCGCCATCGAGCACCATGCCCGCCGGGGTCTGGATGCGGGCGCCTTTACTGGCGCGCATGAGATCTGGCTCAACGGCCTGCATGCCAATTTGATTGTTAAGAGCACCCACTACAAACTCACGGATGGAGATGGTGCCGCCGTGCGCGAAGAAGGGGCGGACACGTAGGTCGGCATCGACGCCGGTGACCTCTGAGGTGTTGACTGAGCCATCGGGCTTAGCGGTGAGCGCTCCATAAGCGATGCCCTTGCTGACCAGTGTTTTGCGGACCGGCGAGGCGGACGATTTTGCTTCCGCAATGGCTTGGGCGCGAACGATGCGAAGGTCTGAGGTGATTTCATCAGCCAACATCTCTTTCAAGCCCAGGCCGAACAGATGAGGAGCATCGCGGGAATCGGGTCTGCTGGCGACGTCGCCACCGACACCGGCGGACCCACGGGGACGTCCATGACAGGCAGCACAACTATCGGACAAGCCGGCGCCTAGACCGTTGTTGGTGTTGACGTCCTGATCGCCGTCATAGTTGAGACGCCCCAAACCATCAGCGCGGAGAAATTTGCGCTGGAAGAGCTGGCGGCCCCGGCGGACGGCGCGGAAGGGGTCGCGACGGATGATGAAGAGGGAGGAATCCGGCAGTGTATCGGAGCCGCGTCCCGCACCAATTTCATCGGTGTACGTTTTTGTAATTCCTTCATTGGCTGCGTTGGGCCATTTGTGTTTATCGATCAGTTGAGCGCTGGCAGGAAACACCAACGCTAAAGCAACAGCGCCGAGCCGGAAGGATTTTATGGCAAATAGTGGGCCGGAACCCATTTCCGTTTCAGAAAGACTAATTACCGGGCGGAAGGGTTTTTAGAACCGCCGCGGCTTCCTCGTATTTCTGCTGCCGGAAGAGGACGCTGGCGAGTTCCTTTATGGCAGCACGATTTTCCGGCTCCGCCTTGATTACGGTTCTGTAGATGCCCTCCGCTTTGGCGTAATCTTTTTCGGCGGCGAAATCTTCCGCAGTTTTGAGTTGTGCGGCGGTTCCGGTCAGAGCGGCGGCGACGACGGGCGAACTGGGCTCCTCGCTTCGGGAGGGGTGGCGGCTTGTATAGAGCTGCCAACCGAGGATGGCCACCAGAACGAGGCTGACTAAAAGAATGGCGGGGACGAAAAAACGCGACGGACGGATTGCTTTGCCGGTCGGAATTTGTGGTTCCGGGACGGTTGGCGGTTCGGCTTGCGCTGGCGCGGGTAAGCCGGAGAGTTGAGTGACGCGGCGGGTGACGATGGGTGCGCCGGCGAGAGTGGAGAGGCGCATGAGTTCCGCCGTGAGACGGTCGAGCCCGGCGAGCATGCGGTCGAGGTTGCGATCGCTCTTGAGAGAACTTTCTTTTAATTCGGCCATGGCTAGCGACTGTTCGGCCATGGTGGATTCGACGGCGGCTACGCGGGTGCCGACCCGGGCTTGAGTGGACTGCAGGAAGCCGTCAGTGGCGCGTTGATGGATCTCGCGAATTTGGGAATAGAACCGCTCTTCCACGTCGGCAAAGCGAGTGGAAATGGCATCTTCCACCAGTTCCGGGATCTGGGTACGGAGGCGAACCAAGGCTTCCGTGAAGAGGGCCAGTTGAGCGGACCCGCGCTGTTCAGCTTGTGCTAATTCTTCGCGCAGCGCTTTGATTTCGGGCGAATCGCCTGGAGTATAGATCGGTGGAGCGCGGACCGGTTCGGGCTCGGGGTGCGCCGTTTCCATGCGGGAGATCTGGCTCTCCATTTTGCCGAGAAGATCCATGACAGGATCGATTCCGGAAGGTGCAGCGCTAGCCATTTCTGATTGCCACCAGTATAACGGCAGATATGAAGATGACCAGAGCGTGAGGGAGGCGCAGCGCGCGTGGACTGGCGAGGGTGTGGGCCGGGCGGCGGAATTGGACGAGTTCGCGGAGGATGCTGAGGATGTTGGTGGCGGTTTGGAGGCCGGCACCTTTTGCGATAACTAACGCGAGCGCCAGGACGCCGCCTACAATTGCGGCTGTGAGTGCCAGAAGCAGCGTGTTTTGCGGACCCAGGAAGGCACCTATGGCGGCCAGGAGTTTTACGTCCCCCGCGCCTCTGGCGTTGAGGAGCCAGAGGGGGAGATAGAGGGCGAAGCCGGTGAGAATGCCGAGGAATGAAGTGCTCAGGCCGTGGAGGCCGTCCTGGGCGGTGTTGATGGCAAGGCCTAGGAGGCATCCGGCTAGCGTGAGGCTGTTGGGGATGCGGCGGGTGCTGACGTCATGCCAGGCGGCGAAGGCGGTGAGGAGGATTAGGGAAATTTTGTGCTGCATGTCAGGCGACGCATGCGCCTATTAGAGCTAGTTCGGCGGTGGTGTCTATGATTTCGAAGACGCTGCCTTGCAAGGGGCTCATCTTGACCATGTCGTAGAGGTAGCGGAGGAGGAGGTCAGTATCGATGTGCGGGGCGTTCATGCCGGAGATGTAGAATTTGCCGCAGCCTTCGAGGTGAACGCTATTGGCGGTTGCGGCTGCCAGCGCTCTGTGCCAGAGTTTTACGAACGTGGCGCAGCGTTCGTCTTTTTGCTTGGCCGCAGCGAAAACTTCTTCCGGTTCGAGATCGAGAAAACGGAGGCGCATGGACCGGTTGCCGACGATTCCTTCGAGATGGCCTTTGCCGCCGCAGCCGCAGAACTGTTCTTTGGGATCGAGCGTGACGACCATGTGGCCGCCTTCGCACGGGCCGGCGATTTGGGGATAGCGGCCGTAGCCGACACCGTGGCCGAGCGTCCAGACGCGGACCAGCTTTTCGAGGTGGCCGCGGGTGGCGGCGATTCCGGCTGCCATAGCGTCGGCGTCATTCATGACGTTAATGTTTTTGAGGCCTACGGCCTGGAGAGCGTCGCGGAGTTTCAGGCCTTTCATCTGGGGGAGGTTGGGGGATTCCTGGATTTCGCCATCGCTGACGATTCCGGCGACACCGATGCCGATGCCTTCGATATCGGCCAGATCAAAAGAGTTGGCCGTGCATGCTTCCTGGATGCGGTCGCGGAGCACCTGGGCGATTTCAGAATGGGGAAGAGAATGGAGCCCTTCAAAAGAATGGACCTTGCCGACTAACTGGTGACTCTGCACCAAGCCAACCGAGATGCTGTCTGCTGCGAGAACGCCGACTTTTCGATTCGGGGTCATGAAAAATCCTTTAATTGAACTTCGCTAATTTGTTGAGGCCGTTGAACGCTGCCGCTTTGTAACATTCGGCCAGCGTGGGGTAATTGAAGACGGTTTGGACGAAATAATCAACTGTGCCATCAAGGATCATGACAGCCTGCCCGATATGCAGCAGCTCTGAGGCGCCTTCGCCAATGATGTGGACACCCAATATTTTTTTGGTTTCGCGATGGAAGATGAGCTTGAGGCGGCCGGTGGTATCGCCACGAATCTGGCCGCGCGCGATTTCGCGGTAGAAGGCGACACCGACTTCGTAGGGAACATCCTCATCAGTAAGCTGCTCTTCGGTTTTGCCGATGAAAGAGATTTCGGGGATGGTGTAAATGCCGATGGGGTAATACGCAGGATTCGAGTGGATGACGGACCCGAAGGCATTGGCGGCGGCGCTGCGGCCCTGTTCCATGGACACGCTGGCGAGGGAGGGAAAGCCGATGACGTCACCAGCGGCGAAGATGTTGGGCTCTTTGGTGCGGAATTCGGCATCGACCGAGATGCGGCCGCGGCTATCGGCTTCGAGACCGGCGGCGGCGAGATCGAGTTCATCGACATTGCCCTGACGGCCTACGGCAAAGAGGAGAGCGTCACCGGAGAGACGTTTTTTGCTCATGAGATTGGCAAAGACGCCGCCGGCGGGAGACTCTTCGACGCTTTCGACTTCCTCATTGAGGCGCATGGTGACGCGCTGATCGCGGAGGTGATACGAGAGGGCTTCGACCATTTCGGAATCGGCAAATTCGAGGAGGCGAGGACGCTTTTCGACGAGAATTACGCGGCAGCCGAGCGTGGCGAACATGCAGGTGTATTCGACGCCGATGACACCGCCACCGACGACGATGAGCGACTTCGGAATCTCTGGCATTTGGAGAATCTGATCGCTATTGATGATGGTGCGGCCGTTGATGGGAACTTTGGGCGAATCGGCGGGCTTGGTGCCGCTGGCGATGATGATGACGGGCGCTTCATATTCGGAGACGCCGCGGGAATTGGTGACGCGGAGGTGCGTTTTATCGATGAAGCTGGCGACGCCGGTGAGGACTTCAATGTTGTTGCGGGAGAGCTGGGCAGCGGTGACGTCGATTTCGGTCTTGATGACGTGCTGGACGCGGAAGGAAAGATCGGACATGGTGATCTTGTCTTTCACGCGGTAATTGGAACCGTAAATGGATTGGAAATTGAAGCCGGAGAAGTGCATGACGGCTTCGCGCATGGTTTTGGAGGGGATGGTGCCGGTGTTGATGCTGGCACCGCCGAGGACTTCGCGGCGTTCAATGAGGGCTACGCGCTTACCGGATTTCGAGCCCTGAATGGCGGCGCGCTGGCCGGCGGGTCCGGAACCGATTACGATGAGGTCGTAGCTTTGCATAGCTGAGAGGTTTGCATCAGTTTAGTAAGTATTGTACGGCGGGGGAGAAGGAATTCTCCTGGCATTCCGGTATGTTGATTGCAGGGACAGGGACATGGCGGAAAAGATGGCGGAAAAGAAAGTGAAAGTTTACGGCGCGGACTGGTGCAGCATGACGACACAGACGCTGGCGCATCTGGAGGAGACGGGGGTGCCGTTCGAGTATATCGACGTGGAGCAGGACGAGGCCGCGAGCCAGTGGGTGAAGGACCAGAATGACGGGAAAGAGAAGAAGCCGACACTGGACCTGTGCGGGACGGTGCTGTGTACGCCGAGCAACCGGGAACTGGATGAGGCGCTGAAAACGGCCGGGTTGTTGGGGTAAGGGCATTTCACGCAGAGGCGCTAAGAAAACCGAGAGTTTGGGGGGCGGGGTTAGTCAGGATCAGCGCGGTCAGGTTATTGGCAGGTTCCGGCAGGTAATCGCCAGGTTCCGGCAGGATATTCCCCGGGTTCGTTTTTTTGGAATTGTTGAGCAATGGCGCGGGATTCTCAGGTTCGTTCTTCATTTTTCAACCTTCTGAGGGTATAGAGCTGAGATAGAGCCTGCGCAAACTGGCGCTGATAACGGGATTCGGAGAGCTGGTAGACGCTGCCGGAACCTGCTT
>Ga0123338_10003910_pt1 | contig 13226 bp, 10 predicted proteins | sample grotaG_FD_89793 | JGI IMG/M metagenome (GOLD analysis project Ga0123338, IMG submission 89793) | Glacier valley bacterial and archeal communities from Borup Fiord, Nunavut, Canada, to study Microbial Dark Matter (Phase II) -... | ecosystem: Environmental > Aquatic > Freshwater > Ice > Glacier ... | reverse complement strand
CGATGTGCCGAACGCGCAAACGGCGAATCGCGAGAACTATAACGATCCGGTACACTTCCGCGAACCTGTCGCCAAAGGCATCATTGAGCAGGTTTGGGCTGGGGGGCGGTAGCACTGTGCACCCTTAGTGCAAACTTGGCCTTTTTGCAAAAACGCGTTATATTAATAGTTGCGGTGTCGAACTTGGGAGTGGGCGCAAGCCCACTTTTTTATTGCTAGTTACATCTTGAGATAGGCGTTTTAGATAGGCGTTTCTGGATAGGCAGATGGCGAAGGCGGCGGGAATTGAGAAGATTGAAGCAATTGCCCGACGCGTGGCGGAGCCGGAAGGCATTGAAGTGGTGGAAGTAGAGTTGAAGGGCGGCGGAAAGAATCAATTCTTGCGAATCTCAATCGACAAACCGGAAGGGGTTACCCATGGCGACTGCGAACTCATTTCGCGAAACCTGGGCGAATTGCTGGACGCGGACGATTCGATCCCCACCCATTACACGCTGGAAGTAAGTTCACCGGGCGTCGAACGCAAGCTTTTGAAGCTGGCGGATTTCGAGCGATTCTTCGGCAAACGCGCCAAACTAGTGCTGCGCGAACCGCTGGAAGGTCAAAAGAGTTTTGAAGGGGTTTTGGGCGGCGTGAATGAGGGAAACATTGCCGTTTCGCTCGATAGCGGCGCTTCCGTCCAGATTCCCCACAGTCAGGTAGACCGCGCGAACTTAAAGTTCGAGTGGTAGCACGCATTCATTTCAGGAACATTCCGAGGAACTTGTGGATACCATTTTTCAGTCCATTGAAATTTTAAGCAAGGAAAAGGGTATTGATTCCAGCATCGTAATGGATGCTGTCAAAGACGCTTTGCTGATTGCCGCGCGGAAGCATTTCCGCACCAATGAGGATTATTTTGCGGATCTGGACCCCAAGAGCGGCGCAATGCGACTCTTCGCGGTCAAGAAAGTGGTGGAGCACGTGGAAGATCCGGTACATGAAATGACGCTTTCAGAGGCGGCGCGCATCGATGGCTCGGCTGCTCTGGGTAGCGAAGTGCGCATTCCGAAGCCTACGGATGCGCTGGGCCGCATCTCCGCCCAGACCGCCAAACAGGTGATTCTGCAGAAGGTGCGCGAAGCGGAGCGGGAAACGGTTTTTAACGAATATTCCGGCCGCGCCGGTGAACTGGTCAACTGCGTGGTGAAGCGCATTGAAGGCCAGGATCTGGTGCTCGATTTAGGGAAGACGGAAGCCCGGCTGCCCAAGAAAGAGCAATCTCGCCTGGAAAGTTTCAGCATTGGCGACCGTGTTCGCTGCGTGATCAAGATTGTGGATAAGGCCAGCAAGGGTCCGGGCGTGGTGGTCTCGCGCGCCGATCCGGAATTGGTGAAACGGCTTTTCGAACAGGAAGTGCCGGAGATTTACGATTCCACGGTGACCATTAAAGGTTGCGCGCGGGAAGCCGGTGAGCGCACCAAGATTGCCGTGCAGAGCCGCGACCGCGATGTGGATTGTGTGGGTGCCTGCGTGGGCATGAAGGGCATGCGCGTTCAATCCATCATTCGGGAACTTCGCGGCGAAAAGATCGATATTATCGAGTTTTCGGAAGACCCCATTCAGTTTGCGACCCATGCGCTGAGCCCCGCCAAGATCAGCCGTGTGACTATTCTGGACCCGATTGAGAAGCACATGGAGGTGATTGTGGACGATTCGCAATTATCCCTGGCCATTGGCAAGAAGGGTCAAAATGTGCGGCTGGCCGCCAAGCTGCTGGGCTGGAAGGTAGATATCAAGAGCGAAGAAGAAAAGCGCCAGGAAGTGGAAAGCCAGATGGAGGCTTTGGTGACGCAGGAATCTCCGCTGAAGACCTTGCTGCAATATGGCCTGGACCCCGATGTGGAGCACACGTTGACGGCTGCCGGTGTGACTACTGTTGAGAAGCTTGGCGAAATGACGCCGGAACAGTTGGTGGAAATTCCGGGCATTCCCGCTGGAGCAGTAGAAAGAATCCAGATGGCGGTGATTGCTTTCTATGGCCAGTTCGACGATGAAGGGACGGCTGGGACGGCAACGACCGAAACGGCCGTCGACGATCAGCCGGAAAGCCTGGACCCGTCCGAGCCGGTGGGGTTGACGGACGACAACGCGGATGCGGAGTCGAGCGGGACGGAATCGCTTGGCACTGTTGAGGGCGAGGGCGGGGTTGAAGGCGTGGGCGCGGTGATCGGCAATGATTCGGAAAGTGCCGAGTCTGTTAATATAGAGGCTCCCGAAAGCGGTCTTTCCGGGATGGAGCCCGGTCAGCGCGATGTGAAGAGCGGGCCGGACGCTTAGCGGTTCTCCAGCTTGCAGGCAGTAACGAACAATCGTTCTATATATGATTAAATCCCGAAGAATCAATGAGCTTGCCCGCGATTTAGAGGTGAAGTCTCATGAGATTCTGGACAAGTTGAAAGAGCTCGGTATCGCAGGGAAAACCCACTCGAGCTCGGTCGACGAAGATGTCGCGATCCAATTGCGGGATCTGCTGGCGCCGAACCGTGGCTTACCGGATCGCCAGGATAAACCCGGCGGCGAGACCAATGGCCACCACGGTGGCGAGCGGACGGACGCGAATCAGGCCGACGGTCGCGATCAGGATGCCGTATCGGGGCGCACCAAACCGGAAAAGGCGTCGACCAAGCTGGACAGGTCGGAGTCGGCGGCTGAGAGCGCGCCCAAAGAGGGAACTGTGGGCGAGAAAGAGGTCCCGCCGCCTGCCGGATCTGCCGAAATGAAAGAGGCTGCGGTTGCGCCAGAAGAAGCGGAAAAGCCGGCGCCGCGCTTTGGTTTGCGGCCGCCTTTGGCTGCTGGTCCGTTTCGTGCGCCGCTAGCTGGCGGTCCGCGCCCCACTCCGGCGTACGCGCCTCCACCTCCCCGTACCGCAGGGGTGACTGTTGTTGGGCCGGGTATTGCCCCGGGCGTCGCGCCAGGTGTTGTGCCGGTGCCTCTGCAAACGGAATCGCCAAAAGCGGCTGCGAACCCGGTCGCGCCTCCCATTCCGACTTCGGTTCCGCCTGTTGGTGCGTCCGAGACGACGGCTCCTAGAAGCGATGCCCCTCCGGCCCGGCCGAGCGCTGTGCCCCCGCCTCCAGCGACTGCAATTCCTGCAACTCCCCAAGCGACTCCAACGTCCGCTACGCCTGCAGCCCCGGCATCGCCGTCATTGCCGGCAGCGGGAGCGTCGTTGCGGCCTGGCCCTGGAACGGTGCGGCCGCTTCCGTCCGCTCCCCGACCTGGCCAGGTATTGACTGGGCCTCGTCAGCCTTTGCCTGGAGCGGCCGTTGCCGGTTCTGGCCCGGGTTCTCCTTTAATCCAGCGGCCTGGTATGGTTCGGCGGCCGGTGCCGCCCAGCAGTGCTCCCGGTACCTCACCGGGCTTTTCACCCAGATCAGCACCCAGCTCCGCACCCGGTGCCGCGCCCAGTTCCCCTCAGGCTTCTGTTAGCTCCGCTCCCCCCGGTCAGCCGATCGTCTCGCGGCCTTTACCCGGCGGCCCCATTTCGCGCCCCGCACCGGGTTCGGCACCGTCTACGCGTCCGCCGGCGTCGCAAATCGCGCCAGGCGGCCCGCGCGCGCCGATGCAGGCCGGTACTCGGCCAGCGCTGGTGGGGCAGCCCACCTTGCGGCCCGTCGTACCGCCGCGCCCGGATCTGGCGGCAAGGTTGCAGCCTCGCCCCGTCAGCCCCGCGTTTGCGGCGCCACCGCCACCTCCGCGCCCCGGCGCACCGCTTCGCGCTCCTTCTACTCCGGCTCCCGGCCGGCCTATCTACCAAGGTCCTTCCCGCCCCGGTCAGGGTCCCATGCAAGCTCGCGGACCTGCGCGTCCTGGTGGACCAGCCGGCCCCGGCGGTCCCGCTCGTCCTGGCATGCGTCCCGGCATGCACCCCACCTCCCGAACGCCGGGCGGTTTGGTCGGCCCTGGTTCCCTCCCCCCCACGGGTGGCGAACAAAATCGCAGTCGGCCCGGTCAGTACCGTCCGGGTGGCCGTCCGCAGGGTGGACGTCGCCGCGATTCGGCTGACGATGCTGAAAAGAATCTGCGCCCCGTGCGCCGGGAAGCTCCGGCCGGGCCGCCGCCCATTAGCCGCGACATCACCATTTCCGAAGGCGTCACCGTCAAGGAGCTATCGGAAAAGCTGGAAATCAAAGCCAATCTGGTGATCAAGAAGCTGGTGGATCGTGGGATTTTCGCCACCATCAACCAGACGCTCGACAGCAAAATGGCCACCGAATTGGCGCGCGAATTCGGCGCGTCGACATCCACCATCACCTTCGAGGCGGAGGCCATGTCCGATGTCGAGATCATGGAAGCACCGGGCGATCTGGTCACTCGCGCCCCCGTGGTCACCATCATGGGCCATGTGGATCACGGCAAAACGTCGCTCCTGGACGCAATCCGCGAAGCCAGCGTCGCGTCTCGCGAAGCGGGCGGCATTACACAGCACATCGGCGCCTATCACGTTGAAAAGAATGGCCGCAAGATTGTTTTTATCGATACACCGGGCCACGAAGCATTTACCCGCATGCGTGCTCGCGGCGCCAAGGTTACCGATATCGTCGTACTGGTTGTCGCGGCCGACGATGGCGTCATGCCGCAGACGCTAGAAGCCATCGATCATGCGCGAGCTGCCAAAGTGCCTATCATTGTCGCCATCAACAAGATCGACCGGCCCGAAGCGCAGGTGGACCGAATCAAGCAGCAACTCAGTGATCGCGGCCTGCTGGCTGAAGATTGGGGGGGTGATGTAGTAATGGTTCCAGTTTCTGCCCGTACCAAGCAGAATCTAGGCACGTTACTAGAAATGATTCTCCTCGTCGCCGATATTCAGGATCTGAAAGCCAACCCGAACCGTCCGGCGATGGGATCGGTGCTCGAATCGAAGCTGGATCGCGGCCGTGGGCCGGTCGCAACCGTATTGGTGCGCAACGGCACCTTGCGCGTGGGAGATTTCTTCATCTGCGGAGATGTCTTCGGCAAAGTCCGCGCTCTTATCGACGATCGCGGCAACCAGGTGCGCGAAGTGGAGCCGTCGATGCCTGTCGAAGTCCTGGGCCTTGATGCTTTGCCCGCCGCCGGCGATGAATTCCAAGTGGTGACCGATACTGCGAAGGCCAAGCAGATCGTGATGTATCGCGAAGCCAAGGCGCGCGATACGGCGCTTGCCAAAAACAAGCGCATGACGCTCGAACAATTGCAGAAGCAGATGGCGCAGGGCGAGGTAAAAGACCTCAACTTGATCTTGAAAGCGGATGTGGGCGGTTCGGCGGAAGTTTTGTCCGAAACACTGCAGGCGCTTTCAAACGATAAGGTGCGCGTTCGCGTGCTGCGCTCCGGCGTAGGCACAATCACCGAATCCGATGTGCTTCTGGCCGCGGCTTCTGAAGCCATTGTCATTGGCTTCAACGTCAAGCCGGATCGCGCTGCCGCTGCCGCCGCTGAGCACGAAGGCGTGGATGTCCGGCTCCATTCCATCATTTACAACCTCACAGACGAGATCAAGAAAGCCATGACGGGGCTGCTGGCGCCGGTCTATCGCGAACTGTATCGCGGTAAGGCTGAAGTGCGGCAACTCTTCAAGGTTTCTAAAGTCGGTAGCGTCTGCGGTTGCTTAGTGATGGACGGCATCATCACTCGCGATTGCCTGATTCGCGTGACGCGAGAAGGCAAAGTTGTCGTGAACACCAAAGTTTCCTCGCTCAAGCGCTTTAAAGATGACGTCAGCGAAGTCCGCAGCGGCATGGAGTGCGGTATTACGCTGAACGATTCGAGCGAGGTGCTGGCAGGCGACCTTCTGGAAGCATATCTGACGGAGCGCGTGGCGACTGAGCTTTAGCGCCCACGCGCTCCCGTCAACTATTTCATTTTTGGTTATCTAACGCCGTATTGACCGGCCAGGCGCGCATTGTTAGCCTAACTGTTCGAACCCACTTCTTCGGGCGGTTTCGAACATATCACTATGCGCAACCTAGGGCTTTTTCTTCTGTCTTTTGCTTTCCTTTGCCAAGCGCAACAGGACCCAGGCCCACATGCGGGCAGCCCGTCGGCGGGGCATCCCCTGCTCACACTGACACCCAACGAACGAACTGCCTTTGCCACTGGCAAGACGACATTTCAAGAGGTGGATTCCGTATCCGGCACGCTGGCGTCAGGCTCGGGTTTAGGGCCTCGCTTCAACGCCGATAGTTGCGCAAGCTGCCATGCGTTTCCAGATATTGGCGGGTCGTCGCCGGCGCTGAATCCGCAGATTGCGGTTGCTTCCAAAGCGGGCGCGCTCAATGCCATTCCCGCCTTTCTGAGCGCCACCGGTCCCGTAAGGATTGCCCGGTTTGTGAAGGATAGCCAGGGCAAGCCCGATGGCGGTGTGCATGACCTGTTCGTCATCTCCGGCCGGACCGACGCGCCGGGCTGCAACATCGCGCAGCCCGATTTTGCCGCGGCAGCCGCAGCTGGCAACCTGGCCTTGCGCATCCCCACTCCTCTCTTCGGCGCCGGCTTGATTGAGGCGATTGAGGATGGTGCCATCCTCCTGAACAAAGTGGCGAACTTAACACAGAAAGTGGGACTGGGAATTGCGGGTCATGAAAACCGCAACGCGAATGACGGCAGCTTGACGCGTTTTGGTTGGAAGGCGCAAAACAAATCGCTGCTGATCTTCGCCGGCGAGGCCTACAACGTGGAACAAGGCGTCACCAACGATGTATTCCCGCAGGAACGCGATTCCACCCCGGGTTGCCGCTTCAATGCAACGCCGGAAGATCACTTGAATGTGAACAATTCCACGCTGGACGGCGCATCGGGAGACCTGGCCAAGTTCGTGATGTTCATGCGTTTCCTGGCTCCTCCTTCCCGTACGATGACGATCAACCCGGACCCTGGCGAGGCGACGTTCCGGAATATCGGGTGCGCGTTGTGCCACACACCCTCGTTTGTAACCGCCACGAACACAACGGCCGCCCTATCGAATAAGCAGCTCAACCTGTTTTCCGATCTGCTTGTCCACAAAATGGGTCAGGCTCTGCAAGACGGCATCTCGCAAGGCGACGCTCAGGGAGATGAATTCCGCACAGCGCCGCTCTGGGGTTTGAGCCAGCGCCTGTTCCTGCTCCATGACGGTCGCGCGACCGACCTAAAGGAAGCCATCGCCGCCCACTCCAGCCCCGGTTCGGAAGCGAATGGTGTAATTGCCAACTACAATTCGCTGACCGCGGCGCAAAAGCAAGACCTTCTGCGCTTCCTGCGTACGCTCTAGTCAACCTAAACCGCGCTTGCAAGAAAAAGCGGCGGGATGATAGATTGAGGTTGACCCCTAACGGACAAAGTGCCCGTCATTGCCGCTATCACGCTCGAAGTGCGGATCGATCATGCGCAGTCTCTCAAAGACAAGCGGCAGGTGGTGAAGAGTCTGAAAGACAGGTTGCGGGATCGGTTCAACGTTTCCGTGGCTGAAATTGCCGATCAGGACGTGTGGCGGCATGGGGTGGTGGCGGTAGTTACCGTGGCCAGTGCCCGGCGCGTTGCGGAAGAAACTGCCGAGCGCGTGGAGCGGGAAGCGGCTCATCTTTTAGGTGCCATGTTGGTGCGCGCCGACGTCGAATGGTTGTAGGGGACAATGGACAAGCGCAGAACAGCACGGGTGGGGCAGGCGTTACGCGAGGAACTTTCGCAGGTAATCTCCTTTGAAATGGACGACCCACGGCTGAAATCGGTCACTGTGGCCGATGTGGATGTTTCGCCCGATGGCCGGACGGCAAATGTAAAAGTGGAGTTGTTCGGCTCCGCCGAAGAGCAAAATGATGCCATGGCGGCGCTCCGTCATTCCGCCGGCTTTCTTCGGCACCAGGTTGCCAGCCGGATGGAGCTTCGTCATGCGCCGGAACTGCTGTTTCTCTCCGATTCTGGCCTAAGCGCGTTGGCGCGGGTGGAGACCCTGCTGGCGCGTGTAAAGAAAAATAAGCGCGGCCCCGAAAATGAGGCCGAATCCTAAACATTTCGTGATAGTTTTGTTGTTACTGTGTTACAGCGCGTGCGTTTGCGCTGTGGCGGCTGCAAACCCGGAGTTGTTGCGCCTGGAAAGCAGCGTTCAGGCCATGGGCAGTACGTATTCGGTGGTGCTGTACGGCGCTGACCGGGAACAATTGGAAGAAGCGGCGGAACTCGCTTTCGCCGAAGCGAAACGGCTGGATGAAGAGCTATCGAACTACAAACCCGAGAGCCCGTGGAGTCAGGTAAACCGGTTTGCCGCCGAACGGCCGGTGCCGGTACCCGCCGAATTGTTCGATTTGCTGTCTGCCTGCTTGAATTACAGCAAGTTGAGCGACGGAGCTTTCGATATCACGGTAGGCCCGCTGATGAGGGTTTGGGGATTCTACAAAGGGAGCGGACATTTACCGAAGCCGGGCTTAGTGAAAACGGCGCTTGCGAGTGTGGGCTACAAGGGAATCCTGCTCGATTCGAAAACCCGGACAGTTCGTTTCGCAAAAAAGGGTGTGGAGATGGACCCCGGCGGAATCGGAAAAGGCTTCGCAGTGGACAGGATGGTGGACGTGCTGCGTAAAGCCGGCATCCAAATCGCGCTGGTTTCCGGCTCCGGAAGCAGCATTTACGGCATGGGCGCGCCTCCTGGGGAAAAAGGCTGGACCATCTCCATTCGCGATCCAAGGGACGAAACCAAAACCGTCCAGGACATAATGCTACACGACGAATCTCTTTCCACATCAGGTAGTTACGAGAAGTTCTTTGAAGCGGAAGGCAAGATTTACGCGCACATCATGGACCCACGGACAGGCTTTCCCGCCCAGGGAATGCTATCCGTTTCCGTTATTACGCCTCACACTATAGACAGCGAGGCGTGGTGCAAGCCATTCTTTATAAATGGGCGTGCCTGGGCAGCCCAACACAAACCGGAAAGGACTCGCGCTTTTTTTTGCGAGGACAAAGCTGAACAACAATGCGTGTGGCTCCAATGACTAGCCGTTTTTTAGATGCCTGTAGACGCAGGCCAACCGATGTTCGCCCTGTCTGGTTCATGCGCCAGGCCGGACGCTACTTACGGCAGTACCGTGAGATACGGTCGAAACACGGCATCCTCGAAATGTGCAAGCGTCCGGATTTGGCCGCCGCCGTGACCTTGCAGCCGGTTGAATTGCTGGATGTTGACGCGGCCATTATCTTTGCCGACCTGCTGTTGCCCGTGGAACCCATGGGGCTCAAACTGCGTTATGCCGAAGGCGAGGGCCCGATCATCGACAACCCCGTCCGTACTTCGGATGACATCGATTCGCTCTCCACGCTTAATACGGACGACCTGGGTTACGTGGGCGAGGCCATTCAATTGGTGACGCGCGCGTTGAATGGACGCGTGCCGGTAATTGGCTTTTGCGGCGCGCCTTTTACCATGGCTAGCTACATGATCGAAGGCAGTTCCAGCCGAAATTTTGTCCGCACCAAGCGCTTGATGTATGCCGACGAAACCATGTGGCGCAGGCTGATGGGCAAGATTGTGGATGTTCTGGCTCCCTATGCAATCAGCCAGGTGGCGTCCGGCGCGCGCGCGATTCAGGTCTTCGATAGCTGGGTGGGAGCGCTGGGCGCGGACGATTATGTCCGCTACGCCGCCCCTTACTCCCGTGCGCTGATTGAACGCATTCGTTCAGCCGGCGTACCGGTCATCCATTTCGGCACTGGCGCTTCCGGGTATTTCCGCGAACTGCACGCCGCCGGTGGTGACGTAATGGGCGTCGATTGGCGCATGAATATCGATCAGGCCTGGATGGACATCAGCTATCGGGCGGCCATTCAGGGCAACTTGGACCCGGTCGCGCTTTTCGCTCCGCTGCCGGAATTGAAAGCGAAGGTGTATGAGCTTTTGAGGCGAACCGGCACGCGGCCTGGGCACATTTTCAACCTCGGTCACGGCATTTTGCCGGAAACGCCGGTGGATCATGTTCGCGCCGTGGTGCAAATGGTGCGCGAGTTTCGCCCCTAGCGGGTGCCCTTACCGGTCGCAATCATCGGAGGCGGCATTTCCGGACTTGCAGCGGCCTACTATTTAGGAGTTGGCGGCGTAGAGTCCGTGGTCATCGACGGTTCTGAACGGCTGGGCGGGCTCCTCTTTACCGACCATATTTCCGGCTGCACGGTGGAGGGCGGCGCGGATAGCTGGCTTGCCGCTAAGCCGTGGGCGCGCGAACTGGCTGGTGAGTTGGGCTTGGGCTCACATGTGATCGGATCGAACGATGCCGCGCGAGGCGTCCGGGTGCTGCGGCATGGCAAGCTTGTTCCTTACCCGCACGACATGCAACTGGTTGTCCCCAGGCGGCTGAGCACGGTGTGGAACTCTCCGCTGTTCAGCTTGGCCACCAAGGTTCGCATGTCCGCGGATTGGGTTCGTTTTGCGAAAAGCCCCAAAGGCGACCGGTCCGTTGCCGAGTTCATCCGGAGCCATTTCGGCCAGGGAGCGGTCGATTATCTGGCCGACCCGCTGCTGAGCGGCATCTACGGCGGCGATACCGAAATGCTCAGCGCTGAAGCGGTGCTACCGAAGTTCGTCGAGCGCGAGCGCTCTCAAGGCAGCCTGACGCGTGGTATTCCGAAGGACGCCGTCAGCAATGCGCCGGTGTTTGAATCGATGCGCGGCGGCTTGGGCCAGCTTGTTGCCGCGCTTCAACCGCCGCGAGTTTTGAAAGGTTTCGCGGACGGTTTGGAGCGCAGCGGACGCACGTGGCGAGTGCGTGTGAACGCCGATTGGCTGAACGCTTCGCGCGTGATTGTGGCTTGCCCTGCGTATCGCGCTGCGCATCTTCTGAACAGCAGCGCGCCGGAGCTAAGCGACTTGCTATCTGGCGTTCGCTATAGCTCGGCTCACATTGTTGCAATGGCGTTCCGCGATCTAAAACCGCTGCAAGGCTTCGGATTGCTGGTTCCCCGTAAAGAGGGCCACAACCTGATGGCCGCCACCTGGGTGAGCACCAAGTTTTCTGGCCGCGTTCCCGCCGCGCTGCAACTGGTGCGCGCCTTTTTCCGGCAACCAAGCGCCGACCCCGTGCGCGAGTTGGGTGACGTGGCGGGTTTCCACAGCGAGCCGGAGTTTGTCAAGGAGTATCGCTGGCCCAATTCTCTGCCCCAATATGCCGTTGGGCATTTGGCGCTGGTCAAGCAGATCGAAGCCGTGGCGGCGCAAACCGAAGGGCTGCACCTGATTGGCAATACCTACAATGGGGTGGGCATACCGGATTGCATCCGCTTGGCGAAGCAGGTGGTTGGTTCGCTCGGTTAGAACCAGCGGGTCATCAAAACCTTTTGCTCCGTGTAGAAATAGACGGCATCTTTGCCGTGTGCATGAAGGTCGCCGAAGAACGAGCCCTTCCAACCGGCGAACGGGAAGAAGGCCATGGGCGCGGCCACCCCGATATTCACACCGACCATCCCCACATCCACGCGCGCCTGATATTCACGCGCGGCACGCCCATCGTTGGTGAAGATGGCGGTAGCATTGCCGAATGCCGAGCTATTGACCAAATCAATGGCGGAATCCAAATCCGGCGTTCGAATCACACTCAACACCGGGCCGAAAATCTCTTCGCGCGCGATGGTCATCTGCGGCGTGACGTGATCGAAGATGGTGGGCCCGACGAAGAAGCCGTCTTCTTGAGCTTGCTCCATATCGCGCCCATCGCAGAGCGGCGTTGCGCCTTCGCTCACTCCTTTTTCGATGTAACCCACAACTCGCTTTTTGTGATCGGCGGTAACCAGCGGGCCCATTTCTATACCGCGCTTCGCACCATCGCCCACGGTCATCGCCTTCGTTTTGGTCACCAGCAATTCGAGCAAGGGTTCGGCTACACTGCCTACCGCCACCAACACGCTACCGGCCAGACATCGCTCGCCCGCCGCGCCGAAGGCGGAACTCATGATCGCTTCGACGGTTTTCGGCAGGTCGGCATCCGGCATCACCACCAGATGGTTCTTCGCGCCGCCCAAAGCCTGCACGCGCTTGCCGTTCGCCGCGGCGGTTTGGTAGACGTACTTCGCGATGGGTGTCGAGCCAACAAACGAAGCCGCGCGCACCAGCGGGTGAGTAAGCAGGGCGTCCACACACTCTTTGCCGCCATGGATCAACTGCAAGACACCGGCGGGCAACCCGGCATCGTGAAGCAACTCAATCATGCGAGTCGGCGTCAGCGGGACCTTCTCCGAAGGTTTCAGGATGAACGTGTTGCCTGCGGCGATGGCGAAGGGAAACATCCACGTGGGCACCATGGCAGGGAAGTTGAACGGTGTGATTCCGACGCACACACCGATGGGCTGCCGGATGGTGCGGCAATCGATGCCGCGCGCCACATCGTTGAGCGAATCGCCCATCATCAAAGAGGGCATACCGCAGCTCACTTCCACCATCTGAATGGCGCGGCGTACTTCGAGGCGAGCATCGTCAGCGGTCTTGCCGTTTTCGGTTGTCAGTATCGCGGCGATCTCATCGGCGTGTAGATCCAGCAGAGCTTTGTAACGATAGAGCACTTGCACACGCTCCACCACGGACACCTGACGCCAACCGAGAAACGCCTCGTGCGATGAGCGAACAGCGCGATCAATCTCGGCTGTTGTTGCGTAAGGAAGGCGCGCAATCACTTCGCCGGTGGCGGGGTTGGTGACTGGCTGCGTTTCGCCCGCAGGCGTTTCCCACTTGCCGCCAAGATAGAACGGCACCGTCTTCACTTCCGCTTCCGTAATGGTCATGCTAGTCTCCTCTGGGGTTCCCGGCGCATCAATAATGTGTAAAGGGCACCGGAAACAAAAAACCCGACAAACCAAGCGTAATCGTATAACCATCGCACCGGCGGCGCCACCAGACCGACTAGCGCGACGGCAATACCAGTTGCGAGTGCGATGAGCGCACGTGCGTTGACTCCGTTGCGATATTCATAGGCGCCATTGCGGCGATACAGATCGTCCACGATTAGATCGCATTTGCGAACCAGGAAATAATCCGCGATCATCACTCCGGCGATGGGGCCGAGCAACCCGGAATAGCCGATCAACCAGCCGAAGATATAAGCGCTGAAATCGCCCAGCAGCTTCCACGGCATCATCAGGACCCCGACGACGCCGGTGATAAGCCCGCCGGTTCGGAACGAGATCAGCCGCGGATTCAGGTTTGAAAAATCGTTCGAAGGCGAGACCACGTTGGCCGCAACATTCGT
>Ga0123338_10003909_pt1 | contig 13227 bp, 11 predicted proteins | sample grotaG_FD_89793 | JGI IMG/M metagenome (GOLD analysis project Ga0123338, IMG submission 89793) | Glacier valley bacterial and archeal communities from Borup Fiord, Nunavut, Canada, to study Microbial Dark Matter (Phase II) -... | ecosystem: Environmental > Aquatic > Freshwater > Ice > Glacier ... | reverse complement strand
CGCCGGCAACTGGCGCAACGCCTACGATGCAAAAACCGGTTTCATGCGCGCACGCAAAACCGATGGTGTTTTCCGCGAGCCGTTCGATCCGAGCGCGAGCGGCTACGGCACCGACTACACCGAGGGCAACGCCTGGCAATATTCGTGGTACGTGCCGCAGGACACCGCGGGGCTGATCGAGGCCCACGGCGGCGAAGCAAAACTCGTGGCCATGCTTGATCGCGTATTCGATGCGAAGATCGATCCGAAATTTTTCGCGCACATGGAGGACATCACCGGCCTGATCGGCTGGTACGCGCACGGCAACGAGCCGAGCCATCATGTCGCATATTTGTATGCTTATGCCGGCAAGCCATGGCGCACGCAGGAACGCCTCAAGCAGATCATGGATACGCAATACGCACCGCGCACCGACGGGCTTGCCGGCAATGACGACCTGGGCCAGATGTCGGCGTGGTTCGTGTTCACCGCGATGGGTTTTTATCCGGTCGCACCGGCCAGCAACGAGTATGTGATCGGCCGGCCGTTCGTCGATCGGGTGACGCTGAATCTGCCGAACGGCAAGCATTTCGCGATCAGTGCGGATGGCCTGGATGAAACGCATCCCTACATCGGCGCGGTGACATTGAACGGCAAACCGCTACTGCGCAGCGTGATTCGACATGAGGAGATCATGGCCGGTGGCGAGCTGCATTTCAGCATGCAGGCGCAGCCAAACAAGACCTGGGCAAGCGGCGACAGCCAGCGGCCGTATTCGATGAGTACGCGCTGAGCCAAGCAGCGCGAGCAGACACCGGAATCCATGGCGTCGCGCTGGGTTTCACGAATGGGGCTACTGGCTGCGCGCCGCCAGTTTGCATGACCAGTGCGCGATGTCATGCATACACATTTTCCGCCATGAGATACCGTAAATTCGTCCGGTGACAGGTGTCACTCGAAACCGTTGCTGAAAATATCGTCGTTCACGGACTGCGGTCCCGTAAGTGGCAATGTGCGTAACCTTTGCCCGGTCAAAGTGGCGTACGCATTGGCAATGGCGGGAGCGATCGGTGGCACGCCTGGTTCGCCCACACCGCCGATCGGCGCGCCGCTTGCGATGATCTGGACATCGATCTGCGGCATGTCGCGCATGCGCATCATGCGATAATTATTGAAATTACGGGCGCTGGCCGTACCGTTGGTAAAGGTGACCTTGCCCCACATCGCCGCCGTCATTCCGTGCACGATACCGCCCTGCATCTGCGCCACTACGGAATCAGGATTGACGACGCTGCCGCAGTCAATCACGCAGACCACGCGATGAACCTTGATCGTTGCAGGTGTGTTGCCGGAAACCTGCGCGATCTGGCAGACGACGCTGCCGAACGATGCCCAGAACGCAATGCCGAGGGCATTTCCTGCCGGCAACGCGCCACCCCAGCCTGCCATCGTGGCCGCTGCGTTAAGCACCGCAAGCGAGCGCGCGTCGCTGGCCAGCAGACGTCGGCGGAAGATCAGCGGATCGAGATTTGCTGCCTTCGCCAGTTCGTCGATTGCGCTTTCCGCCGCAAACGCATTGATCGAATTTCCGACCGAACGCCAGAACCCGACCGGTACGGCAGCAGGATGCGGTACCCAATCCACCAAGCGGCTGGCGAACGCGTAGCTGAGGCCGGTTGCTCCCTCGATGGCCTGAGAGTCGACATCGGCAGGGCCGATGTAACCGCGCTGGCCAAGAATCGACGGTGACACATTACGGTAGGACCAGCCGACCACGTTGCCGGTCGCATCCAGTCCGGCGCGCACACGCATCAAGGCCATGGGCCGGTATTGATCGTTACCGAAATCCTCCTCGCGTGACCACGTCAGTTTTACCGGCTTGCCGATGGCCTTGGAGACTTGAATCGCCTGGGCGATAAAATCCACTTCCAATTTTCGACCGAGGCCACCGCCGAGAAATGTCGTGTTTATTTTTATCACCGCCGGATCGAGCCCGGTTATTGCTGCGGCGGTTCCCAGTGCTGCCGATTGCACCTGGGTGGCCGCCCAGATTTCGCAGTCCGTTGTGGTAACGCTGGCGGTGCAGTTAACGACCTCCATCGTGGCATGGGCAACGTAGGTGCGTCGTAAGTCAGATCCAGCACCTTGGCCGCGACAGCCAATGCTGCGCTGACGTTTCCCTGCGTTTCGGCGACAAGTGCGGTGCCGTGCTGGACCAATTGCTGGGCCTGCAAAAAAATCTGTGCGCTGTTGATCGCCGCAGCAGATGCGGGAACGTTCCACTGGATATTGCCGCGCATTGCGTTGGCGGCCTGAAACGCATTCCAGGTACTGTCGGCAACAACCGCAACTGCGTTACCAAGATTGACGACGGCGCTCGCCCCTTGCGGCGTTTGCGGCAGCGCGGTGCAGGTTCCCCCGATCGAGGGGCAATGCACGATCGCGGCATAAACCATTCCCGGCACGACGACGTCGATCCCATATACCGCGCTGCCGTTGACTTTTTGCGGCAGATCCAGACGTGGGACAGGTTTGCCGAGCAGACGGAAATTGCCCGGCGAGGTCAGTGGCGGGTTTGCCGGCGGCGGCAACGTTGCTGCACTCTGCGCCAGGATTCCATAAGACAACGTCTGCTTGGTGTCGCTGCGAACCACCGTGCCATTCGTCGCCGAACAAACGCTAGCCGAAATTCCCCAGCTGTTGGCCGCAGCGGTGATGAGCATTTCGCGCGCTGCAGCACCGGCCGTGCGTAGCGCATCGTAATAACCCCGCACGCTGTTACTGCCACCAGTAACCTGGCCGCCGCCAAATGCCGGATTTCCATAAAGCGGACTGGCCGGCGCTTCTATGGCCTTGACCGTGCTCCAGTCGACCATCAGCTCTTCGGCGACGATCTGGGCAAGCCCGGAAAGCGCGCCCTGTCCCATGTCCGACGAACCGACGAGGATCGTGATGCTTTCATCCGAGCCGATCTGAATCCAGGTATTGATTGTCGACGAGACAACCGGCGTATTGGTAGCTGCGGCAGTGGCTGGCCGGGACAGCAGCGGCAAGCCGAAGCCGAGCAGAAGTCCGCCTCCCGCGGCAGTCGATACGATGAAGTGGCGGCGGCTTGGCGAAAAATCCGAGGCACGAATCTGTGATGACATGATTTACCCTTTAGCCGCCGTTGGCGACGCGATGGATCGCGGCACGAATACGCTGATAGGTTCCGCACGCGCAGATGTTGTCGATCGCGTCGGCAATATCGGCATCGCGGGGGTGAGGGTTTTGCGCCAGCAGATCCACCGCAGCCATGATCATTCCCGACTGGCAGTATCCGCACTGCGGTACCTGTTCGACGATCCATGCTTTCTGCAACGGATGGCTGCTGTCGGGCGACAGGCCTTCGATCGCGGTGACATTTCTTCCCGCGGCGTCACCCACATCCATGTCGCAGCTACGCTGTGCTTGACCATCGACGAGCACGGTGCAAGCTCCGCATTGCTCGATGCCTCAGCCGTATTTTGTGCCCTTGAGTCCGAGGGTATCCCGCAGCACCCATAGCAGCGGCGTTCCTGAGTCGACATTGACCTGATAGGCAGTGCCGTTAACGTTGAGGGAAATCATGAGCCAGCTCCCGTGTCCGGAAAGCGCGAAACCGTGCGCCAGCAAATTAATGGCACACAACGACACCATGGCGAAGCCGCAGCGAAACGCGAAGACGCATTCGTGTCGATTGCCGACAGCCTCTCGTATTCCCCCGAAACGCAATATACGTAACCCAATGTAAATTTTTGTGAGCGCGCTCGCAAAATGATTTGGTGCCCCGTCCTGCCGAATTTTTATCTGCGGTAACAACTGTATTATTCAGCTACTTGAATTCGACAGTCGGAGTTACCGCTTTGGGACTGGGCGGCTGATTTATTCGAGCCAGTCGAATGCGCTGAGTTGCGGCAGCTACAACGGCACGATTTGCAACGGAACAGCGACGCAGTACGCCGGTGGATTCAATCCGCGCGCGGGTGAATCCGGTGGATTCGGCGGCGCCGCGAGCTGCACGGTAACGCATACGCCGGTCGTGTTCGTGCACGGCAACGGCGACAACTCGACGAGCTGGGATTCACCCACCTTCCAGGTCAGCGGTTATGTCCAGGCGCCGAATTCCGTGTATCAACAATTCAAGGCGGCAGGCTACAAAGATTGCGAACTGTTCGGCGTGACCTACCTCAGCGCCAGCGAGCGCAGCCTGCCGCAATCGAACTATCATCGCGAATCGAAATACGCGATCGTCGATAGCTTCATCAAGGCGGTGAACCTCTACACCGGGCAAGCAAAGGTCGATCTGGTAACGCATTCGATACTGCGGTCGCGTTCTACACCATTTATGCCGGCACGAATGACGAGATCATGTGCGCCACGACTTCGCATTACGCCAATTGTGGCAACAGTTCACTGCTGCGTAATACCAGTCACAATGTCAAGGCGCAATTGAATGTCGGCGCCGGATCGAATACACAGCAAGTCAATTGGGATTGGTCGACCGGGATTCCGTGGAATGTCTTCGGCGGCGATGCCGATGGCGTCGGTCATTTCCATTCGCGTAATAATACCGGAACCATTATCGTTAATATGCTGACGACCGCCTGCACGGATGCGGCCTGCGCCGCGGGTTATTCCTACGGTCCGGTCAGATAAGCGGCTGCAAGCGATCACATCACCTCACCGAACAAGCATGCAACAGCGCTCGCTCGATGAGGCGAGCTTCGAGCTGACAGATCGCCAATTTGCCAACACTCGATCAGTGTTTGCGTGACCTGCCGGATGTGATCGGTACGGCCACCGATCACATCCCCTTCGCATATGTCGTTGTGGCCTCGGTTAAACTGCGGGCAACTCCCGCAATCCGTCGCTCATGACTCTGCTCCGCGCGCCTTTTGAAATTCCCGGTTATCGTTTTGTTCGGCGCATCGGCCGTGGTGGCATGGCCAGCGTGTATCTGGCGTTGCAGGATTCGCTGAAACGACCGGTCGCGATCAAGATTCTGAGCAGCGAACAAATCCCCGGCGAAAAAATGTCGGCGCGATTCGAGCAGGAGGCGCGCACTATCGCGCGGCTGGATCACCCGCATATCGTCAGCATCTATGACGTCGGTCGCGATAACGAGGGTCAATTGTTTTACACGATGCCGTATCTGCCGAACGGCGATCTGCGCGAGCAGGGCATCGGCGCCGATGAAAATCGCATCATCGATGTCATGCGCGCGCTCGCCAGCGCGCTCGGTTACGCGCATACGCAAGGCATCGTGCACCGTGATGTAAAACCGGAAAACGTGTTGTTCGATGCGCTCAAACGGCCGTTGCTCGCGGATTTCGGGATCGCCTTCAGCACCAGCAGTCCGGATCGATTGACGCGCGAAGGCGCGACGCTCGGCTCTTCCGGTTACATGAGTCCGGAACAGGCGATGGGGCGTCAACTCGACGGACGCTCCGACCTGTATAGCCTCGGCGTGCTGTGCTACGAAATGCTGACTGGCGACAAGCCGTTTCATCGTCCGGATTCGCTGTCGATGGCGCTTGCGCATCTGAACGAGCCGGTGCGCCGTCTGCCGCCCGAGCGGCGCCATTGGCAAACCATCATCGACAAGACGCTGGCGAAGAATCCCGATACGCGTTATCAAAACGCGGAAGAATTACTCGCGGCGCTGGATGATCTTGATGACCGGCTGGCCTCTGGATTGAGCACGATTTGGACTCGCTCTGTCAGCAGACTTTCGGCAGCCGTATCGCCGCGCTATTTGCTTGCTCTGAGTGCGGTTGTATTGATCTTGCTGCTGAGTCTGGCGGGATGGAAATGGTTGCCGCGAAGCGCGAAAATTCCCTTGGTGTCGCATGCTGTCGTTGCGCCGGACCGTGTTGCCATCCCGACGGATATTCGGCTTGCGACGAACACTCCGCAAGTCGCTCGACTGCTCATCGAAGGCCAGGCGCTGATCGAGCGCGGGCAGGTGATCGCCCCGGATGGCGAGAATGCGGCGGAACGTTATCTGAGTGTGCTGAAGCTCGATCCCGCAAATAGGGAGGCCGGCGCCGCCCTGCAAAAAATATTCAAGATCACGCTGGCGCAAAATTTCCTGCTGTTCGATGGCAATGGCGGATCGGATCGCGCGACGAATGCCGATCCGCGTCTGACCATGCAACCGGTACGAGAAAACGTCGCGGCACAAAACGCAGCAACGGCACACCGCAATACGGCGGCGAATGCTCGCAGCGCAAATTCAAGCGACAAACGCGGATTGCAAGCCGGCGAGCGAATGCGTGATCCTGCAGGTCCCGAGCTGGTATACGTACCGAAAGGCCAGCCGAACGAATCGAATCAACAGCCGGTATTGCCGGCGTATGCGATCGCCACCACCGATGTCACGCGCGGCGAATATGCCGAATTCATGCGCACCTCGGGACGTACCGCCAGCGAGTGTCGCGCGCCGTTGTCGCTGGTATCGCGCTTGCGTGATCTGTCGTGGCGTGCCCCGGGATTTGCGCAGGAGGACAACCATCCGGTGGTCTGCGTAAGCTGGCGCGATGCGCTGGCGTATGCGCGCTGGTTATCGCAAAAAACCGGACAGAATTATCGCTTGCCGACCCAGCAGGAATGGTTGCATGTGGCGCGGCAGATCACCGCCACCGACGCGTGCGCGTCGGGCAATGTAAGCGATCGTGCGCGTGGCGGAATCGGCAGGCATTTCGATTGCAACGATGGATTTACCAATACTTCGCCGGTCGGTAGTTTTTCGCGATCTCCGTTGGGTATCGCCGATCTATCGGGCAATGTCAGTGTATGGATGGGCGATTGCGCCAATACTGATTGCACCGATGTGTGGTTCCGCGGATTGTCGTGGCGCGACGGGCCGGGTGATTCCAACCTGGAGCGTCGCGGCCACAGCGCCGCGGATATCGGGTACACCACCATCGGCTTGCGTATCGTGCGCAGCATGAATGAGTGAGGCGCGCTCGTTCGGATCGAGCAAGCGTTGCAAAGTGAGCGGGCCACTCCTGCACATCGGTCATTGTGCATCGCTCACATTGTTTTAATGTGCTTGCGACACCGATTAATGCGACTGACGCGGGATATTCTGCATTGGCACACGGATTGCTCTGGACGATAGGCGTGGAAATTCATGGACCGCGCAATAAGCTGCGCGCTAGCGCTGTTTGTGGAATAAAACACAAGGATGTTTTTGTTGCGATTTGGCAGCAAGGCAAGGTGCAAGGCAACGCAGTCGGTCTTCTCCCCAAGGCCGGCTGCGTTTTTTATTGAAAACTCGGATTTTTAATGATGGCACGATCTCTGCTATGTCCTCGATGGGGATATTTTAAAAATGGAGAATTATCATGAAAAAAACGATTTTCTTTACCAGTGTTATTACTTCAGTTTTGATGCTTGCCACGGTGGCAATGGCGCAGAAGCCGACAGAATCGCAAGCCTTGAATAATGCAGACACGCAGAACCGTGAAGCGGTGGATGCAAAAGCGGTTCACAAGGACCAGAAGGAATACTTCAAATCCATCGACATGGGGAACAAGGGATATTTGAATGCCGACGATGTTTCGGCCGATGCATTCCTGTCGAAAAATTATCCCAAATGCGACGTCGACCACAACGGCAAACTGACGTGGGAAGAATTCAAGACGTGTACGCGAAATAACCCACCTCCGCAATAATCCCACGGCGGGCCTGGAGTTTCCGTTCGCGGCAACAAACCGCAATATTTTTTGCATATCGGTGGTAAGACGAAATAATCAGTCGTTTGACCACCGCCGTGTAGCTATGGATGTGTAAATTAAAATCCGTTCCATTGCATTATTTTTCGGCCATATCCCGGGCAGATTGTCCGTGCTTTTTTTCCGTCAGCAGTGTGTCCCCGGCAAACTGCTTGATGGCCGCATCGTTGGAATTGTTGGCCGTGCGATCAAGCAATACCGCCATATTGCCGTGATCGGCATTCATTGCATCCAGGTAGGCACGATCAAAAGCGTCGTCGCTTGCAGCGGCCTGCAGCTTGCGCAATATCGCACGATGGCTGGCGTCCAGTTCAGGTGCTATCGCATATTTTTTCTTCTCGCAGAGCGACTGCAAGTCAGCGTAGTTCCTGTTGTGATCGCTCAGCATTTGCTGCGCCAGAACGCGCACCGCAGGCGTGTGAGATTTCGACAGTGCCAACTTGCTCAATTCCATTTCTGATTTATCGCCCCTGGCGACGGCATCGAGAAACACTTTTTCCTCGTCAGGTAGTTGCGTGCTATCGGTATTTTCTTCAGCGGCGTGAGGCGCGCGGTATGCGACCAACCCCACCAATAGCGCGGATCCGAGTATTGCCATGCGTAAATTCATGAGGGTAGCCTCTTCTGTGGTTTCGAGTGATTCGACGAGAGCGTTTCCCGAGCTGCCGATTCCTTGTGATCAAGGCGATCACGCGCGATTTTTTGCGGCGCACTTCCCGCGCGAGTCGTGCGTTTTCGCATCACGATGGTTTCGCAGGAATCGAGGTCGTGTCGCTCGCCGTGATTCCAGGCATCCAGCATCTGCTGTCGCCGTTGATACCAATGTGCTTGATCGGCCTGTCGGCTCATTGAGGTCTCCGGAAAGCGCAAAACAGTGTTAGGGCAAGCTGATGCGATATCGTTTGCTGCAAAGCATTTGCTCGTCCGCGCGAAAGAGTCCGCCACGGCACCCGTGCTTCAAGTTGCATGCCAGTCCTGCGTAGCTGGAAATCACGGATATGACACGCTCACCCGCGCTAAGACCTTGCAGAAAGCGCGGGCTACACGCATCCGCCTTGCAGTTCGCACGCGTGAAGCGAAAGGTCGCGAACATGTTTATTGTGGAATCTGTCGGTGCAGGCGTCAGGCGTGCCGACATCACTTCGCGCCGATGCCGACCCGCATGACTAACTGCGCGTGAGGAAAAACTGGCATGCCCCTTGCGTTGAGTTCAACACCAAACCACTCGGACTCGCTCATGACCACCTCGGCAGCACACGGCAAGATTTCCGTTCCAGGCAAAAAATGCGCACACGAGGCGTGCCATTGCGATGCTGTGGAAAGCAGCGATTACTGCGGTACGTATTGTGAAAATGCGAAGGCTGAACATCAGCAGGGCGATGGCTGCGGTTGCGAGCATGCTGCCTGTCACGACCGCCGCGCAGGGTAACGCGATGTCGCCGCCCACCGTCATTTCCCAGCCACTCGTGTTGTGCGCTGTGCCGTTGTTTGGTCTGCTGCTGTGCGGCCTCTGCGGCTGCGGAGAAATCGCGACCCAACCGCTCGCTGCCGGAATAGGTGCCACGCCGATATTGCCGGCCCCCCGACAGACACTCATCCCGACCCTCAATATTGCGCCGGCCCGAGGCTGGCCATCCGGCAAGGTGCCGGAAGCTGCGTCGGGCACGCGCGTCGCGGCGTTTGCCTCCGCCCTTGATCACCCTCGCTGGTTGTATGTATTACCCAACGGCGACGTTCTCGTCGCGGAGACCAATGCGCCGCCGAAGCCCGATGATGGCAACGGCATCAAGGGATGGGTGCAAGGCAAAGTGATGGCACGAGCGGGCGCCGAGGTGCCGAGTGCGAACCGCATTACGTTGTTGCGCGATACCGATGGCGATGGTGTGGCCGATGTGCGCACGGTGCTGCTTGAAGGTCTGAATTCGCCGTTCGGCATGGCGCTGGTCGGCAATGATTTCTACGTCGCCGATTCGGATGCGATCCTGCGTTTCACCTACACCACTGGCGATACACATATCACTGCGCACGGCGTCAAACTCACCGATTTACCAGCGGGGCCGATCAACCACCACTGGACCAAAAACATCATCGCGAATGCCGACGGCAGCAAACTTTATGTGACCGTGGGTTCAAACAGCAACGTCGCCGAACGTGGCATCGATGTTGAATCGGAGCGCGCCGCGATTTGGGAAGTCGACATAAAAACGGGTGCACACCGCATTTTTGCTTCGGGCCTGCGTAACGCAAATGGCCTGGCCTGGGAGCCCTCCAGCGGTGCGTTGTGGACCGTCGTCAACGAGCGCGACGAACTCGGCAGCGATCTCGTTCCGGACTACCTGACCGCAGTCCGCGAAGGCGCATTTTATGGCTGGCCGTACAGTTATTACGGCCAGCATGTCGACCAACGCGTGAAACCGCAGCGGCCCGATCTGGTTGCCGGTGCGATAGCGCCCGATTACGCCCTGGGGGCACATACGGCATCGTTGGGATTGGCTTCGGCGGCGGGAACAACGCTGCCCGCGCCGTTCGCCAACGGCATGTTCGTCGGCCAGCATGGTTCGTGGAATCGACGACCGCACAGCGGCTACAAGGTGATCTTCGTGCCGTTTGCGGATGGCGTGCCTTCGAGCAACTCACCGATCGATGTGCTGACCGGCTTCCTCAACGAAAAGGACGAGGCAATGGGGCGTCCGGTAGGTGTGGCCATCGACAAGCGCGGCGCGTTGCTGGTGGCTGACGATGTCGGCAACATGATCTGGCGCGTCACGGCGCAGTAAATGGATAAAAAATACCTCACTGCTTCGGCACAAAATTCAAGTCGCTCGCGATAACGTGGATTTCGGCGTCACGCCGCAACGCGGCGGCATCGAGAAATGCCTGCATCAATGGATTCGGAGGCAACAGGCGCGGATCGCGGTTATCGTGAAACTCCGGATGCCACTGCACGCCCAGCAGGAAATTTTCGTTCGCACCGCGAATCGCCTCGACCACGCCGTCATCGGCTCGCGCCTCGATACTCAAGCCCACACCGAGGCGCTCGACGCCCTGATGATGGATCGAGTTGACCATGCTCGTGGCAATTCCCCGATACAGCAAAGAGAACCATGAGCCGGTGAGCGCGCACCAGACATCGAAACAGCAACGCCAGCGTGATTGAATCCCGCACCCATGTGCAAGTGTCGGCGATGCGCAATTCCAGCGTTATTGCCCGGAAATTTTTTGCGCGAGCGCGCGGCCGATTACCGATCCTTGCGCGGGCAACGCGCAATTGCATTCGTGATTGCCATCGCGGCACCTTTGTTTGAATCACCAATTGTCTCGGGCGCAAGAGTCGTGCCATCGAGATTTCATCCGCGCCGGCTGGATTTCGCCACGGCACGCGCCTTTCTGCAGGAAATGCGCAGTGCCAGCTTGCTGATTGCACGAGCTGCAACAGGCCGCGCCGAAGTGAAAAAAACGAATTGGAAAAGTACCTGTCGGTCGGCGACCGCCAATCAGGATTTCGCGGAGATGTGCGGCAAGGTTCACAACTTCGCGCCTCTGTGCGATAACGTACAGACGCCGCAGGAAAATACCGTGACCATCGTCGGCCAAGGTCGGTAGTGAGGTAGATTTCAGGCAGGCTGGGCTGATCAATATCCATTGTCGGCCCGAAATCCCGCTCGGATAACTAGACGTTTTCCACGGAAATGCACGCATGTCCACAGTACCGAGGCGACGTTATTGAACACGGAAAGCGCCATCGAAGTGCGACGCCAGCAGACCTTGCTCAAGGCCGGCGCGCTCCAGAATGCGATTCTCACCAGCGCCAATTTCTCGATCATTGCTACCGACGAAAAAGGCATCATCCAGCTGTTCAATGTGGGAGCCGAGCGCATGCTCGGTTACACCGCGGCCGAGGTGGTGAACCGCATAAATCCCAGCGATATTCACGATCCGCAGGAAGTCACGGCACGCGCAGAAGCGCTGAGCCTTGAACTCGCCACGACGATCACGCCGGGTTTCGAGGCCCTCGCTTTCAAGGCGTCGCGCGGGATCGAAGATATTTATGAGTTGACCTACATATGCAAGGACGGCAGTCGCTTCCCGGCGATCGTATCGATCACCGCATTGCGCGATGACTACGACGACATCATCGGCTATCTGCTGATCGGCACCGACAATTCGGTGCGCAAGCAGGTCGAGCTGGAGTTGCATAACGCGATGGCTGTGGCGGAAAAAGCCAACCTCGCCAAATCGGATTTCCTGTCCAGCATGAGTCACGAGCTGCGCACGCCGCTCAGCGCGATCCTGGGTTTTGCCCAGCTCATGGAATCCGGCACGCCGGAGCCAACGCCAACACAAAAACGCAGCATCGATCAGATCCTCAAGGCGGGCTGGTATCTGCTCGACCTGATCAACGAAATTCTCGACCTGGCACTGATCGAATCCGGAAAATTGTCGTTGTCACTGGAGCCGATATCGCTGGCCGATATTCTGCAGGAATGCCAGGAGATGATCGAGCCGCAGGCGCAAAAACGCGGCATCTACGTGGTTTTTCCGCGCCTGAAAACGCCGTACTTCGTGCAAGCCGATCACACCCGATTAAAGCAGGTGCTGATCAATCTGCTCTCCAATGCGATCAAGTACAACAAGATTGATGGCGCGGTCGTGGTGGAATGTGTGTCCAACAGTCCCGGACGTTTGCGAATCTGCGTTGAAGACACCGGCGAAGGCCTGACGCCAGAAAAACAGGCCCAACTTTTCCAGCCGTTCAATCGTCTCGGGCAGGAGTCGAATTCCGAGCAAGGCACCGGCATCGGACTGGTGGTCAGCAAGCGTCTGGTCGAGTTGATGGGCGGCCTCATCGGCGTGGAAAGCACGCTGGGCAAGGGCAGCACGTTCTGGATCGAACTGGATCTTACCGTGGGCCATGCGGCGATCGTCGGCAGAATCGATAATGCAGCCATTGCGCATGCGGCAGTTCCATCCGCAGCACAGACCCGTACGTTGCTCTATGTCGAGGATAATCCTGCCAACCTGATGCTGGTCGAAGATCTCATCGCGCGTCGCCCCGATCTGCGTTTATTGAGCGCCAGAGATGGTAATCGCGGCGTCGAAATCGCGCGCGCCGCACAGCCCGATGTCATTCTGATGGACATCAATCTGCCCGGCATTAGCGGTATCAAGGCTCTGCGAATTCTGGCGGACGATACGGGCACTGCGCATATCCCGGTGATCGCGCTCAGCGCCAATGCGATACCGCGCGATATCGAAAAAGGATTGGAAGCCGGATTCTTCCGTTACCTGACCAAGCCGATCAAAGTGCAGGAGTTCATGAATACGCTGGACCTCGCGCTGGAGTTAGCGAAAACAAACGCTGTCTGCGCCGGCGTGGCCGAAAAAACTTGAAGCCCAGTAGCAGGTGCGGATTACCCGCGCGACCGGATCCACGTGACAATACGATCGATTGCACGAGCGTCTGAATTTTTGCTGACGACACGCTGCG
>Ga0123338_10003906_pt1 | contig 13232 bp, 8 predicted proteins | sample grotaG_FD_89793 | JGI IMG/M metagenome (GOLD analysis project Ga0123338, IMG submission 89793) | Glacier valley bacterial and archeal communities from Borup Fiord, Nunavut, Canada, to study Microbial Dark Matter (Phase II) -... | ecosystem: Environmental > Aquatic > Freshwater > Ice > Glacier ... | reverse complement strand
TTGCGCCTGCGCCGTATGTGCCGCCCCAACGGCGGGGGCGTCCGCCGGAAAACGGAGCAAAAGCAGGAGCTCAGCAATCCAAAGGAGCTAATGCAGTGGTCACCGTTTAATGTGGAGCTACCAAAGAGGCGCTGAGACGTGGTGAATTGCCAGAGCCGCAATCGACCGTTGACTTTCCTATCGCTTTCGGGATATACTGACGTAATTATCTATCCATTGACTGAACTCCGTTTCGGCAATGTACAGCGCGCGCGAAGGAACAAACGGATGCAAGACACGAGTATTTCGATACGTGAAGGACTCAGTTTCGACGATGTGCTGCTGCTGCCGCGAGACACGGACATCAATCCCGCCGATGTTGATCCCCGCACGATCATTGCCAGAGATATTCAGCTGCGCGCTCCGATCCTGTCTTCCCCTATGGATCGTGTGACAGAAGCTCGTATGGCGATCGCGATGGCGCGAGAAGGCGGTCTCGGCATCATCCACCGCAATCTGACCCCTGAACAGCAGGCACAGGAAGTCGATAAAGTCAAACGCTCCGAACACGGGATTATCGTCGATCCGATCAGTCTGCCCCCCGATAAAACCCTGCAGGACGCGCTCGGAATGATGGAGCGCTACCACATCTCCGGCGTCCCGATCACCGAACCCGCTACCGGCCGACTCGTCGGCATCCTCACCAACCGCGACATCCGCTTCGAAACTGATTTTACCCGGCCGATCCATCAGGTGATGACCAGCGAACGCACCCGCCATGGCGGGCTGATCACTGCGCCCCTCGGAACCACACTCGAACAGGCTCAGGAAATACTCCAGGCGCACCGCATCGAAAAACTCCCGATCGTCGATGAGAACATGCGGCTGCTCGGGCTGATCACGATCAAAGATATCCAGAAAGTGCGCCAGTTCCCGAACGCGACGAAAGATGGACGGGGGCGGCTGCGCTGTGGGGCGGCGATCGGACCCCTGCGTGATCCGATAGGACGGACTGCGGCGCTCGTCGAGGCGGGCGTGGATTTGATCGTGATCGATGCGGCGCACGGACAGTCGCGGGGCGTGCTGAATGCGCTGCAATTGGTCAAAAGTGAGTTCCCTGCCCTGCCGGTCATCGCGGGCAATGTCGCGACGGCGGAAGGCGCAAGAGCGCTGATAGAAGCGGGCGCAGACGGCATACGCGTCGGTCTCGGCGCGGGAAGTATCTGTACGACCCGCATCGTGAGCGGCGTCGGCGTCCCACAGTTGACGGCGGTCATGGAGTGTGCGGATGAGGCGCGGCGCTACAATGTCCCGGTGATCGCGGACGGCGGCATCCGCTGGAGCGGCGATGCAACTAAGGCGCTTGCGGCGGGCGCGGCGGCGATCATGGTCGGCAATATGCTCGCGGGAACGCAGGAAGCGCCCGGCGAAGTGATCCTCTATCAGGGCAGAGCGTTCAAGGACTATCGCGGGATGGGCAGCGAAGCGGCGATGCGCGAAGGTTCGAGCGATCGCTACGGGCAGACCAGTTCAGCACGTTTTGTGCCGGAGGGCGTCGAGGGACGTGTCCCCTACAAGGGTGCCGTACACGACACGATTCATCAGCTCCTCGGAGGCATTCGCTCCGGGATGGGCTATATCGGCGCGCACACGATCGCCGAACTTCAGGATCGAGCACAGTTTATCCGCAACACGGGCGCCGGTCTGCGCGAGAGCCATGTCCATGATGTCTGGATCACCAAAGAGCCGCCGAACTACTCCAGTGAATACTCCGGTTCTGATCTCCCACACGAATAGACTCTATCGGAACTAGTCTCTGCGCGCCAAATAGTACAAACGAAAATCCCCTGTCGCCCGATAAAGCGAGACCGGGGATTTTGTTCGAGTCGTAGTTTGCAGACGCCGAAGAACAGATGCCCGTTCGCACAGTCACACTGCTTTCCTGGTGTGCTTAAAGCATTCTCAGATGTTTCTGCACGTTAGATGCGTCATAACAGGTGTATCAGCGGGTACTTTAGCGTAGTAGATACAGACCGGAACTCGCCTTTGCCAGCGCGGGACGAGCCTCCCGCCTGTTTTCATCGGGACTTCGGTCGCGCCTTAGATGCCAGGAAGATTCGGAAGGAGAGCGTATTGCGGAGCGTGCGATTGCGATACTTTAGTTTTGGCGGATTATTTTCAGGTGCAGGGCAGGCGATGCTTTTGTCTGCCAGTGCGATAGCACAAACAGGTACGACAGCGCCCGGCGTGCCACAATCCACCCCGGCAGGTGTTCCCAGTCCTACCGCCGCACAGTCGACTACAGGCAGCCCGGTCAGTTCCGCGCAGTCTCAGCAGATTGCTGCGCAGCGTCTATCGCTTGCCGATGCCCTTCGGATGGCGCAGGCTCGCAGTTATCTTGCGGCGGGCTCTGCTGCGAGACTTTTCGGCGCCGATGCGCGGGTGCGCGGGGCACGCATGCTCCAGAATCCGTCGCTGATACTGTCAAAAGCCGTTGGCAACAACACCGGCGCATTCGGACAGGACATTCAGCTCACACAGACGTTCGAGCTCGGCGACAAGCGCAGGCAGCGCGTACGGTCAGCGCTGGCCGACCAGAGCGCGAGCTTTGCCGACCGCGCGGGTGTCCTGGCAGATTTGACTTTAACGGTGCAGACAGCCTATTTTGAAAGTCTGAGATCGGAAGCCGAACGCCAACTTGCAATCGATGCGCTCACCGCAGCGCAAACCTTCGCACAGGCGGCGGCAACTCAGTTCGAAGCGGGCGATGTCCCCCGCAGCAACGTGGTGCGCAGCGGGATCGAGCAGGCGCGTGCCGAGCAACTGCTTCAGACCGCCGAGACGGAGAGCGCGAACCGAAGCGCGACACTCGCAAGCCTGATTGGAATGCCCGCCGGATCGACGATCGCACTCACCGACACGCTCGCCTTCACGCCGAAAAATCATTCTCTTCCCGCGCTTCAGGAAGCCGCCCTGCGGAATCGACCTGAACTGCAGTCGGCAAAGCGTCTCCGTGAGTCTCGTCTTGCGGCGTTGCATTCCGCCCGAATTCAGGGGCAGCCAGACCTGTTCGTCGAGGGAATTCATGGTTCGTTCGATCCTGCGATTCCGGGCGACAGTCTGCGTGTCGGAGTCACCTTTCCGCTCTTCGACTATGGCAGAAACCGCGCCGACGCCGGAGCGGCAAAAGCCGCATTGCAGGAGCAGGACGCAGTCGTAAGCGAGACAGAACGAACCGTGCGGCTGAGCGTCGAGACCGCCTGGCGCACGCTCGAACTGGCACGTCGCTCCGTCGAATCGTTTCGAGCCGGGCGGCTCGACCGCGCATCCGAGCTTCTGGAGATGGCAAGAACCGGCTATGCAAAAGGCGCGAACAGCTTCCTGGAACTGCTCGACGCACAGCAGGTCTACCGGCTCGAACAGACCGACTATGCCCGCGCACTCGCCGATTTCAACATCGCCGCTGCCACGCTTCAACGCGCCGCCGGAGGCACCTTCGATACCTTACCATAACGTAACTATTTCGATTATCGCGAGCAGAGTGTTTTTCCCCTCTCCCTAACGAGGAACGAGCGGCAGGGGGAGGAGGAACTGGTAATGGAGGAGCGGGACCTTACCATAACTTCGTGATCGTCTGGGCGTCCAATCTATAACGACCGCAGGTTGGAATGCGATCCAGATGGAGTACACCCAGGGTTAAAACCCCGATCCGTCCGGCAGAACGTTTTCCCAGGTCGGGTGCCCAGGGTTAAAACTCCGGTTTATCTGGTTAAACCCGAGCGTTCTTCGGACGCGATATGACTTGAACAGACCACTACTCGATACCACTTAACCAGATACTTCTGAAAGGGCTATGATGACATCCAATATGAGACCCAATCGATCCGTACTACTTGGCGCACTGGCGTTGCTGCCGCTCGGTGCGCTCACCTTTTCCGCACCAGCCACCTCCACTCTGGCAACGAAGCGCGTGGGTGCGTCAGGCTACCATGAACTCAAGAAAATTTCGATTCCCGGAGACGGCGGATGGGACTATCTGACGGTCGATCCTGCAGCCCGACGCCTCTATGTCGCGCGTTCGAGCCACGTTTCCGTTGTCGATATCGACAGTGATACGCTGGTGGGCGATATTCCGAATACGAAGGGCGTTCATGGCGTCGCCATTGCTCCTAAACTAGGCAAAGGATACACCAGTAACGGCGGAGATAATACTGTCACCGTCTTCGACGTGAAAACGCTCAAAGAGATATCGCATATTCCCGTCGGTTCGGGACCGGACGCGATCGTTTTCGAGGCAGCTTCCCGCCGCGTTTTCACGCTCAACGGTCAGAGCGGAGACGCGACTGCGATCGATACGCAGACGGGCAAAGTCGTCGGGACACTCCCACTCGGAGGACGTCCGGAATTTGCGGTGTCCGATGACAAGGGCAAAGTCTACGTAAATATAGAAGATAAGAGTGAGATCGTGCAGATCGATGCACAGTCGCTGAAAATCCTGAATCGTTGGCCACTCGCGCCCGGTGAAGAGCCCACAGGACTGTCGATCGACAAAAAGCGGGGGCGGCTCTTTTCCGTCTGCGCTAATAAAAAGATGGTGATACTCGATACGGCCAGCGGTAAAGTGATCGGCTCACCGACGATCGGTGACGGTCCCGATGCCTCTGCGTTCGATCCAGGCACTGGTCTGGCGATCAGCTCGAATGGCGAGGGAAATCTTACGCTCGTCCAGACCGGAAGCGGGGCAGACTTTCCTGTTGCCGCAACGGTGGCGACACAGCCCGGCGCACGCACGATGGCGCTCGACCCGAAGACGCACCGTATCTATCTTGCAGCAGCGAAGTCTCTCCCGCCCGCTCCGGGAGAGACCAATCCGCGACGGCGCGGCTATGTGCCGGGTTCGTTCGTAATTCTCGTCTACGGGAAATAGAACCAGCATCGCCTGCCACACAGCGGAGAAGTCCCTGTTTCGAGATGTTCGGAGACAGGGGGCTGAAGCCCCGGTCTGGAACTGCAAAACCCGCCTTCGCGGGTTGACTTTTCTGAGTGGCTCCGGAGAATTGTGTTCCTGGTATGCTCTTAACAGATTCTCATCTGGCTCTAATGCCAGACTAAGGACAGCAGAGTATCCTGCAAAAGTATCGCGTAGGTAGGATCGGGTTCGATTCTTTATCGATCACTTTTGCAGGGAGATTATGAGACAATGAAGACGATTTCTAAATCGAAGGGCGCACTCGGGCTGGCGCTCGGACTGGCTTCCGTGCTCGGCGGCGCTTCCCTGGTGGCACGCGCACAGGATGGCAAAAAGCAGCCAGAACCGGCTGGCAAAATCACACCTTGGGCGGCGATCAAAATCGCGCTCGCCAAAGTGCCGGGCAGACCGCTCAACGCAAACTTCGAGTTCGCCGAAGGGCACTGGGTGTACGGCGTAATGGTCGTTTCCGGCACGAAAATTAAAGAGGTCGAAATCGACCCGATGAGCGGTAAAGTCGGCGATGTCGAAGACATCACTCCTGCTGGCGAAGCCAAGGAGATGGAAGAGGAACTAAACACGGCAATCGGCATGAAATCCAGCAAGGCTCCAGCGGCTCCCGAAAAAGGCGAAAAAGGCGATTAGTTTCTGGCAGGCAGCAGCCTTCGGATTGTTATAATGACTGATTGTTACGGCGTACCACCAGTCGTCCAGAGGAAAATGAATTCGGGTAAAACGGCATTCTTCGTCTAAAGGACGATCGGCAGAACGCCTGCAAGCCTCGAGTTTCCACCCGGGGAACCTCGTACGCCACCGCAGACAGGGACTTCCGTCCCTGGTCTGCTTTTTAAAAGAAATGTAAAGAAATGTGTCGTATGCGCTTATGAACGTATTGATTGTCGAAGACGATGAGAGCGTTGCGCGGTTCCTGAAGCAGGCGGTCTCCGAAGCTGGCTATGCGGCGCAGGTCGTTGGCGATGGACTCGTCGCGCTCGATGCCGCGCAGACGATGGTCTACGACCTGATTTTGCTCGACAGAATGCTGCCCGGTATGGACGGTTTCGAAGTGTGTCGTAGACTGCGTTCCGCACAAATCGCAACTCCGATTCTGCTGATTACGGCACGGGACACGCTGGAGGACAAGATCGAAGGGCTCGACAGCGGCGCTGACGACTATGTCGTTAAGCCATTTCAGGTCGGGGAACTTCTGGCACGGGTTCGTGCTTTGCTGAGAAGAGGAACCTCGAGCCCGACCATTCTACGCGCCGCCGATCTGAACCTGGACCCGGCAACGCGGCGCGTAACCCGGGGCGGCAAATCCGTTTCTCTTTCAGCAACAGAGTACTCATTGCTCGAGTATCTGATGCGCAATGTAGGACGAGTTCTGACCCGTTCGATGATTCTCGACCATGTCTGGCAGTACGATTTCGACGGAAACGACAATGTGCTGGATGTCTATATCAGCTATCTGCGCAGCAAAATTGACAGAGGACGCACGAATCCGTTGATCCATACCGTCCGTGGAGTCGGGTATCGCCTCGAAGCGGATGTGGACGACTCTGATTTGCCGACAGGAGTATCTGCCGGAACAGTTCGTTCGGGCGCTGCTCGCGGAGATTCTCATGGCTCCTGAAAACGGATATCCTGGCAAGGGATTAGAGGTGAAGGGAGCAGACAAAAAGGGAGCGGATAAAATTGGATCACGCGAAAGCGGATTTCGGCGGCAGCGATTCAGCGTCAACTCGATACGAACCCGTATGACCGTCGCTTTCGCGCTCAGTATCGCACTGCTGCTGCTTTTTGCCTGCAGTGGAATGAGCTGGTACGCGCGTCATGTCGCCGAGCGGAACGCAGACAATCTGCTCAATGGAATCGCGCAGATCGTGGTTCCCAACCTGACCAACGAAGAGCATCGGCTAGACCGATATGAACTCGATGAGATGGAACGCGAGGACCTGCGTCCCAATGGGATGGCGCTGCTGATTGTCGACAAACAGGGAAACATTCTGCAGCAGTCGCAGGGTCATGTTCCCGAATGGCCGCGCCGCAGAGAGGATGGCTGGCGAGTAGTCGTTGTCGAAGCAGACACGGAGACCGTAGTTATCGGGCAGCCCTGGGGCAGAACGGAACGGATGCTGCAGAGTCAGAATCGTATGCTGATCGCGGTGAGCATGGGTGCGATTGCTGTCGCAGCGATCGGGGCATGGCTGCTGGTCGGCTGGACACTTTCGCCGATCGGGCGTCTCACTCAGCAGGCGCAGGCTGCCTCCGGTGATAATTTTCATGTGCGTCTGAGCGCACCCTCGCAGGACGCTGAGATCGTCTCGCTTGTCAGTACGTTGAACGGGCTGCTGGCGCGTCAGGCGGAAACGGTAGCGACACGCGGACGCTTTTATGCTGCCGCCTCCCACGAACTGCGGACCCCCCTTCAGGCGCTCTCCGGGCATCTGGAGCTCGCGATTCAGCGTGAGCGTACGGCAGAAGAGTATGCGAGAGTCGTTGAGGAGGCGCACACGCAGACGGGCAGACTGTCGTCACTGGTGCGCGATCTGCTGCTGCTCAATCAACTCGAAGCTGCCCCTTTGCCACAGCGAGTCCCGGTCGATATTGCAGAACTCTGTCGGAAGGTACTGGAGAATTCCGCTCCCCTGATCGAAGCGCGCCACCTAAATTTGCGAACGATCTTTCCCTCGGAGGCGTCCTTTACCGCGCCTCCGAATCATGCGGAGATGCTGGTTCGCAACCTGATCGAAAACGCGCTCAAATATGCGAATGAGGGCGGCATCGTACAGGTAAGGATCGAGTCGGCGGCGGGTACAGTGGCTCTGAGCATTTTCGATGCCTGTCCGCCGCTGCCCGACTGGAACCCTGAAAAGCTGTTCGAGCCGTTCTACCGCCCGGATGCCTCACGGAACTCAAAAACCGGTGGAAATGGTCTTGGGCTTGCGATCTGCAGGGCGATCGCCGATGCTAACGGCTGGCAGGTAAAGCTTTCACAGCAGCCCGATGGGGTTTTGGTACAGGTTTTGTTTCTTGACAGTTGAAAATACGCCATACCCTAACCCCCTCCTGGCGAAGAAGGCTAACCACCCCCTGGCCCCCTCCTTCGCAAGGAGGGGGAGAGAATACACGATGCCATAACTTTGTTTGGACAAGGGACTGAAGTCCCCGTCTGGAATTGCAAAGTCTGCCAGATCATATCGAAAAGCGAACTGAGAACGTACGTGGCAATACAGAGCATTTGCTCCCCCTCGCCCTAATGGGGCACGAATGGCAGGGCGAGGGGGTCGGAGGGTGAGGGCTAAAGCCGAATGTGTCGCACCTGCCAGTCAAACCCTGGTTTCAACCCGCAGTCATGATGTGCCATACGGTCCGGAAATCAGAATCGGAAGCAAGACAGAAATAGGAATATGAGACTCAAATTCGGAACAAAAACTATGCTCGCGTTCGGCATATTCATGGCAGTGTTTGTGCTGGCGCTCACGGGCTGCAAAAAGGGCGCCGACGCTCCTGCGAAAGCCGAAGATGCGGCCTCGACTGACCCGATTACGGTTGAGGAGGCGGTAGCGACCGTCCACGCTGTCGAGACGACGATCGTCGCGCAGGGAACGCTGTCGCCCGGTCAGGGCGCGAGTGTGCGTGTCGCGGCTCCCGTGGCTGGACGCCTGACGGCGGTTCTGGTGCGCGAGGGAGACCATGTTCGAATTGGTCAGCCGCTGGCAACGCTCGATAATCGCCCGCAGAAGGCGCAGGTGAACAGCGCACAGGCGGCGCTTCGCACCTCGGAGACTCAGGCGCGGCAGGCAGACACTTCCGCGCGTGCGGCTGAGACCGATCAGACCAATTCCGTACGGCAGGCGAAACTCGCATTGAACGCGGCGAAAATCGATCGTGACAGCATCCTCAGCCTTGCAAAAAACACATTACTTGCCGCACAGACCGATCTCAAAAAGACACGCGCGGGAGCGCGTCCGCAGGAGGTCGAGCAGGCGGCGCAGGCAGTCAATCTGGCGAAGGCGACGCGTGACCGCGCAGCCTCCGAAGTGGATCGTATCCAGTTTCTTTTCGATAAAGGCATCTCGGCGAAACGAACGCTCGAAGACGCTCGCACCGCGCTCGCCGTCTCCGAATCGACGCTGGCGAGCGCACAGCAGCAGAGCAGCCTCATCCGCGCTGGAGCTCGCTCAGAAGATCTACAGGCGGCAGAACTGCGCGTCGAGGCGGCACAGTCTGCTCTAACGCAGGCACAGTCGAGCGGAGACGCAAAAATCGCGCAGGCGGAAGGCGGCTTGCGGCAGGCTCGGGAGAGCGCCCTGACGGTCGAGGCGAAGCGGCAGGAAGCGCAGGCGATGCACCAGACTGCGGCGCAGCGTCAGGCGGACCTCACCGCAGCCACCGCAACCGCGAGTATCTCCGAACTCCGCGCGCCGATCGACGGCATCGTGATGCGCCGCACCGGCAACCCCGGCGATGTCGCCGATCCGACGATACCGATCCTCGAAATCGCCGATCCGCACTCGCTGAACCTGCTCGCCAGCCTGCCTGCCGCTGAAGGCGCGAAAGTCCGTATCGGCATGACCGCACATGTCCAGACGACTGACCTGCCCGATAAAATCTTCAACGGAAACGTGCTGAGCGCCGGACAGGTGGACCCGCTCACCAATCTTATCACGGTACGGATCGCTGTCGCAAACGCCGATGCTTTGCTGAAGTCGGGCACGTTCGCGACTGCGGAGATCGTTGTCGGCAGCGATCCGAAAGCCGTTGTCGTGCCGAAGTCCGCGCTGATCAATCACGATGGCAAAATTGTCGTTTTCACGATCGCCGCCGACAGCACCGCGCATCAGCAGGAGGTCGAGGTCGGCAGTGAAACGGAAAAAGGACAACTGGTCGCGATACTTTCTGGCGTCAAGCCCGGCATCCATATCGTAAAGCTCGGGCAGTACGAACTGACCGACGGCGCAAAAATCCGCCTCGCCGACAAATCGGATGATAAAGCAGCCGATAAATCGGACGACAAAAAAGACAGTCAAAAAGGGACCGCGCAAGACGGTGCAGATGGCGGGACAGGCGGCAAAAAACCGGCGGCGGCGGACAAGGCGGACGCGAAAGCCGAGGCGGCGTCCATTTCGAGTAAGACAGACACCAGTAAGGCAGATAAAGGCAATACACCGTGAACCTGAGCCGTTTCGCGACAAGCAATCTCAAGGCGGTAATTTTCGTGACGCTCGTGCTGTGCGGCGTCGGTGCGCTGATGGTGCGTTCGTTTCCGGTGTCAATTCTGCCGGATGTGACGTTTCCGCGCATCAAGCTGGTCGTCGATGTCGGGGAGCGCCCTTCCAAAACAGTCGTCGCTTCGGCCACGCGCCCGCTGGAAGAGGCTATCGCGACCATTCCCGGCGTCAGTCGTCTGCGCTCGAAAACGCAGCGCGGCGGCTCGGAAATGTCGGTCGATTTCGTGTGGGGCACGGATATGCTGACCGCGCAGCAGCTCGTTACTGCAAAGGTGAGCCAGGTGCGCCCGCTGCTTCCACCGGAAGCGCAAATCGAGGTCGAGCGCATGACCCCGACGGTCTTCCCGATTCTCGGGCTCTCGATCAGTTCTAAAAACCTCTCGCAGTCACAACTCTGGTCGCTCGCGACATACACTTTGCGCCCGCAACTGACCCGCGCCTCTGGCGTGGCGCAGGTCGTCGTGCAGGGCGGGCGGATACCGGAAATCGCGGTTGAGGTGAATCCGCAGAAACTCGCCGCCTATAAACTCGCGCTTGCCGATGTCGAAACCGCCCTGACACAGGCGAATGTCGTGCGCGCCGTCGGGAAGCTCGACCGGCAGTACCAGCTCTATCAAACGCTCGTGTCCGGCGAAACGACCGATCCAGAGCAGCTCAAGCACATCGTCGTCACGCAGCGCGGCGGGGTTCCGATCACGCTGGAAATGCTCGCCGATATCAAGCCCTCGATGCAGGATCGCACGACGATCGTGACCGCCGACGGCACCGAGTCCGTGCTGATCAATATCCTGCGACAGCCCGACGCGAACACCGTTTCGGTCGTGCAGGGCGTGCAGGAGGAGATCGCCAAACTCAGGAAAACGCTGCCGCCGGGCACGACCGTACGCACTTTTTATGACCAGTCAGTGCTGATCGGTGAAGCGATCAGCAGTGTGCGCGATGCAGTTTTGATCGGAGCCGGACTCGCAGTTGTTGTGCTGCTGATGTTCCTCGGCGATATTCGCGCCACGCTGGTCACGGCAGCGATCATTCCGGCAACGGTGCTGATCACGTTCCTGCTGATGCGGCTGGCGGGCATGACGCTCAACCTAATGACATTGGGAGCGCTCGCGGTCGGGATCGGACTGGTGATCGACGACGCGATCGTCGTGGTCGAAAACGTCTTTCGGCATCTGGCGCACGGCGAAGAACGCTCCGTCGCGGTGCAGAAAGCGGCGCAGGAGATCGCTGCGCCGATGGTCTCCTCGACCTTAACGACGGTCGTAGTGTTTCTGCCTTTGGTGTTGGTCTCGGGCGTTTATGGCGCGTTCTTTACCGCACTTGCCGTCACGCTTTCGATCGCGCTGATGGTCTCACTGATGCTCGCGCTGCTCGTCAGCCCGACGCTGTGCGCGACATTTCTGCAGACGCGCCCAGGCGCGCCGGAACACGGACGGCTGTTCGAACAGTTCGTGCGCCTCTACGAAAATGTCCTTCGTTTCGCGCTGAAGCGACGCTGGATCGCGCCGATCGGAGCTATCATCCTGCTTGGCGGAACCTATTTTTTTGCTTCACACATGGAGACCGGTCTGATGCCCGCGATGGACGAGGGCGCGTTCATTCTCGACTACACGACGCTGCCGGGAACCTCGCTCGCTGAAAGCGACCGCCTGCTGCGTAAGATGGAAGATATTCTGAAGGAGACGCCTGAGGTCGAGACCTATTCGCGGCGCACAGGTACGGAGCTCGGCTTCGCAATCACCGAGCCGAACCGGGGCGACTTCGCCGTCGTGCTCAAGCGTGACCGCAAACGTGGCATCGACGCAATTCAGGACGACCTGCGCGACAAAATCAAGTCGGAGGTCGCAGGCGTCGATATCGATTTCGTGCAGGTGCTGCAGGACCTGATCGGCGACCTTTCCGGGGCGCCCGACCCGATCGAGATCAAGCTGTTCGGCGAAAACCAGACGCAGATCAACGCTCTGGCGAAGAGCGTCGGAGAGAAGCTGGAGAAGATCAAAGGCGTCGTCGATATGAAGACGGGCGTGATCGAGAGCGGTCCCGAACTGGTGGCGCATATCGATCCTCTGAAAGCGGGGCGCGTCGGTCTGACGACGAATGCGATCGCAGATCAGGCGAACTCCGCGATGTACGGGAATCAGGTGACGCAGCTTTTGCAGGGCGACAGGCAGCTGCCGGTGCGTGTGCGCTATCCCGAGGCGTATCGCGCCGATCTACGCCAGATGGCGCTGCTTCCGATTCGCGCGCCTGGCGGTTTCAACGTTCCACTCGCATCGCTGGGTTCGATCGACACAGTTCCGGGCACGACGGAGATCAACCGTGAAGACCAGCGGCGTGTCGTCGTTGTCTCCGGGCGGCTTTCAGGACGTGATTTGGGCAGTGCGGTCAAAGACGTGGATACGTTGATGCGCGGGGTTATGCTGCCTGCGGGCGTCACCTATCTGATCGCGGGACAGGCGCAGAGCCAGAACGATTCGTTCCGCAACCTGCTGGCGGTGCTGGGGCTTGCAATCCTGCTGGTGTTCGGCGTGATGCTGTTCCAGTTCGGTTCGTTCACCGCGCCAATGGTGATCCTGCTCGTGATGCCGCTCTCACTGTTCGGGGTAACGCTGGGGCTATGGGTGACGCATACGCCGCTGAATGTATCGTCATTCATGGGCGCGATCATGCTGGTGGGGATCGTGGTCAAGAACGGCATTCTGCTGCTCGATCAGGCGCAGAAGGGCGAACGTGCGGGGCTGCCGTTGATTGAGGCGGTGGTTCATGCGGGCGAGGTGCGTCTGCGGCCGATCCTGATGACGACGCTGACGGCGATTCTCGGTCTGGTGCCGCTCGCGCTGGGCATCGGGGCGGGTGCAGAGATGCAGAAGCCGCTGGCGGTCGCGGTTATCGGTGGACTGAGTCTCTCGACGCTGTTCACGCTGCTGTTCGTGCCGCTGCTGTACGTCTCGTTTCGCTCCCGACAGACACGATAACATCTGAGGTTCAAAATTTGGTTTGCGTTCACGACTCGAAGAGGGCGCAGAATAACGCTAAAGGGCGCAGCAAGC
>Ga0123338_10003903_pt1 | contig 13236 bp, 11 predicted proteins | sample grotaG_FD_89793 | JGI IMG/M metagenome (GOLD analysis project Ga0123338, IMG submission 89793) | Glacier valley bacterial and archeal communities from Borup Fiord, Nunavut, Canada, to study Microbial Dark Matter (Phase II) -... | ecosystem: Environmental > Aquatic > Freshwater > Ice > Glacier ... | reverse complement strand
GTCTGGAAGCGCTGATTTTGGGCGTGTTGCCTCATGACCCCGGCATTTAGCGCCCCAAAAGGCTGGTTGGGTCACGGCGTCGTTGTTGGCGTCCCATCGGGCTGGTTCCCCCGGACATGTGAGCCGGCGAGGCCAGCGTCCGTGTCGGCCGATCGGGGCCGGTCGGCTTTGGCGTGAGCCGTCCGCGTCGGGGCTGGACGCCCGGGGCAGGCCGAGTACAGATCTCCCTGATCAGGGCGGCCTTTCGACCTTGGTCTGAGATGGGCGGCAGGCCAGCATCACGAATCCGCTCGGCGAATCGCCCGACGAATACTCATCGATCTGAGTGTGGGCGTCGACTTCATGCCGCTCACGACTAGTCCGGGGTCCACCCTTCGGTAAGGCGGGCGCCACCTCGGGCGTCGGTCTTGCAACCGAACCGACTCTCACGTTGTCGCCGCTGATCCCAGTCGGCAGTGGTCCCGGAGCCGCTGTCGGTGACGTCTTCAATTCACGCCCAAGAAATTAGTTGTGACGCGATTGGGAGTACGTGCCCCTTCTACGGGTTATTGCATCTCGAACGAGGAGGACACATGGAGGACTTCACATGGGCAGAGAATCTGCCGCCGACTATGGCGATCGATGTCGCTCCCAAACTGTTCGGGATCAGCCGCAGCACTGCGAGCGTATCCGGTGCGCGTCGAGTGCTCGAGCTCTCGGTCGTCGCGAGCGAACACCTGGCCCCTCCGGACCAGTTCGTCGACGCTCATCGAGTGGGTGTCGCGTGTTGCGACGCGGGACCCGTCAACGATCTCTGCTCTCATGTCCGCGAGTTTGCGAAATGCGTCGGCCTTCGTCCCTCGTACGGTGCGGAGTACCCGTCGTCGATTGCCGGTGTCGTCGTGCCCGCCAGACAGTCCGATTTTCCACATTCCTGGAATGGTCGCAGCGACGGTTCCATTGCCATAAATGGTGCCAGCAGGGAGTGGGCTTGTGCTGCGAGTCGTCACGGCGTAGGTGCTCGATGTTCATCACGATGGATCATCAGGACATGAAACGATGCGGACCCCATCAGGTAGATCCCCGTTGAGCGATCTGCCACACAACCTTGGTTTCGTGTGTCTATCGTCGGCGGCGCGCAGTTGGCCAACGCCGCGTTCGGATCGAGCGACAGTCCAGAGGTGGTGCGGCCTCGATCGACCGACCTTCTTTTGAAAGCATCGCTATCGACGACCGTTTCAGCGGTCTATGTCGTGCGGTCTATCGCACGAACGAATGGCACCAAAGATGGCACTTAGTTTGACGTCAAACAAACAAGAAACAGGGCTCTGAGCTGGGCTTTCTTGGTGCCCCCCGACAGATTCGAACTGTCAACCTGCGGATTAAGAGTCCGTTGCTCTGCCATTGAGCTAGAGGGGCATCGCGGCCGATGAGCGTAGCGCCATCGAGCGCTACCGACTCGCAATCCTCTGGACCTTGCGGCCTGTGAGGACGTCACAGTGTGCCATCCGCCGAGCCGTGTTCCTCAGTCGATTTGCTCGACGGCAACTCCGGCTGGTGTCCGCCAAAGTAGCCTGAGAATCGTTGTTCACGGAGGAAACCGTTGCGCGCTAGGCTCCATGCAACGCATTCCATCGGAGAGACTCATGACTGCTGCGAATTCCACAATACTTGACCTGAGCGCTCGTGCGCGTGACATCACTGCCCGTGAACTGCGGGTGTACGCCGACCGCACCACGGGTTCACAGCGGGCGACTGATCGTGCACGTAAGGTGATGCCGTTGGGGGTGCCGTCGAGCTTTCAGGCATACGACCCGCACCCCGTCGTCGTCCGCAAGGCGTGGGCTGCGTATATGGAGGACGTCGACGGCAATCAGTACGTCGATTACGACATGGGATTTGGCGCGTTGTTCGCCGGACACATGAACCCGATTGTGCGTGCCGCGGTTTCAGAACAACTCGACAACGGAACCCTGTTCGTTACGCCGTGCGAGAGCAACGCCGAAGTCGCCGAGATGCTCGGCGAGCGCTACGGATTGCCGATGTGGCGCTTTACCAACTCTGGAACCGAGGCGACGATGGATGCCATCCGGGTAGCCCGCGGCGTGACCGGCCGGGAGAAGATCGTCAAGGTCGAGGGCGGCTATCACGGTCATCACGACGAGGTCATGATCTCGATGAAACCGCCGGTCTCCGAAGCCGGCCCTGCTGACAACCCGATCGCAATACCGGGCACCGCCGGCATCACCCGAGCGGTGCTTGCCGACACGAAGGTCATTCCATACAACAACCCCGAAGCGCTCGAGCGAGCGCTGAAGGACGGAGACGTCGCCGCCTTTATCGTCGAGCCGGCGATGGAGAACATCGGCATCTGCCTTCCGCAGCCCGGCTACCTGCAGGCGGTCCGCGAGATCACCCAGAAGTACGGAACGTTGCTGATCTTCGACGAGGTGAAGACGGGAATCACCGCTGGCTGGAGTGGCGCAACCGGCCATTTCGGCGTAATACCAGACCTTGTCGCCCTCGCCAAGTCGGTCGGCGGCGGCCTCCCTGTCGGGGCCTTCGGCGGCCGCCAGGAGTACATGGACATCATCACCTCCGGCAAGGTGCTTCACCTGGGCACCTACAACGGCAACCCGCTGGTGATGGCGGCAACGAAGGCCGTCCTCAGCCAGGTCTGCACGCCCGAAGCGACGCAGGACGCCATCGACCGGAATACCCGGCTCCGTGCTGCGTGCGACACGATCATCGCTGACAATTCACTCGTCGCCCACACCATCCAACTCGGTGCCAAAGCGTGCATCACCTGGGCTGCAGAGCCGATCCAGAACTATCGCGACTACAAGGAAACCAACTTCGACCTCGCCTTCGCCCAATGGATCCATGGGATCAACCGTGGGGTGCTATTGCCGCCGGGACTCGACGAGCAGTGGCTGATCTCGATCATGCACACCGAAGCCGACGCGATGATGTACGCCAGAGTTTTCGGTGAATTCGTCGATGAACTAGTGGCCTGAGCTGTCGAGGCGTTTCAATAGTTGCGGTGAGCAGCCGTAGATCGAGCAGCGACAGCCGATGAGTCCGTACATACAGCCAGGGTTTCTGACGATGATGTGGCGTGGCGTCCGTTTGCACTGCCCGCTGTGCAACGGCCGTCACGCCTGGTTCTCCGGCTGGTTCAAGCAGGAAAAGGCGTGCAGGACCTGCGGCTTCAAGTGGGAACGCGGCAATGTCGGATTCGAGACCGGTTCGATGACGATCAACATCATCATCACTTTCGGCTTGATCGCTGCAACGGTGCTGACGGTCACGCTGGCGACAGTGCCCGACATTCCGGTGACGCCCCTGATGGTCGCTCTGGTCGCCGTCGGGCTACTCGTGCCGATCCTCATCTTCCCCATCACCCACACGATTTGGTCGGCGTGTGACCTGACGATGAACAGGCTCGATCCGGGGGAATACACGCCGCTCCCACCCGCCTGAACGATTGTTCGCTTTGGTGCTTGCAACGAACGGACGTTCGGAACTACACTCCTGTTGTTCGCTCAACAAAGCGGCTCGGAAGGCACCCCGGAAACTCTGTTACACCCCTTCCGTATGGTTCGTTGAAGACATCGGAGCGACGCTCCCGGCAGTACTGGACAGGCAGGGCCCGTAGGGGCGGAAGGACGTGAACGACATGGGAACAGACCGCGAAAAAGCACTCGATATGGCGCTGGCACAGATCGACAAGCAGTTCGGTAAAGGGTCGATCATGCGAATGGGCGACAAGACGTCACTCGGGATCGAAGCCGTGCCGACAGGCGCGCTGGCATTGGACGTCGCACTCGGAATCGGTGGACTACCCCGTGGCCGTGTCGTCGAGATCTTCGGCCCGGAATCCTCCGGTAAGTCGACCTTGGCGATGCACGTCGTTGCCGAGGCGCAGCGCAATGGCGGTATCTGCGCCTATGTCGACGCCGAGCACGCCATGGATCCGATCTACGCAGCGGCCATCGGCGTCGACATCGACCAGCTGCTGATCTCGCAGCCGGACACTGGTGAGCAGGCGTTGGAGATCGTCGACATGCTGGTACGTTCCGGCGCCATCGATGTAGTCGTCATCGACTCCGTCGCCGCCCTGACGCCACGCGCCGAGATCGAAGGCGACATGGGTGACACGCACGTCGGTCTGCAGGCTCGCCTGATGAGTCAGGCGCTACGCAAGTTGACCGGTTCGCTGAACAAGACGAACACGATCGCCATCTTCATCAACCAGTTGCGAGAGAAGATCGGTGTGATGTTCGGTTCGCCCGAAACCACACCTGGCGGCCGTGCGCTGAAGTTCTACAGCTCCGTGCGGCTCGACATCAGGCGCATCGAGTCGATCAAGGACGGCGCCGAGGTCGTCGGTTCCCGTACTCGTGTCAAGGTCGTCAAGAACAAGGTCTCGCCGCCGTTCAAGCAGGCGGAGTTCGACATCATGTACGGCAAGGGCATCAGTCGTGAAGGTTCGGTACTCGATCTCGCTGTCGAGTTGGGCATCGTCAAGAAGAGCGGCGCCTGGTTCACCTACGACGGTGAGCAGATGGGTCAGGGGCGTGAGAACGCCAAGAACTTCCTGTCCAACAATCCGGAGATCATGGTCGAAGTCGCTGATCGAGTGAAGACGGCGTCCGGTCTCAACGGCCCGGTCGAAGCGTTCACTCCGGCGGACGACAGTCCGATCAGTCTCGATTGAGTCGGAACAGTCCGTTCGAACGATGATTTCGGCACGGCTGACGTTGGTAACCATCGGCGTCAGCGACGTCGCTCGGGCCACAGCGTTCTACACATCCCTGGGTTGGCAGCCGGCAACGGCGTCCACCGACGAGGTGACGTTCCTGCAGCTGTCCGGTGTCGTGCTCAGCCTGTTCGGGTGGGCTGACCTCGCAGAGGATGCGCATGTGGACTCGGCAGGCAGCGGGTTCCGTGGCGTGTCGTTGGCGATCAACCTCGAGTCTCGTGAGGATGTCGATGCTGCGTACGCCGAGTGGCTCGCTGTCGGCGGTACTGCGGTGCGTGCGCCAGAGGCGGCGTTCTGGGGCGGCTACACCTCCTACGTCGCCGATCCCGATGGCCACCTTTGGGAGATCGCCCACAACCCATACTTCGTGATGACACCAGACGGTCGCCTGGATCTGACGCAATAGCGACGGTGGCCCAACGTCTACACCACTAGCCTTAGGGCCCGTGACCCGGAACTATGTCGTGCGGACCTTCGGGTGCCAGATGAATGAGCACGACTCGGAGCGGATCTCCGGCCTGCTATCAGCTGATGGTATGCATGTTGTCGACAACGATGACGACGCTGACGTGGTCGTGTTGAACACCTGCTGCATTCGTGAGAATGCCGACAATAAGCTCTACGGGACGCTCGGCCATCTCAAGACATGGAAGAACGCCAAAGAGGGCCGCCAGATCATCGTCGCCGGTTGTCTCGCCCAGAAGGACCGCGACCTCGTACAGACGAAGGCGCCCTACGTCGATGTCGTCCTCGGCACCCACAACGTGCACCGTGTCAGTGAACTGACCGAATACGCACGTACCCGCGGCCCGATCACCGAGATCTTCGACGAGGCGGTGATCGATGACCACGCGATGTTCCCCTCTGCATTGCCCGCGCGGCGAGAAACCTCATACAACGCATGGGTGACGATCCAGATCGGGTGTGACAACTCGTGTGCGTTCTGCATCGTTCCCGCTGTTCGCGGCAGGGAGATCAGCCGACCGTTCGCCGACATCGTCGCTGAGGTCGAAGCGTTGGCAGAAAAGGGCGTGACGGAAGTGACGCTGCTCGGTCAGAACGTCAACAGCTACGGTCGCGATCTGTCGCTCGCCGCCAGACGCCTTGGCGACGATCGCCGTGTGCAGCCACAGTTCGCCGAACTGCTCACCGCTGTCGGCGCTGTCCCCGGTATCCGGCGGGTCCGCTTCACCAGCCCGCATCCCAAGGACATGCGCGCCGAGACGTTCGCAGCGATGGCTGCTGTCCCGGCGATCTGTGAACATCTGCACTACCCGATGCAGTCCGGCAGTGATGCTGTACTTTCGGCGATGCATCGCGGCTACACGGCGGAGCGTTACCTTCACCGCCTCGTGGCCGCTCGCGAGGCAATCCCGGATCTCGCCGTCAGCACCGACATCATCGTCGGCTTTCCGGGTGAGACGGAAGCGAACTTCGTCAAGACGCTCGAAGTCGCCGCCGCTGCCGAATACGACTACGCCTACACGTTCATCTTCTCGCCTCGCGACGGAACCGAGGCTGCATTGATGCACGACCGCTTCGTCGATCCGGCGGTGATCAAGGATCGCTTCGAACGGTTGCACATCGTCGTCGAACACAGTGCGCTACTGAAGCATCAGGCTCGAATCGGACGCATCGAGGAGGTCCTTGTCGAAGGACTGAGCCGCAAGGACGCTGCTCAGTCGAGCGCCAGGACCCGTCAGAACAAGCTCGTTCACTTCGTCGCCCCTCAGCCGTTGCGCCCAGGAACGTATGCCACCGTCGAAATCACCGGGGCGGCACCACATCACCTGCTCGGACGCTTCGTCGAACTGATCGAGCCGGCACGTCACATCACCCGCATCCCTGTACTCGCCGGCTGAGCACGCAGACCGTACGATCGATGCGATCACCACAGATCGCCATCGTTGGCACGACCGCCTCCGGCAAGAGCGCGTTGGCGATGGCGTTGGCGAGCACGCAACCCGACGTCGAGATCGTCTGTGTCGACGCCATGCAGGTCTACAGACGCATGGATATCGGCACCGCCAAACCGACGAAGCAGGACCAGTTGCTGGTGCCTCATCACCTGCTCGACCTCGTCGAACCGTCCGTGTCGTTCAGTGTCACCGACTTCCAGACAGCCGCCAACGTCGCCACCACCGACATCGTCCGGCGTGATCGCATTGCATTGCTCGTGGCAGGCACTGGTCTGTACCTGAAATCGCTCACCGATCACTTCGATCCCCCGGGGCGTTGGCCTGACATCAGAGCAGCGCTCGAAGCCGAGGCGGCAGCAGGCGAAGGCCCCGGCCCGCTCTACTCGCGGCTACAACGGCTCGACCCTGCTGCGGCGACGAAGATGGAGCCGACGAATGGCAGGCGCATCATCAGGGCATTGGAGGTCTGCATCGGCAGCGGCCGGCCGTTCAGCTCATACGGACCCGGCGTCGACGCCTATCCGCCGAGCACGATCACCCAGGTCGGAATCCGGTGGCCCCGAGCAGCGCTGACCGAACGCATCAGCGCCAGGGGGCAGGCGATGGTCGCCGATGGTCTCGTCGCCGAAGTGCAGGCGCTCGCCGCCGAACCTGCCGGCCTGTCGCCGACTGCACGCCAGGCGCTCGGCTACAAGGAGATCATCGATCACCTCGAAGGGCGGGCCTCGCTCGAAAAGGCGATCTCCCTGATCGTGCAGCGGACCCGCCAGTTCGCTGTCCGCCAAGATCGCTGGTTCCGGCGCGACCCCCGCATCCGTTGGATCGAGCTTGTCGAAAGCCCGCTGGAAGCGTTCCCACTACTGCGTAGTCTGATGTGACGTAATCCTGCACTGCAGGAGGGCGTGACACACCCACACCGACATCCACAGTCGCTTCGGCGACACGCCGTTTTCGTTCGAGGATCGATGCACCCGATGACCCGTCTCAGCAAATATCACGGACTCGGCAATGACTTCCTCGTGCTCGCCACCGACGACGCACTGACCGACGACGCGCTGACAGACGATGCACGGCCCGACGACCAATACCGGGCAGCTGCGCAGCGTTGGTGTGATCGCCGCACCGGCATCGGTGCCGACGGGCTGCTGATCCTCAGCATCGATCCCGTCGACGCAGACATCCTCAAGATGGTCCTCTACAACGCCGACGGCAGCCGTGCAGAAATGAGCGGCAACGGCATTCGCTGTCTCGCCCAGGCTGCTTACCGGGCGCAGGGCCGAACGGGTGAACAGAGTTACATGATCAGTACCGACGCAGGACTGCGTCCCGTGATCGTGACGCCGACCGAGGATCCGAACACGGTGCAGGCCAGCGTGGCAATGGGGTCCGTCGGCGAGCTCGACGTTCCGAACGGCTGGCATACGCTGCAGTGTGACGAACTGCGTCCGGTCGCACATCTGAGCCTCGGGAACCCGCACAGCGTCGTTGGTGTCGAAGACGTCGGCGTCCCCGACCTCGCTCACCTCGGCTCGCTCGTGCCGCATGTCAACCTCGAGATCATCGAGCCGGGACCTGAGCTGAACGGCGTCACGATGCGCGTGCACGAGCGGGGCGCCGGCATCACCATGGCGTGCGGCACCGGTGCGTGCGCAGCAGCGTGGGCTGCGGCGTCATGGGGTCTCGTCCCCGCAGGTTCCACGGAAATCGTTGTACACATGGACGGCGGAGATGCAAGAGTTCGTCTGCACGAGCCAGCGGTCGATCACGTCACGTTGATCGGCCCAGCGACGTTCGTGTGCGACATCCTCATTTCATGATGCCGACCAGACCATGATGCCGCTGATGCCGCTGCCGAGGCTTGCGCCGAAGCCGTTGCCGAAGCGGCATCGACGACCCGAAGGGGGCCACACGTGAGTGGATACGGAGAAGCGCTCGGCGCAACCCTCATCGAGCGGACCACCCGAGAGAAAATCGTGCTGGTCGGTGTGATCCTGCCGGGGGAGACCGATGCTTCTATGGCGGCGAGCCTCGACGAACTTGCGCTGCTGGTCGACACCGCCGGCGCTGACGAGGTCGCCAGACTGACACAGCCGCGCGATCGTCCGGATTCGTCGTTGTTCATCGGTAAGGGCAAAGCCGAAGAACTGCGAGAGCTGTGCCTCGCCGTCGACGCCGACACGGTCGTTTTCGACAACCTGCTGTCGCCTGGGCAGCAGTACAACCTCGAGAAATTGTTGGGTCGAACCGCTTTGGATCGGACGGCCGTAATCCTCGACATCTTCGCTCAGAACGCTCACACTCTCGAAGGCAAGGCGCAGGTCGAACTGGCGCTGCTGCGCTACCGACGCCCTCGCCTGCGTCGCGGTCGCACCGCCAACCTGTCCCAGCAGGGCAGCCGTATCGGCACGAGGGGCCCTGGCGAAACGAAACTCGAATCCGACCGACGACGGATGGACCACAGAATCACCCGGCTGGAGCACGATCTCAAGGAACTGCAGTCGACGCGTCAACTGCAGCGCAAGAATCGTGGCCGTAGCGGACTCGGTTCGGTGTCCATCGTCGGCTACACCAACGCCGGCAAGTCGACGCTGCTCAACCAGTTGACCGAAGCCGGTGTGCTCGTCGAGAACCGTTTGTTCGCAACGCTCGATCCGACGACTCGCCGCCTGTCGCTGCCCGGTGGTGAGCCGGTGCTGCTGACCGACACCGTCGGCTTCGTTCAACGCCTGCCCCATGCGTTGGTCGAGGCTTTCAAGAGCACGCTCGAGGTGGTCGCCGAATCCGATCTGCTCGTTCACCTGGTCGACTCGGCGGCCGCTGATCCTGAGGCGCAGATCGCCGCCGTTCACGAGGTGCTCGACGAGATCGGCGCCGGTCATGTCCCGGAGTTGTTCGTTGCCAACAAGCTCGATGTCGCTCCGGTAGCAGCAGCTGAACTGGTCAACGATCACCCCGGCGCTGTTGCGATCAGCGCGATGACCGGCGAGGGGATCGACAAGTTCCTCGAAGCAGTGTCTGACCGGCTGCGCGCGCTGAGCAGAGTGACAGAATTGATCGTGCCCTACGAACGAGGCGACGTGCTTGCATCGATCCATCGAGAAGGCGAGGTGCTGACGGTCGTCAACGAGGACGAAGGAATCCGCGTACGCGCACTGCTCGGTTCGGCGTCTGCGGGACGACTCGATGAGTTCGTCGTGATCGCACCTCGCGTCATACCGGCGACAGATCGTGCGGCGGACCAGACGACAGATCGTGCGGCGGACCAGACGACAGATCGTGCCGCGGACCAGACGACAGATCGTGCTGCGGTCACTGTCGCCCCGGCCGAGCTGGCACCGGAGGACCGGCCATGACGATCCGCACACCCGGATTCGTGCCACCGCCGTATCCCTACGACCGGCTGGACAAGTTCAAGCCGCTTGCCGAGGTCTTCGACGGCGGGGTGATCGACCTGTCGATCGGCACCCCGTGCGACCCGCCGCCGGCGACGGTCATCGCTGCGCTGTCGACGTCGAATGCCGAGCGGGGATACCCGCCGAGCATCGGTACAAACGACCTCCGCTCAGCGATCAGGCGATGGATACAGCGCCGCTTCGACATCGACGTGCCGCTCAACGACGTCGCCGCCTGCGTCGGCACGAAAGAGTTCGTCGCCACGACGCCCCATTGGATGCGCCTCCGCGACCCGAGCCGGGACACCGTTCTGTACCCGGCTATTGCCTACCCGACGTACGAGATGGGTGCCGTCTTTGCCGGCTGCCGCGCTGTGCCGGTGCCGCTACTGCCGTCCGGTGGCCTCGACCTGGCGGCGATCGATCCTTCCGACGCGGCCCGAGCCGTGCTGTTGTGGGCCAACAGTCCGTCGAATCCGACCGGCGCGCTCGACGATCTCGCGGCGGTTGCTGCGTGGGGTCGCCGCAACGATGTGCCGGTGTTCAGTGACGAGTGCTATGTCGAGTTCACTTGGGACGCTCCAGCGGCGTCGATCCTGCAGCATGGATCCGACGGAGTCGTCGCCGTCCATTCGCTGTCCAAGCGATCCAACCTCGCTGGACTGCGCGTCGGTTTCTATGCAGGTGACCACGACATCGTCGACTACCTCAAAGAGGTCCGCAAGCACGTCGGGATGCTCGTTCCCGGACCAGTTCAGTCGGCTGCAGTAGCTGCACTGGACGACGACGATCACGTTGTCGTGCAGCGCCAGCGCTATTTGCACCGCCTCGATCGGGCTGCAACTATTCTGTCGAAGTGGTCGGGCTCGACGTTCGATCTGCCGTCCGGCGGGTTCTATCTGTGGTCCGACGTCGGTGATGCGTGGAGTTTCGCAGAGCGTTTGGCAAGTGAAGGAGGTGTGCTGGTGAGTCCAGGTGAGTTCTATGGACCCGACAGTGTTCACTTCGTACGTGTCGCCGTGGTACAACCTGATGATCGTCTAGAGCTGGTCGCCGCGCGACTGGGGGTCCTGTAACAATGTCGTATCAACCGTTTCCGGTAAGTGGGCCATTCGCTGCATCGTCGCCGCCGACTGCGCCGCCGGCAAAAAAAGGCAAAGGGTTGCTCGTTCTCGGATTGCTCGTGTTCGTGCTCGGCATCGGCGGTGCGATCGTGACATTCATCCTGCAGAACGGTCAGCACGAGGATTCCGTGAAGAATCTGGCGAGGGCGGTTCCCGGCTTCGACAACACCCTGCAGTTCGACAAGGCCGGAACGTTCAACATCTATTACGAATACGCCGGCACGGTGACGACGAATGTCTCCGGCAAAGCGACGAGCATCCCACTCAGCGGCCCGACGGTGCCGCCGTCGATGGATGCCACACTGACCGACAAGAGCGGCAAGAAGGTCAACCTCGCCTCGATCGACAGCGCTGCGAAGTACGACGCTGCCGGCTACAAGGGTGTGGCGTTCAAGACGGCCGAGATCAAAACGCCTGGTCAATTCACGCTGTCGATCGTGCCAAAGGACGCCAAGAACGCGTCGTTCGACCTGGCGCTCGGCAAAACGGCGATCGAGGACCCCTCGTTGCTGCTGCCGATCCTGTTCGGTGCCGTCGGGCTGTTGCTCGGCGGCCTGTTGATCATCGCCGGTTCACGTAAGCCGAAGGTGTCGACGGTGCCCGTCGCCAACGCAAGTTTTGCACCCGGTGCCGCAGCATTCGGCGGCTACCAACAACCGGGCTACCAGCAGCCCGAGCAGCAACAGCCGACGTATGGTGCCCAGCCTGGATTTCAGCAGCAGCCCGGATACCCGCAGGCCACTGCCCCGTTCGGCGGTCAGCCGACGTATCAGCAACCTTCACAGCCGTCATACGACCAGCCGACGTATCAGCAGCCGGCCCAACCGCAGTACGGCGGTCAGCCGGCGCAACCGCAGTACGGCGGTCAGCCGACCTATCAGCAGCCGGCGCAGCCCACGTACGAACAGCCGACGTACCAGCAACCTCCGTATGAACAACAGCCGCAGTATGGTCAGCCGCCGCAATATGGTCAGCCACCATCGCAGCCATACGTCGCGCCCCAGGAACCGAATCAGCCATACGTTGCGCCGCCGGATCCGAACCAGCCGCCTGCAGCACCGCCGTCCGGCTCGGGCTGGGGTGCGCCGCCGGCCCCGCCGGCCAGGTAGACCAGCGTCTTGGTAATGCCGCTCGATCTGTTCGACCTGACGGCTCAACTCGTCGACATTCGTTCGGAGAGCCACCACGAAGACGAGATCACCGACTGGATCGAACAGCGTCTCGCCACGACCGCTTCCTCGCTCGAGGTCACCAGGGTCGGGCTGAATCTCGTTGCCCGCACGCAACTCGGCCATCCGTACCGGCTGATCATTGCCGGTCACACCGACACGGTTCCGATCAACGACAACGTGCCGTCACGTCGCGACGGCGACGTCTTGTGGGGTTGCGGGACCAGCGACATGAAGTCAGGCGTAGCGGTGATGTTGATGCTCGCGCAGGTCGTCCCGGAGCCGCGCATCGACGTGACCTACGTGTTCTACGAGGCAGAGGAAGTCGAGGCGCGTTTCAACGGTTTGAAGCAACTGTTCGAGCTCCGTCCCGATCTGATGGCGGGTGACGTCGCGCTCCTCGGCGAGCCGACGGATGGCGTCATCGAAGCCGGCTGTCAGGGCACCATGCGGCTGCGGTTGGTGCTGCGGGGCGCTCGTGCCCACACCGCGAGACCATGGAAGGGGCGCAATGCGATCCACCGACTCGGTTCCGTCCTCGAACGGCTGGATTCGTACGTGGAACGACGACCGGTGATCGATGGTTGCGAATATCGCGAGGCGCTGCAGGCGGTGAACGTCACCGGCGGCGTCGCCGGCAACGTCGTGCCCGATGCGGTCACGTTGATGATCAACCATCGCTTCGCGCCGGACCGCACGCCAGAAGAAGCCGTGCAACACGTCCGGGAGTTGCTCGACGGATTGATCGAGGACGGCGACGATTTCGAACTCGTCGACCTATCGAACGGCGCCGCGCCGTCGCTGCAACATCCGGTGCTGGCCACACTGATCTCCCGCAACCACTTGAGTATCCGCGCCAAGCTCGGCTGGACCGACGTCGCCCGGTTC
>Ga0123338_10003900_pt1 | contig 13238 bp, 10 predicted proteins | sample grotaG_FD_89793 | JGI IMG/M metagenome (GOLD analysis project Ga0123338, IMG submission 89793) | Glacier valley bacterial and archeal communities from Borup Fiord, Nunavut, Canada, to study Microbial Dark Matter (Phase II) -... | ecosystem: Environmental > Aquatic > Freshwater > Ice > Glacier ... | reverse complement strand
CGCCACCTTGTCGAAGGCTTCTCCCGCCGCGTCGTCGCGCGTCTTGCCGAGCAACGTATAATCGCCGTGAGCGCGCATCAGGATTAATTCCGTGTGGCCGCCGGAGACGACGAGGCACAGCGCGGGGAACTCCGGTTCGGGGCGCGACTCGTCGAGCCACAGGCTGTAAATATGACCTTCGATGTGATCCACACCGATCAGCGGCTTGCCCCAGCCGAGCGCCAGCCCCTTCGCGAAATTCACGCCGACCAGTAACGACCCGGCCAGTCCCGGTCCGCGCGTGACGGCCACCGCGTCGATTTGTGCCGGGATTACGTTTGCCTCCGCGAATGCCGCTTCGACCACGCTGCCAATTGCTTCGACGTGCATCCGCGAAGCAACCTCCGGGAAAACGCCGCCATATTGTGCGTGCGTCGCTTCCTGCGAGGCAATCACGTTGGATAGCGCGTGCCGTCCGTCCTGCACGAGCGCCGCGCTGGTTTCATCGCAACTGGTTTCTATGCCGAGAATCAAGGTCATTGCTAATCTTCAGCCTTGCCGCCGCCGCCGTCCATCTTAACCAGTTTCGGGTGAAATTCGGCAAGTGGCTCCACAAGGTCATTTTGGTGCGCCATCACCTCACGGATGTCCTTATACGCGCCCGGCGACTCGTCCAGCCCGGCGGAGATGAGGTCTACGCCTTCGCTTTTCAGCTTGCGCTTCACGTCGCCCCACTCGAACGTTTTGTTCGCCTGTGAGCGACTCATGCGGCGACCTGCGCCATGCGCGGCGCTGTTGAGCGACTCCACATTGCCGAGACCACGCACCACGTAGCCGGGAGCGCTCATGCTGCCGGGGATGATGCCGAGGACGCCCGCATCTGCCGGGGTCGCACCTTTACGGTGAACAATAACGTCCTTGCCGTCGATGCGGGAGGCCCAAGCAAAATTGTGATGGTTCTCAATCGTGCCTAGCACCTCGAAGCGCGCCGCATCAATGATCTTCTCGTGGATCACCTGATGGTTCGCGGAGGCATACCGCCCGGCCAGCGTCATCGCTGCCCAATATTCCGCGCCTGCTTCCTCGTTGAGATCGAGCCACGCCAGATGTAGAAAATCCTTCGGGAGTCTGGCGCGCTTCTCCATCGCGATTTCGGTATAGCGGTTCGCGATTTCCGCACCGAGGCGGCGGCTCCCGCTGTGGCTGAGGAGCGCGAGGTAGCTGCCCGGCTGGATTGTCGCGCCCGCCTGCGCTATCGGCTGCGTGACATCCAGCGTACCAAACTCGACGAAGTGGTTGCCCGATCCGCTCGTGCCAAGTTGCTTCCACGCAGTCGGCTTGAGCGCCTTCAAAAATGGAATCTGGTTCCACGTCGAATCGGCCATGACCGCATGATCGGCGGGTTGCTCCCATGTTTTGCCCGTACCGAAGAGCGTATTGCCCTCGATCATTTTGCGGAATTTATCGCGCTTCTGGTCCAATACAATCGGAGACACATCGAAGATCGTCATCCGCATCCGGCAGGCAATATCGACGCCGACCGCGTAGGGGATCACGCTGTTTTCGGTCGCGAGGACGCCGCCAATTGGCAGCCCATAACCGACGTGTGCATCCGGCATGAGCGCGCCGCGTACCGCGATGGGCAGCCGCGCGGCGCGGTCCATCTGCTCGATTGCGCCGGGTTCGATCTGGTCCTTGCCCCAGACGTGATAGGGCGCGACCGTATCCAGATTATAGGAGTCGCTCACGCGCCGCTCGCGCAAGAGTTCCTGCGCAACCTCGCCATACAGCGGATCGCTTTCGTGCTGTTCCGGCGTGGCGAGCAGCACGATTAATTCCTCGCGAATAGTCTTGTTCTCGCGGCCAGTCTTGCGCGCGGCTTTGGCGGCTTCAAGCGCTCTGCCGGACGTGTATCCAGCGCGAATCAGATCGTTTCCGTTCATTGTTCCATACTCTGCAATGGATGCGCAGTATACGCTATCAAGAGGGTTCAATCAAGCCTTTTGTTGATGCGGAAAGGTCATGATAGTTCAATCTTGACGCGCCACACCTTCGCGCCTATAATTCCCCGTTATGGTGAACCAAATCGCTCTGGTCGATTCAATGATGCGTTGCGCGCTGTGGTGGGGACCCTACAACCCCGCGATGGTTGAGCGCAACTAACGCATTGTAACCGCGCTTTATCACCTGTAACACAGCCGTTCAGCCGCCAGGGAAGACTTCCCGGCGGTTTTTGTTTTTGTACAATAGGCGGGAGAGGACACATAACCAGCATGGCAGACCACATTCACGTTTCCGTCGCCTGGCCGTATGCCAATGGCGACCTGCACATCGGGCATATCGCGGGCGCATACCTGCCCGCCGATATTTTTGCGCGATACCACCGCCTGCGCGGGAATCACGTTCTGATGGTCAGCGGGTCGGATGCACACGGCACGCCGATCCTCGTCGAAGCGGAGAAGCGGGGCATCACGCCGCGCGAATTATTCGAGGCTTCGCACGCGCGCTTCCTCGAAACGCAGCGCGCCATCGGCATCAGCTACGATCTCTTCACGCATACCGATACCGAAAATCACCACCAGATCACGCAGGATGTTTTCGTGCGGCTGCTGCAGAACGGCTATCTGTTCAAGGATCGGCAGCGGATGCTCTACAGCGAAACACAGCGCCGCTTCCTGCCGGATCGCTATGTCGAGGGGACCTGCCCGGTCTGCGGCTTCAAGGATGCGCGCGGCGACCAGTGCGACAACTGCGGCAGCATCCTCGACGCGGTGGACCTGATCAACCCGCGTTCCAAGCTGGACGGCAGCACGCCGATCATTCGCGAGACGGAGCATTATTTCCTCGACCTGCCCGCGTTCATCGACCGCTTGCGCGATTACCTGAATTCCAAAGCGGAGTTCTGGCGTCCGAACGTGCTGCCCGTCAGCCAAAACAAGGTCGAACACCTTGCCGGGCGACCGATCACACGCGACATCGATTGGGGCGTGGTGATCCCGTTGCCCGACGACGAATGGAAATCGAAGCGGTTGTACGTCTGGTTCGACGCCGTGATCGGCTACCTGAGCGCGAGCATCGAATGGGCGCGCAATAGCGGCCAGCCGGACGCCTGGAAACGCTGGTGGTATAACCCGCAGGCGCGCATTTACAACTTCATCGGTAAGGACAATATCGAGTTCCACACGATCATCTGGCCTGCGGAACTGCTTGGTATCAAGGACCTCTACAACGAAGGTTCAGACATCCCGATCAACCTGCCCTACGATGTCCCCGCGAACGAGTTCATGAACATCGAAGGCCAGAAATTCAGCAAAAGCCGCAACTGGGCGATCTGGATACCGGACATCCTGACGCGCTACGACCCGGATACAATCCGCTACTGCGTGGCGGCGGCCTTCCCGGAGACGAAGGACGCCGATTTTAGCTGGGCGGAGTTCGTCGCACGCAACAACAACGAATTGGTGGCAAAGTGGGGCAACCTGATCAACCGCATGATCAGCTACACCGCCAAGAATTTCGACTCGCAAGTGCCGCAACCGGGAGCGCTGCACGCTGAAGACGAGGCGATCCTCGCGAAGATCGAAGCCGGGTTCGAGGGGGTAGGCAATCTGCTCGAAGGTGTGAAAATTCGCGCGGCATTGCAAGCACTGATGGCGCTCACCGACGAGGCGAATGCTTACCTCGACCGGCGCGCGCCCTGGAAGCGCATCAAGGAAGACCGCGCCGACGCCGGGACGATCATCTATACAGCGCTGCGCGTGATCGACAACCTGAAAACGCTCTGGTCGCCGTTCCTGCCATTCACTTCCGAAAAGCTGCACATTGCGCTCGGCTATAGCACGCCGCTCTTCGGGGAGCAGCACATCACGCGCTACGAGGAGAGCGAACGCGGTCACGACGCGCTGACTTATAACGGCAACCACGCTTCCGGTAAATGGGAGAAGAGCGCGTTGCAGCCGGGGACGCCCATCGTGAACCCCGGTCCGCTCTTCCGCAAGCTCGGTAACACGCCCGCCGAAGAAGCGGAGATCATCGAGAGCGAACGTGCGCGGCTCGGCCAGAAGGCTCCGGTTTAGCTGTGCAAACGCGCCTCACACTCCAAAGGCCGTTGCTCGCGCTGATCATCGTCGGCTACCTCGTCCTCGGTGGCCTCTACGCGGCGCGTACCCCGGCCTGGCAAGTCCCGGATGAACCCGCGCACTACAACTACATCGCGCAGGTGGCGGGCGGAGCGCTCCCGGTGCTGGAGGTAGGCGACTGGGATAACGATTACCTGGAGGCAATCAAGTCTTCGGGCTTCAAACCGGATGCTATCGGTAATCGACTCGGCACGATCCAGTATGAGGACCACCAGCCGCCGCTGTATTATATTCTCGCCGCGCCCGTGTTCTCGCTCACGGGGGGGCAGTTATTCCCACTGCGGCTGTTCTCGGTGCTGATCGGGGCGCTGGTGGTGTTGAGTGCCTACGCGACGGTCGCGGCGCTCTTCCCCGGCCAACCCTATCTCGCGCTTGGGACGGCGGCGTTCGTCGCTTTCCTGCCGCAGCACCTCGCGATGATGGCGGGCGTCAATAACGATTGTCTGACGGAACTAATCGTCGGGTTGACGCTCTTTGCGTGCGTGCGCTGGCTGCGTGGTGGAGCGAACGCCGGACGCGCAGAGCGGAACAACGCGCTTTTGCTGGGACTGCTGCTCGGCCTCGGCTTCCTGACAAAGACGACCGCCTATATGCTCGTGTTCGTCGTCGCGGCGGCGCTGCTGTTGCGAGCGCGGCGCGAGCGTTGGATGCCTGCGCGGGTGCTGCGAATCTTCGCAGTGATTGCGATCCCGGCGGCGCTGCTCGGCGGGGCGTGGTGGCTGCGCAATGTCGGTGTGTACGGCGTGCCGGATGTCCTCGGCTTGCGGCGGCATGATGCGGTCGTGGTCGGGCAACAGCGTACCGCGGAATTCATCACAGTGAAGGGGACAGGCCAGTACCTGATCGATGCGGTACAGACCACCTTCGAGAGTTTTTGGGGGCGCTTCGGCTGGATGGGCGTTCCCTGGCCGCGCAATATCGTCACGCTGCTCGTCTTCTTCAACGTGTTCGCGCTGATGGGCGCGAGCGTCGCGTTCGTGCAGTTCCGCGCGCTGGTCTCGCCCGTGCAGCGCGATGGGTTGCTCGTGCTTGCACTGACGGCGCTGCTCGCGCTGCTGCTCTTCATCTATTACAACCTGTCGTTCGTGCAGTTTCAGGGACGCTATCTGTTTACCGCTTTGATCCCGTTCGGGCTGTATTTTACGGCGGCGCTGGCTGGATGGGGATCGCTGGTGCAAGGCAAGGCGGCGCGCTGGCTGCTGATTGTCGGTGGTGGAGCGCTGCTCGCGGCTTTCGCGGCCTACACCCTGTTCAGGATCATCATTCCGGCGCTGGCAAGGTAAGCCTGCGGAGTTGCCAAACGTCAATGTAGAGATGGGATCAACGCGCGCTCGTGTAGGGGCTTGCCCGACCCACTGCATCACCTCACAATCTCGAAGCACGAACGAGGTACTGGTAAAGTGTCAGCTTCAATTGTCATGTTCGACGGTGTATGCAACCTGTGTAACGGCGCGGTACGCTTCATCATCCACTACGATCCACACGCACGCTTTCTCTTCACTGCGTTGCAATCGGAACCCGGCGCGGAGATGCGGCGTGGCTTCGGCATTCGGGATGATGTGGATAGCATCATCCTGATCGAGGGCGAGCATGTCTATACACACAGTACCGCTGCGCTGCGGATCGCGCGTGGATTGGTGGGGCTGTGGCCGCTGCTCTACGTACTGATCCTTGTCCCGCGCCCGATCCGCGATGTGGTCTATCGATTCATCGCGCGTAACCGTTATCGCTGGTTCGGCAAAAAAGACGTGTGCATGATTCCCACACCCGCACTGAAGGCGCGCTTTCTTTAAGGCGTGCCTCGACGCTTCACCAAATCGTTATTTTAGACGTTACGCAGTTGGATTCCCCACCCTAAATCCCTCCCCCACAAGGAGGGAGAGACTTCCAGAGGAGTGGCTCTCCTTCCCTCGTTCTGGAGGAAGGGGCGGGGGAATGGGGTCAACTGTGTAACGTCTATATCTGTTTTTTACAAATATTTTTAACTAATTGACGCTCAATAAATCGAATCCTTTACGTGTTTCGAGCCGACCGAAGAAGATTCAGATGCCGATAGTGCGGCGAATATTTGGGTTCGAGTGTACTCAACGCCATATCCGAAAAAAAGGATAATTCAGGACACGGACATGCGCATCAACGGGGAGCGGATAGTGGCTTGCGCGCATCCAGCCCACAATATACTTGCTGGGCGCAACAGCGAAGTCGCTATGCCGCACAGCGTATTGTTCAGAGAAGTCCATGCGCATCTCCTCGTATGAACTCGGCCAGAATTGCTGACCCTGCCGATGCCACGCAGTGTTCCCATGTAGGACGGTGACGACGGTTGGCGACCTCTCGGCCTTGAAGCGTCGGCTCCTCACCAGTTGCAGCCCGTTGGCACGCCAATCCGCAAAATAGACGGTATCCGAAGTCCTGGGTATTGCACGGCAGGCAGTCTCCGAAACGGTGACCTCCGGGGGCAACACCCGGAACAGACGCGAAGCCTCTTCATGGATGGAGATGACCTCGATGCCCTGTTTCTCGTACTGAGGTTTCCAGAGCGCCTCGTTGACCTGAGACGGTTCGGTGAAGATGATGGTCAGTTTGTCGTCCGTCGCTGTCTGGAGGAGTTTGATGAAGTGCGAGGCAAACGAGGCGATGCTGCCATTCCGGTAGACGAGAGGTAACTGTGGCGTAACGATGGTAGTGTGACTTTGATGGTTGTTCACCGTGAAGTGCCTCGATAGTATGCGATACTGGTCACGAGCGCGATATTCACCCGGAGAGATTCAAGTGCATGCATTCGTCAGGGAGTGTGTAATTGATCTATTCGCGGGAAGCCAGGATAGTTCGAGCAATCGGCTGAGAGGGTTTAGTGTCCGGGCCGAACTGCCGAGAAAAAAGCACGCCCGTCAGTCGGCTCTCCACAGTCAGCTCCGCATTGTCCAGGTTACGACTGGGAACCGGATGTTGCGCCACCGTCGTGACATTCTCAAAGCCGGCTTCGCGCATCATCGCCAGCATGGTGCGCACGCTGGGTATCCACCACCATGTAGTGTCCGTTCAGAACGAGCCTTCGATAAAGCGTGCCTTGTCGTCGTCGTCCAGAGTCACATGCGTCTCCAAAACGAGCCTTCCATTTGGGGCGAGCATCGCGAGGAGCCGTTGAAGGACATAGAACGGATTAGGCTCGTGGTAGATCACACCCTGAAAGTTGATGATGTCGAAGGTCCCGAATGCCTCCGGCGTGAGAAACTGTCCGAATACGATGACTAACGGTCGGGAGCGAGTCTACGCAGCATGAGATGGAGCATTGCAGCGTAGATCATCGCATCGCTGGTGGTAACCAACAGTTCGTAGTCCCGACTGAGACGGCGATAGCTGCCGCGCCAGGCGAAGGCGCACTCGACCACCCAGCGGCGTGGCAAGCGTTTGAAACCTTTGACGGACGGGTCACGCTCAATTATTTGCAGGTGAATGCCCGTGCGTTCGAACAGGTCAGCAATGAACGCAACACCACGATAGATGCCGTCAGCCCAGAGCGTTCTGAGTCGCGCAAACGCGGCGGGCAAGCGCGGAATTAACCAACTCGCTACTTCGCGGTCAGAACAAGTTGCTTCGGTCACAAAGGCGTTGAATACCAAAGTGAGCGTAGCGACGATGAGATGGCGCTTGCGTCCGTTGATCAGTTTGCCAGCGTCGAAACCACGGACGCCCTCTTTTTACTGGTCTTGACCGACTGACTGTCGATACTGCCCGCACTGCGTGTCGCTTCTCGTCCTTCAGCCACCCATACCTGCTCGCGCAGGGTGTCGTTCAGGCATCCCAATGTCATCCTGTCGCCATGCTCTAAAATAATGGTCCACCGTTTTCCAGTTCGGCAAGTCATCGGGCATCATCCGCCATGAACTACCGCCTACTAGAACGTAGAAAATGCCGTTCACAATCTCGCGCCTGTCCACGCTACGTTCCCGTCCCCGTCTTTGGTGGGTGGAATGAGCGGTTCGAGTAGCGACCATTGTTTATCCGTTAAATCACCCGGATATCGCATTCTTGTGTTCACACCCCTATTTTACACCATCTCCACCGCTTTCGGACAGTTTCTGACGTTTCGCAAAACCGGAACGTAGCGCACGCCCGGCCATGAATGGACCGGGCTACTACGGTCTTTCGCAAAACCGAAACGTAGCAGCACAGTGGCTTTAGCCCCGCGCTCATCAATTCACTACGCCCCGACTTCCTTCACAGGCGCGTACAGCTTGCGCGGCATCTCCGGGTTGCCGGGGTTGAAATGCTTGAGCAGCACGAGCGGCTCCGTGCTACTCCGGTTGGTGAGCGGCACGCCCGCGCGCGCTGCATCCGCCGTCACGAAGAATTCATCTTCGGTCATCTCGCCGTAACGGATCAGCGACGGTGACGAAACGTTCAGCTTCCCGATTGTGCCGTAGCCCTGCATCGTGATCGCGCCATAGGCCGCCGCGTCTGCAACCGTCACGCTGCGACCGGGGTAAACCGTGATTTCCTTCGCGCTGTAGAACTCGCTGCCATACGTCACCCAGCGTTCGGCGTAACCCTGTTCTTTGTACTGGTCGCTCTCACCTACCGGAATCGGCGGCGTGAAGCGATGTTCTACGAAGTTCGGATCGACGTTCTTCTCCCAATCCAGCAGCGAGAGCAGGTAATCGTAATCGTGCGCCTTGTCGGGCGGCACGTCCTTCACGACATAGCTCCAATCGATGAGCTGGTGATCTGCGATGAGCGATTGCCACATCGAAGATACGTCACTCGCGCGCTGCGGCTCGTAGGTGCAGATCGTCCCCGGCGCGTGCAGGATGCCCGGCGGCACGTCCCAGCCCGTCCCCGGTACGAGGCGGTACGCTTTGGATAGCGCCAGAATGCCGTTATCGCCCTCGTCCCAACGCTTCAGGCAGTCGATTACCTGATCCTTCGTTGTTCCTGGCTCCAGCCCGAAAAAGGTGTAGGGGAACGTGTCGTTCGCGAAGTTGTATTGTGGCGGGTAGTAATACGACTCCGGCTTGCCGAGTTTACCGACATCGGCGGCGCGTTCTTCGGTCTGGTGCAGGTGGTGCGGCAGCGGAAAGAAATTGTCGAAGAACTTACTGTACATCATCCAGCCGCCGTAGCGTTGCATCACATCCTGGCCGAGCAGCGCCGCGCCCATCGCCTCGATTGCATCCTTGAGGGTCGCGCGCCCGCTCTCCCCGACGATATAACTCAGCCCTTCATCGGGCGCAGTGAGCGGACCGTTATCGGCGTGCGTGGTGCTGGAAAACCAGCGTTCATCGATCCCGCCGCGTGCCGCGCCGAGCGCATACAGATCGCGCGTATCGAGCCGCAGCCGCCGCCCCGGTACGCAGAACAGACGGGGGACCCACGCGGGCGCGAGCCGGACGACGCCACCGCCCGCTTCGAGTGCCGATGAGACGATTGATTCAACGTTTGGCATACTGGATGATTCCTTATTGCAAAGTATTGTGCGTGAATTGGCTAAGTTGCTTGCTGATATGTGCTGAAGCCGCCGCGCTGTTACGGTCCGGTTTTGCGAAAGATCGGCAAGACCGGACCGTGATAGCCCGGTCCATTTATGACCGGGCGGCGGAGCGACGAGAAATCTACTTCTTCGGCGTCGCGGCAGGGGTCCCGGCCATCATCGCAGCGGTGGCGGCCATCGTCGCGGCGGCTTTGGTTCCGGCCATTGTCGCGGCCATCGTCGCAGCGGGCTGGATTTCGGAGATGCGCTCGGCCTTGTCGAGGTTATCTTTGGTCAGCATGAACGGCGTCAGATAGGTATCGTGCTGCGCGGGCTTCTTGCTGTTGCGGAGCGAATCAACGAGGAGATCGAGCGCGGTACGGCTCTGGCCGCCCGGCAACTGCTCGACGGTTCCCGTCATTTCGCCATTCTTCACACTGAGCAACGCTTCCGGCAGCGCGTCGAAGCCGAGGACCAGCACCTTGCCGATCAGGTTTTTGGCCTTGAGCGCTTCGACGACGCCGAGCGCCATATCATCGTTCGCGCAGTTGATCACGTCCGGCGTTCCCTGCCCATTGAGGCCGGCTTCCGCGACGGAGAGACCATCCGCGCGGCGGAAGTTGGCGGTCTGCTCGAAAACAATCTGGTATTCCTTCTTGCCGTCGAGCAGGTTGTGCAAGCCCTTGTTGCGGTCGATTGCGGGCGTTGCGCCGGGCGTGCCTTGCAGGTTGAAGATTTTCGCGCCCTTCGGGAACATCTTCATGATCAGTTCGGCCTGTGCCTCGCCGCCCTTGACGTTATCCGCGCCGACATGCGCAAGCGTCAGCTTCGCCACATCCGCGGAAACGTTGCGGTCGATGGTCACGACCGGGATACCCGCTTCGATGACCTGCTGCACAGCCGGAGCCATTGCGTCACTGGTGATTGGGCTGATCAGCACGCCGTCGAATTTCTGGGCGATGACCGCTTCCATATCGGCGGTTTGCTTGGGGACCGCGTTGGTTCCATCGAGGATCGTGATCTCGATGTTGCCCAGCTTGGTCGCTTCATCCTGAATTTGCTTCGCCATATTCACGAAGAACGGGAAGGCAAGGTCCGGCAGCGAAGCCGCGATCTTGAGTTTTTTGGCCTGCGCGTGGCTGGTTCCGGCGCTGGAGAACGAGACGGCAATCGCGACGAGCGCGACGACACTAACGATTTTTTTCAACATGGGTCGAGTCTCCTCAGAAAGCATTTAGCGAGTAAAGTTTGTGGTTGGAAACGGACGGCTGGATTGTCGGCATCACCCCCTTGAATAGTTATCGCTCGTATCTTATACCGCGTGGGGCTAAATCCACCGCGCTATTACGGTATACGCGCGTAGCAGCCCAATCCATTCATAGTCGGGCGATACTTCCTCGTGGATCAGGTTCGCCTGCCGCCTTTTGTCACGCGGTCGAACAGCACTGCCAGCGGAATGATCACGCCGATAATCACCGATTGTATGTAGGTGTTCACGTTCAACTGCGTAAGTCCCTGCTGCAAGACGGTGATTAACAGCGCCCCGATTACCGTCCCGACGACGCCGCCCTCGCCCCCCGTCAGGCTGGTTCCCCCGATCACGACCGCTGCGATTACGGTCAATTCGTAGCCCGTCCCGGCCACTGCTTCTGCGGAGTTCAGACGCGCAGAGAGGACGAACCCGGCCAGCCCCGCAGTAAAACCGACGATTACGAAGACGCTCACCAACAGCAGATTCGTATTCAAGCCGGAGAGCCGCGCGGCCTCGCGGTTGCCACCAACCGCGTAGATATAGCGCCCGTATTGCGTGTAGCGCAGGATCACGAACGCGATGATCGCGAGGCCGAGGAAGATCAGGACCGGGATTGGGAACGACTCTGCAATCCGTCCCTGCCCCCAATAGCGGAACGACGCATCGAAGGCGCTGATTGGGCCGCCGTTGCCGACAATCAGCGTCAGACCCCGGAACACCGAGAGGCCGCCGAGGGTGACGACGAACGGCTGAATTTTAAGCCGGACGATGACCAATCCCTGCACCAGCCCGCACAGCACGCCGACCCCGCACGCCAGCAGGATCGCGATGCCGACGCCCACGCCGGAAGTCTGCCCGGCACTCGTATCGAGCAGCCCCGCGCCGCCCTTGTAAATCGCCGCCGCCACAATCCCGGAGAGCGCGAGCATCGACCCGACCGACAGATCGATGCCGCCCGTCAGCACCACGAAGGTCATCCCGACCGCAATGATCCCGGTGATGCTGGCCTGCCGCGCGATATTGAACAGGTTGAGCGAGGTCGGGAACGACTCCGGCTTCAATAACGAGAAGATGACGACCAGCGCGATCAAGAAGATGAACGCGCCGAACTGCCCGATTATCGTGCGCAGGCTGACGCGGCGTGTATTTCCAATAATGGGAGGTGAAACAGCGCTTTGGACCATAAACAAAACTACTCCAGATGAATTTAGCTGGCGGCTGACGTTTGACGGCTGACTGCTTCCCGATTTCCAGTCATGAGCGTCATCGCGCGCTCTGGCGTGGCTTCGGCGCGGCTGAGTTCACCGACGAGCTGCCCCTCATGGATGATCAGCACGCGGTCGCTCATGCCGAGGACTTCCGGCAGTTCGGACGAGATCATGATAATCGTCACGCCCTGCGCCGCGAGTTGGCTCATCAGCAGGTGGACTTCGGCCTTCGCGCCGACATCGATCCCGCGTGTCGGCTCGTCCATGATCAGGATGCGCGGTTGCAAAGCCAGCCAGCGCGCGATGATCACCTTCTGCTGGTTGCCGCCGCTCAGGTCGATCACGCGCTGCTCGACGTTGGCGAGCCGCACACTGAGCTGCTTCACGTAGCCATTGACCAGCCGTCGCCGCTCACGTCCGCGAATAAAGCCGAGGCGCGCGACGCTGCCCATCGCGGCCATGCTCGCGTTCTCTTCGACGCTCATAGCGAGGAACAATGCTTGCAGCTTACGATCTTCGGGAACGAAGCCCATCCCTGCGCGGATCGCGTCGCGCGGGCTGCGAATCCTGATTGGAATACCGTCGATGAGTATCTCGCCCGCGTCGGGCTGGTCGATCCCGAAAATACAGCGTACAAGGTCGGTGCGGCCACTCCCGACCAGCCCCGCCAATCCGAGAATTTCACCGCGTCGCGCCGTGAAGCTGATATTGCGTAACACTTTCGCGTCGGGGTCATCGGCGCGTCCGGTCCGCGTCAGGCCACGCACCTCAAGCACCGGGTCGCCGACTTCCGTATTCAATTTATTGAAAAGTTCGGAAACCGGACGCCCGACCATCATACTGATGACTTGCCCCGGCGTGGTCTCGCGGGTAGCGACCGTGCCGACCCACGCGCCATCGCGCAGCACGGTAATCCGGTCGCAAATCGTGAAGATTTCATCCATCCGGTGCGAGATGAAAATTACGCCGATGCCGTCCGCTTTCAGCCCGCGCATAATCGTGAAAAGGTGTTGCACCTCGTTTTCGGTGAGGGCGCTCGTCGGCTCGTCCATGATGATCACGCGCGATTTGACGGAGAGCGCCCGCGCGATTTCGACCATTTGCTGGTTCGCCACGCTCAGGTTGCGCACGACTGTGGAAGGTGAAATCGCGATACCGAGGCGGCTCATCAATTCGCGTGTCTGGCGGTG
>Ga0123338_10003899_pt1 | contig 13238 bp, 13 predicted proteins | sample grotaG_FD_89793 | JGI IMG/M metagenome (GOLD analysis project Ga0123338, IMG submission 89793) | Glacier valley bacterial and archeal communities from Borup Fiord, Nunavut, Canada, to study Microbial Dark Matter (Phase II) -... | ecosystem: Environmental > Aquatic > Freshwater > Ice > Glacier ... | reverse complement strand
TGGCGGAGAAGGAGGGAGTCGAACCCTACTCTTAACAGTTTATATATGCAATTATTACAGAGAACCGCCTATATAGCATGTTTTGCCTCACTTTTTTTGCAGAATCGCTCTATTAACATGTTGAACGTCAGTCAAAAACGTCAGTCATAGATATTGTATAGTAGTGAACAGACTCATCCTTTATAATGTCCAACCCTATGTGAACATTATAGTCGCGCACATACCTGACCCGCCCGGCAAAGGGCTGTATTTTGAATTGAAATTTCATAAGCTCTCTGTACCCTTTTCATTTGCGTTTTTGTTCAGACTTTTTACCTCACGGTCAAAGTCGGAAATATACTCCCTGTCTTGTATTACTCGATATTTTTCATATTCTTCATGCGCAAGTGTCTGCGCTACATCGTGGCTAATTTTTCCGGAATTGTGAAGAATATCATATTCACTGAACTTTAAAAAAGCGTCCAGCCGTTCTGTCCAGTCCTTCATCTTCATAAGCCGTCCGCGTGCCGCCTGCAATTCAGCATAGTCGAGATAGAGCGTTACTATTCGGTTAAGATGTTCGATTTCTTCTTTTCCTAGATAATTTTTGGCAACACCTACGTCAGTTGACAATATTTTCCCATCGGGTGCTTTTCGCCATGTTGTCAAGCCCATGTGCTGTTTTGAACTATCGGCTCGCGCGGCAATAATTTCTGCGGCGGTTCGTCCCGTAATGGCAAAATGCAGCTTGTTCTGAACGGTGGCATAAAACTCACTCGTCAAGGTGTCGTTTTTTGAATAGTCGATTGAAGATGCATAAATATCCGCGATTTTTTGATAAGCCATTCTTTCACTGGCGCGGATATCCCGAATCTCTTCGAGTAAGTCATCGAAGTAGCGCGCACTGAACCGCGAACCATATTTAAATCGGTCATTGTCGATCGCGAATCCTTTCTGAATATACTGATGCAGAATGTTCGTTGCCCATTGGCGGAATTGTGTGCCACGTTCGGAATTGACACGATAGCCGACCGCAATGATCGCCTCTAACGAATAGCAATGAACGGTTCTTGTGACCTCTCGTTCACCCTCTTTTTGAACTACCGAGAATTCCTCGGTAGTTGCGGTTTCATTCAATTCGTGTTCTGCATAAATGTTTTTAAGATGCAGCGATATGTTGTCGGCGGTACAGCCAAACAGCTCAGCCATTCTGCGCTGCGGAAGCCAAAGATTATCATTTTCAAACAATACGTCAATGTTCACATCGCCGCCTGGCGCTGTATAGAGGACGATTTCGTTATCGGGCAACTTTTTTTTACTCATTTCACAGCACCTTCCTAACCGTGGTCGGACTATAAGTGGCAAAAATCTGCGCGAAGTTGGTGGCGATGCTGTCGCTGGCCATGCCGCTGTCGCGGACCTCTTTAATTTTATCTTTTGCAATCGCCATAATATTTACCTCCCATTGACTTTGATTTACTCTGACTCGTGGCTGAACCAGTCGTCTTCAACCACCCTCGCCACGTCTTTACCGCACTGCTTGCATTTGCCTTTCAGGACGAAACCAAACTTGTCCATGGTTATCTCATAGTCGACTATGGTCGTGACGAAGCAGTCGACGCAGAAGGCGTTTGCGAGCAACCTATTTTGTGTTGCTTTATCCAATTTGCTCCACTTCCGAAGAGCAGTTATATCGTTTGTCATGTCCGACATCTCCTACAAAGGTAAGGCCAATTATAGCTGTTCCGAAGTATCGATATAGTAATCCTTATTACAAATGATACTCAATCTTGATAGTCGTACTTTTTCCGCCTGGAGTAGTGTGGAGAACAATATCTCTCGATTGCATCAGGGCATACATCGCATCACAAACAGTCGGAGTGCGGTGGATCCATTCCAGTTTCTTTTCATAATAATATCACTTATCTGTAAATTTGCATGTCTCTATAATGGCGCTTTTCGGCTGTTTTAAAAATGAATTGACAAGAGTCTTCCAATTTTTAGAGAACAATCGAAAAGAAAAGTGTATACAAGTCTCAAATCATAAATATTTGCTGTTGTTTTGTAAGATACCGACTTTTCTTTGACGTCAGTTTATAATAAATTTACAAATCGAAAGGAATGCAAGTGCTATGAAATTTGATCATTTAGAAGCCGTAGATATTATCGCTCGCGAACTGGAAAAATATGAACTTGATGTGCAGGTGACTCACGATAAAAGTATGGATATCGACATAATAGCCTCACTTCTAAATGAGACCGTTTTGAAAGTAATTGTTCGATATGTATCTCCAACCAGTCAATATACTTTTGTCAGTCAGGACAACTTTGATGTAAATGATAATCAATTGTTTATTGCCGTACTTTACGATTCTGGTCCTGCAACAAGAGAGGTATACCTTTTACCTGCTTCTACTTGGGGACAGCGTGTGGAGCATTTTACAACAAAAAATTATGATAAACCAGGACAAAAATCCAAACCAGAATATGGCATAAACTTTTCCGGGAAAACCATCGAAGATATCAGTTCGTATCGGTTACCTTTTTACCTAAATCAAATGGTTCGAGATGCGAATAAATGAAAAACCAAATCTGCTGGAAACTATAAATTTTTGCTGGATTGAACTTGAGAAACATACCACAAAGGGATGATTGATCTAGAAACGTAAAAGCAGACACGAAAAACCTGGAGACAGATAGATAATAGTGACTGTCTCCCATTGGAAAACGTCAATAAATTTACAAATATGTTTTTAATTCTGTTTATATACTTATATAAACAGAAAACAATGCATTTTTTGAGTGTTTGTTTATGTATACTTTTATAAATACTTTTCTGCCGGCATGCATTTCATTTAGGGGACATATTACCGTTATATGAGTAAAAGAAAATGTTAGTTGCAACCAAACGGATACATGTATGCGGAAGCAATTTCAACTTGTCCAGTCCCATCTGTGTCTATTCGATATAAGGTATATTTGGGACAGCCAGCGGAATTGTCTGTTGCACCAATTGTATCCGCTGTATTGAGTGAATAATAATAAATGTATTTTTCAGTTGACTGTGATGCCAATATAATGTCAACACCTTCAATAAAATCATCAATGTATGTGGGACTCGTTACACTCTGCTCTATCGCTAACCACTCATCAGGAGTTATCTCTGATATAGAAGTTCCATCATTTTTAATCTTATATAATATATCAGAGGTTGAGGGTGTATATCTATTACCATAATAGACCCATGAACTTTGCACGATAAAATCGTAAAAGTCTCCCTCTGCTATTCTTCGTAATTCTGATCCATCTAAATTCATTCTATATATTCCACCTGCTTCTGAGCCCTCAGGATCATATTCATCTGCAAATTCACAAGGAGATCCAAAATACAGTTGGTCATCTTCAATTTGAAAACTATTTATTGATCCACTTTTATATTCCAATATAACTGATTCATCTGTGCCATCAACTTTCACTTTAAATATTGCTGCGTAATCATAAAATTCATAACCTGATACAGAACCAAATAACCACCCATCTGATATGCATAAAAAATCAGCATATGTATCAGATATTTTATTTATCTCAGTGCCATCTGTTTTCATTCTATATATGCCATCAAGGGCGAAATATATCCAGTCACCTTCCTGAACAAGCAGTCTTCCATAGCCGCACATTGTGTTTGCCAGCGATACTTGAATCATATCGGAAGACTCTGTTTGTTCTGTTTGTTGTGTATTATCATTTAGCTCTAAAGAAAGGATCTCATCAACATTTTGCATTACTGTCGTGTTGCCAATGGTTAATTCCTTATCTATATTCTGCCACATCACTATGACCTTATGTCCAATATCAAGGTTTTCCCAATCGACACTCGACTCCATGTTCAAGCAGAGGAAACTGTAATCGGCGCCGTCGTTACCTTTTATGTAAATATGACAGAAATCACCCCATTCGGAACCCTGAAAAGTTCCTTCCAATGTATGTATCTCGCTTGGTGGAAGTGAGGTCATGGAAGGTTCAGTAATCTCGGGAAATTCTGGAATTTGAGGAGATCCTGTATTTATGGAAAACCAACTGAAATCAAGCCACTCACAATCAGATTTGTTTCCATTACCTTTCATATCAACCCAGATACTTATGCCGTAAATACCCGCGTCGCTTATCTTATAGTCAACCCTATCGCTTAAGTCCTGAAGTAGAATTGGAGTTTGACCGTCTTTTAGATTGTATAGTTTAAAATACAACGCTTTACCATCCGGTAGAGCCGTTGATCCTCTAACATAAAGCGTTGTGCCCTGGGCTATCGAGATAGATGAATTCTCGGTCAAATCGCGAAAGGTTCCGTCCTCCATTCGATACTGTACAATGACATCCGGGAAACCATTTGGCGAAACAGTTCCACTGTCAAGTTCATCCCAGTAATTATTCTCAACAGATCTACTGATAAAATATTTCGCGTCGACCAACAAAAATTGTGAGGCTGTTCGAGTTCCTGACTGATAATCTTCAAATGATCCAAACTCACCAATTTTGCGATTAAATTCAACAGATCTTTCTTCACCAGGGTAATTGGGGTCACTAATATAAATAGTGTCTCCTTGATATCGATATGCAATGCAAAGGTGTGTATCTTTCCCGGATACCATATAGAGTAATAGCGGCTGATGATATGCATCCAGATAATATTTTATTGATTTGAAAACTTTTGCATCAGATCTGAGTATATAACCAATATTATTATTTTTTGCAATTTCATCCATGAATTGAGGCATCATATTATTTATTTGGGACTGAACAATTGATACAAATCGGTAAGGATTACAATCATCCTCCCAGAAATCCGGTGTACTATAGGAAAGGTTATCGTACTTTCCATACAGTGACTGTTGGCTTGTTATCTTTTTTTCCATAAAATAAGTTTGTGCAGTTATGGATTGTGCGCTGCAGGCGCCACCGGGAGCCAGAAATGAACCATCGTTCTTAAACTGCCAATCATCAACCCCCGGCCTGAAACCAGAATCAGCTTCATTAACTGACGAGATATAATCATCGGAAATCTCAAAAACCAGAATGCTTGAAAAATGAGATACCAGTAATTCTATCTGATTTTCTGCACTCTCAAACACAGTAATTGGTGTCACTGTGTTAGTTTCTTTATTATAGTAACCAGCCATAATCGTGCTGCCTTGATCGATCGTGACAGGGACTGTTATAGAAATTGGTTTGTTCGAATAACTTGTGACGCCTTCAACCGTAATTAAAGGAATTATGGGATTCATTTCTACCGGCAATTGTAAAGCATCTGTGTTTTCCAATCGGATATTAAAACTAACATCATTTTCAAAACTTCCAGACGGCACTTCAAATGTGATACCGGGTGAACCCTCAATGGTTATGGTGCCGCCGGCAGCACCAATGGTATTTTTACTCACAAATCCGTTCTTACTTTCGTTTGTATTACTTCTATGAGAATTCCCTAAAAATGCTACAGCCAGAATAATAATCACTACTATAGCAGCAATTAGCGCTACAATAAGGGACCGTTCTTTTCGCGAGACTTTTTTGATGGAGTGAATGCGAGAACCTGAAGTTGAGCCTATGCCATTGAAATTATCCAACTTTAGCACAATTGCAGTAACATTATCCTTCCCTCCATTTTTGAGGGCTTCATTAACAAGAATCTGCGCAGCTTCCTTCGTATCTGTGCTCGCTGAGAGAATATCTTTTATGATTTCATCTTCGACCATATCGGTGAGACCATCACTGCACAGAAGGAATCTATCCCCTTTTTGAAGCTGGATTATCTCTGAAGTATCGGCTTCAAGAATCCCCTCTTCCGGGGGCATTCCCAAATGTCTATTAAGCATGAACCGACTCTTATGTCCTCTGGCCTGTTCTCGCGTTATGATTCCCAAACGAATCAGACGTTCACTCTCCGAATGATCCCGCGTTAATTGCTTCAAAAAGCCATCTCGAAACAAATACACCCGGCTGTCTCCCACATTCATGGCAGCTGCTTGATTTTGGGCAATTACCAGGCAGACAAAGGTCGTTCCCATTCCCTTGAAGTCGAAGGAACCTGCAGCCATATTATATATTGCTGCATTTGTCTCTCCAATATATTTGTTGATTTCCTGGATTTTTTCCATCAAAGTCATGTCGGGGAATCCATTTGTACTCACCGCATAATGGAGCTTGCTCACAGCTTCAAAAGAGGCTCTTTCCCCGCTCTTTTCTCCGCCCATTCCATCACAGACAGCACAGACAAAACTGTTTGCCTCGGTGGTTTTGGACAATTGAAAGTTGCCCTGTTCTCCCTGCTTCATATATTGACTGCTTACATACAGGTTATCTTCGTTATTATCCCGGACACGACCTGTATCAGAAATAGCAGAAAATTGAATTTGATTTGCCATACGAGTTATAGTCCTCCATTTAATTTTCTAAGTTATCAAGCCTAATAAACTGTCTTCCACTCAGCAATGTTTGAAGGATCAAATTTGAATGGTGAGCCAAGGATGATTTCTGTACCGCCATCAGCAGCCTCAACGATCGTGTACTTGCCATTGTCGTCTCCAAGAGTGCCGGCTGTGAAGGTGTCGCCTGCTTTGCCAGTGATTGTTCCGTCAACAAGTGCCATAGCTGTATAAGCAGCAAGAGCGCCGATTTCTTCAGGATTCCACAGGAACATGTAAGGGCAAGCCTTGTCAGCGCCGATATAATCAGCCATTTCAGAAGGAAGTCCAAGTCCGGTCAGTTTGATTGTAGCTGTCAGTCCTTTGTCTGTAAGTACTTTGCCAGCAGCCATCATACCAACTGTGGTAGGTGCGCAGATGACTTTAAGGTCAGGATAGTCCTTGATTAAATCTTCTATGGTAAGGCAAAGTCTTCTGGATTCAGGCGGCTACAGTTGCAGGGTGCCATGACCATTTTTGCGGTAAATGAAAAAACTCCCCAAATAAAATATCCGAGAAGTTTTTCAGTGCCTTAAAAGCAGCAGCGGTTTTATATATCACCACTCCGAGAGTTGTTGGGGAGAAGTTGAAGCAAATGCGTGAAAGGCTCCGCTGTTTAGCAGTTGAAATCACAAGCAATTGTGCTGGCGATACTTTCGGTAGACGACTGTCCAATTAAGGCATACTTATGCCTCTTGAAGCTACCAAAAGCTCATACCATTCATTTCTTGTCAGCTCGATATCAAAAGCGTCCATGGCATTTTTTATACGACCTGGTTTTGCAGAGCCGATGACCGGATTTATTTTGGCTGGGTGTTTCATGAGCCAAGATAAAACAACGCCATCAGCCGAAAGGTTGTGTTCCTTGGCAATGCGCTCAACGATGGCTTTTGTTTTCACCACAGTCTCAGGTGTGTCCTTATCCACAGGTGCGCCGCTGTATGCGCCTCTCGCAACAGGACTCCACGATTGTATGCTGATATTGTTAAGCATGCAATACTCCATTGTCCCGATTGGAAAATCAATGTGTCTTTGGCCGGAATTATTAAACCCAACGGTTGAGTCCACAAAATCAGTTTTCATCAGACTGAGCTGCAATTGATTGGTAACGACCTTTCTGCATGTATAGGCTTCGACCAATTGTATTTGATGATAATCCATGTTTGATACGCCAAGTGCCCTAATTTTGCCTTGTGCAAATAATTCATCTATCGCACTTTTAAGTTCATGTCTGTCCATCAAAGGATCAGGTCTGTGCAGCAGCAATATATCAAGATAGGCCGTACCGATACGGCTTAATATATTATCCACGGAGTTGATGATATGATCATATGTGTAGTTAAAGCGAGAGCCAAATGGGGCGCCTTTGAGGAGAATTCCAACCTTGGATTGAATAATGATTTTTTCCCTAAGTTCCGGGTATTTATTAAGGTAATGTCCGAATACGATTTCCGATTTTCCATCTTTGTATATATCCGCAAGATCAAAAAAGGTTATACCGCATTCTATCGCAGTGTCGAGAGCCAAACGTCCCTCTTCCAAATTCGCCTCTGTCACAAGCCCATAATCTCCCCACTCACCGCCGAGACCCATGACTCCATAAATCATATATTGTTCCGGTAAAAATTTATCTTTTTTATCCATGCTTGACCTCCATAAAATTAAAAAATTAATTGTAGGAATATATCTATATATACTCTCTAATCTCCAAGTGTAACGAGTGATTAAATATTTCTAAGAATCTTGACTGCTGCATGCAAATATCAAGTGGTTTGGGGCAAGGTTCATTCTTGCCCTTCTTTGTTATACCTAAATTCCACGTGCTTTTTTAATTAGCTTCAAAGAACACTATTTCACGAAGAGTTTAGCTTGTTTCTTGGATTTTCTACCATGTCCGTCACCACCTTTCAATTATTTTCGATAAATTATTGTTTTCAACTTTCTGATGAGAATACTTATTAAACTCTGTAAGTTATCCACAGAGCAACGCTCAATTTTTTAGGCAATACTCTTTTTATGCCAGACATTTATCATATACTTCCTTATATGGATAATTTTCTGACAACTTCATAATCACATATCAAGCATTTTTGATTATTTAAAAACTCTGAAATTTTCAGAAAATGCCATTGAAAATGAGTTGCATGCAATCAGAAACGGAGTTGATATTGTTACCGAAACACAGATGGCGATGATGGGAATAAATAAACCAACGCTTGCCAGAGGCGGCGGTCAGGTTGATTGTTTTATGTCTGATGAAGAAGTTGCCGAAGAAGCCAGGGAAAAGTTTGTAACCAGAGTAAATATCTGCATGGAAAAGTTGCAAAATTGAACAAACCGTTGATTACCGCAGTAGGAAATGCTCCGACAGCACTGATTAAATTGGACGAGTTAATGAAAGATAGAAGGATTAATCCAGTGTTAATTATTGGTGTTCCTGTTGGATTTGTAAATGCTGTTGAATCCAAGGATCTTATCAGCAGCAGTGGTGTCGAATATATTTTTGCATCAGGCCGTAAAGGCGGAAGTAATGTTGCCGCCACAATAGTCAATGCCTTAATATATATTACGTTTCCGCGCAAAGAAGGATAAAATTACCAGTCGAATCAGCGGACAAAGGAAGGATCCAGGACCGGCGGCGCTGTGAAAGCGGTTTTCATTTCATAGTGATAGCCCTTGTTGGAAGAAATGTGGAAGCCATGCATCGCTTCCAGCACATGGAGCGTCATCTGGCTGCCGGCACGCGGATCCATTGAGCCGGTACGTATGGCGCTGGCCATGTCTGCCACGCCTAAACCGCGGCTGTTTTCAGCAAAGGGACGTTCCAGAATGATTTCCTCATATTCCTTGTCATCCCAGCGGCGCAGGCGAACTGGACCGCCATATGTGTTAGGATCTGGAACGGACAGGGTGCCTTCACTGCCATATATCTCTATATGAGGCAGTTTGGCAGACCAGACATCAAAACTGGTCATAATCATTGCCATAGAACCATTTTGCATATCCATGATTCCGGCTATATGCGTAGGTATCTCAACATCGATGACCTGTCCGTTTTTCTTTTCACTGGTGATTGTTCGATGTTGAAACGTGATGGCTGTGCTGCCTGTCAGCCGTCTGGCCGGACCCAGCAAGGCAAACAGGGCAGTCAGATAATAGGGGCCCATATCGAACATCGGGCCACCGCCAACCTTGTAATAGAATTCCGGATCCGGATGCCAACTCTCATGTCCGTGGCAGGCCATGAAGGCGGTTGCGGCCACTGGACGGCCGATCCGTCCAGTATGTATCAAGTCGAGACAGGTCTGGATACCGGAACCAAGAAAGGTATCCGGTGCACCGCCCAGCAACAGGCCTTTTTCAGCCGCCAGCCGATGTAGGGCAATGCCGTCTTCCAGCTCAACGGCCAATGGTTTTTCAACGTAAACATGTTTGCCGGCTTCCAGGGCTCGACTGCATATGAAGGCATGTGAAGCTGGAATGGTTAGGTTGACTACGAGCTCGATCGTCGGATCTGCCAGTAATTCTTCCGTGGTCAGTACACGTTTGACGCCATATTTGGCAGCTTGTTCAGATGCACGTTCCGGAACAAGGTCGGCTAAGGCTTCGACATGAACCAGGTCAAAACAGGTGGTCAGATTTTCCAGATAAATGCTGCTGATGTTGCCGCAGCCAATGATTCCAACTTTAACAGGCTTCATATACTTCCACTCCTACCTAATTCTTCCTTTTTCTTGATCTCAAAAGCGGATCGGTCAAGTCCTTGAGCCAGTGCCTTGTCGCGACCTGCGGCAGCCCAGAGGAAGCCGCGTCGCATCAATTCCAGTGGTTCATATGCATGGAATATATCCGCATGGTGACCCAGAGAATTATAAAAGACGCGGCCATGTCCCCAACATTTTGTCCAGACAACCGGAACGGAAATCATGGGATTGCTGCAATGGTAACCCAGTGTCGCCGGGTTTTCATTTGGAAAAATTGTTGCAGCCAGCACTTCATTAGCGGGATCGGCATGAACGTAGTATTGTTCTGAACAGACATCGAAATCCTTTAATCCAGCTGTAATTGGATTGGATATAGAACGGATATTGACCCGATATGGAGTGCTATCATTACCCGGGTGAGCTACCCACTGGCCACCAGTCATAAATTGCCAGGTCACGCTCTCACGGAAAGAGTCGCACATACCTCCATGGCAGCCAGCCAGACCGACACCGGAAGCAACCGCTTCGCTGACGCATTTACACTGTTCGTCTGTAATGGTCCCCATGGTCCATACAGGTATAATCAAATGCAGTGACTGCATATACGCCACATCCAACAAAGTATTTAGCGTATCACTGATATTCACTTCAAATTCTTCCTCTCGAAGAACCCGGGCAAAAATATCCGACACTTGCACCGGTTCGTGTCCATCCCAGCCACCCTGAATGATTAAAGCCTTCTTCACAATGAATCCTCCCTGGGTATACCCATGTCCGTGTTTTTTCACAGCTCCTTGAAAGAAGCCAATATTATTATATGTTTGATTCTGAGTTTGATTATAAGTCTGATGGCCTTTGGTTTCGCGTCGTTTCGTGTTAAGATAAGGACGTTTCGTGCTCTCTTTTTATTTCGAAGCTATTCGCATTCGGAGGCTATTCGCATGCAACCATTTCATGAACAGCGCATTTATCAGAAAGACCTGAAAATAATGGCAGGGAAGTCAAGCCAGTTGCGGTATCTTGCCCATTGGCACGACGAGGCTGAATTCCTGTTTGTCCTGAATGGCCGTCATACGATTGGCATCAACGAGCAGAAAATCGCAGTTAAACCAGGACAAATCGTCCAGATAGGTCCCTGGGATATTCACTATTATGAGAATGACGATCCGATCTCGGAAGCCTGGCTTCTAATTTTTTCTGAAAGCCTGTTGGGAGGGCGCTGGCTGCACCGGTCTGGTATATGGTCGGTCGCACAAAAAGCAAGCTGGGAGAAAATGATCGAACTGCTGGAGAACCTGGCGAAAGAAACGAAAACCGACAACAGCCATCCGGACCTGGCTGAGCTGTCAATCAGCGGCCAATTACTCTGCCTGATGGCCCAAGTCCTTCTGAGCCAGTCCGACTGTTTCAAACCAATCCATCCTTCGAATCGCGGTGGGCAGATAAGTATGCATCAGGTCCTGACTTACATTACCAGCCACTTTCAGGACGAGATTTCACGTGATGATACGGCACGGCATTTCGGTTTCAGTCCGGCTTATTTCTCGCGTTGCTTTAAGGCACAGACCAGCCTGACCTTTACGGAATATATCACTCGTTTCCGGCTGGAACGAGCCATTAGCCTTTTGAAGAACAGCAATCAGTCCATCATGGACATTGCTTATCAATGCGGCTTTAACAACAGTCGGACCTTTCACCGTGCCTTTCGCCGGATCTATAGCTGCCAGCCAAGGCAAATTCGGGAGTTATCATAGAACGAAAATACATGTTAGTTAGTATATTTTATCAGTCAATCAGGGGGATCGTTTTGTAAAAGTATACTTTTAAATACACGTTCGGGTTATTTACATCATTTCAGTTGCGAATCGCGAACAGCTACTCTCATTGTCCGATTGAAGGTGATTACTAGGCTCTTGGCAACTTCCGTCACCGGCTGCTCACTCCTGAAACTCATGCGAACGGCACTCTCAAATTTTGCATTATGTTTTCTATGATTTGTTAGCCTTTTGATAAACACCTTTGTCTTTGCATGTATCTTATCAAACTGTCCAAAATTTTAACACTGACCCATAGGTCCTTTTCAAGTCCGAATAAGTCTTAATCAATTCCTCGGTTTTGGCATTTACAAGTATGTGCAGAAAAGCGTTACTTTACACTAAGATCACAACACCATAAGCATCTAAATAAACTTTGTCACTAACCTTTTCCCCTGTTAAAATATTATTAAATTCACCCGGTATGTTAACAAATGTAGGCTGATTATAATGGTTCGTCAAGACCATAAAGACTTTTCCGTCTTTCTCTTTTTTAACAACATCTATACCTTCAATACTCGAATGAATAGGTATTTCGATAAAGATGTCTTCTGCAATACCTTTGATTAAATGAGTTAGTGCTGCCTCATTTAAATCACAACCTACATAATGCACTTGACCTTTCCCAAACTGATTCACTGTAATAGCTGGTTGATCTTTGTAATAATGACTAGTATAGGTTGCTAATACTTGCGCGCCGTTACACTTGATGACATCACACCACTTTTTTGCTTGCCCCTTAAAATTTGATCCACTAACCTCTACGCTTCTTCCAAAATTAATAGAATCGTATTCTTCTAGTTCAATGCCTGCTAACTCTTTAAAATAGCCTGGGTTAGTCAGGGTGGAAATACTATTGTTCCAATTCCTGGTCCCAGACCTAAAGGTGATGAGTAAATTACCACCCCCATTAACATAGTCTTCGCATTTTATTTGTATCACATCTGTCATGAGATTAAAGGCTGGCATAAGTATCCATTTATACTGTTTAAAATCCACATCAACACTCGTGACATCAACTGAAATATTGTTCTGATTCAAAGCGACATAGTACTCGCAAAGAAGTCCATTATAATCAAAGTTTCTATTGTGAGGTTGCACTCTATGACTCCAAACGTTGTCATAGGATTTAATAAGGGCAACGTCAGCGATGTTTTTATAACCCACAAAAAGGTCATTTAAACTCTTAAGTTCTTCTCCAATTTTGATAATTTCTTGATATCTTCTTCGGCCTACTCCATCATGGTCCAAAACACCATGCCAATATTGTTCTGTTCCAAATA
>Ga0123338_10003898_pt1 | contig 13239 bp, 7 predicted proteins | sample grotaG_FD_89793 | JGI IMG/M metagenome (GOLD analysis project Ga0123338, IMG submission 89793) | Glacier valley bacterial and archeal communities from Borup Fiord, Nunavut, Canada, to study Microbial Dark Matter (Phase II) -... | ecosystem: Environmental > Aquatic > Freshwater > Ice > Glacier ... | reverse complement strand
CTCCACATCGGCATAGGCCGCGCCTTCGGTTCCCAAATCGCGAACCGTCGTGAAGCCTGCCATCAACGTCGCGCGGCAGTGGTTCACCGCACGCGCCGTCCGCAGCCCCAGGCTTTCATGCGTCACCTGATCCACCCAGGGCGTCTCGCTGTAGGCATGCAGCAGCACATGTGAATGGCCTTCAATCAAACCGGGCATCAGCGTCATCCCCGGCAACTCCAGCAGCGTGGCTCCCGCGCCGTCGATCCCACTCGCTGGACCCGCCGCCTCAATCCGGTTCGCCTTCACACGAACCGCCCAACCTTCGTGCATCGCCTCCCCATCGAACACACGCGCCGGCCGGAGTACCGTCACCTGCGCCAGCAGCGGTATCGCGCTCATCGCCATCAGCAATCGAGCCAAGATCATTTCGTCATAATGGCACTATCCAAGCTCATGAATCTGCACACCCTGCTCCTGCTCGCCGCCTGTTCCACACTGTACGCCGCCGGTGAATCGCAAGCCGCGCGCGTCACCATCGTCCGTGACGATTGGGGCATCGCTCACATCCACGGCAAGACCGATGCCGACGCTGTCTTCGGCATGGTCTACGCGCAGGCCGAAGACGATTTCAACCGTATCGAGACCAACTACCTCAACGCCATAGGCCGCCTCGCTGAAGCCGAGGGCGAAGCTCGCGTCTATCAGGATCTGCGCATGAAGCTTTTCATCTCTCCAGCCGAGCTCAAACAGCAGTACGCGGCCAGTCCCGCCTGGTTGAAGAAGCTCATGGACGCCTTCGCAGCTGGCTTGAATTTCTATCTCGCCAAGCACCCGGATGTGAAGCCAAGAGTGATCGCTCACTTCGAGCCATGGATGGCCTTGAGCTTTACGGAAGGCAGCATCGGCGGCGACATCGAACGCGTCAACCTCGCGCAACTCGAAGCGTTCTATGGCAAGCTCCCCGTGGCAGCTCTAGCGCTCGTGGAAACCGAGCCCTCCGGCTCAAACGGCATCGCCATCGCGCCTTCGCGCACGGCCTCTCACCATGCGCTGCTATTGATCAACCCACACACGTCATTCTTCTTTCGGTCCGAGTTGCAGATGACCAGCGATCAAGGCCTGAACGCCTATGGCGCCGTCACCTGGGGACAGTTCTTCATCTATCAGGGCTTCAACGAACGCACCGGCTGGATGCACACCTCAAGCGGCGTCGACGCCGTGGATGAGTATCTCGAAACAGTAGAGAACAAACAAGGCAGCTTTTACTACAAGTACGGCACCGAAGAGCGTCCCCTGATCGCAACGGAGATCACAGTGCCCTACAAGACCGCGCAAGGCTTACAGGAAAAACACTTCACCGTGTACCGCACTCACCACGGGCCGGTCATTCGGGCGCAGGACGGAAAGTGGGTCGCCATCCGCCTGATGCAGGAGCCCATCAAAGCTCTCATGCAGTCGTACTCCCGCACCAAGACCAGCGGTTACAAAGCCTATCGCCGCACCATGGAACTAAAGGCCAACTCCTCAAACAACACCATCTTCGCCGATGCCGATGGCGACATCGCTTACTTCCATGGCAACTACATCCCGAAGCGCGACACCGCTTTCGATTGGACCAAGCCCGTAGACGGAAGCGATCCCAAAACGGAGTGGCACGGCCTGATGACGATCGACGAAACACCCCACCTGCTCAACCCGGCAAGCGGCTGGCTGTATAACACCAACAACTGGCCATGGTCCGCGGCGGGAGCGAGCAGTCCGAAGAAGGAGGATTACCCCGCCTACGTCGAGAGCGGCACCGAATCCGCGCGAGGATTGCATGCCATTCGCTTGCTTGAGAACACAACCGGCTTCACGCTCGAATCGCTGATCGCCGCCGCGTACGATAGCTACCTGCCGTGGTTTGAAAAGCCACTCCCCGCTCTTCTGAAGGCCTACGATGCCACACCGTCGCCAAAGTTCGCTCATCAGATCGCGATGCTGCGAGCATGGGACCTTCGCTGGGCCGTCGATTCCATCCCCACCTCTCTTGCGGTCTACTGGGGCGAAGAAATTCGCCGCCGCGGTTTGACCGATGCGTCTCGAGCCGCCCCCGCATTGCTGCTTGAATCGCTCACCGCCGCCTCAAACAAGCTCGATGCCGATTTCGGAACATGGAAAACTCCATGGGGCGACATCAACCGCTTTCAACGCCTGACAGGCGACATCGTGCAGCCCTTCAACGACTCAGGCGCAAGCATCCCCGTCGGCTTCACCTCAGCGCTCTGGGGATCGCTAGCATCCTTCGGAGCGCGCCAATATCCGGGCACTAAGAAGTGGTACGGCACCAGCGGCAACAGCTTTGTCGCCGTAGTGGAGTTCGGCCCGCGCGTCCGAGCTAAAGCGGTAACAGCAGGCGGCGAAAGCGGCCATCCGTCAGCGCCCCACTTCAACGATCAAGCCAAGCGTTACAGCACCGGCGAACTGCGCGATGTCTATTTCTACCCATCGCAACTGGTGGGGCACACCGAACGCCAGTACCATCCGGGTAGCTAATCGTGCAGCGGCAACACATCCACCGAGACATGCAGTGTGTGGTGCGCGCCGCCCAGCAGCACGCCGTGGATCGGGCTAATGTCTGTATAGTCGCGGCCCCATGCAACCGTGATGTGGCCGTCCTCTGGCACGCAATCGTTGGTCGGGTCGAAATCGATCCACCCCGATGTAGGGCACCACGCCGCGCACCACGCGTGCGATGCATCGGCCCCAATCAGCCGTGGTTTTCCTGCCGGCGGATACGTCCGCAGATAGCCGCTCACATAGCGTGCGGGCAGCCCCAGCGACCTCATGCACGCGATCTGCAGATGCGCGAAATCCTGGCAAACGCCACGGCGTTTTTCAAAGAACGTTTCCACCGGGGTGGTCACTTCGGTAGCCTTGGTATCGAAACGGAAGTCGCGATTGATCCTCCCGGTCAGATCGAGCGCGCCCTCCAGCAGCGGCCGCCCGGCGGGAAAACTTTCGCGGCCGTAATCGGCAAGCTCCCGCTTAGTGGAAATGCGCTGCGAATCGAACACGAACTGGTAAGCCTCAAGTGCACTCGCCGAGTGGTCGAGTGGCAGCGAATCGCGCACCATCTCCCAAGGCGTGGAGTTTGCGAAATCTGGGATAGCCGGCACCAGCACTTCCAGTTCACTGGCCGCTTCCACGGCAAGCCTTTCATGCGGCTCCTGCAAGGTGAAAGATGTGACGGGGTTGCCGAAGTAATCGTTGTGCGTAGTGGTGGCCACAGGCGGTTCGGGCGTCACTTGGATGGAGGAAAACTCCACTGTTTGATGCCCCAGATTCCGAGGCGTCAGCCGCACCACGTGATGCGATACCGAAACCGGATCCTGGTAATCGTAAGTGGTGATATGCCGCACGCGATACATCATGTGGAGCGCTCCAGTTGGGCGTGACTGAAGTAGGTGTTCGTCACCGTATCGGAGAGCAAGGGAATCGCCGCGGCCAGCCTCGACAGCAACAGATCCAGCTGCGCCCGCGCGTTCACATCGGAGTGGAAAAGTTCGGCCGCCGATACTTCCACTTGCCTTTGCTGATAGTAAGGCCAGCCGGCGCCCGAAGGCATGTTGGCCAGTGCGCGGCAGTGCTCCGTCAGGTCTTTGATCTGAAACGCGAGTGACCGCGGATTGGTCTCGTCGTTCATCAACAGATCCAGAACCGGCGCGGCCTGGATGGTGGTGAAGTAGCGGGAACGATAAGTGATGGAGCTGTCGCACACGTCGAGCAGCAGTTCAAGCGACGGCCATGTCTCCGCGTCAAGCGGCACGATGATCGCGCGAAACAGATCGATCATCTGGACCGAGCGCTCAATGCGTCTGCCAATGTTTAGGAAGCGCCAGCCTGGGCCGCGCGTCATATTCTCCATTTCAATGCCGCGCAACGCCGCCAGAGTGGCGACGCACCGATTTAGAACAGCCAACGCATCGGCCGTGGAAACGTAGCCCCAGGCAATATGGCCGGAGGCGCGGGCAACGCTGTTGAACTGGCTCACGATGCGTAGCATATCGCCGGAAAGCCGGTCGCGCACCTGTGCCGCCGCGCGCGCCGCCCGTGAGAAATTAGCGCTCAGGCTATCGCGCCTCTGCTCCTCAAAGATGAGCGAGAGGACTTCCTCTTCGAGTTCACGCATCTGGTCCAGATGGCCTTGTGGGTCGTCTTTCGCCAGACGCGAATAAGGCGATTCGAGCGATTCGTGCAGCCTCATCAGCGACACCAATCCGGAGGCGCCGCCTTCGCCTGTGATCCGCACCAGGATGCAGCGAAGGATGCGGCACAAGTGCTCGGAGCGTTCGGCATAGCGTCCCAGCCAATAGAGATGGTCGGCCGCGCGGCTAGGTAAATCGCTCGATCCACCGCGATTGATATCCACCGCCGCACTGGAAGGCGGCAGCATAGTGAAGCTATCCACGGGGCCGCTCGAAAGCACCCATGTATCTTTACTGCCGCCGCCGCGCTGCATGGAAACGACGGGGGTATCGGGACGCGGAGAGACGCGGGCCAAGCCACCCGGCATGACGATCCAGGAATCGCCAACCGCCGCCAGGTAGACCCGCAGCACCACGCGGCGAGGAGAGAGTCCGGCGTCCGACCAGACAGGCGCGCTGGAGATATTCAGCAGTTCCTGGCCGACGAAATCGTGAGGGTGCGCGGTAATGCGGTCCAGCAAGCGCGAGCGTTCCTCAGCCTTCAACTGGCCCCCGAAAACGGGCTCCATGCCTTTCGAAGGAAAGGCTGGTTTGATCACCAGAAAATCGAGATTGTCGTGGACGTAGCGCGCCGCTTTTGGCTGCCCGCACCACCATGTCGCCACCGAAGGAAGCGCCAACTCTTCACGCAGCAGGCGGCGGCTTAAGCCCGGCAGGAACGGCATGAAGGCAGACGTCTCAATCAAGCCGCTGCCCAGCGCATTGGCGACTGTCACATTGCCGGCGCGCACCGCGTCCACCAGCCCCGCGACGCCCAGATAGGAATCGGAACGAAGCTCCAACGGATCGCAGAAGCTATCGTCCACGCGGCGCAGAATCACATCCACCGGCTTCAACCCTTCTAGCGACTTCAGGTACACGCGGCTGTTGCGAACCGTCAGGTCGCCGCCTTGCACCAACGGGAAATTGAGATAGCGCGAAAGGTAAGAGTGCTCGAAATACGTCTCGTTTAAAGGGCCGGGCGTGAGCAGCACACAACGGGGATTCGGCGTGCGATTCGGAGCCAGCTTCAGCAGCGTTTTGCGGAATTCGCGGAAGAACGAAGCCACGCGGCAGACGCCGGATTCGCGGAACAGGTCGGGGAAAGTCTCACCCAGCACCACGCGATTTTCCAGCGCATAACCAGCGCCTGATGGGGCCTGTGTGCGGTCCGCGATCACCCACCATTGGCCATCGGGAGAGCGCGCCAGATCCACAGCCAGAAGATGCAGGTAGCTGTCCCCCGGCACTGGTACGGCATGGCACGGACGCAGAAACCCCGGGTTCGCAAAGACCAGCGCGGGCGGAATATGGCCTTCGTGCAACAGGCGTTGCGGGCCGTACAGATCGGAGAGTATCCAGTTGAGCAGGCGAGCGCGTTGAATGAGTCCAGCTTCCAAACGCTTCCATTCGTCCGACGGAATGATGAGGGGAATCGCATCCAGAACCCAGGGCCGATCCATGCCCAGCGGATCGCCATAGACGTTATACGTGACTCCGTTATCGCGGATACGCTTACGGGCAGTTTGCCAGCGGTGCGCCAATTCACTCGGCCCCAATGCAGTCAGCGATTGAATGTAACGCTCCCAATGCGGGCGCAGAATTCCAGAAGCTTCAGACATCTCGTCATACACGCCCGTGGTTTGGCGATAACCGGTCGTGAGGAACGATGCGTCGAGAGTCTCGGGAGGACTCATGCTTTATGATGCGCGCCGCAGGTCGAGCGTGAACGGAAACTCTGGGTTATGTTCTATCGGGGGCACTGTTCTTTCGGCAGAGTCCCCTGGTGTATGACCCAGTTCGCTGAACCGCGCCAGCCGACGGCTTTCGGCTTCATAGGAGTTCACGGGAAAGTGCTCATTCGCGCGGCCGCCCGGATGGGTTACGTGATACATGCAGCCCCCAATCGCACGTCCCGACCAAGTGTCCACGATATCAAAGACCAATGGAGTGTGTACCGGGATATTGGGGTGCAGGCACGAAGGCGGCTGCCATGCGCGATAACGCACGCCCGCGACGAACTCTCCCTTTTCGCCGGTGGGATGAAGGGGAACGCGACGGCCATTGCAGAGCACCGCATAGCGAAGGTCTACCATGCCAGTCACCTTTACCTGCAGGCGTTCCAGCGAAGAATCCACATTACGTACGGTGCCGCTGCCGGAAGCTTCTTCTCCCAAAACGTTCCACGGTTCCAGCGCGTGGCGCAGCTCCAGGTGGATGCCGTTGCGAGTGACAGAGCCGATGCGTGGGAAGCGGAACTCGAAGTGAGCATCGAACCAATCGTCCTGAAAGGGAAAGCCAGCCTCTTGCAAATCCGCGACGACATCCGCCCAATCGCCGCGGACGAAGTGCGGCAGCATGAAACGATCGTGCAGCGTAGTTCCCCAAGGGATCAGTTTCCTGCGCGTGGGCGTCTTCCAAAAAGTGGCGATAAGTGCGCGCACCAGAAGCTGCTGCGTCAGGCTCATGCGCGCGTGGGGAGGCATTTCAAACGCACGCAGTTCCACCAGACCCAGGCGCGAACCGGAACCTTCCGGCGGGTAAAGCTTATCGATGCTGAACTCGGCGCGATGCGTGTTCCCGGTCAAATCGGTAAGCAGGTGGCGGAAGACGCGGTCTACCAGCCAGGGCGCAACGGGCCCTTCATCGGGAATCTGATCGAAGGCAATTTCGAGTTCGTAAATGGAATCGGTACGCGCTTCGTCCACGCGCGGATGCTGACTGGTGGGCCCGATGAACAGCCCCGAAAGCAGATAAGACAGCGACGGATGATTGTGCCAATAGCCCACCATGCTGCGGAGCAGATCCGGCCGGCGCAGGAACGGACTGTCTTCGGGAGTGGCGCCGCCGATGACGACATGATTGCCGCCGCCGGTGCCGGAATGCTGGCCATCGAGCATGAATTTCTCCGTGCCCAGACGGCTCTGGCGCGCCAGGTCATAGAGAGTTGTGGTGGTCTCGACGATCTCATCCCATGACGCCGCGGGATGGATGTTCACTTCGATCACGCCGGGGTCGGGCGTCACTTTCAAGACGGCGATGCGGGTATCGTTCGGAGGCGTATAGCCCTCAATCATGACCGGCATTTTGAGATAAGCCGCGGTGTCTTCCACGGCAGCGATCAGGTCCAGATAGTCGGCGAGATACTCCACGGGCGGCATGAAGACGCGGAGCTTGCCTTCGCGGGCTTCGACGCAAAGCGCGGGCCGCGTGACCCATGCAGCGGATTCACCTTTTTCAGGCGGCGCGGCTTTATCACCGGCGGCATCGGGGGCATCAGTATAGGCACGCGTTGCGAAAAGATCGGGTCTGCGATCGGGCCGTTCGGGCAGCTTTTCGCGCGCAGCGAAGGGATCCTTTTCGAAAGAATAGCTGACGTCCCCGGGCTTGGTCCAGGGCAAAGAATCGAGAGGTAAGCGATAGCCCATGGGCGAATCTCCCGGCACCAGGAACATGCGCGCGGAAGCGAGGAACCAGGGCTGGCTGGTCCATCGTGGAGTACCGGCGCGGGTGGGAATGCGCCGCAGTGGAAGCACGTAGCCGATGACTTTATCCAGGCCGCGTTCGAAGGCGGCGGAGAGGCTGGCGCGTTCGATAGGGTCGGTTAGTTTGGGATCGAGCGGATCAAGATTGACCGGCAGGCGGCGCTCACGCCACATGTAATAGAAGACGTCCTCATAGGCTGCGATCGCGAAGGACAGATCCACTTGCAAGCGCCGGGTGAGCGCTTCAAGAAAGTAGCGGGCTTCGTTTGAGGTGTGGTTGTAGGTGAACTCATCGTTCGCAATCAGCGCCTGATTTTCCCAAATGGGCGCGCCATCTTTACGCCAGTAACAGCCGAGCGCCCAGCGCGGCAGCGGTTCGCCGGGGTACCACTTGCCCTGGCCGAAATGAAGCAGGGCGTTGGGCGCGAAGCGGTCGCGCAGGCGAAGGAAGAGATCGACGGAGAGCTTGCGCTTGGTGGGTCCCAGGGCGGCGCCGGTCCACTCGGGACCGTCGGGATCGTCGAGCGAAACGAAGGTGGGCTCGCCACCCATGGTGAGGCGCACATCGCCATCGCGCAGTTCGGCATCCACCTTGTGGCCTAGTGCCTCGATAGCATTCCACTGCGAATCCGTATAGGGCTTGGTGACGCGCGGCGATTCCAGAATGCGCCGCACCGACATCTCATGGTGAAAGGTGGTGACGCAGAAATCGAGCAAGCCTGAGATGGGCGCGGCGCTACCGGTATCGGGCGTGCAGGCCAGGGGGATGTGGCCTTCGCCGGCAAGCAAGCCTGAGGTGGGGTCGAAGCCGATCCATCCCGCACCGGGCAGATAGACTTCGGCCCAGGCATGCAGATCGGTGAAATCGGTGCTTGCTCCGGCGGAGCCTTCAAGAGGCTTTACATCGGCGACAAGCTGGATCAGGTAGCCCGATACAAAACGCGCGGCGAGGCCGAGATGCCGCAGCACCTGGACCAGCAGCCAGGAGGAATCGCGGCAGGAACCGGTGCGCAGGGTGAGGGTTTCTTCGCAGCTTTGCACGCCATGCTCCAGACGAATGACGTAGCCGATTTCGCGCTGCACGCGCTGGTTCAGATCGACAAGATAATCCAGCGTGCGGGTTGCGGCGCGGGGTAGGCCAGCCACAAATGCGGAGAGGCGGGGGCCGGCGGGCTCGGTTTCGAGGAACGGCCGAAGCTCACGTTCGAGCGTGCTTTCGTAGGTGAACGGAATGGCTTCGGCGTAAGGTTCAAGGAAAAAATCGAACGGATTAAACACCGCCATTTCGGCGACGAGATCCACTTCCACCAGGAACTCCGTGGTGGGTTCCGGGAAGACCAGGCGCGCCAGATAATTGGCCTGCGGGTCCTGCTGCCAGTTGATGAAATGGTTCGCCGGATGAATCTTGAGCGAATAGGCAAGGATGGGGGTGCGGCAGTGCGGCGCGGGACGGAGGCGAACCGTTTGGGGTCCTAGGCTGATGCTGCGGTCATAGCGGTAATGAGTTTTATGATTGAGAGCGACGTGTATGGCCATAGAGGAAAGACATCTGCTTCCGGCTCACAGCACGGTGAGGATGGCCGAAGTTTAACATTCGCGCGGGGGTTAAGTGAAGGCGTAATGAATACGACGGCTCTCGATGGGCGTTTTGGAAACACGCTGTTAAAATGTGGGGGCGCGACCAAACCAAGGAGATGGAATGAATAGTACCGAACGCAAGATGCTGGAGCTGCTGAAACGTGGCAAAGACGAATTTGGCTACGTAGCGGTGAAAGCGGAATTTGAAGCCGAGGGTACTCGTGTGGACGAACTGCTGCGGCTGGTGGAAATTTGTCGCAAGAGCGGGTTGAAATTGGGTCTCAAAGTGGGCGGCTGCGAGGCTATGCGAGATCTGATTGAGAGCAAACAGATCGGTGTGGATTACATCATCGCCCCTATGATTGAGAGCACTTACGCGCTAAGTAAGTTTGCCGAAGCAGTGGGCAAGACTTACTCCAAAGAAGACCAGGAAGAGACGGATTTTCTGTTTAACCTGGAGACCATCAGCGCGTTCCGGTTGCTAGAGGAGATGGCGGACGCGACAGCGAGCGCTCCGGAACTGTCGGGCATTGTGTTCGGGCGCGTGGATTTTTCGCTATCCGCCTCGCTGGGGCGCGATGCGATCAATGGCCCGGATGTAACAGACTACGTGTTGAAGACCGCGGCGGCCTGTAAGGCGCGGAAGCTGGATCTGGTAGTGGGCGGCGGTGTTTCGAGCGATTCCATTCCGGTGCTGCGGCAGATGCTGGACGTGCATTTGACACGGTTTGAAACGCGTAAGGTAATCTTCGATGCAAACTCCGCGCGTGAGAAGCACATCGATCAGGGCTTGTTGAACGCAGTTCACTTTGAGATGTTGTGGCTGTTGAACAAGCGCGATTATTACGGCCAGATACAGCAGGAAGACGCGAAGCGAATTGACATGTTGGAAAAGCGCTGGGCCGTACTGAACCGCTGATGGCGGAGCACCTGTTGTTGTTCGGAGCAAGTGGAGCTATTGGGGGCGCGGTACTGGAACGCGCGGCGGCGAAAGGCTGGCGGGTGACTGCCGTGAGCCGCACCACACCGGCTTCGGCGAGTGCGAATGCCGATTGGATTGCGACAGACCCGTTGGGTAAGACTTTCGATGCGACGCAGTTGAGCACTGGCGAAATGTTCACGGCCGTATGTTGGGCGCAAGGCGCGAACCGCACCGATAGCGTATATGATGTGGATCCGCAAGAGCATCTTGCGCTTTACCAAGCGAACTGCCTGTATGTTTTGGTGACGTTGAAAGCGCTGCTGGGCGCGCACCTGCTGCGTCGTGGGTCGCGCTTGTGTGTGATCAGTTCCATCTGGCAGAATCTGGCTCGTCAAACGAAACTTTCCTATTGCATGACCAAGGCGGCGCTGCAAGGGCTGGTGCTTTCCGCGTCGGCCGATCTGGCGGCGGATGGACATCTGATTAACGCCGTATTGCCGGGGGCGCTGGATACTCCGATGACGCGCCGCAATTTGAGCGCGGAGCAGATCAGCCGCTTCACGGAAGGCACGCGCTTCGGCAGGCTGCCTCAACTGGAAGATGTGGCATCGCTGGTTTGCTATTTGTGCTCGGAGGAGAACACAGGAATTACGGGCCAATTTATCGCGTCCGATTTAGGATTCAGCCATGTCCGCATCGTTTGAAATTCAGGCTTCAACGGGGCCGTACAGGGTTGAGATCGAAAGCGGCGGGTTCGAGAAGTATTTGGGCGGGAATGCGAGTGGCGTGGCGATTGCGGACGAATTTTTCACGCCGGCGTTTGCGCAGATGGGGCGCGCGGCTATTTTCGTTCGCGCTACGGAAGAGAACAAATCGCTGGTTGCGTGTCCGGCGTTGATTGAAAAATTGCGCAAAGCCGGCGCGAACCGCCAGACTGAATTGGTGGCTGTGGGCGGCGGCATCGTGCAGGACCTTTCGGCCTTTGAGGCTTCGGTCTATATGCGCGGACTGGCGTGGACATTCGTGCCTACTACTGTGCTCTCCATGGTGGATTCCTGCATCGGTGGAAAATCTTCCATCAACGTGGGGCCGTACAAAAATTTAGTGGGCACGTTTCATCCGCCGCGGAAAGTGTTGGTGGACCCGGCGCTGGCGCGCACGCTGCCGGACGATCAGAAAATCGGCGGCTTGATTGAAGCGGCGAAGATTTGCTTTTGTCGAGGGCCAGAATCATTCGAGCGGCATATGACGTTCGGGCCGTCGGTGGCGATGAGCACGGAGCGGCTGGAATGGCTGATCGTGAATAGCCTGACGGCGAAGAAGTGGTTCATCGAGACCGATGAGTTCGACCAGAAAGAGCGGCTCCTGCTGAACTTCGGGCATACGTTCGGGCATGCCATCGAGGGCGCTTCGCACTTCGGCATCAGCCACGGAGTTGCAGTGGGGTTGGGGATTTTGTGCGCGCTCGCTTTCGAACGCGGCCATGGTGTGGACTATGGCTCGAGCCGCCGTACACTGGTGCTGGAAGAGCATCTGGACGCAATGGTGCGAGAGGTTGCCGGCGTTCGTGAGCATTTGAGCGCGCTACCGCTGGACGATTTGCTGGAGCGGTTCGCGAGCGATAAGAAGCACGGTGCCGACCATTACACAGTGATTGTGGTGACGGAAGGCGGTGAGGTGGTGTTGCGGAAAATCAGCAAGCGGCCCGAGGTGTTGAAAGCGGTTCGCACGGCGGTGGAGCAGGTTGTGGAAAGGTTCGCGTGAAACGGAAATATAGCGACGTGTTGGCGGAGTGGCTGGCGCAGTTGGGGTATACACATTGCTTCTTTGTGGCGGGGGGCAACATTATGCACCTGCTGGAAAGCTGTAGCCACACCATGACGTGCATTCCCGTTGTGCATGAAGTGGCGGCTGGGATCGCGGCCGAATATTTCAATGAGCTGCATGAGGGGAGCAAGGCTTTTGCGATGGTGACGGCGGGGCCGGGGTTGACGAATATCGTGACAGGCATGGCGGGCGCGTATCTGGAGAGCCGGGAATTGCTGGTGATCGGCGGGCAGGTGAAGGTGCCCGATCTGGCGCGTGGGGCGGTGCGGCAGCGCGGCATTCAGGAAATTGACGGAGTCGCAATTGCGCGGCCTATCACGGAGAAGAGCATCCTGATGGACAAGGTGCTGGACCGCGCCGCGTTTACGGAGGCGATTCGCTGCGGGACCACCGGCAGGAAGGCTCCGGTGTTCCTGGAGATACCGCTGGATGTTCAGGGTGCGCAGGTGGATGAGGCGCTGTTGGCGACAACGGTGCAGGGCGCCGCGGTGGACATGCCGGCCATCGCGGACGATGTTGTTCGTGAGATTCTTGTCAGGATTCGGGCGGCGGAACGGCCGGTGCTTTTGCTGGGCGGCGGTATTGAGCGCAGCACCACGGACGCGCTACAGGATGAGCTTGCAAGGTTCGGCGTGCCGGTGATGCTTACGTGGAACGCGATGGATCGTTTGCCCGATTCGCACCCGCTTTACTTTGGGCGGCCGAACACGTGGGGCATGCGGTATTCGAACGTGCTGATGCAGCAGGCCGATTTGCTGGTTGCTTTGGGGACGCGCTTGAGTCTGCAGCAGACGGGCTTTAACTGGCAACAGTTTATTCCGGCGGGCGAGGTGATCCAAGTAGATTGCGACGCGCGCGAACTGGAGAAAGGCCATCCCAAAGTGGCGCTGCCGATATGTGGCGATGCGAACCGGGTGTTGCGGGAACTAGTGGCTGGCGAAGGTGGCCGGCATGATTCGTGGGTGGAGTTTTGCACGCGCACGCGCGCCGCGCTGCCGTTGGTGGAGCCGGTGAACAATACGGGCGGAGGGTTTCTATCGCCTTATGTATTCGCGGCGGAGTTGAGCAAACTCGCGAAGCCGGACGACGTGATTGTGCCTTGCAGCAGCGGCAGTGCCTTCACCGTGATGATGCAGACGTTCGAACAGAAGCTTGGTCAACGCGTGGTGACGAACAAGGGCCTGGCGAGCATGGGTTACGGGCTGAGCGGCGCTATCGG
>Ga0123338_10003896_pt1 | contig 13244 bp, 13 predicted proteins | sample grotaG_FD_89793 | JGI IMG/M metagenome (GOLD analysis project Ga0123338, IMG submission 89793) | Glacier valley bacterial and archeal communities from Borup Fiord, Nunavut, Canada, to study Microbial Dark Matter (Phase II) -... | ecosystem: Environmental > Aquatic > Freshwater > Ice > Glacier ... | reverse complement strand
TCGTCGCACGCGGGGGTAGTAAAATTGGACGCTCGGGTGAGCAGCCAGCGCAGCGGGATGACGAGCGCGTTGGGGTGATCCGCCTGCGCCTGTGCGAGGCCGGCGATCCCGGTGAAGCCTTGGCAGAGCGCGATGTTGCGCGCGCGATCCCCCGGTTTGAGCAGCAACGTGACGGCGGGGATCGGGCCGAGATCGGCTTCAGGGCCGACGAATTGCGTGCCAAGGATCGGGCCGGGCGCATGCGGACCGGCGGGACCGCTGCTTCCGGTTGCTCCGGGCGGGAGCATCGAGAGTTCGCCGGGCGGTGGCGGTGGCGGTGGCGGTGGCTCGGGCGGCGGTGCTTCGGTGGTCGGCGGGGCGTGCCGGTGGCCAAGCATCGCGCAGCCCGGCAACAGCAGGCCCATGACCGCAAGCACCAGCGCGGCGCGGCGTGCCGGGATCACGGTGCGCGCCCTTCGCGTGGGTTCGATGCGCGGGATCATCCGGCGTGCGCCGCCGCGCGGGGCTGGCCGGCCCACGTCCATGCAGCCGCGCTCGCGCGGCAGCCCCCGCCGGGTGCGCCGGTCCATGCGCGGCCGTGGACGAAGCGACCGGTGGACGCGCCGGTCGCGCGGCCGTCGCGCAGCGCGATGCCGCCGTTGACGATCACGGTCTCGACGCCGGTGGAGAGCTGGTGCGGTTTGGCGAAGGTGGCATGGTCCTGGATCGCGGCGGGGTCGAATACCACGACATCGGCGAAGGCGCCCGGCGCGAGGCGGCCGCGACCCTGGATCGAGAGATTGTCGGCTGGGAGCGAGGTCAGACGGCGCACAGCTTCGGCGAGCGGGATCGCATGTTCGTCGCGCACATATTTGCCGAGCAGGCGCGCGAAGTTGCCATAGGCGCGCGGGTGATCGTTCGAGAGCAGGAAGACGCCTTCGGGCGCGGGCGCGCGCTCGTCCGAGCCGAACGCCATCCATGGCAGCGCGATTTCACGGCGGATATTGCCTTCGCTCATCAGGAAATAGGCGACCTCGATACGCGAGCCATCCTCGATCACCAGATCGATCGCGGTCTCCTCGGGGCTTTTGCCACGCTGGCGCGCGACTTCGGCGAGCGTCTTGCCGGTGAGCGGCTTGAGCGCGGCGGTCTTGAAGCCCAGCAGCAGCGTGCCCTCCGCCCCCGCACCCGCGTAAAGGTTTTCCCAATCGGCGGGATGCAGGTCTCGCATTTCGGAGATCACCCGCGCGCGCACCCCCGGATCGCGCAGGCGCGCGATCCATTTGTCGAGGCCGCCATCCTGCACCCAGTGCGGCATCGCGGCATCCAGCCCGGTCGCGCCTGCGGTATAGACATACATGTCGGCGGTGATGCGGATGCCGCGCGCGCGTGCGGCTTCGATCGCGGCGACGGCGGGGGCGAGCTTGTCCCAATTGGCGCGGCCGCCCTGTTTGAAATGATAGATTTCGGCGGGCGCGCCCGAGCCTTGCGCGATCGTCACGGTCTCGGCGATCGCAACGAGGATGCGGTCTCCCTCGTTGCGCATGTGCGCGATATACATGCCGCCGCAGCGCGCCGAGACGCGCGCGAGATCGAGCAGCTCGGGCGTTTTGGCGAAGGTATTGGGCGGATAGATCAGCGCGGTGGTGAGGCCGAGCGCGCCCTCTTCCATCGCCCGGGCCACGAGCGCGCGCATTTGCGCAAGCTGTGCGGCATCGGGCTGCGCGCTGGTTTCGCCGAGCACGTTGGTGCGCACCACGCCTTCGCCGACGAATGCGGCGACGTTGGGCGCGATGCCGCGCTTTTGCAGCCCCTCCATATATTCGCCGAGCGTGGTCCAGGTGACGGGATATTTGATATCCCCTTGGTGGCGCAGGGCATCGGCCTTCATCGCGGGCGTGAGCGGCCCCATCGAATCCTCGCCCATGACTTCGAGCGTGACGCCCTGCGTGAGATCGCTCAGCGCGCGACCATCGATGAGCAGGCTCTCCTCGGGGTGCGCGAGCATGTTGATGAAGCCCGGCGCGACCGCGCGGCCGTGCGCATCGATCTCGGTGCGGCCGTGCGCGGCGATGTGCGGTGCGATGCGCGCGATCCGGTCGCGCGCGATGGCGAGATCGGCGACGTAGGGGGAATGGCCCGAGCCATCGTAGATCGTGCCGCCCCGGATCACGATATCGTAGGCGGGAGGAGGCGCGGCGGCGGCGGCAAGCAGCGCAGCGGCAAGCAGCGCGGCGGCGAGAAGGGGAAGGCGCATGGGGCTTCTCCGGGGGCAGACGCGCGATCATGGCGGGACGTTACGCTCGTGTCACGCATCTTTCGCGGGCGCGGGGCGCGCGTGCGCCAGCGCATCGAGCGCGCCTTGCAGGATGATCGCGGCCGCGTGCGCATCGATGCGCGCGGCGCGTTTCGCGCGGCTCATGTCCTGCCCCAGCATCGCGCGTTCGGCTTCGGCGGTGGAGAGACGCTCGTCGTGCATCAGCAGCGGCAGCGCCAGCACGCGCGCGGCATCGCGGGCGAAGGCGCGTGTCGCCTGCGCGCGCGGGCCCTTGCTGCCGTCCATGTTGATCGGGTGGCCGAGCACGATGCCCGCGATCTGCTGCGCGGCAATGATTTTGGCGAGGCGGGCAAGGTCGGCGGCGAGTTTGGTGCGCGCCACCGTTTCGAGCGGGGTGGCGAAGCTCCACCCGCCGTCCGCGAGCGCGACGCCGATGGTTTTGGTGCCGAGATCGAGGCCCATCAGGCGACCGCCAGCGGGCAGCGCAGCGGCAAACGCGGCGAGATCGGGGGCGATCACTCCTCGCTTTCGGCGGTCGGTGCAGGCGGCGGCGCAAACGCGCTCATCCGGCGCGCGACATCGGCACGGATGTTCGCCCAGAACAGGTTGTAATCGTACACAAGATAATTCTCGCCGGGCAGGATGAACTTGCCATAGCCTTCGGGCGGCGGCCCGATCAGCAATATGCCGTGATCGCAACGCGCGCCCACGGCGTGCGGCTGGAGCGTCGGCATATCGCTTAGCCCTTCGCCCGGCCGCAGCGCGCCGATGTTTGCTGCCGCCACCGCCGGAGCCTGCGTTGCGAAGCCCCGGATCGGGTTGACGCACAACAGCGGCGTGCCGGTGCGGGGCCTGCCCGTCAGTCCGGGCGCGCGGTCCGTGACAGCGCGGAAGCCCGCAGGGTTGGCGGGTTCGGCATAGCTCATCCAGTCGAGGATACAGCCGGTCTGCGTGGGGGTGGCGCAGGCGGGCAGGCCAAGCGCGGGCAGATCGGCGGTGACCGAGATCGGCCAGCCAGGGATGTACGCCGCAACGATGCGCCGCGCGACCGGCTGCCCCGCAATCCGCCGCGCGAGCAGGCGCATCACATGCAGCGATCCCTGGCTGTGCCCGGCAAGGACGATCGGCCCGGCAGGATTGGCGGCGAGGAACGCGTCCCACGCGCGCTCCACATCGGCATAGGCAAAATCGAGCGCGCGGCCCGCATCGGGGCTGGCGCTCAGGAACGCGCCGAAGGTGGCCTGGCGGTAGGCGGGGGCCCACACCGCGCCCACTCCGTTGAACACGCTCGCCTGCGCCAGCGTGTAGACGTGCAGCCGATCGTTGGTCTGCGGATCATTCAGCGGCGCGTTCCAGCGCGTCCGATCGAGGAAGGCGGTGGGTGCCACATAGAATACGGCCGCCGCCGGATGCGGCGCGGGCGCATAGCCGGGCGGCGCGTAACGCGAGGGATCGTTCGCCATCCCCGGCCGCGCGAGCCACGCCTGCGCGTTGGCGGGGGCGTAATCCGGAGCCGGAGCCTGCGGACTGGCCGAGAAAGCAATCGTGGGCGTAGTCGCCGCCCGGATCAGCCGGTCGCCGAACAGCGTGTAGGCAACGACCGCGAGCACAACGAGCGCGACGCCGCCGACGATCAGCCAGAGGAAGCGGAAGGGAGCCATGCTATTGTGTCTCAGGAGAGAGCGGCTGTAGGCCATCCGCCAGCGCGATGGGGAGAGTCAATTGTCTAAGCTGTCAGTGAAGGAGATCCGGACAGAGGTTCACAGGCTTTTTGAACGACATCCCGGCGGGATGCGTCGCGGCGATGTGGTTACTGAGATAACAGAAATGTATCCCGAGACACCGCGCGGTACGATAGCAACGACAGTGTCGACTTATCTTAACGGCGACGATGATTTTGAAAAAACGGGCTACGCCTTCTTTAAGCTGCAGCTAAGTGAGGCGGCAGTTCACACGGAACCCTCCGATCCGGTAATTGTCGTCCATGCAGCAGATTCGGCCAAGCAGGAAACAGTAACCGAGAACGATTTTTATAAACCTTTTGGAGATTGGCTCCGAGATGATGCCGCCGAAGTGACAGAGGCCGTAGCCCTCGGCGGGATTATCTTGCGAGGAAAGTGGAATACTCCTGATGTGATCGGAACATTGCGTTCGAAGCCTTCGGATCTTTTCAAGTTTGAAACCATAATTGTATCTGCTGAAATCAAAGTCGATGCTAATCAGGCAATTACTGCTTTCGGGCAAGCTGCTTCATATTGACTGTTCTCACATCGCTCGTATCTTGTTCCCCCGTCGTCCACGCCGGATGATTACCAAGATCGGATATTAGCCTTGGCCGCGATTTTTGGTATTGGCTTTGTTACCTTTGATCTTGACCCACTCAAAACCCAATTTCGTTGCCAAAATTCGCGCAGTTTCGAGCAAGCCCGACATGGTTCTACGTTAATCAGCTGGTAGCACGACCGTATGAGCATCGGCGTGATCTGATCAACGTACTGTTTTAACGCTTGGACTTCTTGAATTAGTTGGCCCAAGCGCGCGAGCAGCGCCGGTCGGCAAGCCTGTGCGCCTTGAAAGCGAACGGCGCGCCGTCTAACCCCACCACCATGTCCGTCGATGCCCCCACCGTCCGCAAGATCGCCCGCCTCGCGCGGCTTCGCCTCGATGAGGGCGAGGTCGAACCGCTCGCGGGCGAACTCACCCACATCATGGGCTGGATCGAGCAGCTGGGCGAGGTGGATGTGACCGGCGTCGAGCCGATGACCGCCGTGATGCCGATCGCGCTGCGCTGGCGCGAGGATGCGGTGACCGACGGCGAACAGGCCGACAAGGTGCTCGCCAACGCGCCCGACGCGCGCCACGGCTTTTTCGCAGTACCCAAGGTGATCGAATAGTGCGCGACCTGACCGGATTGACGATTGCGCAGTTGCAAACGGGCCTGCGCGCGCGCGAATTCTCGGCGCGCGAGGTGGCGGGCGAATATGGGGCGGCGGTGGAAGCCGCGCGCGGGCTGAACGCCTATCTGGTCGAGACGCCCGAACTGGCGCTCGCAGCGGCGGATGCGGCGGACGCGGCGCTGGCGTCGGGCACCGCCGGGCCGCTCGCGGGGGTGCCGCTCGGCATCAAGGACCTGTTCGCGGTGGAGGGCGTGCCGACCACGGCGGGGTCGCGCATCCTCGAAGGCTTCCGCCCGCCCTATGAAAGCACCGTCACCGCGCGGCTGCGGGCCGACGGCGCGGGGGTGCTCGGCAAACTCAACATGGACGAGTTCGCGATGGGTTCGTCCAACGAAACCAGTGCCTACGGGCCGGTGCTCAGCCCGTGGCGGTCGCGCGGCAGCAACGAGGCGCTCACCCCCGGCGGATCGTCGGGCGGAAGCGCGGCCGCCGTGGCAGCCAACATCGCGGCGGGCGCGACCGGGACCGATACCGGCGGCTCGATCCGCCAGCCGGCCGCGTTCGTGGGGATCGTCGGCGTGAAACCCACCTACGGCCGCTGCTCGCGCTGGGGCGTGGTGGCATTCGCATCCAGCCTCGATCAGGCGGGACCGATGGCGCGCGATGTGCGCGATGCGGCGATCCTCCTGCAGAGCATGGCGGGATTCGATCCGAAGGATTCGACCAGCCTCGATGCACCCATGCCCGATCTGGAAGCCGCGCTGACCGGCGATCTGCGCGGGCTGCGCATCGGCATCCCCAAGGAATACCGCGTCGATGCAATGCCCCCCGCGATCGACGCGCTGTGGACGCGCGGTGCCGAGATGGCGCGCGACGCGGGGGCGCAAGTGGTGGAGGTCTCGCTGCCGCACACGAAATACGCGCTCCCCGCCTATTACATCATCGCGCCCGCCGAGGCATCGTCAAACCTCGCGCGCTACGACGGCGTGCGCTTCGGCCAGCGTGTGCAGCCGTTCGGCGGCACGCTCGCGGACATGTACGAGGCCACCCGCGCGGCGGGCTTCGGCCGCGAGGTCAAGCGGCGCATCATGATCGGCACCTATGTGCTCAGCGCAGGCTATTACGACGCCTATTACCTTCAGGCGCAAAAGGTCCGCGCGCTGATCGCACGCGATTTCGAGCGTGCGTGGGAGCAGTGCGATTTGCTCCTCACCCCCACCGCTCCCAGCGCCGCCTTCGCGCTGGGCGACAAGAGCGCGGACCCGATCGCGATGTATCTGAACGATGTGTTCACGGTGCCATCGTCGCTCGCGGGGCTGCCCGCGATTTCGGTGCCGGGCGGGGTGGACCAGGCCGGGCTGCCGCTGGGCTTGCAGGTGATCGGCCGACCGCTCGACGAGGCGGGGGTTCTGAACGCGGGGTTTGCCCTGGAGCGGGCGGCGGGGTTCGGGGCAAAGGCGGATCGGTGGTGGTGAGCGTCGACAAGGTTTGAATGGGAGCATTAGCTACTCCGAACGCTGCACAGAGATGGCACCTCCCACATCAACTGTGAGCCAGTATGACTTCGTTTCGCCGGGACGCAGTAATGTTTCGCTCGTTGAGCCACGCTGCTTGTCGAGCGCGCAAAGGCCGCGCCTCTCTGAATCTTTGCTCGCGCGCAGCAGGTGTTCGCCGGGCTTCAAGTAAAATGTAGCCGTTTGTCCCGTCTTCAGCCTTGCTGCAAGTACAGAGTCGATCGATAGTGTCAGATTGCAGCCAGATCTAGTGAAGCCACGATCTCTCGTGACGATTAATTTTGCACTCGTCTCTTCGGTTTTTGGTTAAAACGCGAGTAGACGTTCCGGTCCGGCTGGCGTTGCTTTGACTAACGGCGTCGGTGTGGTCGAGCAGCCTGCGATCGCACATAAAGCTGCGATCATCCCGAGTAATTTAGCCATTAGTCTTCCTGTTCTGCAAATCGCGTTTACCACGCGATTGCCGTTGAAGCCAGTTGTCGTCGTGCACCCTGTCTTTCAAAACCACCTAGCCGGTTGACCGCCGGAACGCTATGTCGTCGCGAGGAGCTGCCCATGTCCCACACTGCCATCGTCCGCACCCGCATCGACGACCGTACCCGCGCGGAAGCCGCCGCCGTGCTCGCCCGGATCGGCATGACCGTGTCCGATTTCGTCGAGCTGATGCTGCGACGCGTCGCGCGCGACAAGGCGCTGCCGTTCGAGGCGTTCGAGCCGCACGCCGAGAAGATCGAGGCGATGGAGGAGGCGCGTCGCGGGGGGGCTTCAATCCTTCGCTACAATCGAGGAGTTGATGGCCGATCTGAATGCGGACGATTGAGCCGACCGCGGGCTTTCGCATGGACATTAAGCGCGAGAAGAAGGGTAGGTACAGGGCAACACTCGATGTTGATTCCTGGCCCGTGATCAATCAGTTGGCGCGCGATGAGGCGCTTTCCACCCGATACCGCGATCACGCTTTAACCGGGGATTCGCGCGCCCACCGCGATTGCCACATCCAACCCGATCTCGTGCTCATCGAGCGCAAAACTGATGCAGATACGCTACAGCTCGTCCGCCTGGGCTCACACAGCGAACTCAGGCTGTAAGCCTCACCCCGTCGGCCCCCCGATCTCCGTCGTCGCCCGCCTATTCTGCGCCCAGGCGGTCTCGTCCGATCCCTCCACCAGCGGGCGTTCCTTGCCGTAGCTGATCGTAGCGATATTGCCCGCCGCGAAGCCCTTGCCCGCCAGATAGGTCTTCACCGCGTCCGCGCGGCGCGCGCCCAAAGCGATGTTATACTCGCGCGTGCCGCGCTCGTCCGCATGGCCTTCCACGGTGATCCGCGTGTTCGGATATTTGGCCAGCCACGCGGCCTGCGAATCGAGGATCGCACGCGCCGGACCATCCAGCTCGTAACTGTCATAGGCAAAGTGCACCATCTGCCCCTGCGTGCTCGCGCGGAAGTCCCCGGCGCTGCCGGGCACCCGGGTGGACGTGACCGCATCGTTCGCGGGCGGCGGCGGTGGCGTATCGGGCTGCGCGGGCACGCTCTGCGTCGGCTGCGGCGGGGGGGGCGGCAGATCGGCGGGCTTGGGCTTCTTCGCACACGCAGCCGCGAGCGCGACGCCCGCGATCAGGACGAATTTGGTGGCGCGCATGGGGGTCACTCCGGAAGGGTCGGGCCGACAACGGCTGGAATGGGTTACGGTTGCGTCAGAATCAAGGGCGTAACGGTCCCCAGCTGGGATCCGATGCTCCGAGCGGCGTCGGGATCGTGCGCAGGTTGAGCCCGGTCAGGTCCGCGCTCATCAGATGCGGCGTGGCGCTGCCCGAGGGCGTGCGGAAAAACACCAGCACGCGGCCGTTGGGGGACCAGCTCGGCTGTTCATCGGCAAAACTGTCGGTCAGCAGCTTCTCGCCGCCGCCGTCGGGGCGCATCGTGCCCACGCGCAGCTTGCCGCCGCCGATACGCGTGAACGCGATCAGATCGCCGCGCGGCGACCACGCAGGCGTGGCGTAACGGCCCTGCCCGAAGGTGAGCCGGTGCGCGCCCGATCCGTCGGCGTTCATGATGTAAAGCTGCTGCGTCCCGCCGCGATCGCTCTCGAACACGATCTTGCTGCCATCGGGCGAATAGGACGGCGAGGTATCGATCGATGGGCCATCGGTCAGCCGGTCGAGCGCCTTGGCGGCGATATCGAGCCGGTAGATGTTCGCGTTGCCCGCCCGGATCAGGCTCATCAGCAGATAACGACCATCGGGGCTGAAACGCGGCGAAAGCGACGTGCCCTGGAAGGTGCCCACGATCTGGTGGCGGCCGGTGGTGGCATCGTAAAACCACAGCGAAGGCCGGTTGCCCGCGAAGCTCATATACGCGAGGCGGCTCTGGTTCGGCGCGAAGCGTGGCGTCAGGACGAGGTTCTGGCCGTTGGTGAGGAAACGGTGGTTCGCACCGTCCTGGTCCATGATGGCGAGCCGCTTGATGCGGCGAGTCTTGGGGCCGGTCTCGGAAATATAGACGATCTGGCTGTCGAAATAGCCACTCTCGCCGGTCAGCCGCGCATAGGCCTTGTCAGCGCATTTGTGCGCGGCGCGGCGCCACGCGGCCGGCGTAACGCGGAAGCCTTCGGACGCGAGCTGCGATTGCGCGAAGGTATCGTAGAGATAGCAGGCGAGCGTGATCGTGCCATCGGGATTGGCTTCGACCGCGCCCGTCACCAGCGCCTGCGCCGCCGCCTGCCGCCACGTGTCGTACGCGGGCGCGGTGGTCTGCGCGAAGGGAACGGGATCGGCCTGCCCGACGGGGCGGAAGAGGCCGCTCGATTTCAGATCGGCCGCGATCACGGCCGCGACCTGCTGGCCGAGCGCAGCCGTGTTGCCCGCAGCGGTCGCGGCAGGCGCGGGGGTGGCAAAGCCGGGAACCGCGACGGGCATCGGCTGGCTGACGCCTTGCGTCACGTCCACGCGCAGTTGCGCGGCGGCGGGGGCAGCGAGGAGCAGGGCGAGCAGGAGGGGGCGGATCATTTCACGTCCTTCGCGTCGAGGTGCAGCGGGCTGAGTTCGCGCCACAGTGCGTAGCTTTGCGGCGGCAGATCGTGGAGCGGCGCGCAGGCGACCACTGCGCGCCGGGCGGAATCGGCGAACGAACGCTCAGCCGCCGCATTCGCCCCGCCGGTGACCCCGACGACGGTTATCGGGCCCGCAAGCGAACCGTCGCGCGCGAGGCGGACGTTCAGATCGACGGTCATGCTCTGCTGGCCGGGCAGGATCGACCAGCAGCGCGCGATCTTGCCCGCAATCGCCTGGCTGAGCGTCGCCATCGCGAGCGGGCTGAGCTGCGCGTTGGCAGGCTGCGCGGTCTGCTGCGGGCCGGGCTTGGCGCGCGGGGCGGCGGGGGCTTTGCCAAGCGTGCGATCGAGCAGAGCGGCGAGCTGCGCCGGGTCCGCGCGGGGCTTGGGCTTGGCTTTGGGGGCGGGCGCGAGCGAGCGATCGAGCAGCGCGGCGAGCTGCGCCGGGTCCGTGCGGGGCTTCGGCACCGCTTTGGAAGCGGGGGCAAGCGATCGATCGAGTGCGCGGGTAAGCTGATCAGGAGTGGGGGCGGGTTTGGGGCGCGGGGCGGGTTTGGGTTTTACAGCGGGCGCGGGCACGTCGTCGGCCACGAGCTTTCCCTCTCGCTGCGGCTGCGCCGCTGTCCCTCCCCCCGATGGGGGGAGGGTCGGGCTGGGGGCAGGGGCCACCCTCCTCACGGCGGGGGCAGGGAGAGGGACCGGCGCGGCGGCGGGCGGCGCGCTCGCCTCGCGCGCCTCCGCGCTGGCTTTGGGCATGTCCGAGATATCCACCAGATCCACCGCAACCGCATCGGGCGCGGGCTGCGGCTTCTGCATCGCGGTCCACCCCAGACTCAGTGCAGCGAGCAGCGCGAGGTGCGCCGCCCCCGCTCCCGCGAGCGCGCGGCGTTCGCTCATTTGCGTGTTTGCGGCTGGCTCACCAGCGCCACATGCACGAAGCCCGAGGACGCGATCTCGCCCATCACCTCGAGGACGCGGCCGTAGGCGAGCGACCGGTCGGCGCGCACGAGCACGCGCGCCTCGGGCTGCGCGGCGTGCAGCGCGGCAAGGCGATCGGTTAAAGCGTCCTGCGGTACCGCCTCGTCGCCGAGGAACACGCCGCCCGCTGCATCCAGACTGACCGCAATCGGCTTGTCGGCCTTCTGCGCGAGCGCGGCGGCGCGCGCGGCGGGCAGATCGACCGGCACGCCCGCGACCAGCAGCGGCGCGGTGACCATGAAGATGATCAGCAGCACCAGCATCACGTCCACGAGCGGCGTGACATTGATCTCCGCCATCGGCACCGCGCGGCGACGGCGACCGGCAGGGGCCAGACCCATCGCCACCGCTCAGCCGCCCATCGCGTCTAGCTGGCGGGAAAGCAGCGCGTGATATTCATCCGCAAACGCCCGGCACCGCGCTTCGAACCGCCCGATGCCGTGCAGCAGGCGGTTGTAGCCGATGACCGCCGGGATCGCGGCGAACAGGCCGATGGCGGTGGCGAACAATGCCTCCGCGATCCCCGGCGCCACCACCGCGAGCGACGTGTTCTGCGTCGCGCCGATGGCCGTGAACGCGCGCATGATCCCCCATACCGTGCCGAACAGCCCCACAAAGGGTGCGACCGAGCCGACGGTGGCAAGAATGTTGAGCCGGTCGCTCAACGCATCGATCTCGCGCTCGATACTGCTGTTCATCAGCGTCGCGAGGCGCGCGCGGGTCGCGTCCGCATCCACGGGCTGGCGCGCGGTCGATTTGCGCCACTCCGCCATGCCGGCGGTGAAGATGCGCGCCAGCGGGTGCGTGGCCTTTGCCGCGCGGTCCGCCAATGGCTCCAGAGACTGCGCGGCCCAGAAATGCGCCTCGAACAAAGCCGCCTCGCGCCGCAGCCGCGCAAGCCTCGTCGCGCGGTCTACGATGATCGCCCACGACCAGATCGAAGCCGCCAGCAGCCCCAGCATGATCGCCTTCACCACCGGATCGGCAGCAAGAAACAGACCGATGGGCGAGAGCGAGGTGAGTGTGGGCATCTGCTCTACCACGCGCCGCGTGCGTCGGCGGCCAGCGTATCGAGGCGCGCGCGCCACGCGGGCGGCTGGCGCCTGGGGCGGCCATCGGCGGTGAGATACGCGACGGTGATCGCGATCTCCGCCAGCACCTCGCCGCCACGCACCGCGCGCTGCTTCAGATCGCACGACGCGCCGCGCACCGCGACCACGCGGCTTTGCATCTCGATCATGTCGTCGAGCCGCGCGGGCGTGCGCCAGGTCAACGTCGCGCGCCGCACGACCCAATATCCCGCCGCGACATCGCCCAGCGTATCGGTCGCCAGATCGTGCGCGCGCAGCATTTCGGAGCGCGCGCGCTCGGCGAAGACCAGATATTGCGCATGATGAACGATCCCGCTCGCATCGGTGTCGGCGGCGTAGACCCTTAGGGAGAGGGTGTGAACAGCGGGTGAGGTCATCTAACGCGGGTGTAGGGCGCGCGCGCGCGTCGGCCAAGGCGGGTGTCCGCGATGTTTCGCTCGCCTAACCCGGCACTTTGGCGCGCCGGGGCGTTATCGGCGTCGAACCCCGATCCCGGAGCCTCCCCATGAAGCACGATCCTGCCGCGCACCCGCACGCGCCCGCCCGCGACCATGCCCACGACGCAGCCGCGACGTTCGAGACGGGAGCGGGCGGCGAAGTGCACCAGGTCGCGGCACCGGGCGGCACGGTGCTGACCACCGCGCAGGGCATTCCGGTCGCGGACGATCACAACAGCCTCAAGGCCGGGCCGCGCGGGCCGACGCTGCTCGAGGATTTCATCCTGCGCGAGAAGATCTTCCATTTCGATCACGAGCGCATTCCCGAGCGCGTCGTGCATGCACGCGGTCTCGCGGCGCATGGCTATTTCGAGCTGACCGACAGCCTGGAGGGCATCACGCGCGCCAAGATCCTGACCGAGGTGGGCGTGAAGACGCCCTTGTTCGCGCGCTTCTCGACCGTGGCGGGCAATCGCGGTTCGGTCGATCTGGCGCGCGACGTGCGTGGCTTCGCGGTCAAGATGTACACCAGCGAAGGCAACTGGGACTTCGTCGGCAACAACATCCCCGTGTTCTTCATCCAGGACGCGATCAAATTCCCCGATCTGATCCACGCGGTGAAGGAGGAGCCCGATCGCGGTTTCCCGCAGGCCGCGAGCGCGCACGACACCTTCTGGGACTGGATCGCATGCAGTCCCGAAGCGATGCATATGGTGATGTGGCAGATGAGCGACCGCACGATCCCGCGCTCGATGCGGATGATGCAGGGCTTCGGCATCCACAGCTTCCGGCTGATCAATGCCGAGGGCAAATCGACCTTCGTCAAATTCCACTGGACGCCCAAACAGGGGCTGCAATCGGCGGTGTGGGACGAGGCAGTGAAGATCAACGGAGTGGACCCCGATTTTCACCGGCGCGACCTGTATAACGCGATCGAAATGGGCGACTTCCCCGAATGGGAGCTGGGGGTGCAGCTATTCACCGAGGAAGAGGCGGCCGGTTTCGATTTCGATCACCTAG
>Ga0123338_10003894_pt1 | contig 13249 bp, 7 predicted proteins | sample grotaG_FD_89793 | JGI IMG/M metagenome (GOLD analysis project Ga0123338, IMG submission 89793) | Glacier valley bacterial and archeal communities from Borup Fiord, Nunavut, Canada, to study Microbial Dark Matter (Phase II) -... | ecosystem: Environmental > Aquatic > Freshwater > Ice > Glacier ... | reverse complement strand
CGTGATCACGACAACGTTGCCGCTGCCGCCGAAGTGCAGACCCGCTACGACAAGATGCTTGCAGAGGTCGGTTGATGAATTCACCACGACAGCCCCGCCGACGTGAACTCGCCGCGCCGCGTTCCATTCCCTTTCCTCGTTCATGGCCGCTCGGCGTGCTGCTGACGATCGCCCTGCTGTTCGGTGCCTTGGTCGCCGCCAGGATCGCCGTCGACAAGGCGTCAGCGGCCGGATCACCGCAGACCGAGCTGATCTCACAGCAGGCCAACGACGGCGTGGTGCTCGGGGCTTCCACGGTGCAGGACAACAGTTACAGTCCGACGATTTCGGGCGATGGGCAGTTCGTCGCCTTCACGTTCCAGCCAGACAATCCTCAAGGTGAAATTCGCGATCGGCAGGCTGCTGCCACGGTCGATGTTCAGGACGGCTACGACCTGACCGTTGTGAGCCGCGACGGGTGTTTCATCGCTTTCGACCGGGCGCCGGGTCGAGGGCAAGTGCAAGTGCAAAATCGTTGCGCGGGGAGCACAGCAGAGACGTTGACAATTCCCATCGCCCCTCCAGAAGGCTTCTCCATCGCCGATCTGGCGATCTCGGCCCACGGACGTTACGTCGCCGTGACGTACGCCAACGACGGGACGACCACTCTCGTTGTCGTCGTCGACCGGAACTCGGCCAATTCATTTGCGGAATTGGCCGGTGCCTCTGAGCCATCTCTTGGCGACGAGACTCTGACTTCGAATCTTGCGGTGAGGTACACCCCTCCGACGCCGCCTGGCGGTGTCGTACCGCCCGTTGCGTCGCCGCAAGGTGTCTTCTTGTGGGATCCGACCTTTTCGGTCGATCCGGCGTCCCCTGCAGCGCAGACCAAACTCAGTCGAATGAGCGTGGTCTCCGGCACGACGACTGCTGGAAACGGTCGCAACGAATCCCCCTCGATGGCGCCGGACGGTAAGTTCGTGGCGTTCGCATCGACAGCGACCAATCTCGTGCTGCAGACCACGGAGATCGAGCAGATCTACGTGCACGACGTCGCCAACAACATCACGAAACTGGTCACCCACACCGCAGCGGCATATTCGTTCGGTAACCAGCCCTCGCTCGTCCCGTCGATCAGCGCAGATGGCACGCAAATCGCCTTCGAGACAACCGCCACGAACCTGTTGACGCCGACGCCGAGCTTGTCCGGCAATTGCCGGGGACCCTGCAATTACGACCTGCTGGTGGCGACGAACCGGGGGGGTTTCTTCGACACCGTCGCCTACGACCGGGTGCAACTCGATCCCAACGGCAATCCCTTCGTTATGTCGCAGAATGCCAGCAACGAAGATCCGCAGATTTCCTCGAACGGACGATGGGTGGCGTTCACCTCAGGGTTCAACCAGGCGTTGGGAGCAGCGACCTTGGCGCCGCCGGCGACCAATGTGGGAACAGGCCCAACCACGGACGTGAGCGACAACGTCTATGTCCACGGGCGGCCGACGGCGCTGACCATCTCGACGTCGGATTTCGGCAACGTCACACTCGGTCAGACGGCCCCGGCGTTGACCGCCACCGTCACCAACTCCGGGATCTCCAGTGTCCTCCCGGCGACGATCACGGCCGCCGACGGTCAATTCGTCATCACTGGCGGGACGTGTCAGGTCAACGTATGGATCTCGCCAGGTCAGTCGTGCACCGTCACGGCGACGTTCACGCCGTCTGCGGTCGACGTTCGCGCCGGCACGTTGACGATTTCCGAGGCCGGCTTCAGACCGGTCGTCGGAACCGGAGCATTCAGCGGCACCGGGGTGCTTGCGGCCACCGTTCCTCAGACCAACCCTCCGACAAACCCGCCCACCGATCCGCCCACCGCCCCGCCGACGGCACCGCGTACGGTCCCGCGTACGGTCCCGCCGACCACACCGCGGACCGCGCCTCCGACGGCTCCGCCGACCGTCCCCAAAGTGGGAGCGCTGGTGTTCGATCCGCCAGCCCTGCAGTTCGGTCCAGCGGCCGCCGGAGCGGCCGCTGCGCCTGTGTCCATTACTCTGTCGAGCACCGGTACCGCATCGGTGGCGATCACCAGTGTCGCTGTGACCGGAGCGAATGCGGGCGAGTTCACCGTTACCACGAACGGCTGCGACGGGCTGACGTTGGCGCCCTCACAGACCTGTGCCATCACCCTCACGTTTACACCGAGCGGTGCCGGCGACCGCACGGCGACGCTGACAGCTGGATCGGCCACCGTCACGGCGACGGCGGCCCTCGACGGACAGGGAATCTATCAGCCGACGCTCCGCCTCATCCCCGACATGATCCCGATCGGGCAGATCGCCGTGGCCTTCGGTGACAAGTTCCCACCGGCGACGACGATCCAACTGAAGTGGGCCAGCCTGGCGTCGACCTATACCGCGATCACCGACGCCAACGGGCGGCTGACGGTACAGATTCCAATACGTTCCGGTGAACCCGTCGGGCGACGGACGCTCCAAGTCGTCGATCAACCGACGCTGTTCACCTCCGTGACAGCACCGGCACTGATCGTCGCCCCCAACATGCAGCCGCCTTCGAATTTCAATCCGGTCTTCAACGGCATCACCGTGCTCGTGATTCGCGGTTGACGCCGACTGGATTCGAGGCAGCTGACCGGTCGCCGCTGCGAACAACGAAGCTGGGGCGTAAGGTCATGGGTCGAAGGAGTGGGCAATGGGTAACGCAAGCTCGATAGTCAGGAGGCGACCGGGTCGCGCCCTGGCCAGTGTCGCCGTGATCAGCGTCTCGCTCGTGCTGGTCGTGGCACAGCGGTCGCCGGCTGCGACTCCGCCGGCAGAATTGGTTTCGGTCCTCGATACCGGGGGCAACCAGTCGCACGGCCCGAGCATCTCCGCCGACGGTGCATTGGTCGGGTTCACCTCCACCTTCTCGATCGACAAGACGACAAGTTCGCTCGCCAAGGTCAGAGATCGAGCCGCCAAGGTCACCGAGGCGGTGCCATGGCCGCAGCCGACGCAGAAAAGCCAGGACGGTGCCGTCTTAAGCCGGGACGGATGCCAGTCCGTCTACATCACGACGGTGAACGCGACAGACGCCGCCGGTGCGTACTCGACGCCCGCCGTCATCGCTGCGAATCGGTGCGCAGGCGGAGCGACGAATCAGCTTTTCGTCCCCGCACGCGCCGATCTGCAGAATGGTCCGATCAACGATTTGGCGGTGTCGAGCCGTGGCGGGTACGTCGCCTTTGTATGGGGTTCCGATCTGGTCAGGGTCGAGCGTGACGCCAACGGCAACCCTGTCGACATCAAGACCCTCGCGAACCATCGGGCGAGCGCTCCCTCCCTCGGCGATGAGCACATCACGGGCAGCGTCGCCTTTGTCGGACTCTCCGGGGGCAACCCGCAGGTACTACTCTGGGATCCGTCCAAGGCTGCTGACGATCCGACCTCGGTGATGTTGCTCAGCGCGCAGTCCGGCTCGACGACGGTGCCGGTCGCCGGCACTGCGCGGCAACCGTCCATGACCCCGGACGGCAGGTTCGTCGCCTTCGCAGCGCTCGTCACCGACACGACCGTCGTGGCCGCCCAGGTCGCCAATCCGCAGGTATTCGTCCGCGAAGTGGCAACGAACACAACCCGTCTGATCACCGCGGTGGCTGGTGGGGCCTCGGCGAACGGCCGCTCCGACCTCCCGTCGATCAGTGCCGACGGCACGCAGATCGCCTTCGAGTCGACATCGACGAACCTGATCGCGCCTCCCGTCAAGACGACCTTGACGCAGGCCGTCGGTGGGTACGACCTGCTGGTCGCACTGTCGACGAGCGGGTTCTTCGACACCGTCGCCTTCGACCGCGTCTCGCTCAAACCGAACGGGGCCCCGGTCGACCCCGTCCTGTTGACGAACTCATCGCCGGTGATCTCCTCCAACGGCCGATGGGTCGCTTTCACGTCGCAGCTGAACAGTGAGTACACGACCGGCGGGACCACCAATCCAGGTGGGAACGCCGACACCACCAGCAACGTCTACGTCATCGGGCGATCGGCGTCCCTCTCGATACCGCCGACGGATTTCGGGGCGACGAATATCGGCACGACGACTGCGGCGAAGACGGTCACGGTGACGAATACGGGCATTTCCAGCGTGCTGCCGGCGACGATCACCGCCGCCAATGCACAGTTCAAGATCACCGGGGGCACCTGTCAGGCGAACGCCTTTATTTCGCCGGGGCGGTCGTGCACCGTGACGATCACGTTCAAGCCATCTGCCGCCGGCGCACGCAACGGCACGCTGACGCTCGCCGAAACAGGCTTCGCGGCGATCACCGGGACCGGTCCGCTGACCGGGACAGGGACACCTTCGGCGACGACTCTGCCGGCGACGACCGCCCCGACGGCGACGACGCTGCCGGCGACGACGCTTCCGCCTGCGACGACGCACCCGCCTGCGACGACCCTTCCTCCGCTCGTCGGAGCGCTGACGATCACCCCATCGCCTGCGTCGTTCGGCACCTCACCCATCGGCGTCGCAGCGGCACCGATCACCTTCACGATCACGAGCAGCGGCACTGCCGACGTGCCGCTCACCGCTGTGACGATCACCGGAGCCGATGCCGGTGACTTCGTCACCGGCGACAACGCCTGTGCCGGCACGTTGGCCTCGGGTGCGGCGTGTCAGATCACGGTGGTGTTCACACCGACGGCGAACGGCAAGCGGACAGCGACGCTGACCGTCAGGTCGAACAAGATCAAAGCGACGTCGGCGCTCGACGGTCGCGGTGTCGTGAAGCCGGCGTTGCGCTTGACGCCGCAGGCGGTTCCCCGTGGGCAGAACGCTGTGGTCATCGGTATCAACTTTCCACCGGGGGCAGCCGTAGAACTGCGCTGGAGCACCGGTGACCAGGTCTACACCGTGACCGCGGCCGCCGACGGCACGCTGTTCGCCCGGATCCCGGTGCTCACCGGCGAGATCCTCGGCCCGCGGACGCTGTCGGCCGTCGACCAACCAGGCGAGTTCACGGGCGTCTCGACCCCGGCGTTGGTCATCCTGCCGGCGCTGCAGCCGCCGGTGAACAACAACCCGGCATTCAAAGGTGTCACCTCGATCATCATCCGCGGCTGAGCAGTACTCCCCGCAGGTTTTGATGGACTCGCGCATGCGGAGCTCGTCGACTATTGGGAGCTGACCGGACCGGCGGTCACGTCCTCGCCGACATGGCGGTGAGACGGTGACCGCGCCGGCCACCGACCACCCAGACATCGAGGTCGGCTCCTCGAAGTGGCCTCACTCGCGACCAGCCGCGTAGCCGACAACGCCGAGTCGTGGACCGGCGGTCACGTCCTCGCCGACATGGCGGTGAGGCGGTGACCGCGCCGGCCACAGCGGCGTTGCCGAAGAACGGGCTACTTGACAAAGCCTCCGAGGGATGCTGCGTCGACGCATTCCGGCGTATTCGGGCCGGGAGTTGTGCAGGTGACGGTGAGGACGACGTTGTCGTTGGCGTTGAAGACGACCGGCGAGATGTAGTGCAGATCCTGCACGCCGAAGTTGGCGAGGGAGAAGTCGAGCAGCACCGAACCGTTGCGGCTGAGTGTGATCCGGCCGACGTCGCCCTGGGGGTTCTGCAGAACGATGTCGGTCAGCGACAACACTTTGCCCGCCGGCACGGTGAAGGTGTCGGTGGCGTTCGCAGCTGGCGCAGCATGGGCTTGGAGACGGTGGTCGAACGGAGCACCGAGCGCCGATTCTCCGGTGACCGTCGCCGGCGGTTGGGACGAACCTGGGATCGTGGTGCCTGTCCCGGCTGTTGTCGTCGCTGTGCCGGGGCTCGTCGCCCCGCCCGGAAGTGTGGTGGCACCCCCCTTTGGCGCCGTCGTAGCGGCACCGCCTCCGGGCTTGGTCGTCGGGGGTCCGCCTGCCGGGATCGTCGGAATCCCGGCGGCGTCGAGGCGGCTGTTGACCGGAGCGACGGCGTCCTGGGCTGACGATTTGATCTGCGGTTTCACCAGTGTGAACCACAGCACGACCAGCAGGATCGCCAGTACGAGCAACAGGATCACGGCCTTCCAGAACCACTTCGGAAGGATTGGTATCTGCAACATCGTGCCGTCGACGGCGAGCGGCGGCTTGCCTTCCTCGTCGACGCTGACGAAGAACGGCAACGTCTTCGGCTGACCGCGCCAGAACGACTTGTGCGGCCTGACCGTGACCTTGACGAACTGCGCGGTTCCGGGCTGGGCGATCAGGTTGGCAGGTTCGAACTCGTAGCCGAGTGCGGCCTCGGCATCCATTGCCGAGAACTGCAGATTGGCGGGAGCGTTGCCGCGATTGTCGATCGCCAGATCGTGGGTCGCGCGGCGACGCCCTTTCGAGGTGCGCGGCAGCAGCTCAGCGGTACGGTCGTCGAAGGGGAGGACGTCGATGACGCCTTCCTCGACCGACGCGTCCTGCGGGTTCGTCTGCGATTGGGCTTTGATGCCGAACGGCTTCTGGCCGGCGATCACGGCAGACGCCTTCGGTGGATGGAAGATGATGTCGACGGTCTGTTCGCCGCCAGGGAACAACGACACGGACGGAGGCTGGATGATCGTCCATAAGCCAGGTTCTCCGAGCATGCTGATATCGAATTGATCGACGACATTGCCGGCGTTGCGGATCGTCATCGTGGTTCGCGCTTCGCCACCTGGCGCGACGGTCAACGTATTCGCGGCAAGTGATGTGATTGTTCCCATCTTCACAACAGTAAACGCCAGATCAGGGACCGTCGACCGAGGCTGAGCCGCCACCGGGGCGACGTTCGTTGCCCGAAGGGGCAGGATTGTCGGGAAGGCGATTTGTGGAGCGTTTGTTGAGCCGCTGTTGATGTGTATCTGTCACGCTCTGGCCGTCTCCTGTAGACAACAGTTCGTGAATACGTGATGAGAGGGAACCCCGACATGGGAAGCAAAATCAAGGTCTACGTCTATAGCGATGACACGATCTCCCAGGCCGGTATGTCGTCGCAGCTGCGTGGCCAGCCCGACGTCCAGGTCCTCGACGAATCGCAGATCGACGATGCTGTCGTCGCTGTCATCATCGTCGATGCCGTCGACGAGGGTGCCTGCCGGACCATCCGTGCGATCCAGCGCAACGGGTGCCCGAAGGTCGTGCTCGTCGTCGGAGTGCTCGACGACGCCGGGCTGATGCTCGCCGTCGAAGTCGGCGCGTGCGGGGTTCTGCGGCGTCGTGAGGCGACGTCCGAACGGGTCTGCTCGGCGATCTCGGCTGCAGCCGAGGGCGACGGCACGCTCGCCCCCGACCTGCTCGGGCGGTTGATGACGCAGTTCGGTCGCCTGCAGCGCGACGTACTTGCACCCCGCGGCATCGGACCGGTCGGCCTGACCAGCCGCGAGGTCGATGTCCTGCGCATGCTGTCGGAAGGATCCGATACTGCAACGATCGCCGAAACGCTGTGCTACTCCGAACGCACGATCAAGAACGTCATCCACGACGTGACGATTCGGCTCAACCTGCGCAACCGCAGCCACGCCGTTGCGTACGCCGTCAAGTCCGGATTGATCTAGCAGGATGCAGACACTGTGGTCCGGCGGAAGGACGGTGTCGTGTGATCCACGATGTCGATGAGACGCTGAAGGCGCTGATCCGCCGCGACGTGATCAACGGATCGAGCGTCGAGATCAGCTTCGAAGCACCAACGAAGGAGTGGGCCGCCAAGCGCACCACGCCGACGATCAACTGCTATCTGTACGACATCCGCGAGGACACGGGCAGGCGGCAGGTGTTCTTCGAGGACGTTCGCGACGAGACTGGGCGGGTCGTCGAGCGTCGTCAGCCGCCACGCAAGTTCCGTCTCGCCTATCTGTTGACCGCGTGGACGCAGCGCCCGGAGGACGAGCACCGGTTGCTGTCGACGTTGCTCGGTTGCTTCCTGCAGCAGGACTTCCTGCCGGAGGAACTGCTCGTCGGTTCGCTGCAGACGAGCGGCAACGTCGTCGTGTCGTCGATCGCCCTGCCCGTCGGCGAGGACCGCCAGATCTCCGAAGTGTGGTCGGCGCTCGGCGGCGAACTGAAGCCGTCGCTCGATCTCAGTGTCGTTGCTCCGTTCGATGTCGGTCGCGCCGTTCCCGTCGGTCCTCCCGTCACCGAGGCGCCGCGCTTCAGTGTCGCCAGACCTGACGCCGATGCCGAAGTCGTCCAAGAGGCTCGCCCGAAGAAGGGCAAGGGCAAGGGCAAGTCGGACGATGCGACGGATGACGAAGAGGCAGCATCAGGCGATGCAGCCACGACCGGCGCCGATGGCGAGCGTCTCGTCGGTGTCAAGCATCAACCGGGCATTCCCGGCGTGACGATGCGGCCGGCGCCTGCCGGTCCGCCAGGCCGTCTCGGTCAGCCTGCACGCCCCGGCCGGCCTGCACGCCCTGGCCAGCAGGTCGCGGCGTCCGGTGAGTCCGTCCCCGACGAAACCATCAGTGCCGGTGAATCGGGAGATCCAGGGCGCGTGATCCGCATCCGCCAGTGGAAGTAGCCGGGAGCGAGATTGCCCGATAGTGGCACGCCTGGCCGAAACGGGCCGTCGAATGCGATAGGAATGCAACTCGGCTAGTCCAGCAGGTGGGCGTATTTCCCGAACTCGCTGATCAGGCACAGGCGGCCCATCTTGCGGTACTCGCGCTGGACGGCGCCGATGATGTCGCCCATGCCCATCGAACGCCCCGCCTCGGCGGCGAGGTAGGCGGCGGTGACGACGATGTTGCGAATGTTGCCCCCGGTGAGTTCGAAGGCTCGTGCACAGAATGACAGGTCGACGGTGTCGTCGACCGGAACGGTCGGTCGCAGTTCGTGCCTCCAAAGCGCCAAGCGTCCCTCCTCGTCCGGCCGGGGAAAGTCGATCACCATGTCGAGGCGGCGGGTGAAGGCGTCGTCGAGGTTGGCACCGAGGTTCGTCGTCAGGATCGCCAAACCGGCGAAACGCTCCATGCGCTGCAGCAGGTACGACACCTCGACGTTGGCGTATCGATCTCTGGCGTCTTTGACCTCGCTGCGCTTTCCGAAGATGGCATCGGCCTCGTCGAACAGCAGCACGGTGTTCGTCTGCTCGGCCTGGGTGAAGATGATCTCGAGTTTCTTCTCGGTCTCGCCGATGTACTTGTCGACGACGGAGCTGAGCTCGACGATGTGGATGTCGAAGCCGATCTCGGCGGCGATGACTTCCGCCGCAGTCGTCTTGCCGGTGCCGGACGGCCCGGCGAACAGTGCGGCGATGCCGCGTCCCCGCCAGCCTCGCCCGAGTTCCCATTGCTTCAACACCTGATCGCGCCAACGGACCCGCAGGGCGAGCTCCCGGAGGAGTTGCGTCGGTTCGACCGGCAAGATCAGATCCGGCCATGTGACGCTCGGGATGACGCGTCGTGCGAGGTGGTCGAGGCCCGATGCCGACTGCGAGCGGGCGCCGGCGCTGAGGTCGTGGAAGTCGAGCGGTCTGAGACTGCCGTCATCCGAGCGAGCATCCGACAGTGCCGCCGAACGTGCGGCGCGAGAGATCTGTTCTGGCGTCAACCGGAACGACAGCGTCACCGTCTCGACCGCCTGCTCTTCGACTGCGGTGCCGGTCAACGCCTGGCGCCAGATCTTCGCCTGCTCTGCGTGCGGGATGTCTTCGATCACCGCAGAACGGGGCACGATGCTCGTCCACAGCGGATGCCACGGCGCTGATCCGACGAGGATCACCGGGGCTCGTCCGCGAACGAGCGTGTCGAACGCGCGCGGCGCACGTTTTGCAAGATCCTCCGCAGGCCGCAGGATGATCGCCCGCCCGGCGAGCGCATGATCGCGCAGCAACGACGTGACGATGATGTCCAGTTCCTCCGCAGGTGCTGTGGCGACATCGATGATCAGACATGGCACGCGCCGATCTTCGAGCGCTGTCGCCGCCGCGTGGCAGGCACCGCCGCCGATGCCTTCCGTCAGGTGGATGAGGACGACGTCGCCCTCCAGCGACTGCGTCACGGTGTCCACTGCGGGACCTTCGATCCTGACCGGTTCGACGAGATAGGGGACGAGGCGACGTTCGCAGGCGTCGGATCCGAGAAGGGCGTCGGTGACGTGATCAGGCACCTTCAGCGACCTGGTCAGGTACGGTCGCTCTGACTCCTCGACGACGACGAGCCCCTGTTGCACCAATGGCGAACTTCCGCTGAGCCTGGCGCGATCCGCAGCCGACGTCAGTGACCGCCCGCAGAGACGCAACACGAGACCGATCGTCGCCCGTCGTTTCGTCAGGTCGTCGTGCAAGTAGCCGAAGAGCTTCTCGAAGCGCGGGTCGAGATCGGGGGCGAGGGCGGCGACGAGAATGTCGACGTCGACCTCGTCGAGTCCTGCTCGATCGGCGAAGGCCTGCAACTGTGGACTGAGGATCACCGGCGTATAGCCGGCATCGAAACAGTACGGAGCGCCGTCGTCGATCAGACCGGTGGCCTGTTCCCGGCTCAGGTAGAGGCCACGCAACGGCTGGTCGACGGCAGGGTCGTTCGCCAGTTGGTAGTTCACCGCCCTCGCAACGCGCTCCTCCAACCAGGCTAACCGCAGTTCGAGCTCTCCGGCCTCGTCGACGTGTGCGTCGACAGCCGTGTCTGCGGCGAACTCGAAGCCGCGCAGGTCGAACTCTGCATCATTGGCCATCGCCACCATTGTCGAGCATTGTCAGCCTCGTCGCACGGGCTGGCGTGTTGCCCGTTCGGGCGATCGACGTTGCCCTGCGGATGCCGTGCGGCGGGCGGTTCCGGCTGTCACCACGGCAGTAGGGTGCTGTCGTGCCGAGGATCTGGTCGAAACGCGGAGCGGTGTACAGCAAGGCGGAGCGCATCGACATGCTCGTGCGTTTCTACGAGGCGTGGAACCGTGCAGAGCGCGCCGACGAAGCACAGGACGAGCCGAGCGCCCAGCAGGCGAGAGGCGAGGCGACGTCGATCGCCAGGGTCTACGAGTCGGCGACGCCGATCGTGTCGTTGTCGCGCAGCCCGTTCAGCGGCAAGGTCTTCGAGTCGTCGCTGGATAATTTCGACATCGACGGATTGTGGTGGGCATACGAGTTCGACTACCGCCCGCACATCCCTCCGGTGGCGACGTTCTTCGGATGGACCGGGGCGATGAAGCTCGAGGGGCCGATCCCGAACGTGCCGCTGAAATCGATGGTCGGGCCTGAAGTTCCGTTCGTGCTACCGCGCCTGCTCGACCATCCGGCGATCAAGGCGGTCGTCTCTTCGGTGCTCGTCGGCGAACATGTCGGTTTCCCCGTCGTCTATTACGCGGATCCTGTGCCGCCGAAACTCGAACGTGTCGACGACTGGGGTCACGCGCTGTACTCGACGACGAAACCGGACGGCTCGCCGACGGCCGGGCATTCTGTCGAATACGACTACGACAAGGACTTCGAGCTCGGACCGTGGCTGGCGAGCGGCAAACTGCAGTGGATCGCGCCCGGCGACATCGATCTGACAGTCTGTAGCGGTGCGAAGGGCTGCCCGTTCGTCGCCCTCGAAGGACAACGCCACCGCCAGTACATCCAAGGCGGAGAACGCTGGTTCGCCCGAGAAGTCGCATTCCCCAAGCGAACCCCGACCCCCTAGTGCTGCCAGTCACAAGAACGTCGAACGACAGTCACCACCTCTGAGCAGGCAAAAGCCGCACGTTGACGTTCAATGAACTTCTGCGCGGCTGCACTAGCTACTCGGGTCGGTGGTGGCGGGAGTGGTCAGATTCCCTCTGCTGCGCTGAGCGCGTCGTCATCAACGGCCTGTCCTGAGCGGAGGCTCTCGAAAACCGCCGGCGGATCGCGCCACGGGTCCGGCAACGTGCCGGCTTCCGCCGCCTGGATGGTGCGCCACACGCGTTCCGGCGTGCACGGCATGTCTATGTGGCGGACGCCGAGGTGGGCGAGCGCGTCGATCACGGCGTTCTGGACAGCGGGCGTCGCCCCGATCGTCGAGGCTTCGCCGATTCCCTTGGCACCGAGCGGGTTCAGCGGCGTCGGCGTCTGGGTCGAGCGGACCTCGAAGCGCGGCAGCACATCAGCCGTCGGGATCCAGTAGTCCGTCAGGTTGGTGGTCAGCGGAGTGGCGTCGTCGCCGAAGCGGACCTCCTCGAAGAGCGCTTGGCCGATTCCGGCGGCGACCCCACCGTGCTGTTGACCCTCGACGAGCAGTGGGTTGAGGACGGTGCCGCAGTCGTCGACGGCGACGTGGCGGACGACGGTGGTGATGCCCGTGTCGAGGTCGACTTCGACGACGGAGATGTGCGCACCGAACGGGAACGTTGCACCGCCCTGATCGAAGTCACCCTCTGCGCCGAGCACGCCGGGGGTGTCACCGTCACCGAGTAATCCTGGCGGTGCTTCGTCGACGCGGCCGGCGAGTTCCGCCCACGCCAGCGCACGTGCGGGGACACCTGCGACACCGACGGTTCCGTTCTCGGTGTCGACCTCGATGTCGGCGACATCGGCTTCGAGCAGATGTGCTGCGAGTCGTTTGGCCTTGTCGACGAGCATCCCGGTCGCTTTGTGCACGGCCGATCCGCCGAGCTGCAACGACCGTGAACCGCCGGTACCGCCACCAGTCGGGACGAGCGCGGTATCTCCGTCGACGAGGCGGATGCGGTCCATCGGGATACCCGTCTGATCGTTGACCAGCATGGCGAACGCTGTCTGGTGCCCCTGGCCGTGGGCGGAGGTCCCGGCGCGGACGGTCGCTGACCCGTCTGCATGGACCTCGACGGCGCCGAACTCCGACGAACCGCCACCGGCGGTGATCTCGACGTACGCAGCAACGCCGATACCGAGAACCAGGCGGTCGCCACGGGCGAGGCGCTCCGCCTGTTCTTTGCGCAGTTCGTCGTATCCCGCCTCGATCACCGCCTTGTCGAGCGGGGTGTTGTATTCGCCGATGTCGTAGGTGATACCGGTCAGCGTCTGGAACGGGAAGACATCGTCGGCGAGGAAGTTGCGGCGGCGGATCTCGATCGGATCGATCCCCAACTGCAGCGCGGCGTGGTCGACGAGGCGTTCGAGCAACGCCGTCGCTTCCGGTCGGCCAGCGCCGCGGTATGCGCCCATCGGGGTGGTGTTCGTGACGGCAACGGCGACATCGAACTGGATCGCCGGGAAACGGTACGTTCCGTTGGACATCCGCTTCGTACCGGCCGGCAGCATCGCCCCGATCGCCGGATAGGCACCGCCGTCGCCGACAAGATGCACCCGCAGCCCGGTGAACGTCCCGTCGAACCT
>Ga0123338_10003893_pt1 | contig 13257 bp, 7 predicted proteins | sample grotaG_FD_89793 | JGI IMG/M metagenome (GOLD analysis project Ga0123338, IMG submission 89793) | Glacier valley bacterial and archeal communities from Borup Fiord, Nunavut, Canada, to study Microbial Dark Matter (Phase II) -... | ecosystem: Environmental > Aquatic > Freshwater > Ice > Glacier ... | reverse complement strand
CGAGTCTTGGCATAGCCGTCAGAGAAAGTAAGGCGCGAACATCGCAATCAACAGTCCGACGACAAAAACCGCCAGTGGAATGGCGAGCATCCACTTGGCCTCAGTCCCGAAGTGCTTCATGGCGCCATCCTACTATCGATAAAATATGTTATCAATAGCTTAGCTCCGGTCATTACCGCCTTATGGGTCTGCTCACAATGGACCGCTCAACAGTGACGAATACCAATCGTCGCGAAGAAACATCAGATTGCGATCCAAAACCGACCGGCTGCCAGGAAGTTCGCAGTCGGCGCTAACAGACCTTGCAAATCGTTGGCTATCCTTAATGTCGGCGCGCGATCTTAACCAAAGACCTCGTCATACCAATATTTCTCACTGTCCCGGAACCAGTCAGCGAACTCAAAACGGTCAAACGCGACGAGTTGACGCAGTCCTTGTATCTCATATCTTCGGAACAGGGCAAGTAAGTCACGCAGGCCATCTTCATCAACGGCCAATTCGTCGATGAATAGGTACAGCGTTCGCCCACTCCGATCAAGTCGTCTCACGAACGGCATTGCATCGAGCCATCCTAAAAACGCCCGCTCGTCGCCATGCGAGAAAAAGGCAACCCCAACCGCTTGAATCTCGACCATTTTTGTCAACGTCTTATGGACGCACTGGTTTGATATTTTCGTAGCTGGGACGGCGGCCGCCAGTCTGAACATCCCAATGCGGGCCACCATGAGATTCTCCTTTGCTTTGATCTTCGGGGCCGGTAGGCACCCATACGCGACCATCACTCCCAAGCCAGCCATATCCTCTGCCATTGGGATTCTTGACCCACTGGTCACCACCTTTGGGTGGCTCAAAACCATCAGCTGCAGTGGGTCTTCCAGGCGCTTTTGGCCCGCTGGGGTCATACGCATTATCAGGTGGCGGTGCATTGGGATTTGAAGGGGGTCTATCGGTCCCCTTGGTATTTGCTCCAGCTGTATCGTCTGAATTTGAATTGGATATTATATAGACATCGTAAGCAACTGAGCCGATGAAAACTATCGCTGCCGCTACATCGGCGACAGGATTTTCCGGGCCGCCTCCAGTCATCACGGTAACCCCGCCCCGAATAGCTGCGGTTCTAGCTACAGGTACCAACCGAATAGCAAGAGTTGTGCTAGCTTGTTTTACCCTTTGCAGATTCTGTTTGGAAAAAGCGCGGTTGAAAGAATCAAGTATTTTAGCTTTCAACCACTCTGACTGGAAACCGTCACAAGAGAGCCAACAATTGTTATTTCTGCTCCCTGTAATTTCTATTCTATCGCCAGTTTGTTGTTCCCAAGCCGTAAACCTTCCGAAGAATCCACCTTCCTGCCTAAAATCTACTCGCTCCCAAGCGTCAAATCCTGTCGGATCAACGTAGGCCAGTGGATTGTTAAAAACGTAGCTGTAGCGATTGAAGTCTCTTGGGTTATAGAGGTCAGGCGACCGTGGATCGGCACTGAGCATCCTTGCGACGATCGGGTCGTACATGCGGCCATTGAGGTTGACCATCCCGAGGTTGTCAAGCTGCTCTTCCCCCGTGAATCCCGTGTGGTCTTGCGCATTCGCGATGGCTCCCCGGGTACTCCAGGCATCGTCGGTGCCGTCCGTGTTGCGTCGCCTGCCCCATGGGTCGTAGCTCATGAGCTGCAGAACAGCGGCAGCGTCATCGAGGGTAGCTAGCACCGAGCCCAGCGGGTCTGTAAGGAAGTAGCGAGGGTCGATGGTTGCCGTGGCGGTTGAAGCGACGGTGGTGCCCGAGATCCTTTCCTCCAAATAGCCGATTCCTTCTGGCAAGTAGGTTCGGATCGTCGTCAAGTTGGACGCGACGTCGACTTCCTTTTCGATCGCGCCGGCGTAGTAGATAGTGTTGGCAATGGCACCTGGTACCCCGCCGCTCATCGGCGCAATGGTCTGGCGCGTTCGCTGATGGTCGGTGTCATAGAGCCAGGCGGTGCGCCGCACAGCGCTCGAACCGCTCAGCTTGTCGATGCTCGACGGTTGATTGAACGAGGTCCACGCGTCCGTCGTGCCAAGGCCGCCCAGCGTATTGCCGTTCGCGTCGTACCCGAAGGTCGGATTGCCGACCCCGGCAACGCTGCCGACGATGCTGGCCACCGCATTCGGGTGTGAACTGCCGCCGCCGCTGGGGAAGTAGGTGTAGCTGCCGACGTTGCCCTTGGTGGTGACATTGCCGACCGCGTCATAGCCGATCGTCTTGGCTGACTGGCCCACCACCGCACTGCTTGTAAGACGGTTCAAGCTGTCGTAGGTGAAACTTTCGCTCATGAGCGCGCCTGAGCCATTGGCGAGCTGGCTGCGAAAAGTGACGTTGCCCAGGCTGTCGTACGTGTAGTGATCGTTCTGCAGATTCGTCGTGGCGCCGCCCGATCCGGACGCGATGGCCTCAAGCCGACCGGTGTAAACGTTGAACTGCCGGCTTGTCAGCAGTGCGCCTCCGGCTCCGTATTGCTCTTGAGTTACGCGGCCTTCGGCATCGATAGACAAGGTTTGCTGGACGACAGCGTCAGCGCCGCTGCTACTGCCGCGGACTATCTGCGAGGCGTAGCCATTCGCGTTGTAGACACTGTAGGCGGCGGTATACGGGCCACCGGAGCCGCCCTTGGCATTGCGGCGGTAGTTGTGACGAAACAGCCTGCCGAAGCCGTCGTAAGCGCTTTCGGTGGCGTAGTCCCAGTCAAGGCTGGCGGTGACCGAGCTGACACGACTAAGGCTGTCGTAGGCATAAATGCGGCGAAAGTCCTTGGCCCCTGCGACCCAGGTGTAGGTCTCTGCAAGCTTTCCGATGCCGGTAGTGGCACTGTCGTAGTCCCAGCGGCTATCGAGATCCATCTCGAGGCGACGCGTCATGCGCGCGAGTGCATCGAAGGTAAACGTCGTCACCTGACCCTTGGCATCGGTCTGCTGCCAAGTCTGGCCTAGGGCATTGACGAGGTAGTTCCAAGTACCCAAATTTGGATCGACGAGCTGAGTCTTGCGACCGAGCCGGTCGTAGGCCACGCTAATCTGATTGAGCAGCGGGTCTGTGGTGCGGGTTAGGTTGCCAAAAGGGTCGTAGAGGTAGCTGGTGGTCTTGCCATAGGCGTCCGTGACGCTTTTGAGCGAGCCCAGGCCGTTGCGCGTTTGGGTACGGGTCTGGTTCAACGCATTGGTCGTCGTACTCGCCAAGCCGTTGTAGGCAGTGAGAGTGGTGTCGGTCCCGCTGCCCGTAGCGGAAGGCGTCTGTTCTTGGGTCGCGCGGCCAATGGCGTCGTAGCTGCGTGTGCTCCACACCGGCGTTGAAGCCGCAAAGCGAGGCCGCGAGGTTTGGTAGAGCCGGCCGGAGTTGTCGTAGACGCGCTCGGTGAGGATCGCGGTGCCATCGAAGCCCCACGTGCGGTTGCGTATCGACCGACCAAGCACGTCGCTGAAAGCCTCACTCGGCACGGTCGTCTGACTCGTGCCGCTGAAGTTCTGAGTGACCGTGACTGCTGCCGCTCCGCCGGTGCATGTGTCGATGCACTTTCGGTAGGCCCAGGTCGTTGCAGTTCCGTCTGCTCGATCTTCCCGAATCCTGCCTCCCCAGCCGTCGTACTGCCATGTAGTGGTCAGCGCGTTGGGTCCTACTAGGCTCGTGAGGCTGCCATAGGCGTCGCTGTAGGCACGGGTTTCGGTCTGGCTCTTGGCATTGGTGACGCTGGTCGCGAAGCGCGAGCGGCTGTCATAGACGTTGGTCTCAACAATTCGGCTCTGAGCTCCGAGCGTCGGATCGGTCCAGCTCAGCGTACGGGTCAGGACGGAGCCGTAGGCGTCGGTTCCAAAGTCGGTGACGACCTTGTACTGCCCCGTCGCATCGTCCGGCTCGACCGTCTGGCGGGACAGGTTGCCGTAGGCGTCGTAGTCGAAGCCGACCGTGCGCGTGACCGACGTCGTGACCTGGCCGAACGATGTTCCGGGCAGGATCAAAAGCGACCCGCAAGCGAGCAGAACCGCTGTGAGCGTGCTTCGATTCATGCGCACACCCCGATGCCAGTCTTGCCCTGGTAGTTCGTTCCAGAAAGACTGGAGCTGGCGGCGGACCCACCCACCGTCACGGTTGCCGTCGCCGAGCGCGGGATCTGCATGGCCGAGGAGCCACACAACAGCTGGCCGGTCATCTGGATATTGATCGTGCAGCTGGAGTTGGCGGCCATCGCGCCGTTGACGACGCATGTACCGCCACTGCTGACCGTGAACCACGACGGATTGGCGCCCGTGAAAGCGATCGTCAGCGTTCCGCCGCCGCCGCTATTCGTCACCGTCAAGGTCCGCACCGAAGTCTGAGTGTCCAGCACTGACCCAAACGCCAGTGCCGAAGGGCTGACCGAGATGCTAGGCGGCAGCGAGGTACCGGTCCCGCTCACACTCAGCTGATTGGAGGTGCTGGAGACTCCGGAAGGGTAGATGCCGCTGCCGCTGTACGCCTGCGCTGCCGTCGGAGCAAAGGTGATCTGAACGCTGCAACTGCTGCCGACAGCGACCGCGCCGCAGGCACTCGTGTTGGCCGAGAAGCCCGCCGGCAGGTTGACCAAAGCGCCGTTCCACGCCGCCGTCAACGGACCGAATCCGACGTTCGACAGCGTCACGCTCTGCGTGCTTTGAGCGCCGACACCTACGCTGCCAAATGCCAGGCTGGTGACGCTCCAGCTGCTGACCCGCGACGTGACCGTGCCGTTCATGCTGAACGACGCGACGACCGTCGGGCCCGAGGTCGTCACCGGGATCGGGCCGGCGCCGGGGCTTCCTGTCGCCATGGTGACGGTGATGGAGCATGTCACCCCGGGTGCGACGTTCGAGCAGCTGTTGCCCGAGAGCACGTAGAACGCAGGCACGTTGCCAGCGAGATCCGTGATCGTCATCGGCACATTGCCGTCGTTTCGGAAAGTGGCGCTCGTCGATGGCGCCGCAGCCCCCACGTAAACGTTGCCGAGGCTCGGAGGGGCGCTGGTCAGCGTAGCAACCGACCCGGTGACGGTCCCGGTCACCGAAGCGCTCACAGGTCCGCTGGTCCCGCCCGTCGCGACCAAGGTCTGCGACCCCTGCGCACCGACGCTGCCGCTGCTGGCCATGCTCACCGTCACCGAACAGGTGCCGCCCGAAGCCGCAGCGGCGCAGCTCGCTGGCGAGACGGAGTACGGACCGCCCAGTCCGCTCAGGCTCAGGTTCGCGGCAATGTTGCCGTTGTTCGTGAAGGTCACGACGCCGGTCGCCGCTGCACCTCCCTTGGCGGCGCTCAGTGCAGTCGCGCCGTTGGCGGTGAGCGAGATCACCGAGCCGGTCAGGGTGCCGCTGATGCTGGCCAGGACGGGTCCATTCGAGCCACCGGTGGCGAACAGCGTTTGCGCGCCCTGAGCACCCAGCGGACCGGAGGTCGCCATCGACACCGTCACGCTGCAGGTGCCGCCATTGGCAGCGGCCGTGCACGATGACGGAGAGACCGAGTAAGGGCTGCTCAGGCCGCTCATCGCCAGCGAAACAGAGACATTCCCCGTGTTCGTGAAGGTTACGGCGCCGGAGACGGCAGCGCCTCCCGACGTCGCATTTAGCGCGCTTGCGTCGTTCCCCGTGACCGTAACAATCGACCCAGAAACCACCAGCGCGACGCTCTCCAACCAGCCGCTTCCAGCTGGCGTCGGAGTCGCCGTTAGGTTTCCGGAATAGCTGCCGATGGATGTGCTCGTGACGACCGTGACGGTGCCGCAGTTGGCGGTCGCAGCGGCGCAGCTGCCCGGTCCGGTCACGGTCGTCCCAGAGGGGGAGGCATAGGCAATCGCCGTTGCGACCGACTGTCCTGTGTTGGCAACCGTGCAGCTCATCGTCGCGGCCACGGGTGTGGTCGTCGGCGTGGCGCTGCTGCACCCGGTCAAGAAAAGCGTCGGTGGCGTTGCCGGCGCGCCGGCGGCCTGCTGAGCGGTCCTCGTGACGCTGGATCGGCGCAACAAGCCGATGAGCCAGTTGGCCGTCAGGTTGTCGTAGGTGTTAGTGGTGGCCGTCGTGAACACATCGCCATCGGGGCTGGTGATGGTTTCGGTGCTCGAGGTGATGTTTCCGAAGGCGTCGATGCCGCCGGCGTTGACGGAGGTGGTTACGGTCGGAAAGACCGAACCGTCCAGATCCTTCTTGGCGACGCTCGTCGTCGCAGCGTACGGATAGACGGAGCCGCCAGCGCTGGCGAACGAAGTCAGCGTGATGTCGTTCTGGCTCAGGACGGTGCCGTTGGCTTGCGTCGCCTTGACCTGCGTCGGTCGGGAGATGAACGGATAGTCCTGGTTGAAGGTCGTGACCGTCGTGATGCCGTTGGTCTGGTCGACCGACGTCACGCTCTCGAAGCCGATCGAGCCCAGTCCGCGCAGGTCGATCCTTCGGCCCTTGTAGTTGAAGTCGGTCGTCAAAAAGCCGCCGACCGCATTGGTGTCGCGCAGCTGCGAAACGACCGCGATCGTTTGGTTCACGTTGCGCTTGGGGTACGCGGTCGCGGCGCCGGCGCTGTAGACGGTGGCGTCGTTGGTGCCTTTGTAGGTGAAGCGCGTCTCGCGGCCAACGCCGTCGACGATGGTGGCCAGCAAGTCGGCATAACCGCCATTGCCGCCCAGGTGCACGATCCAGTGGCCGGTCGACTCGACATACGCTGCTTCGTCGATGAATCCGTCGCCGTTGAAGTCGCCGCTATAGCTAACGACTCTGTCGGCAGGGTAAGCAGCATCGGTCCAGGGCGCGCACGTGAAGTTGACGGTCGCTGTACCCACTGTGCTGCCAAATGGCGTCCCCGATTGGAAGGGCGGACCGCTTTCTCCGAGCTGGCAGATTTGGCCGGTCTGATACACGTCTGGACGGCCGTCGCCGTCGGCGTCGGCCACGTGATACGCGCCACCCGTCGTACCTGCAATCGAGTCGCACTGAAAGCCAATGCCCGTCGATCGACATACCTGTGTCGGCACCGGGAAGGCGCCATTCAGATTGCCGATGACATCGCCATACCCGCCGTAGCGATCGCCATTCTGGTCGGTGGTCTGACTGGTTCCTACCTGCCAGCTAAGGAAGCCACCCGACGTGGTGAAGCTGGTGGTCAGCCCGGCGTCGGTCGCCAGAAACGCCATCCAGGTTCCTCCCACCAAGGAGAGAAAGAGATCGTTGCGTCCATCGCCGTTGAAGTCACCCGCTCCCCGTGAGGCGATCCGCGGCCCGGTCTCGAAATCTCCTGTCGTGACGTCGATGTAGTCGGCCACGTTGTAGGCCGAGCATGTCCCACCCTGAAAGCCGCTGCCGGTGGATTGGCACAGCTTCGAGCCGCCATACCGGTTGAACCGGTCGACGGCGATGATGTCGTCTCGTCCATCGCCGTTGAAGTCGCCGACCAGGTAGTAATTGGCGTTGGTGCCGACCGATACGCCGGTCCAGGTCGAGCAGGAAAATGACGACCCGGTCGACAGGCAGACGTTCCAGTCGGTGGCACCGGCGGCAGGCGGAATGGCGATGTCCATGAGGCCATCGCCGTTGAAGTCGCCATAGAGGGCGCTGCGGGCCGTGTTGGCGGGGCCCGTCCAGTTCTGACACGTGAAAGCGCTCGTTCCGCCGAGGCAGACTTTCCAGGTGCCGGAGCCATCCGAAGTCAAGAGATCCATGGCGCCGTCACCATTGACATCGCCCATCAGCACCTGGCTCTGGACCTGCTGGTACTTGGCGCCATTCGCCGGAGTCGGCGTCACGAAGCTCACCGCAGGACCACCCCAGTCGCCGCTTCCGGGCGCAACGAAGGTATTGGCGGAAGTGTCCCGGGCTGTCCACGTGAAGGTCGTGGGACTCAGGCAGCTACCGGAGCCGTCGCAGTCGGTCAGCGTGGCGAGGAGGCTTCGGCCGTTGGTGGAATTGGTCGAGTAGGCCATCCGATAGTCGCGCACGAGCGTGCCGCCCGAGCCATCGGTTGCTGTGTTGACGACTGTCTGGATACCAGTGAGTCGCTGCGTCATGCTCTGCAGCGTTCCGGCGACGTAACCTGTCCACGAATCCGGCCGCTGCTGATAGACAAAGTTGACCGCGTTGTAGGGGACCAGGCCGGTCGTCGCATTCCCCGTGTAGCGAATCTGGACTGGGTAGTGCTCGCCCGTTGCGTTGTTCTCGAAGTACTTCAGGTCGAAGTAGTTGCCTCGCCGGTCCTGTGCGCGCGACATCTCCCACGTCAGCACGGTCGTGCGCCCCGCGGCCTCGATCGTCGCGTCGCTGGTTCCGCCAAAGGTCAGGATCAGACCGCCCTTGACGAATACCTGCCAGGAGTCGGGACCCTTCGCGGGGTCGCTGCCGGTAGAGACGACCTTGCTGAACGTCTCGAGCTGCGTGCGGTACTCGGCCGAGGCGCCGTGCGTGCCGGCGACCAGCACCAGTCGCTGTCCATCGAGGCAGAACTGGTCGGTACTGGTCAGTGTGACCGCGCCACTGACGCCATCCGTGAAAACCGTTCTTGGGCAACGCGTGATCGCAGACAAGCCGCCGATCGCCCAGCCCCGGGCGAGCAAGCCTCTGTCCGCCTGGCTCGAGTAGATCAGGGACAGACCCGGCGCCATCTGAGCGGTGCCTGGCGGTACGGCCAAAGGAATCGAATAGGTGGCGGCGCCGGTCGTGCCGACGCCGGCGGTCCCTGGCAAGGTGCCGGCGACGGCGCCACTTGCGTTGGGTGGCTGGATGGTGACGGCAGGCTGCGCAAAGGCAGTACCCCCGCTCAACATCAACAAGACCGCGAGTCGGCGAGCAGCCGTCATCAGTCGAGAGCGGCGCTGATCGTTGGTGTCCCGAGTCATCGGGCGATCGGGATGGCTCGCCATCACGCCATCACTTCTGACCAAGCAGCAAAAGGACGCTGCGCGATGCAAACGGTCTTCGGGTCCGGGGAGCCGGTGGTGTGATGTCTACCGACGAGCACGCAGACCCCTTGCTGGCGAGTGGCCGGAGGGTACGCGAACCACCCTGAACCTACTGCGAACTAGTTGGCACTTAGGCACTTCAACTCGTTGCGAGTCTGAACGCTTCGCCACTGCCGCGCCTCCCCCTCAAGGGTGTAAGCCGCAAAGCTGGGCATCGTCGGCTTCTCCTCTCAGCCTCTCTCTCCGTGACTGCGAACGTCGCCCGACGACTTAACGGCACGCTGATTCAATCAATACGTCGAGCGTGTCCTGTCCGAATGGCCAGCCACTTGCCCATTGGTGCGTCACAGGGTCATCTCATATCCATGAAACTGCTGTCATGAATCCAACGCAAGCAATGAACGACAAGGCTCTCGGCACCATGGCGCGTGCAGACAAAGGCGCGTTGACGCCGGCGCCCGAGCTGGATGGACCCCTCCTGGCTGTTGCAGAAGCGGTCGCTGCCTGGCCGGGAATATCGACCTCCTCGCATTGGCATTTCTACGATCGCTCGCGCGTCGACGGCGTCGATTTCTATCTTGGCACCGAGGAGCTCGGGCACATCCACCTCGACGGCTCGCTTCATCTCGCCACGAGCCCGAGCCTCGGCAAAGCCATGATCGTCGAACGCCAGGCGCGTCCCTTCCTCTACCAGCGGGGTTGGGTGTGCGCAGAAGTCGAAGCCATTGGAGTCGCTGCAGCTGTCGCCTTGTTCCGCCGAAATTACGATCGGCTACAGGGTGAAAAGAGCGCTTAGCCAGCGCTCCCAGCCGCCTAACGGTTGCGGCGGCCGCGGCGGCTTGCCCACCGCAGGCGCCTGCCTCGACATTCGATTAGCCCCGGTCAGGCCCCCGGGGCCGTTCGCGGTCAGACTCTTCGCTGCGATCACGCTGCGATCCGGGCTCCTGGCTGACGGAACGGGATACGTCGATTTTCAGCTTGCCGAACCTGAACTCGATGCCCTGCCCGTTCTCGATAGCGCCTGCGATCTGCTGCCATGACCGTTGGAGCTCCTGCGTCTTTTGCTGCTCGCTCAGGTTTTGCGGTTCGAGGTGGCGCTCGATTGCATCCAGCACCGCATAGTCGTTTGCCAGCCCCGCAAACTGCTTGAGCGTCTCCGCCCGGGGTGAGTGAAGGAACATGCCGGCCGAGACCTGACGTTCGAGCTGCTGGCGCGCCACCTCGATCGACCGCCTTTGCGCGGCCGTCAACGCAGGGCTCAGGCCTTCGTCGTGAAGCTGACCCATGGCGGTCAAGCTGGCTAAAAGCTGGTGCTTGTCGTCCAGGGTCAAGCTCTGGGTTTTGGCCTTCTCGAGCAAGACCGGGGCACGCGTCGCGTCGCGCTCCAGGTAGGCCTGACGCGGGGACTTGGGTGCAGGCCCCTGCGGCGGCACCGGTCGCGCTTGAGCTGCCCTCTCTTGCGCCTTCTCTTGCGCCAGGCGCATTTTCTCCCGCCTCTCTTGCTCGCGCGCTTGCAGCTCTCCGGCTTCCTTTTCTCGCGCTCGTTCCCGCGCTCGTTCCCGCGTACGTTCCTCGGCGCGCTGGCGCGCCTGCTCCTCCTCGTACCAGGCCACCGCCTGCGGCGCAATCCGGCGTACGACGCTCTCGGCCCAGCGCTTGACCTGCTCGGGGCGGGCGAGCTGGCTCACCCGCTCGACGAGCCGCCGTCCTCTGTCGGCCAGCTTGGCGGCGGCCTTGACGGCGTCATCCCAGGCAATGACCGCCTGGCGATGCGCCTTTTCCTTGAAGGTCGCCAGGATCCCACGGGGCGCTTCGGGTCGGCTTTGCCTTAACCGCTCCAGGACGCCTTCCCGATGCTTCCGGCGCTCCTTGGCTTCCCGCAGGGCCTCCCGCAAGCGCTGGTCGCGCTCGCCTGCCTGGCGCCCGATCTCCTCGCGCGCCCACGCGATGGCCCCCAGGCGTTGCGCCCGTGCTTTCAGCTCGCGTTCCTGCCGCGCCCAGTCTTGCCGCTCGATCTCGGCGAGCGCCCAGGCTTTGGCCTCCTCTTGCTGCCGGCGAATCTGCTCCTCGCGTCCGCGCTCCGCGTGCCGCCGTGTCAGCTCCGCCTGGCGTTGACCCTCGGCCCCTTTGTCCTCGACGAACCCATCCAGCACGGACAGGTCCAGGGCTGGCGATCGCGCTCGCTTGGGCTTTGCAGGCTGGGCCTCGACCGGCTGCTCGAGCACCGCGATCTCGTCGCCGATCTCGCGCAGGGCCCTAGCCTGCCCGTCTCTCTCCTTCCCCACCGCCACGACCTCGCGGTTGAAATCCCCCATCCGGCTCGTGATTCCACGACGCTCCAGACCCGCCACCGCCGGTCCCAAGTGCACCGTCGGCTCGCGATCGATGCCCTGGTCCTTGAGGCTACGCCGGTCGATGCGCTGATCAACCCCCGCCTGCTCGAGGTGCCGGTTGGCGGTCACCTCCCAAAGCTGGCGGATCCGCTCGATCTCGGTCGCCATGTCGCCCAGACCGAGAACACGCCGCTGGGTATCGCTCATCTCCATCGCCGACTTGGCTCCGAACCCGTTCGGTCCGAGAACTCGGGTGGTGGTGAGGATATGGGCGTGGTAGCCCTGATAGCCCTTGTCGCTGCCGTCCCAATTGCGCGGATCGTCGCGGTGGATGTTGAAGTCAACCGCCACCTTGTACCGGTCTGAGATCTCGTGCGCGAACGCGCGCACGAGATCCGCACCCTGCGCCAACGTCAGCTCCTTGGGGATGGTCACTTCATAGTCGCGCGCTACACGAGAGTTCTTGCGCTTCTCAGCGCCCTCGGCCGCGTTCCAGAGCAGCGAACGGTCTTCGGCCCAACCAGGAGCCCCAGGCGGCAAGGCTATCCCCGAGAGCTCGCGAAGCACGTCGCGCTTGCGTTCATAGCTGTGCAGCTCGCCGGTGCGCTGATCGATGATCTCGGCACCGGCACGATAGGCGGCCGCAGCGGTGGCGGTGCGACCGTCGCTGCGGCTGATGGATTTGATGCTGAGGTGGTACATCGAAGGAATCAAGCAAGCATCACAACTCGCAGGGCGAGCCCATCATTCTGACCCGTTTGCGACAGCAAACCGCACTGAAAACAAAGTTTTCGAAAGTGCGCCCTTCGCTCTCGCTCCGGTCCCTCATGCTAACATCATGCTTGTCCTCGATCAGCCCTCCCCGCGATGACTAAAGCCCTCACCAAGCTCGAAGCCACGATCGAGGCGCAGCAGAAGAAGCTGGCGCAGCTGAAGGCCAGGAAGCAGAAGATGGATGCGCTGCACAAGGCGCGTCTCACCGGGCTGGCTCGACGTCAGGACACGCGGCGCAAGGTGCTGGCGGGCGCCCTCCTCCTCGAGCTGATGAACAAGGACGCCGAGCTGCAAAAGCAGATGCTCGGCAAGCTCTCGGCGTTCTTGACCCGGCCGGAGGATCGGGTGCTGTTCGGATTGCGCTCTGCAGGCGAGTAGGCGGTTTTGGAGGTTGTCGCGATGAAGAACTCGACGGTGATCAATAACGCTCCGTGGGTCACGGCCTTCGGCACGGTCTGTACGGCCGTCTCGTTCTTTGTCGGCCTGCCCCTGAGCTTGGCTCTGAATCTCGTTGGCCTGGTTGCGATTAGCGCCTCGTTGGGCGCTTTGCTGACCCATCGCCCAGGCTGATCTGGTGATGACGCTGCACGGCGCGGCGATGCCGCGCTTTGCTCGCAATGCCGCCGGTCGCGATTTCGCGGTGGGCGACATTCACGGCTGCTTCTCGCATCTGAGTCGGTCGCTGGAGACGATCGGCTTCGATGCGGCGGTGGATCGGCTGTTCTCGGTTGGCGATCTCGTTGATCGCGGACCGGAGTCGGATCAGGTGCTCGAGTGGCTGGCCAGGCCGTGGTTCTTCTCGATCTGTGGCAACCACGACTTCATGACCTGGCGCTCGGCGCTCGGCATTCCCTATCCCGATGCCGATCACATGCTGCACGGCGGCGCCTGGCTGGAGAAGATCTCTGGGGCTGAGCGAAGTCAGTTGGGTAGGCGCCTGCGCGCCCTGCCCTTGGCTCTCGAGGTGGAAACTTCGCTTGGCCTGGTCGGCTTGGTCCACGCGGACTGTCCGTTCGACGATTGGCACGAGATGCAGCAAGTTCCCTGGTCGCGGATCGACTCGACCAGCCCACTTGCCGAATGCTGCATGTGGTCGATCGAGCGCTACGAACGTCAGTATCCGAATCCGGTCAAGAACGTCCGCGCGGTGGTCCATGGGCACATGGTGGTGCGCTACCCGAAGGTGCTGGGCAACGTCCATTTCATCGACACCGGCGGCTGGAAACCGGGCGGTTGCT
>Ga0123338_10003891_pt1 | contig 13258 bp, 10 predicted proteins | sample grotaG_FD_89793 | JGI IMG/M metagenome (GOLD analysis project Ga0123338, IMG submission 89793) | Glacier valley bacterial and archeal communities from Borup Fiord, Nunavut, Canada, to study Microbial Dark Matter (Phase II) -... | ecosystem: Environmental > Aquatic > Freshwater > Ice > Glacier ... | reverse complement strand
TGCATCAAATTCAGCCGCGCAGGTATCTACCATCTTAAAGGCAGCAATAATGCCGTTCTCCTTACGAAGTGCTTTAATCTCTTCTGCTGGTATTCCTGTTAGTTGTGATATTACACGGTCAGGGTAGCCAAGCTTCTTCGCTCGTGCCAAGAGCTCCAAGCTCATGGGGGGTTTTGATAGTTCCTTCTTCTTGGAAAGCTCCTGTTCCTTAGAAAGCTCCTGTTCCATTTCTACAAGAATAGCAATTTTATCGATAAACCATAAATCAATCTTTGTGATATGATTGATTTCTTCATATGATATTCCTCTACGAATTGCTTCAGCGATAACAAATAACCGTCTGTCATCTATTTGGTATAGAGTTTCATGAACTTCTTCCAAAGACATCGCTCCATAATTACCGTAATTCAAGCTGTAGATGTTCTGTTCCAAGGAACGCAAGGCTTTCATCAGCGCTGATTCAAAATTCGTGCTGATTGCCATTACCTCCCCTGTCGCTTTCATCTGTGTGGTAAGAGACCTTTTTGCTGTAATAAACTTATCAAAGGGCCACTTGGGTATCTTAACAACAACATAATCTAAGGTCGGTTCAAAACTGGCATAGGTTTTCTTTGTTATTGCATTTTGAATTTCATCCAGATGATATCCCAAAGCGATTTTAGCTGCCACCTTTGCTATTGGATATCCAGTTGCCTTGGAGGCCAATGCCGAGGAACGGCTAACTCTCGGATTTACCTCGATCACACAATATTCGAAGGTATCAGGATGCAGAGCATACTGCACATTACAGCCACCGGTAATACCAAGCTCTGTAATAATATTAATTGACGCACTGCGAAGCATCTGATACTCTTTATCCCCTAAGGTCTGGGAAGGAGCAACTACGATACTGTCTCCGGTGTGTACACCAACCGGATCGATATTTTCCATATTACAAACGGTAATGCAATTACCCTGGCTGTCTCTCATTACTTCATATTCAATTTCCTTCCAGCCAGCGATGGAACGCTCGATTAAGCATTGCCCAACCCGACTCAGGCGAAGGCCATTCGTACAGATTTTAATCAGCTCTTCCCTATCCTTTGCAATACCGCCGCCACTACCTCCTAGGGTATAGGCAGGACGAACTACCACCGGATAACCGATACTCTCGGCAAATTCATAAGCAGCCTCCACGGTTGTAACCACTTCGCTCGTCGCACAGGGCTCTCCGATTTTCTCCATGGTTTCTTTAAATTCCAAACGGTCCTCTGCCTTCTTGATGGTAGCTGCGGTAGTACCAATTAACTTTACGTCATTTTCTTTCAGAAACCCGGATTCCTCCAACTCCATCGCTAGGTTAAGTGCTGCCTGGCCTCCCAGGGTTGGCAATACACTATCCGGACTTTCTCTTATAATAATTTTTTTTACAAATTCTAGTGTTAGGGGTTCTATATAAACGATATCCGCGATATTCTTATCCGTCATAATCGTGGCCGGATTGGAGTTGACCAATACTACACAAATGCCTTCCTCTTTTAAGGAACGACATGCCTGAGTACCAGCATAATCAAATTCTGCTGCCTGACCAATTATAATAGGACCGGAACCAATTACCAAAACTTTTTTAATACTATCAATTTTAGGCATTATTTCTGCACCTCCATCATGGCAATAAATTCGTCAAAAAGGAACTCACTATCCCTAGGCCCTGCGCAAGCCTCTGGGTGAAACTGTACTGAAAATACATTTTCCCCTAGATAATGAAGTCCTTCTACGGTCTTATCATTTACATTTATGAAACTCACCTCAGCAACCTCTGGCGCTATACTATCTTCCTTTACCATGTATCCGTGATTTTGTGTGGATATATATACTCTGCCTGTTTTAAGGTCCTTAACAGGGTGATTAGCACCCCTGTGGCCGTACTTCATCTTGACTGTGTCCCCTCCATTCGCAAGTGCCAGTAATTGGTGACCCAGGCAGATAGCAAAAATCGGTACTCGGCTGTCAAATAGCTTTTTTACTTCAGTAATTATTTCGTTACACTCTTTTGGATCTCCGGGGCCATTTGATAACATGATTCCGTCAGGTTTATCCCTAAGGATTTCCTCTGCTTTTGTAAAAGCAGGATATATTGTAACCTCGCATCCTCTTTTGGCCAAAGAGATTGAAATATTATTCTTCATGCCATAATCCAATAATGCGACCCGATAACTACTCTTACCTTCAGGACGAATAACGGTTATATTTTCCCCCGACGTTTTCCAGACCACCCTTGTTACTTTGTATTGGTGTATCCTTTCTAGGACTTTCTCTATTTTAAAATCTTCATTGGTAGTTATCATTCCGTTCATCGTGCCTTTATTTCTTAAAAGCTTAACTAATGCTCTGGTATCAATACCTGCAATTCCAGGAATATCATATCGCTCTAAAAAGCTCTGTATACTCTCTTCACTTCGAAAATTACTCGGCATTCTTGAAAGTTCTCTTACGATAAATCCATCAACCCAAGGCTTATATGATTCCATATCCTTATGGCAGATCCCGTAGTTTCCTATTAAAGGATATGTCATTACAACACTTTGACCCGCGTAGGATGGATCCGTCAGGACTTCAAGATATCCCGTCATTCCGGTATTAAAAACAATCTCACTGACTATCTCACGACGCGATCCGATACTTTCACCCGTAAAAATATTGCCATCCTCCAGAATTAAGAATGCTTTCATTGTGCCACCTATCCCTTCCTTATTTTCCACATTATTGCAAAAAAAAAGAATACACACCCACACTGGGTATATACACCATTGTATACAAGCCAATAATATATTTTATTAATTTTTTTGCATAATTATTCAAAATTATGACCAATTTTTAAGATAATAACACATCTAGTGTAAATTTACAAGTAGTTTCACAAAATAATCTTAATCAATCTGATTCATTAGATAATCTTAATCACACTTCGCAACATGCTAAATTTTGTAGAGCACAGAGAAATTTTGGTACTTTCAAAATTTCCTTCACATTTTTTACTAACAAAACATAAATTGTTAATAAAGCGAGAGAATTGAAGTCTTATTGATGAATCAGATGAATTTAAATAGTAGCGCTGAAAGAAAGATACGGGTCTACCCTACGCAGATGGAAACACAATCCTTGGGCCAGCTTCGAGTCCGCTGTACAACCCCTAACCTTACTCCGATTGAAAATGCAATGGTAAGTATTTCAACCCCCGGTGCTCCGGATAATATCGTAGCACAATTGACTACCAATGCAGCAGGACTTACGGAATCGGTTTCCCTTTCTGCACCATCCATCGATTATAGCTTAGAACCTACGACAGAGCAGCCTTATTCCGAATACGATATACGCATAAGAACTCCTGGATATGAAGATGTTACCATTTCTAATGCCCAAATTTTGCCCAATGTCGTAGCGGAACAAGATGCTAATTTAATTGCTCTAACTCCTGAGACAGTAGAAGCGGAAGCATTATTCGTAATCCCTCCTCATACTCTTTTTGGGAAGTATCCACCTAAAATCCCTGAGGATGAGATTAAACCCACCGGTGAGACTGGAGAAATTGTATTAAGCCGAGTTGTAATACCTGAATATGTCATAGTTCATGACGGACCTCCGACAGATACCTCCGCCGCAAACCATTATGTAAGGTTCCGTAATTATATAAAAAATGTTGCCTCAAGCGAAATCTATGCCACCTGGCCGGAGTCAACTATTTATGCTAATGTATTTGCTATCCTATCTTTTACGTTAAACCGCGTATACACAGAATGGTACCGAAACCAAGGATACAATTTTACCATTACCTCTAATACTGCTTATGACCAAAAGTGGATGATTGGAAGGAATATTTATAATAATATCGGTTTGATTGTAGATTCGGTTTTTGTAAATTATTTATCCAGACCCAATGTACGACAGCCTATTCTGTCACAATACTGTGATGGTGACCGGGTGCAATGTCCTGATTGGCTTTCTCAATGGGGTTCCAAAACTTTAGGAGACCAAGGTTACACCGCAATACAAATTCTACGTAGCTACTATGGCAATTCTATTTACATTAACAGTGCAATTGAGGTTTCCGGTGTACCTTCCTCCTGGCCTGGCACTAATTTATCCAGAGGTTCACGCAGCGATAGTGTCAGAATAATCCAGGAACAATTGAATCGTATTGCGCAAGCATATCCATTAATACCAAAGATTGCTGTGGATGGTGTTTACGGACCCCAAACTGAGGAAGCAGTAAGAACTTTCCAAGAGATCTTTGGTCTTCCCCCAAATGGAATTGTTGATTTACCCACCTGGTATAAAATTTCTTTTATTTATGTAGCTGTTACCAGATTAGCGCAATAGTTATCACAACTTATTTTCTTATTCATATTTTATTATGAGTGAATTATAAATTGAGGTTAATAATATGAAAAACTACTACACTAATACAATCCGTGTTTATCCGACGCAACTAGATACACAATCCTTTGGCAGATTAAAGGTAAATTGTACAACAGCGAACTTGGCACCGATTGAAAATGCAACAGTAAGTGTATCCTCTTCTTCTACCCCGGATGCTCCCATCGGTCAATTTACAACCAACATATCCGGTCAAACAGAAGAATTTGAATTACCTGCCCCATCTCTAGCTTACAGCCAAGAGCCCTCTGCAGAGCAACCCTACTCGGAATATACAATACGTGTAACCTCTCCTAATCATGTACCGGTTACTATTCAAAATGCTGAAATTCTTCCTGATGTAACTGCACTCCAAAATGCTACACTGAGACCTACTGGTCCTTCTGGAGAAGACCAATTGTATGTGATCCCACCCCATACCTTATATGGGGACTATCCTCCTAAGATTGCAGAGCCAGAGGTCAAAGAGCAGGCTGAATCCGGTGAAATAGTATTGAGCCAGGTTGTCATTCCGGAATTTGTTATTGTGCATGATGGACCACCGACAGATACCTCTGCTGCGAACCATTATGTCAGGTTCCGTGACTATATTAAAAATGTAGCCTGCAGTGAAATTTATGCCACTTGGTCTGATGCTACAATTAATGCAAATGCATTGGCAATCCTATCCTTCACTTTAAACCGAGTCTTTACAGAGTGGTACCGGAACCAGGGATATAATTTTACCGTTACCTCCTCAACTGCTTTTGACCACAAGTGGATTTCAGGAAGAAATATATATAGTAATATTGGGTTTATAGTTGATCAAATTTTTGTAAATTATTTATCTAGGCCAAATGTGAAGCAACCAATTCTTACCCAATATTGCGATGGCAATAAGGTACAATGCCCAAATTGGATGACACAATGGGGTTCCAAGGATTTAGGAGATCAAGGTTACGATGCCATTTCTATATTGCGTAATTTTTATGGTGATTCCATCTTTGTTAATACTGCGCAACAAGTTTCCGGTGTACCGGCCTCTTGGTCAGGAGCAAACCTTAACATAGGAGCTTCCGGAAATAACGTAAGGATGATACAGGAACAATTGAATGCTATTTCAAACACCTATATTGCTATTCCAAAGGTTGCTGTTAATGGTCAGTATAATCAGCAGACTGCGGAAGCGGTAAGAACTTTTCAACAAACCTTTGATTTACCAGCGACCGGCATCGTAGATTTTCCGACGTGGTATAAAATTTCAGGAATTTATGTCGCAGTCACAAGAATTGCAGAATAAATAACGACGAGTGGCAAGCCGCTTGTCTTGGTTAACAAAAAAGGAGCCATAGCGGCTCCTTTTTTCATTTAAATAACACACATAGTCTGTTGTGTGTAAACCGGATTTTTACCAAGGAAATTGATAAGGTTCTCTTTGATCCAAAGTTTCAAATTCATATCCTTTCTCTTTGAGCATTTTAATAATCTCCGGCAACATCCTTACTGTTAAATCGTTAATTGTGGAATCATGCATCAGAATTATTGGGTAATTGTTTTTCTTCAAATCCTTTTCAATATTATGACGGATGGAGTAGGCCGTTGGTTTACCAATTGCATCATCTGCACTAACATTCCAATCATAGCAGGTAAATCCACGCCGCTCCATTTCTTCCATCAGAGCATCTTTAATCCCTTTACTATATCCGTTACTACTTCCCAATGGGAAACGATAAATATTTACCCTTTCCCCTGTAATACCATAAACCTGTTGATATACCGTATTAAAATCGTCTAAATACCGCTCAACCGAACAGTATATTTCATTACATATGTGAGAATAGGTATGAATTCCTATGGTATGGCCTTCATTTACCATCCTCACTAAACAATTTTCCCTTTCCTCGTTGACTGCACTGCCAACAATAAAGAAGGTAGCCTTTATGTCCCTTTTTTCAAGGATATCAAGTATTTTAAAGGTGTTTTCACTCGGTCCGTCATCAAAGGTCAGATATGCAATCTTCTTCCCCTTTGTCAGCTCCTTGGGTATCTCATATTCCGTGTATAACTCCGGAAACAGCTTCGTATAATCAGGCAGATCATCGCTACTCGTTAAATTACTGTCGGAATTTTCCCTTGCCATTCTATTTTCCATCATAGCCATCAATTCAACACTATGCAATTGGTTCCATGCTGGTGTAGCTTGCTCCCCCAATTGTTTTGCTCTACTACTTCCTTGGCTAATTATATAAATTAGTAAGATACCGATGATAAGAATTGCAATTCCTTTGAAGAACTTATTCATTAATGAATTTTCCTTGTAAAATGTTCTTATTACCAATCATATGCAGGATAATGTGAAGAAATTATCTGTCCGACATAATTCATCTTATAAACAGTCATGTTCAGTAAAAAACTAGATTCTTTGAACTTATGATGACAAGAGTGGTAACTTTTCTGATCTTAGAACCAATTATTATTGATAAACAAAAACCAATTATTATTGATAAATATTGCTTGACAGTAAATTACCCTTGTGCTACACTTTCAAGGAACAAGGGGTGCCTAATGAGTTAGGCTGAGAGGAAACAGTAAATGTTTTAAACCCTGAAGCGGTGAAAACTACTTCATACCTGATCCGGATAATGCTGGCGTAGGGATGTATAAACAATTGCTGTTATTTCTTTTAATAATGCAATATACATACCTCTTCGGCTGACGGAGAGCTTTTTTTATACCCCGATGTATCCCTTTGTTGGATAAATCTGTGTTTTCAGTAATGACAATACTATAAAATAATAAGGAGGAATAACCATGAATGCAAATATTGCGATTCAAGTATTACCACATGTTGATACAAGCGAGGAAGTTATTAGAATTGTTGACGAAGTAATCGCTTATATTAAAAGTACCGGATTAAATTATTATGTGGGGCCTTGTGAGACAGCCATCGAAGGTGAATATGAGGAGTTGATGGAAATAGTTAAAAATTGCCAGTATATCGCCATAAAAGCAGGCTGTCCTAAGGTTGCGGCCTATGTTAAAATAAGTTTTGCACCGGAGGGTGGTGTATTAACCATTGATCAAAAAGTTACAAAACATCACCAATAAAGTTGCACCGATTCTAGCTATTTCAATCCTATTAATCGTATGGCAAATACTTTCTGCAACTGGTGCAGTACCGAAATTTATGCTACCTTCACCGTTTGATGTTGTGAAAGCATTTTTTGAAGACTTCACATTACTCATGCAGCATGCTAAGACAACCCTAATGGAAGCATTTTTTGGCCTTTCGCTGGGTGTTTTAATAGGATTTGTAGTAGCTATCCTGATGGATCGTTTTCAAATTGCTTTTAAATCAATTTATCCGGTTCTTGTTATCACGCAAACAATTCCAACTGTGGCAATTGCACCACTACTTGTACTTTGGTTGGGATATGGAATATTACCAAAGATTACTCTTATCATTATTACGTCATTTTTCCCGATCACAATCGGTTTATTGGATGGTTTCCGTTCTGCTGACCAGGATGCTTTAAATCTTATGAGGGCTATGGGTGCCAACCGTATGCAGAGGTTTTATCACATTAAGCTGCCCAGTTCTTTAAGCTATTTTTTTGCTGGCCTGCGGATTTCCGTGTCATACTCCATAATTGGTGCTGTAGTTGCAGAATGGCTCGGTGGTTTTAACGGCTTGGGAGTTTATATGACGAGAGTAAGAAAGTCCTATTCTTTCGATAAAATGTTTGCAGTTATATTCTTTATATCCATCATCAGCTTATTATTAATGATGAGCGTTTCTATGATTCAAAAGGCGGTTATGCCTTGGGAAAAAAGAGAAACAAAGAAGAAAAAAGTAGCTAATTAAATAGAACGAGGTAAAAAATATGAAAAAAAGAATATGTGCATTATTAATGCTAATGGTATTGGCAATGTTAACAATAACAGGCTGTTCGGATAGTAAGCAGCCCCCTGTAGGGGATGCGGTTTCTGACAACAGTAACGCAGAGACAAAGAAAGAAAAAATACGTATTGTCCTTGATTGGACACCAAACACCAATCATACAGGTTTATATGTAGCTCAGGCAAACGGGTATTTTGAAGAAGCAGGGCTTGAAGTTGAAATCATGCAGCCGCCGGAAGGAAGTACAACTGCGCTGGTTGGAGCAGGCGGGGCTGAATTTGGCATAAGTTTTCAGGATACGATTGCACCTACGTTCGCTTCTGACAGCCCTATGCCTATCACTGCGGTAGCGGCCATTATACAGCATAATACCTCAGGTATTATTTCTTTAAAGGAGAGTGGTATTGATTCTCCTAAAAAATTGGCCGGACATTCTTATGCTACTTGGGATTCTCCAATCGAACTTGCAATTATAAAGAAGATAGTAGAAGATGACGGCGGTAACTATGAAGATATTAAATTAATTCCGAATACTGTCACTGATGTGGTAACAGCACTTCAAACCGACATCGAATCCGTATGGGTTTATTATGCATGGGATGGTATTGCGACAGAAGTAGCTAACCTAGAGACAAACTATTTAAACTTTGCAGATTATGGTATTGAGTTAGACTACTATAACCCTATCATTATAGCAAATAATGATTATCTGATTGAGAATCCGGACACTGCGAAGAATTTTCTTGATGCAGTAAGACAAGGATATGAATTTGCGATTGCTAACCCGAATGAAGCTGCTGATATTTTATTAAAAGCAGTACCAGAACTCAACGAGACGCTTGTTAGGGAAAGCCAGAAATGGTTAGCAAATCAATACAAAGCAGAAGTTGAACAATGGGGATACATTGATCCGGCAAGATGGGATGCTTTCTATACATGGTTATCCAAAAACAATCTTATTGAAAATGAAATACCGAATGGAACTGGCTTTACGAATGATTTCTTATCCAAATAATATCCTTCCTATGGGGGAAAATCTATGAAAAAACTAACAGCTACTGATATTACAGTAAGTTATGATGGAGTAAAAATTATCGAAGACATCTCTGTTGAATTATATAAAGGCGAGATTGTATGTCTTCTTGGTGTAAGTGGAGCAGGTAAGACAACTTTGTTTAATGTTATATCCGGTCTTCTGCTCCCTGACCTAGGGACAGTGGAATTAGATGATGAGAATATAACAGGGAAGGCGGGTAAGGTAAGTTATATGCTTCAAAAGGACTTACTTTTGCCTTTTAAAAACATTCTAGATAACGTATCCCTCCCATTGCTCATAAAGGGTGTAAAGAAACGTACTGCAAGAGATACCGCTTCAAAATATTTTAAGGAATTTGGATTGGAAAGGACAGAGAAGAAGTACCCGCATCAATTATCTGGCGGTATGAGACAAAGAGCAGCGCTCCTTCGAACTTATTTATTTTCTGATAAAGTGGCACTTCTAGATGAACCTTTTAGTGCTCTTGATACGATTACCAAGGGTAACATGCATGAATGGTATCTGGAAGTTATGGAGCAGATTAAACTCTCCACCTTATTCATCACCCATGATATTGATGAAGCGATTCATCTGTCTGATCGAATTTATATTATGACAGGTAACCCCGGAAGAATTACAGACGAAATCACGATTAAGGAAGCAAAGCCGCGGGGTAAGGATTTTATTGTGAGCGAAGTATTCATGACATATAAGAAACAAATATTAAAAGCATTAGAGCAAACTCCTTAGAAACTGTTATAAATAAATGCAAATCAAAAACTCTAAGAATTCTTTCCGTTCCAAGCAAAAAAACTACTTCTATAATAAAACCCATCCGTAAGACTGATATAATAAGGTCTTATCGAATGGGTTTTATTTTTTTATAATTTTATTTGCATATTTAATTATGAACTTTATTCTTAAAATTCTGTACTCATATCATAACAGCTTACATCATACCCATTCCGCCGCCACCTTGAGGCATAGCAGGCTCATTGGTCTTAATGTTAGCAACAACTGCCTCGGTAGTCAATAAGGTAGCTGCTACGCTAGTTGCATTTTGCAATGCGCTTCTAGCAACCTTAGTAGGATCTAAAATACCTGCTGCTACCATATCAACATACTGCTCAGTAAGAGCGTCAAAGCCGATACCTGGTTCTAACTCCTTAACCTTGTTTGTAACTACAGATCCTTCTAAACCTGCATTCGCTACGATACAGAATAATGGAGCTTCCAGAGCCTTCAAGATAATGTTAGCACCAGTTTTCTCATCTCCCTCCAAGGTTGCTGCTAATTTAGCAACTTCCTTAGAAGCATGGATGTAAGCGGAACCACCACCAGGGATAATTCCTTCTTCCACAGCTGCCCTTGTAGCTGCAAGTGCATCCTCCATACGAAGTTTGTTGCCCTTCATTTCGGTCTCAGTTGCTGCTCCTACTCGGATTACTGCAACGCCGCCAGCTAATTTTGCTAGTCTTTCCTGTAATTTTTCTTTATCAAAATCAGAGGTAGTTTCTTCAATTTGAGCTTTAATCTGATTAATTCTTGCGCTGATTTCAGCCTTGTCGCCTTCACCATCAACAATGATTGTGTTTTCTTTCTGTACCTTAACAGATTTTGCACGACCAAGTTGTTCTAATGTAGCTTCTTTCAAATCAAGACCTAATTCATCAGATATTACTGTACCACCGGTTAAGATAGCGATATCCTGAAGCATAGCCTTTCTTCTGTCGCCATATCCAGGTGCCTTAACAGCAACAACAACAAATGTTCCTCTTAATTTATTGATTACTAATGTAGTAAGTGCTTCGCCTTCTACATCTTCAGCTATAATAAGTAATCTAGAGCTAGTTTGAACCACCTGCTCAAGTAGAGGTAAAATTTCTTGGATATTTGAAATTTTCTTATCAGTAATTAAAATATATGGATTTTCTAATACAGCTTCCATCTTATCCATATCAGTTGCCATATAAGCAGATACATATCCGCGGTCAAACTGCATACCCTCTACTAAATCAAGCTCTGTCATCATTGTCTTTGATTCTTCAATGGTAATAACACCGTCATTGGATACCTTTTCCATAGCATCAGCAACTAATTGGCCTACTTCATCGTCACCGGCAGAAATTGCTGCTACTCTGGCAATCTGATCCTTACCGGTTAAAGCGGAACTCATTTTAGTGATTGCTTCTACTGCTACGTCTGTTGCCTTTTTCATACCCTTTTTTAAGATAATAGGATTTGCTCCGGCAGCTAAGTTCTTCATACCTTCTGTAATCATAGCTTGAGCAAGAACTGTCGCGGTTGTGGTACCGTCTCCTGCAACATCATTTGTCTTTGTTGCAACTTCTTTTACGAGCTGAGCTCCCATATTTTCAAAAGGATCATCTAATTCTATTTCTTTCGCAATTGTAACACCGTCATTAGTAATAAGTGGAGCTCCATATGATTTATCAAGAACAACATTTCTACCCTTTGGTCCAAGGGTTACTCTTACTGTATTTGCCAATTTATTAACGCCGATTTCTAGTGCTGCACGTGCTTCTGCACCATTTTTAATTTCCTTTGCCATGTTAATCTCTCCTCCTTAATTATTCTGCCACTACCGCAACAATATCGTTCTGCTTAACAACAATAAACTCTTCATCCTCAAGCTTCACTTCAGTTCCGGCATATTTTGAATAAATAACCTTATCTCCTACCTTAACCAGCATTGTTACTTCTTTCCCATCAACCATTCCGCCAGGACCAACTGCAATAACCTCTGCTTGTTGTGGCTTTTCTTTCGCTTGACCGGGTAATACAATACCTGATTTTGTCGTTTCTTCCGCAACTAACTGCTTTAAAACCACCTTATCTCCTAATGGCACAAGTTTCATATCATATTCCTCCTTAAATTTAATTAGTGCAAACTCTTTACACCATGTTTTCATCCCTAATCAGAGAATTATTAGCACTCATTCCTATCGAGTGCTAACTGATAGTTTATATATTAGTAAATTTGCCTATAATATGCAACTTCACTTCTCTTTCAAAACCACAGAAAATCATTACTTATCTCTCGTATCCTCTCGTATCCTAACTTTTTCTCAATTTTTTAATTATTTAATTAAAACAGAAAGAAAAAGTTATTACCATTCTGGCAATAACTTTTATAAATTCCCTTCATATACTATACTTAGTATATTCCTAATAAGGAATTATATACCACCATTCTTACTATTTAATTAAATCAAACTATTTGTTTTTAGCATAGACCTAAGTAAAGCATCCTTCGAGTTCTTCCAGGGTTCATCTGCATACCTATAATCAAATTTATTAATGAACCATTCTAAATCATCTCTAACACGTTTCATATTATCAAGATAGATGTGATTCAATTCTTTGATAAAATCGTTTTGCTGTTCTCCACTTAAATATTTGGGTGCATCTGAAAACAGAGTTTTATAATGACTCATGCAGAATCCATTGGAGCCTTTAAATTTATTACGAAAGTCTTCGGTAGTTTGATATAAATGAAATATCGTTGCGATATACAATTCAAAGGTTTTTTCGATTTTATCACAGACAAAACAAGATTCCTCTAAATGTTTTAAGTAAATAACTGCTGCCGGGTCCTCTTCTTTTTTCTTAAATATTGAGGACGTTTTAATGCTAGCTCTTTTCCCGGATAGCTCTTCGATATCTTTGATTGTCTTATCCATATGCGTTTTAAGTATCAGTGCTAATCCCAATCGGTTTTGATTTTGATACAATAGCTCCAAATGTTTTTTGCAAAAACCCAAGCGTGAGGTCGCTTCCCGAATGTCATCCTCCATGTAGCTAGGTCCCATAGTGAAATCAATCGCATGTTCTTCAAGTTCCTTTCTCATAGAACAGATAGGGCACTCGCTATTTGCATCAAATGCATTATTTACCGGAATAGT
>Ga0123338_10003890_pt1 | contig 13258 bp, 11 predicted proteins | sample grotaG_FD_89793 | JGI IMG/M metagenome (GOLD analysis project Ga0123338, IMG submission 89793) | Glacier valley bacterial and archeal communities from Borup Fiord, Nunavut, Canada, to study Microbial Dark Matter (Phase II) -... | ecosystem: Environmental > Aquatic > Freshwater > Ice > Glacier ... | reverse complement strand
GCGGCCTGCTCGACCAGGGCGGCATTCTGCTGGGTCACATCATCCATCTGGGTGATGGCGGTGTTGACCTGCTCGATACCGCTGGACTGCTCCAGTGATGCGGCCGAAATCTCGGCCATGATATCGGTCACCCGCTTGATGCTGGTGACGATCTCCTGGGTCGTATGCCCGGCCTCTTCCACCAGCCGGCTGCCATCCTGCACCTTGCCGACCGAATCCTCGATCAGCGTCTTGATCTCTTTGGCGGCTGCCGCACTGCGCTGGGCAAGACTGCGCACCTCCGCCGCCACGACTGCGAAGCCACGCCCCTGCTCACCGGCCCGTGCCGCCTCTACCGCTGCGTTCAGCGCCAGGATGTTGGTCTGAAAGGCGATGCCGTCGATAACGCCGATGATATCGGAAATCTTCTTGGAACTGTCGGTGATCGATTCCATCGTACGGACAACCTTGTTGATGACATCGCCACCCTTGACCGCCACGCCGCTGGCGCTGATCGCCAGCTGGTTGGCCTGCTGGGCGTTGTCGGCATTCTGCTTGACGGTAGATGTCAGCTCTTCCATGCTGGAAGCGGTTTCCTCAAGGGCGGACGCCTGCTCTTCGGTCCGCTGGGAAAGGTCAGCATTGCCGGCGGCGATCTGTTCGGTGGCGGTGGCGATCGAGTCGGCACCGTTGCGGACTTCGCCGACGATCCGGGCCAATCCTTCGTTCATCTCTTTCAGGGACGTCAGCAGGTGACCGGTTTCATCCTGGCTGTCAACTTCGATCTTAACGGTCAGGTCTCCGGCGGCAATCTGCTCCGAGACACTGATCGCCTTGTCAAGCGCCTGTTTTATCCGGCGTGCAACCAGCCAGGCGAAGGTAAAGATCGCAACCGCCAGCAGCAGAGTGCCGCCGAGGATCTGCAGGCGCATCTTTGCCACACCGGCCTTGACATCATCGACGTATATGCCGCTGCCGACAACCCAATCCCACCCCTTGACAAGCTTTACATACGAAACCTTGTCAACCGGCACGGTTGCGCCCGGTTTCGCCCACTGATATTCGACAACTCCCGCTTCCTTTTCTTTAGCGACCTTGACCATCTCGACAAAAATCTGCTTGCCGTTGGGGTCCTTGATGTCGGCAACATTCTTCCCATTCAATTCCGGCTTGACACCATGCATCAGCATCTTCGGCTCAAGGTCGTTGACCCAGAAATACTCGCCGCCGTGATAGCGCAGATCCTTGATGTTTTCCAGTGCGCGTGACTTTGCATCCTCGACGGTTGTCTTGCCGTCCTTTGCATCCTGCATATGACTTTCGATAAGCGATGCCGCCGTGTCGACAACCCCCTGGGTTGCCAGTATCTTTTCGTTCATCAGCTGTTTTTCCATGTAGGGAAGAATGTAGAACATGACCCCCAGGATCAGCAGTGCGATGGTTGTGATAGAAATGCTCAGAATCTTCGTAAGAATTTTCCAGTCCTTAAAGCTCTTGATTTTCATGCCGTTTCCGCCTTTCTGTGAAATAGTGGTTAGTTTGTCTGATCCATGACCTGCATCTCTTCACTGCTCATCAACTTTTCAATATCAACTAAAATAAGCATCTGATCGTTCAGGGTACCAAGGCCGGTGATGTAATCGGTGTCCATCGACGCGCCCATTTCCGGTGCAGGCTTGATCTGTTCAGGACTTAGCGCCACCACGTCGGAGACACCGTCGACAACCATGCCGATGACCCTCTCCAGGACATTCATGATGATGACGACGGTAAAATCGTTGTAGGTCGGCTCGCCGACCTTGAACTTGATCCTCATGTCCACGATCGGTACGATCACGCCGCGCAGGTTGATGACACCCTTGATGAATTCCGGGGCATTGGCAATGTGGGTCACCGTGTCGTAGCCTCTGATCTCCTGGACTTTAAGGATGTCGATCCCGTACTCCTCGTTCCCCAGCGTGAAGGTGAGGTACTCCGAGGCTATGTTCGTCCCGCTTCTGCCAGCAATCCCCTGACCTGTCTCCATAATGTGCGTTACCTCCATTTGTTGAATTTCTACAGGAAACCTACCCTCGTTTTCGCATCTGCAGCAATGAGTTGACGTCCAGAATCAGGGCGACCCGGCCATCGCCAAGAATCGTCGCCCCGGCCGTACCATCAACCTTGCGGTAATTTGTTTCGATACTCTTGATGACCACCTGATGTTCATCGAGCAGGGCATCCACCATCAGCGCCGCCTTTTCCCCGTCAACATCGATCAGGATCAGAATTCCCAGTTCAGGCTCTGTCACAAGCGCCTGCATGTTGAACAGTTCGTACAGCGGAATGATCGGAATGTAATCGCCGCGCACTTGAACAACTTTTTTGCCGTTAACGGTTTTGAGGCTTGCAGCATCCGGCTGGAGCGACTCGATGATCGAATTAAGCGGAATAATGAACTTCTCTTCGCCGACAGCAACCGAGAGTCCATCCAGAATGGCGAGCGTCAGGGGGAGACTGATGGTGACCCGGGTGCCCTTGCCCGACTCGGACGAAATATTCACCCGGCCGCTCATGGCCTGAACATTGCGCAGTACCACGTCCATTCCAACTCCGCGACCGGAGATATCAGTCACCGCCTCCGCGGTTGAGAACCCCGGAGCGAAGATCAGCTGCCAGACCTCCTCGTCGGTCATACTGTCGGATGTTGCAATGCCGCGTTCGGCGGCCTTATGGAGGATTTTGTCGCGATTCAGCCCGGCGCCGTCGTCTAAAACATCGATAACGATCCGGCCGCCGATCTGTGAAGCGCGCAGGGTAATCGTGCCGCAGCGCTCTTTTCCGGCCGCAACTCGCACCTCCGGCTTCTCCAGCGCATGGTCCATGCAGTTGCGCACCAGATGGGTCAGCGGATCGGTTATTTTCTCGATCAACCCTTTGTCCAGCTCGGTCGAATCACCGAAAGTTTTCAGCTCCACCTGCTTGCCGAGCTTAGTGGCAAGCTCACGCACCATGCGGGGGAAGCGGCTGAAGACGATGCTGATCGGAACCAGCCGTATCGACATGACGCTCTGCTGCAGACCGCGGGTGTTCCTCTCCAGCTGCAGCAGGCTGCGGTGAAGATTTTCATATTGGACCGGATCAAGACTGGCGGCGGTCTGTGCCAGCATCAGTTGCGTAATGACAAGTTCACCGACCTGATTGATCAACTGGTCCACCTTGGTGACACCGACGCGGATCGATGATTCGGCTTCGCTGGTGCGCCGACCATATGCAGCAGGGGCCAGTTCGTCCTTGTCATAGGCCCTGCGGCCGATCTGAATATTATCCTCATGCTCAGCAAGAGCAGCCGGAGGAGCAACGGACAGATCTGGACCCTGCTCAGCGGCGATACTTCCAGCCGCATGAACCCTTATCTCCAGCTGTTCCTCATCGGCAACAAATTCAAAGATCTCACGGATATCGGCCTCACTGACACTTGTCTCCAGAAAGAACCGCCACGAGGTGTGGCAGACTTCCGGGTCAATGGCCGTAAAATCTTCTGAATCCGCCACCTGCGCATGCACAGTCAATGTTCCCAGCTCTTCCAGTTCAGCCAGCAGGTTTTCCAGCCTCACCCCACGCTTGAAAATATCGGGGTCAGGACTGAAGATCATCTCATAACTGTGAAGAATGGCGGTGGAACTGGCATCCGTGTCCTGCTCATCCTGCACGTCAACGGAGGGCGCAGGAGTCTCTTCAGGCGCACAAGTGGCGCTTTCGCCATCGACAACCTGCTGCAGTCTGGTGCGAATCCGGTCAACCGTAATCTGGTCAACCTCCGCCCCGTCACGATGTCCCGCCAGCTGCATCGCAATCACATCACCCGCCTCAAGAAAAAGATCGATCATCGCCGTTGAGAACAGCATTTCATGGGTGCGGAGTTTATCAAGCAGCGATTCCAGAACGTGGGTAACCACCGTCATATCCTGGAAACCGAAAATACCGGCTCCGCCTTTGATGGAATGGGCCGCCCTGAAAATGGCATTCAGCTGTTCATCGTCCGGCTCGCTATCGCCTAGAGACACGAGAATCCGCTCCATCTCCACCAGATGTTCGCCGCACTCCTCAAAAAACACCTGATTGAAGCGTTCCAGATCTATTTTGTTTATATCCGCGCCATTTTGAGTCATGCGCATTCTCCGGCAAGGAGTTCGTCACCAAAACCAAGAGTGTGAATTGTCCCGCGACAGTCGTCGCTCAGCTTTAGGCATGGTACCCCGCCCCACCGTTTCCGAATGTTGCGCACGAACGCGACAAGCAGCTGGCAACCGCATGCATCAAGGGCGTGGACCCCAGTCAGATCTATTTCAATGAAAGGGTGCACAGCATCGCCTGCCGTCACAACTTCAACCGCCCCGGCCACATACTGTGCCATAAGCGGAAATTGCTCAGTTACGCCAATCATAGACAAGTCACCGTTAAGGGCTATTTTGTGCATACTGTCACGATCCATAGTCATTTTCCTCCCGTAACTCACTTTGTCTTCCAGCACGATGCTACACTCTGCATAGCACATTGAATGCCAAAGCAGAGGTTGGGCATAAATCGTGGTATTTCAGGCTGTTACAAACATGGTTAGATTTTGACAAGGTGCGACGGATGTTGCAGGTCATCAGACTAAACAGAGAAAAATGCTGCGGGATTCTGCTTGGAGAGGGAAGACACAGTGGGGTGAAACTGTTGGAGCAGGTGCAACTATTGTCGCAGGGGTGTCGGCATAGGAGTGACATAATCGGAATGTTTATTCCAGCCACATCCGGAGTAGCAGATGGAACCATCAATGTTTCTCAGCAGGCTTGTTACATAAAAAACCGTAAAAGGCGACCACTTGGCCGCCTTTTACGGTAATACATCAGCATCAGGACCGGCATACTGGATCTATATATGTTCACTTTCCTCCGTCAGCATCATCCCGTGGCGGGACGCCTCGAAAAACACAATAACCAGTGCGAGAACAACCGGACCGGCCACAACTCCGGTGATGCCGAACGCCAGTAATCCGCCAAGCGCCCCCAGCATAATGACCAGCAGGTGCAGCTTGGCCTTACCACTGATGAATAGCGGTCTAATGATGTTGTCGATGCTGCTGACCACCACAACGCCCCAGATAATCAGCAGAATCCCGGACAGTGTTTCTCCCTGCATAAGCAGATAGATGGAGCCGGGAAGCCAGATCAAAGCGGTGCCTACAAGCGGTATAATGGCACAGACAGCCATTAACGCGCCGAACATGATTGGTGACGGCAGCCCGGCGACCCAGAACCCGAGCCCACCCAGTGTCCCCTGTACCAGACAGGTCAGCACGATCCCGTACATCACCGCCCCCAGCACCCGTGTGACGGTGTCGATAATTGCCGTCCTGAGCCCATCCCTTATCGCAATAACCACCCAGAAACGCTGCATAAACGTTGCCCCGTCCTTGTAGATAAAAAAGAGGGCGATCACCATCAATACTAGCTTGAACAGGAAACCGAAAAGATCCTTCACGATCCCGGTCGAATAATTCAGCATGGCGCCGACCCCTTTTTTAACCGTCGGCACCAGCATGGCATTCAGATCCAAATCGAGACCGAGAGAACCGGCCAGACCCCTGAAGCGTTCCAGCCAGGAGAGGAGCAGGGGATGCTGCAGAATATCACCAAACGCAACAGCGGAGCCCCCGGATGTTGCGTTTTCCAGATACTGATACATCAGCGAGGCTTCCCGTGAGAGCGTAAAGACCAAACCGACCAGGGGGAGAATAACGGCCAGCACAACGGCCAACGTCAGCAGTGCGGAGGCGGTGATTTCACGCCCTTTACAGTAATGCAGGAGTTTTTCGTAGAGCGGCCGGGTAATGACGCAGATTGCGCCGGCCCATACAAGTGCCGCCAGAAAGGGGGATAGGATATAGTACAGCAGATACATAAGCAGCAGGGCAAAGGTGTATGCCATCAGTGTTGAAAACAGGGAACGATCCATGCTCACGAAGACCTCCGTAGTGTGATGCTCAGAATTAGCTGCATCAGCTCTACAGTGAATCCCCCGTTCAATCAACGGAAAAACGGCGGGAAACCTGTGATAAAATAACATCAGCCATTTTTCATTTTATCAAACAACAGGGAAAGTTCCACTTTGTATACCGGTATGGCACCAGGCTTTACTGCCGCTTCCGGCATTACATCCCCTTGAGCTTCCAGAGTGCCGCAACACCAAACACCAGAAACATGAATCCTGCGCTTCGGTGGATCCAACGGAGCGGAATAAAGCGGACCAGCTGCTTGCCGGCAAAGATACCCAGCAGTGACACACACCAGAGCGCCAGGGTCGACGACGCAAAGACCATACTCATCCCAATCAGGCTGTCTGAATGCCGGGCCGCCTGACTGGCGGTTACCAGCTGGGTTTTGTCCCCCAACTCAGCCATGAAGATCATGATAAAGGCGGTACGGGCGGCTGTGGCCGCGGTGGGTGGCGGCCCGTCCTCTTCCTCTTCGCAATCACTGGCATGGCGCAGCGTGCTGTAGCCGAAATAGAGAAACAGCAGCGCCGACACCAGCGTCACCCAGAAGATCGGCAGCAGCAGAAACAGCAGTTTCCCGACCACGACAGCAGCCAGGTTAAGCACGACGAATGCAGCAGCTATGCCCACGAAGATCTTCTGCCACGGGTAGCGCAAAGCAAGGGCCATGGCCGTAAGCTGGGTTTTGTCACCCAATTCCGCCAGAAAAATCAAGCCAAAGGTGCTGAGAAAAATTGTTTGTTCCAAGTTGTCTCCCGTCTTTTCAGTGGCTTCTCTTTTATTAGCAGAAGCCGCAAGCTTCCGGTTAAAAATATGACTTTCTTTAGTTGACCACGCGTGCCGTCACGACGTTAATCGTGCTTGGTTGGGATAACCTGTCCCGGCCCCTTTCTGCCGGCAAACAGTGAAGCTGCCACCGCCAGAGCGAGACAGCTGAATATCACCAGCAGTGAAACCTGAATCGGGATGTGGTACCCCATGGCCGTTGCGATCATCTTGCCGCCCACAAAGGCCAGAATGGATGAGATCCCCATCTTCAGGTACACGAACATCCCCATAACACTGGCCAGCAGGAAATAAAGCGCCCGCAGCCCCATGATAGCAAAAATATTCGAGGTAAAGACGATGAAGGGATCGAGAGTCACGGCAAATATGGCCGGTATGGAGTCAACGGCGAACAGCACGTCGCTGCTCTCAATCATCACCAGCGCGAGAAACAGCGGGCTGGCCACCAGCAACCCTTTCCGGCGGACAAAGAACCAGTCGCCGCGCACCCGCTTTGTGAACGGAAACAGCCTGCGCGCAAGCCTGACGAGCAGGTTTTTGTCCGGGTGAACCTCCTCCTCCCCGCCAAAGGCCATTTTCCAGGCGGTAAACAGCAGCAGCGCACCGAACAGATAGAACATCCAGTGGAAGGCCGTCAGCAGCCCGATACCGGTGAAGATGAACAGCGCCCGCAACACCAGTGCGCCGATAATGCCCCATTTGAGGATGCGAGCCTGATGCTTGCCACGGATCTTGAAATAGCCGAAGATCATGATAAAGACGAACAGGTTATCCACCGACAGTGATTTTTCGATAATATAGCCGGTGAAAAACTCCAGCGCCTTGGTTTTGCCCAGAAAAACATATATCCCGACATTGAATGCCATCGCCAGAGAAACCCAAATAGCACTCCAGGCCAGCGCCTGACGAAAAGAAACCTCATGCGCCTTACGGTTCATGCCGAGATCAATCGCCAGCATGACGACCATCAGCAGTCCGAAGACCAACCACATCATTGTCTGATCTAACATTTGCTTCCTTTGTTTACAGGTTCAATCGGTTCTTCTACGGCAATGGCGGTCAGGCCTTTGGCCTGACCGCCGTTGCCTCAAATACGAACCTTACTCAGCCATGGAGTGGCTGAAAACCGTTACTGCGCCATCCGCTTCAAAATCTGCTCCAGCTTGCGCAACTCGTCACCATAACCGGACCAGTTCCCCTGGCGCTGCAAGGTGACCGCCTTCTCATAAAGACCCATCGCCTCTTTGGCCAGCGCGGCCGGCGTTGTTTTCAAATCAGCCGGTTCGACCCCGGCGACGGCAGCGGGTGACTTCTTGCCACCAAAGAGTCGTTGAAGGGCAAGTTCCAGATTTTCCTCCATCACAACCTGATCACCAAAGGCGACAATGACCCGCTTCAGCTCAGGCAGACCGGCCTTGTCAGCGGCAAGGAACAGCGGCTGAACGTAGAGTAGCGACTTTTCAATCGGGATCACGAGCAGGCTCCCCCGAATGACCTCCGAACCGCGCTGGTTCCAGAGCGACAACTGCTGGGAGATGAAGGAATCCTGATTGATGCGGGCGTCTATCTGCTTTGGGCCATAGATCAGGCGATCGCGCGGAAAAGTATACGCCATGATTTTACCGTAGTTTTCCCCGTCACAGCGTGCCGTCAGCCATGCCGCCAGGTTATCTCTCTTGGAGGGGGTAAACGGCAGCAGGAGGATGTACTCTTCCACCTTTTCACCCGGAAGCTTCATGATCGTGTAGTACGGCTCCATCGGCTTCTCGTCGATCGCAGGAATTTCCCAGAGATTCTCCTTGTTGTAGAAAACCTTAGGGTCGGTCATGTGGTAGGCGGCAAACATGGCGGCCTGAATCTTGAGGAAATTATGCGGGTAGCGGACATGCTTGCGCAGGTCGTCAGGCATGGCCGACAGCGGCTTGAGCAGTCCCGGAAACATCCGGCTGTAGACCTTCACCAGGACATCGTCCGGTTCGCTGATGTAGAAGTCTACCGAGCCGTCATAGGCGTCGACAACAGTCTTGACGGAGTTTCTCATGTAGTTTATTCCGCCCCTGAGCGGCTTGGAGTAGGGGAGACGGTCCGAATAGGTGTAGGCATCGATCATCCATTTGAGCCTCCCCTTTCCATCCACCACCATGTAGGGATCAGCATCGAAACGGAGGAAGGGAGCAATTGTCCTGATCCGCTCGTTGATGTTGCGCTTATAGATGACCCGGCTCTCGGAAGTGATGTCCGAAGAGAGCAGGATTTTTTCCGTCCTGAATTTGGCCGCAAAGAGGGACTTTTTGAGGAATGAGTCGATCTGTACGCCGCCGGTGCCGGCATAGGTAGTATTGATGTCACCGGTGGCGGTCGGGTAACTGAATTCCGGGACCTTCGTCTTGACAATTACATAATCGTTGGAGAGCTCGCCGAAATAAATTTCGGGCCTGGTTACCTTGATGTCAGCCAGACTGACAGGCGGGATATCCTTGACGAAAAACTCCGGCAGTCCTTCTTTGCTGATCCGGCTGACCGGACCGAAGGTGATGCCGTTGCCGTGGGTAAAGATGAGCCGCTCGTTGATCCAGTTTTTGCTGGGCAGGTCGGCATAGGAAAGTTCGCGCGGCGACAGCATGACCTGGGTGTATTGCCCGTTGACCTTGTAACGGTCGTTGTCCACGTCGAAAAACTTGTAATAGGTCCGGATCTGCTGCAGCTGACTGTACGTTTTGAGCAGCGGCGCATGATCCCAGAGACGGATATTCTTGATGGTGGCGTCATTGTTGGCGATATCAGCAGCGGTAAGCTTGGTATCGACGTCGAATGGTATCGTTTCGATCTTTTCCAGGTCGTAGCCGAAACGTGTGAATTTAAGGTTATTCTTGATATATGGTGTCTCAAGGGCCAGCTCGTTCGGAGCAACCTTGAATTTCTGCAGCACTCCAGGATAGATACTGATGCCGATTACGTATAGTGCAACAACGCTTATTGGCGGCAGCAGCGCCATGCGCCATGCGCCTTTCCAAACCCCGACCGCCAGCATGATCCCCGCCAGCGGAGTAAGGAACGTCAGGATACGGTAGGTAAGCAGTCGCGAGTTGACATCCGCATACCCTGCGCCATAAAAAGCACCGTTATTGGCGTAGAGCAGTCCGAAACTGTCCAGATAGAAGCCGGCAGCGATGGTGCAGGCAAAGAGCCCGACCAGAACCGCCAGATGTCGCCGCACTTTTTCATCAACTGTCGCACCCCGCTCCGTCAGGATGATACCACCGCGCACAAAGTACACAGCCCCGTCCACCACAGCTGTCGCCAGCAGCGCAAAACCGGCAAAGCCTTTGAGCATTCCCCAGAAAGGGAGGCTGAACAGATAGAAACCGATATCCTTGCCGATAACCGGATCAACGGTGCCAACATCCACCCTGTTGGTGAACAGCAGGATCTCTTCCCAGCGCATGGCGCCCCAACTACCCGCAAGCAGCGCCAGCACCAGGCTGGCCAAAAGGGCAATAGGCTTTACGAAACGCGCGACTTCATCCCGCTGCACACGAATGTTGCCCCCCACCATAAAGACACCGCTGTAGGGGAAGTGCGCCCGGTTGGCGTACAAAACATTGATCAGCAGTACGGCGAACAAAACCGCCCCAAAGAACAGTCCTGCCGCTGTCTTGGCATACAGTGTCGTTGTAAAGACCGACGCAAAGCCGGTCTCAACAAAGAAGAGCCAATCGGTATAAAAACTGATCAGTGATGAAGCAAAAGGCAGCACCACCGCCATCAGAATCAAAATAAGCATAAACTTGTTTTTAATCATTGCCGTCCCCTTGGGGGCTGTGTTTTCTGACAGCCGTTCACTTGCGGTTTACTGCGTCACCGACGATAATTGTCAGAGGCACTCTCGACCCTTTTCTTTTTCAAATAGCGATAGAGGAGGTAGCCGCCACCCGCCAGAAGCATGATTTCAAACATGCCGATGCCGCCACCGGTTCCACTCCCCATACCGCCCCCCGCTCCGGCGACGCCGCCGAACAGCATACTGCCCAACATCCCCCCCGCCATGCCGCCGGCCATGCTCCTCATGAAACCGCCGCCGGCAGGCTGCTGGAAAGCACCGGGTGCGGGCGCAGCCTGCGGGCGAGACTGATACGCAGGGGTAGCCGGTCGTGAATAGCTGCGCGAACTGCGGCTGCCGAACGAGCGGCTGCCGCCGGCCCTCGCTTCGGCGTTAAGTTCCATTACGGTGATGCTGAGAAACAGTACGGCGGCCATGACCGTCATTACCTTGACAAAATGTCTTTTCATTTTACGACTCCCTGGATGCAGCGTGCCCGGCGGTGCCGGGAATAATAGAGGTGTTGTTACCGTACCCTGCGTATCAGGATTCAGTGGAATCTGCCAGATGCGGCTGATGAAGCTTGACCGGCGTGCCCTTCCTGAGTCTCAGATTGAGCATCTCGACCAGCACCGAGAAGGCCATGGCGAAGTAGATGTATCCCTTCGGAATGTGCATGTCGAAGCCATCGCCGATCAGTGCCACGCCGATCAGGAGCAGAAAGCTGAGCGCCAGCATCTTGATCGTCGGGTGTTTTTCCACGAAGGAACTTATTTTTCCGGAGAACAGCATCATAAAACCGACCGCGATAACGACCGCAGCGACCATAATCGCGAGCTGGCTCGCCATCCCGAGGGCGGTGATGATCGAATCGAGAGAAAAGACGATGTCCAGCAGGAGGATTTGTACAATGGCGGCTCCGAACGTTGTCCCGACATGAGCCGCCGAGATCTCCTCTTCACCTTCAAGCTTCTCGTGGATCTCCATCGTACTTTTCCAAAGCAGAAACAGACCGCCGGTGATCAGGATCAGATCGCGGCCGGAGATATCGTTGCCCAGCACGGTAAACAGCGGCGCGGTGAGCCCCATCAGCCAGGTCAGCGAGAAGAGCAACGCGATGCGAATGAACATCGCCAACCCGAGTCCGACAAGACGGGCTTTCTCCTGTTGATGCACCGGGAGCTTGCTCGCCTGGATCGAGATGAAGATGATATTATCGATACCGAGTACTATTTCCAGCGCAGTCAGTGTTACCAGCGCCATCCAGACCTGCGGGTCAGTCAGCCATTCCATGTGTACCGCTCCTTGATTTCATAGTAATTTAAATGGTTAATCCATGCACAGCTTGCGACGTTTGGCACTCCAGAGATCGATAGCCTCCCTCATGATCTCGGTGATGCTTTTCGATGTAGACTTTGTCAACCTCTCCAGCGCCCGTTTTTCATCATCATTTATGCGCAGTGAGATAACATTCTGCAGCTGTTCTGATTTTTCTCTTTTCTTTTTTGCTGACTTCGGTTCCCTGATAAAAAGATTTTTGCTGTATGACATGATTTCCTCCTTTGCTTGTATGCGGTGCGTTGCTGCCCCGCAGGTATGTTTTCTGTTAATGCGCTCTGGTTGCCATAGATTGGAGGCGCGCGATACGCTCCTCCATTGGTGGATGGGTCGAGAACAGCGCCCTCATGCCACCGCCTGTCAGCGGATTGACGATAAACATATGGGCCGTGGCCGGCCTGGCCTCCAACATCGGGATCGCCTGACTGGCATTATGAAGCTTGCTCAAGGCCCCTGCCAATGCCAGAGGTCTGCCGCATATTTCCGCACCGGAAGCATCTGCCATATATTCACGGGAGCGGGATACCGCCATCTGAATCAGCATCGCCGCGATCGGGGCGATGATCGCCAGTGCGAGCGACCCGATCATACCGCCGATGCCGCCCCCCCCTTCATCATCGTCACTCCGACCGGCGCCGAACATCGCGCCCCACTGCAGCATGTTGCCGATCATCGAGATGGCACCGGCAAAGGTGGCGGCGATGGTCGAGATCAATATATCGCGATTTTTCACATGGGCCAGCTCATGGGCCATGACCCCTTCCAGCTCGTCCGGGGTGAGGAGGCGCAGAATACCCTCGGTGGCGGCAACAGCGGCATGATCGGGATTGCGCCCGGTGGCAAAGGCATTGGGGGAATCATCCGGAATGATGTAGACCTTCGGCATCGGCAGCCCGGCCCGCCGGGCCAGCCGTTCGATCATCCCGTAGAATGACGGGTGAATTTCGCGGGTGATTTCCCGGGCATTGTACATCCTGAGGACGATCTTATCGGAAAACCAGTAAGAGCCGAAGTTCATGGCGGCGGCAATCAGGAAGGCGATGATCATGCCCCCCTTACCGCCAAGGGCACCGCCCATAAAAACCAGCAGAATGGTGAGCAGAGAAAGGAGAAAGGTTGTTTTGATGATGTTGTTCATTATTTACCTCCGACGATGTGGTTTCGCCGCGGGTAAATAAAAAAGACCTTTACCCACGGCGCAGCTATAAGCATACGAATTGGATAAAGGTCTTGCTTGCGATTATATCGTCCCAGCCCGAGTCTTGCGACTGTGTTGACGGGCATGGGGTCAGCCATGTCTCCGGCTGATAGCT
>Ga0123338_10003888_pt1 | contig 13261 bp, 13 predicted proteins | sample grotaG_FD_89793 | JGI IMG/M metagenome (GOLD analysis project Ga0123338, IMG submission 89793) | Glacier valley bacterial and archeal communities from Borup Fiord, Nunavut, Canada, to study Microbial Dark Matter (Phase II) -... | ecosystem: Environmental > Aquatic > Freshwater > Ice > Glacier ... | reverse complement strand
CAGCGGCAGCGCCAGCAGCAACAGTGTTGAAGCAAGTAGCACTTCCTGCCGAACCAAAGGCGGTAGTAAAGCTTTTGCTCAAAACCTTCAACAAAAAGCAACTCTCGGAAATCGCCAAGTTACTGGTTCACGCTATTAAATCTTCTTCCTAGGACTTGTTGCAGTAGAAGATAGATTGATACTCCCCAGCCCGATCGGGACGGGGATTCTTGATTAATCGGGTTCTGTATTTTCAGACGATCGCTATCAAATCGCCCCTATACGCTTAAAACTATTACCAGTAATTTTTTATATTGCAATTGCGCTTACTTTTATTTTTTCAATGCTTTAGAAGTATCAAAATGCTGCTATTGATACGCTCCTGATCCTGCCATTATCTGTCCTTTCAATGTTCAGCATCTAAGCCTAATATTTCGGTTGCCGGGATTGCTCGCGATCTCAGATGTTTCAATAGCTAATTGATTGTTCTTATATCAATTCCGGTTGCACCGTAATTAATATTACCCGAAATGAGGAGACTCAAGATGCCGTCTCCCTAGGGTGATTAATGTAGGGAGACGGCATCTTGAGTCTCCTCGCTTGTCATTCCGATGAAGAGTGGATTTGATATTACTTGCTGCACTTGTTTTACCATAGGCATCGCCACGCGCTCGCGAAAGTTGGCGGTGGCGATCGCTACCGACTTATCCTCATACCTGAATTCAGGGGCTGGTGTCTCGTTCTGAGGTCACAGCAATATTTTTGAGGCGGAAAATTTTCTGGTGTACGCTGTCAGCCTGAGCTCGGCAGCAACCTGAAAAAATTCAATTTTTTGAGAGTTTTGCCCTCTACCTTCTACTGTTCGGCAACCCTGGGTTAGAATTAGTAGATGTAGGATCTGGCGTGCAACGTTGTACCAGAATTAAAAATCGAGCAGGCTTTAGAAGGCGGTAGCTGTGAAACCAATTCGTTCATTAGAAGATGCTTTAAACCGCTGTCAGGCGATGGGAATGCGCTTGAGCCGCCAGCGTCGATTTATTCTAGAACTTCTGTGGGAGGCGAAAGAACACCTCTCGGCTCGCGAAATTTACGATCGCCTGAACCGACAAGCGGATTCGATCGGGCATACTTCGGTTTATCAAAATCTCGAAGCTTTGTCGAGAGAAGGGATTATTGAGTGTCTGGATCGATCGGAGGGACGCTTGTACGGAAATGTCAGCGACTCTCATTCTCACGTCAATTGTCTGGATACGGCTCAAATTCTGGACGTTCATGTGGAACTGCCGATCGAGTTGATCGAACAAATTCAACAGCAAACTGGTGTCAGAATTGTAGACTACCGGATAGATTTCTACGGCTATAAATCGCCAGAGTCCGCCACAGAAGCATCGAGCGCCACCGATACGCTAAAGGCTTTGTAACCAATTTAGCCGCCGCTGTGCTAAGCAAGACTGATGTTTTTGTTAGGGTAATCAGTGGTATAAAATGATTTAAGTATTTAGCTGCGGTCGATCGGGCTTTTGGCGATCGCGTGCGGAAATTCGGGATAGTAGAGAAGACTGAAACTCGATCGAAAGTTGGGCGATCGGGAATAAAATTGACCCCAAAAAATCATATCAATTCCGGTTGCACCGGAATAATAGAGAGGACACGGCACTGCCGTGTCCTCTCTATTAATAGCGGTAGGGACGCGGCACTGCCGTGTCCTAATTTCGGCTAATAATTCCGATGCAACCGGAACCATATCAAATTTAAAATCCCAAATCGACTGGTGGGGGCTTTATGATGTTTTTTTTGCTAAATTGCCCCGCAAGCTGTGAATAATTGTTCGATAACTGGTATGATCTACCTGCTCCCGGAGCCGAAAATGCAAAGGAAGCAACCAGTGGGGCTGGACACGAACCTCACTATAAAACGCCGTAAAGGGAAAAATTGCCAGTACCTTGAAGGAAGTTCTCGATCTCCTTAACAAGAGTCAGAAGCCGACATCACAATCTATGATTTGATGTGGGAGTGTCAGGCAGGGAAAGCGCATTACAGGACAGGCTGAAGTAATGGCGAGACGACAATCTGAACAATTCCACATACCACCGCAATACAACCCATCCCCGAAACCGACGGCACAGTTGAGTGCAGAGGTAGCAGGCGATGCGAGTTCCTCGGTAATGGCGTCGCCGACTGAGGGCAAAAGAACTTTTTGGCAGTGGCAGCTAATCTGGCTGAGTCTCCTGGTGGGATTTGGAGTAACCGGTGTTGCTGCATTTCTGTGGTTGCTGACGATGCCACCGCCGCCGAATTGCCAGCAACTTTCACCGCTGGCGGCAGACGGAGAACGACTTTACTGCGCTCAACAAGCAGCTAAGTTCGGCAAGTTAGAACAGCTAGAATCGGCAATGGCAATGGTGCAGGCTTGGCCGAAAGAACATCCGCTACATTCCCAAGGTCAACATTTGATCGGGGAATGGTCGAAAGCGATTCTGGGATTTGCCCGGGCAAAAATTGAGCTGGGGGATTTGAAGGGCGCTCTGGAAATTGTGGCGAAAATTCCGAAAACCAGTCCGTCTTACCCAGAGGTGCAGGACGCTGTTACTGCTTGGGAAAAAAATTGGCAGGAAGGTCAAAAACTCTACGATACAGCCCTAGCAGCTTTGAAAGCTGAGGATTTAAGGAAGGCTTGGGATTACGCTCAAGCTCTGTTTAAGCTGGAAAATGTTTTCTGGAGTCAGAAGCGTTACAACGAGCTGATTCAGCAGATTTCTTTGGAAAGAAACGGCTGGCAGCGCTTGGAAGAGGCTAGAGAGTTGGTAAAGGACGGAACTCCGCAAAAGTTCGCTGAGGCGATCGTCCTGGCTCGCAAAATAGACTCGCAGCTTTTTGCCCGCGCTAAAGCTGAGAAAGAAATTGAGGGCTGGAGCCGGATTTTGCTGGCAATGGCGACTAAGCGGTTGGGGGCGAAAGACCTCCCTGGGGCGATCGAGGCTGCTTCTGTGGTGCCACAGGATTCGCCACTGTTTGCAGAAGCTCAAGATTTGATGCAGTTGGGTAGAGCTCAGGCGGTGATGTGGAACCAGTCGATCTCAACACCTCTGGCGCAACACATTTTTACTTTGCTCGAAGGGCGGGGGGCTGCTAGCCAAATTGCTCCGGGCCGCCCTCTGTACAAGCAGGCTCAAATTCAAATTGAAAATTTGCAGGTGCAGTTTCAAGATTTGCTGCGTTTGCAAGTGGCGAGTACGATCGCCAGTTTCGGTCAGGTGGGGGCGTTTGGGATCGCGATCGAGCAAGCGCAAACCATCGGCCCCAAACAGCCGCGGCGCGTCCATGCTCAAACTTTGGTGGCTACTTGGCGCCGGGAAATTCAGCGGATCGAAGACCAATCTTTTGTCAACTTGGCGAAGCAGTTGGCAGAAACAGGAACGGTGGAAGGGCTAAAGGGTGGTATCGGCCAGGTACTCCTGATCTCTCAAAATCGTCCCCGCAGGGTAGAGGCGCAAACTCTCTTAGCTCAGTGGACGAAACGCATCGAAGTTATTCAAGATCAACCTTTTTTGGATGAATCTATCGCCCTGGCGAAGCAAGGAAAACTTAGCGCCGCGATTGAGAAAGCTTCGGAAATTAAGAGCGGTAGGACTCTGTACGCCAAAGCTCAGGATAATGTCTATCAGTGGGTGAGCGAGCTGCAAGTTGCTCGCGATCGACCGATTCTGGATCGAGCTGCTGAATTGGCCTCTCAGGGTAGTCTAGGATCGGCGATCAATATGGCTTCGCAAATCGGTTCCGGTAGGGCGCTGCATTCAGAGGCGGCAGGTGCGATCGGGCGTTGGAGTGCTGAACTGAGAGCTAACACTGCACCGCCACCGGTTGAACCGGCTCGGGAATCCGCCCCAGCCCGGGTTCGGGAGTCCGCCCTAGCTCCGGCTCGGGAGGACTACGCGCCGGCTCCGCGACAGGAACAGTACGCACCTCCTGCTGAGCAGGCTCCGGCTCCCGAGCCTTACAATCCGCCCGCCAGACAAGAGGCTCCGGCTCCAGCTCCCGAGCCTTACTATCCGCCTGCGAGAGAGCCGGAGCGTTACTCTGCGCCCGCGAGAGAGCCGGAACCTTATTATCCGCCAGCCAGGGAGCCGGCGCCTTACTATCCGCCCGCGAGACAAGAGGCTCCGGCTCCGGCTCCAGCTCCGGCTCCGGCTCCGCCCTCGATTCCTCAACCGGCTGGGCCTCCTGATGCTAATTTGATTCCCGAGTAATTGGGTTTTTGCACGATCGACCTCTCAAATCTCAAACTTAAAATCGAGTGAGTAATTTCCAACTGCTGTCGATCGATCGCGACCCCATTTTCCGGCTGGGGCTGCGAGTCGCGATCGAGCAGTATCCAGACTTGGAGGTTGTCGCAGAGGTTTCGACCACAATCGAGGCTTTGCGGTTTCTAAAATCTCGCTCGATCGACCTTGAAAGAGCCAAGAAGCCCGTAGATTTGGTAATTTTGACTGTTGAGATGGGAAATGTGCGATCGACTCAAATAGAGGCGCTGGCCGTTTGTCGCCAACTCAAAAGTTTGTACCCGAACGTACCGCTGTTGCTGCTAAGCGAGCCACTGATGCCGGAGCTGTTGGCACTGCTACAGGCTGCGGGCGTCAATGGCTATTGTCCTAAAGGTAGAGATGTTTCCCTGACAATAGAAGCTATTCGCACGGTGGCATCGGGCGGTAATTATTGGCCGACAGATGTAGCAGCCAACTCCGAAATAGAACTAAATGTAGCGGTGGTTGAAACAGTAGAAAACTCCGCAGCAAGTGGAGAGGAAAATGCCGATCGTTCAATAGTCGATCGACCAATACACCAAAAAATACTAGATTATTTTTGTCTGTCTGGAATCCGGGAAATAGATGCAGCTTTGGCGGTTGTCAAAGCTGATTTGCAACAAGTAACAGCAGCAGATCCGACAGATTTACCCTCTATCTTAGATGGAGTTGTACTCAGCGGACGCTATCGAGAATTGCTTGCTGCTCGCTGGATTGTCAGTCGGTTATCGTTTGAAGGCAGAAGGCAGAAGGCAGAAGGCTCTTCGACTTTGTTATCCCTAAGCGAAGTCGAAGGGCTAAGGGTAAAAAGAGGGAAGAAGGAAAAGGGAAAAGAGGAGAGAGTATTAAATCTTTCTGGATTAGCTGTGGCGAATGCCCAAGTTTCAGATGAATCTTTGGCGGTTGCAACTAATTGGCAAAAGAGCTTGTTTGAATCGGTGACAGCTAAATTGCAGTTAGATTTGGTCAATTTGACTGGCGTGCCATTAGAAATCGATATTTTGCGATCGGGCAAAAAGCTCGAATTAATTAATTCCATCCTGCGGAAATTACAGGATTTGCTCGATGAATTGCGCTTGGGGCAAGTGCAGCCAACTCAATTGTCAGAAAAAATGCCTGCTATTTTGCGGGATTTGTGGGAAGCGACAATCATAGATTTTTTTGGCAGATACTATACGGTACAAACCGAAGAATCTCCGATTTTTGACAATAGTCAACAAACCTTAAAATTGAGGGAAAGTCAAAAGCAAATTTCCGTGGCAGGAAACAGGTTAGAAGTTGTACCAATGCTGCTGGCAGATGAAACAGTAGTTGCAGCACTAATCCTTGACAAAATCCCGATGGTAGCTGAATTTTTTGCACATTTACTATTTGAAATTCCGCTAATAGTTGATAATATTTCTTGTGTGGCTGGCAGCCCGCAAGCGATGCAGCGAGCTGAAGCTTTGTTAGAAAATTTGGCAATTCAAGTCGCTAGCGGAGTAGTGCAGCCTCTGTTAAATAATTTTGCTTATGTTGAGGAAATAAAGCAAACTTTTTACGATGGCAAGTTGATTTCGACCCGAGAAATTGAGCAGTTTCGGAATAACTTGTCCTGGAAATATCACTGGAATAGCTATTTTGTGGAACCGAAAGCGATTTTTGAAAGCAGGTTTTGGCTTTATATTTTTGGCGAGAGCGGAATTCGGAGAATTGCTATTTATGCTCCAAGAAATCGGGAGCTAGCACAGCTTTCGGGGTGGCAGTTGGCCTTGACTTTGCTGCTGGAAGCCCGGGATGCGATCGCACCTAGAGTTCGCGCAGTTATTTCGCTGTTGGGTGCTGCTGTTATTTTCGTTTTGACTCAGGTAATTGGGCGGGGAATCGGTTTAATTGGGCGGGGAATTATCCAGGGGATTGGTAATTCTTTGCAGGATAGCAAGTTTGGTAAAAACGGGTAATTAGTTGCAGGATATTCTAGATGTATAAAGTATACTAAGCTGTTCTGCATTTAAACTGCACAGTCAAAATTTGATAAAATTCTTGTGGGGTGGGCGTCTCGCCCGCACAAAAAATGCAATTTAGATGTCGAAAAGCTTAAAGCCAGTATATCAACAGGAAAACTCAACTTTAGTTTACTTCATAAACTCTGAGTTGGCTCGGCGTCTTGCAGTTGCAACAAAGCTTCGGTAACGCTCAAGTTGAGTGCTCCTTATTCCAAAGAGTAAACTAAATTAACCGCAGCTTTAACCGGAGCTTTCCCCACATCAGACCAAGTTCCCTTTGATAATAAAGTGGAGGTGATGTACTTGCGGGCTGCATTTTCATCTCCCCCTTCAAAGGTGACGAAGGTTCTAGGATTGATGCTCAGAGTTTGATAGTCGGTGCGGGGTAGTGCTTCAACGTACTTGCGGATAATGTCGGGAATTTTGGTGTCTTCTTGTGATTTTGCACTCAGGGATTCGATGAAGGTGATGGCGTTCGATTGGGCGACGATGTTGATGCCGTTGGTGAAGGCAACTTGAGAGATTTGGGGGCTGAAAACGGGAGGGCGGGCTAGTTCCCAGTCAGGTGGAACGATGCCGCTGTATTTGAGGAAGTCAGAGTTAAGGAGGGTGGGGGAGTGGTTTTTGGCTGTCAGGGCTAAGGCTAGTTATTGGATGGTTACTGTGGGTTTCATGGCTGTTTGTAGAGCAGTATTATGTTGTATTTTATACTGAGTGGGTGGCTTTTGTACAGGGGAAGGGGAAGTTCGTTTGCGATCGATGTTGGGTTTTTGGTAGCGAGAGAGGATTGTCAGCAGTTGCATTATGATAGGTATGGATTCTTGAAGTTTAATTAGTTTTATGAAAATTATTTTGGGCGACATCACAAAATTAGAAGTTGATGCAATCGTGAATGCTGCAAATACCAGTTTACTTGGAGGTAGTGGAGTAGATGGAGCAATACATAGAGCAGCAGGCTCAGAACTTGTTCACGAGTGCCGATTGCTTGGAGGATGCAAGATTGGGGATGCTAAGCTAACTAAAGGATATCGCTTGCCTTCACGCTTTATCATCCACACGGTAGGACCTGTATGGCGGGGAGGCGATCGTGGAGAATCTGAACTCCTAGCCGAGTGTTACCGCAAGTGTATGCAAATCGCCGCAGATAAAGAGTTCGAGAGTTTGGCATTTCCTTGCATTAGCACTGGCATTTACAGATACCCCAAGGCTCTAGCAGGTGAAATTGCGGTGAAGATATGCTCCGAACAAATACAAAATAATGGTGGCCCTCAAAAAGTAATTTTCTGCTGCTTCGATCGAGAAAATTATGAAATTTATGAGAAGATTCTATCTAACTACAGTTAATCCTTTCTTAAATGGCTAACTGATAGTCTGTAAAACAAATTCAACAAAGGTTTAACTTCAAAATATTGAAGAATTTTTCAAAATCTTTGCTGAAATTAAAGTTCGCACTAATTTTAAAATATTCATCAAATACCATTTGTTCAGAAACAACATCTATAATTTCCTGTTGAGAATCACCAGAATCCCATAGTGTTATTCTAGCGATATAATTATCAGAATCTAAGTCCAAGCGTAGACTTTGCTCAACTACATCAGACGGAGATTTTACTATCTCCAATTGATAACCCCAGTTCTCAATTTCCTGACGTTTTTCCTGCATCCAATTTTCAAATTGAGTTAACATAACTGTGAACAAACTTTCTAATTTAACTTTGTTGCTGTGTGAGTTACATTTGTTGCTTTAGGCATTTCAGGTATCGGTAGACCTTTTTTAGCAGCAAGTCTTCCGTCTAAACTATACTATTAGGACTTTTAATGCTAGCCCAACCTTCTTTTGTTTGTCTTATACTAGAGGTCGGTACATCAAACTCTACATAGACAGCACCGGGCTTAGCTTGACTGATGAATGCTTCCGGATCTGCGGGGAATGCAACATATGTAGTACCAGTATAACTCTCTTGAACTACACCAGTCTGCTGCATTTTAGCAAACTCATCAGAACTCATCCAACGACCGACTCTTACTTTATTTGAATAATTCGCATTATGAACCAGAATCCCCAAATCCGAAACAAAGTAAGTCGGAATTCCCTCAACCTTAAAATTATAAACCGGAAACTTCCCTTCCCGCTTCTCAACTTTATCGACATCAACAATCCTACCATCCCCAGTCTGCAACAGGTCCCCAACAACTAAATCCTTAGCTTCAACCCATCCTTTATCCACTACCCAGAAAGGATGCTCACCTGTAGTAGAAATCACATCCCCATCCACATACAAATCAACCAGCGCATCAGTTTCCCTAACAAAGTAACTCTGATAAAGATTGGAAGCATCATTGATTTATGAAACTATTATTGTAAATTAAATTGCTTCTTAAATTCTTCTATGGAATATGTCAAATCATTGTAAACAATTTCCTTTTCCTCAATTGAATTTCTATAGTTTAACATGAACGATTTTACTTCTCTCCATTTTTTCTCAACAAGTTCTAACTCTGTTAGCTCATCAATGACCTTATTCTTTATGCTAGTTAATATTAAATTATTAGAGGATTTTTTAACTATGAAAAACTGAAAAGAGCAGCCAACTCCCACAAAGTTATATACTTTTTCAAGGGGATTCGTTTATAAGTACACGAACACTATCGAGAAGCTCGCATAAAGATATAAAATAAAAATTATCATTGACTGATTTTTGTTTGATACTTTAGAAGATACGATCGCAGAACCTCCTTCAACACTAATATGACCCCTGCTGTAACTATCAATTTCTTCTTCAGATTCATCGAGTTCTATTTTGAAACTTAGCATATTTTATTACTCACTTTGAACTCGGAAAATACTAATAACTTCTCCCGTAAATGTTTATGGCTGGTGGTATTATAACTAAATGCTATCCAGTTGACAATCAAGCAATTGGGTCTCTTTCCCCCGGATTCATCGGTAGAAGCAAACTAAAATCTAACATGGGTTGACTTTTTATGAGTATTATGATAGCGATAAATGCCGATCGCATAAACAGTTTAGATTTATCTCCGGTGCGGACTGTAATTGAAGAGTGGCTGGCATCAGGGGCGATCGCCCAAAACGAACAGCAGCTACAATTTGAAATAGAGTATCCGCGCGAAGAGTCTGATCCGCGAGAAATTTCGGAAATTCCCGAGGTTCGGCTGTGGTTTATTCGGTTGGATGCTTGTTATCCTTGGCTGCCGTTTTTGCTGGATTGGAAAGTGGGGGAATTAGCCCGCTATTCCGCGATGTTGGTGCCGCACCAATTCCACCGCACTGAAGGAATTCAATACAATCCTGAAGCTCTGGAAATGTTTTTGATGAGCAAAATGTTTGTGTTGACTGATTGGTTGAATCAGCAGGGAATTCCTAGTAAATCGAAGTTGATGGCAATGTCGCAGATGTTTGGTTACGATTTAGACGAGGCTTTTTTTGATGCGATCGTGCCACACACACCAATAGGCGATCGCACATCTAATTAGCCTAGTCCTAATTAGGTAGATGATTCTCTACCTTAAGACTTACGTACAAAGGTAAAAATCGGTTTTTTTTGTATTGTGGGGCGAGATTTCCGTACGCCCCACAAACTATAAACTTCATACAGAAAATCTTAATTAATTTTAATAGCAACCGGAACCACGCTTTAATACAATGTTTGAGCTAGCACGCTCAGCAATACTGTTGCTTCACTTCACACTTTTCTCAGAATTTAGAGTTAGTTTAGACGGATAACGATCGCCCGATTCACCCGATCGAGGAAATATACAATGAAAACAGATTACCTCATCGTCGGCAGTGGTTTATCAGCACTGGTTTTCGGGGCCTTGATGGCAAACTCCGGCAAAACCGTACACATCCTCGAAGCTCACGAGCACCCCGGAGGCTTTGGTCATACCTTTACGATGGCCAAAAAATACACGTTCAATGCGCAATTTCACTACGTTTGGGACTGCGGCGAAGGACATACAGTTAATCGAGTTCTCAAAAAACTCAATTTGGATCGAGATGTCACCTTTGAGCAGTACGATCCGAATGGCTACGACCACATGAGAATGCCTGGGTACGCCCTAGATATTCCGTCGGAACCAGCAGAATTGATCCGCAGATTGTCGGCGCTATTTCCAGAAGCAAGCGAGAACATTCGCAAATTCGTCAACGAAGTCGAGCAAACCGGCGCGGGACTCAGAAAACTCGCTCCTCCCGTCAAACCCATTGAATTGCTCAAAAATTTCGGTGACGTATTCTGCGCCATCCAAAACCTCAATAGCACGCTTCAGGATGTTTTCGATAAATTCCAACTACCCCAAGCCGCCCAAACCCTATTAGCCCTGCAATGGCCGGACTTTTTGCTACCTCCAAATCAGCTTTCTTTCTATGCTTGGATTGCCTTATTTAGAGGCTATCAAGAAGGTGCATTTTATCCAACTCAGCACTTTGAAGATGTCATCAATTCCTTAGTTACAGTCATTGAATCCAATGGGGGGAAAGTTCTACTAAATCATGAAGCTACGAATTTCAGAGTCACAGATAGAACTGTTACCGGAGTTGAAGCGATGGATTTGACTACTCATCAAACCCATGAATTCACGGGCGATACGGTGATTTGTAACCTTGACCCAAAAAGAGCTGCAAAAATGATTGGGGAGGAATTGTTCTCTAAAAAAGTGCGGCGAAAACTTAACTATGAGTATTCTGCATCTAATTATATGGTGTACTGCGTTGTCAAAGATATCGATCTCCGAGACTATGGATTTGGCAAGTGGAATACGTTTCATTCGGAACACCTAGATTTGAATGAATCTTTTGCTCAAATGTATGACAAAAATGATTTCTCTAGTCCGAGTTTTGCGATTACAACACCGACTTTACTGACGGAAGCGCGGGGGGATTGTCCAGAAGATTGTCAAATTGTAGAATTTTTGACTGTTGCTAATTACGGCTATTTTAAGCAACTTTGGGAGAGTGACCGAAAAGCTTATCGTCAGAAGAAACAAGAGATTCTGGACTCTATTTTAGACGTTGTTGAAAAACACTATGTTCCGAATTTCCGCAAACACATGGTCTTTCATATTACCGGAAGTCCCACCACTAACGAGCGCTTCTGCTGGTGTCCTAACGGCAATTCCTACGGTTCTATTCTAACGCCGCGCAACATGGGAGTCGATCGGCTAAATCATGAAACTTCCCTCAACAATTTCTATTTTTGCAATGCCTCATCGGGCTACCCAGGATTTGCACCGACGTTTTGGACAGGAGCACTTTTGTATCAACGTTTATCTGGTGATGCAATTTTAGGTTGACTCTCATCTCTCGTTCCTTGGCTCTGCCAAGGAATGAAATTAGGTCGGCTCTGCCTCCTCTTAAAACCACGAGGCAGAGCAAGAGTGAAATGCGTTCCCAGGTTCTACCTGGGAATTCCTTCTTCCTTCTTCCTTCTTCCTTCTTCCTTCTTCCTTCTTCCTTCTTCCTTCTTCCTTCTTCCTTCTTCTTTCTATCAACTTAGGAGTGAACTATGAGAATTGCAATTGTTGGGAGCGGAGCTAGTGGAATGGCGACAGCCTACTGGCTCGACAAACAAAAGCATCATGTTACAGTGTTTGAAAAACAGCCAATTTTAGGCGGACATATTCGGACACTAAATAAAAACGTTGTGCCCAATCAATCAGAGTGCAATGAGATATTAGAAAATGGGGTGCTAGAATTTCCGACTGTGTTTTATAATTTCGTCACTCTCATGGAAGAACTAGGAGTTGAATTAGAGCCTGTGGATATTGGTTCTGCCCTGTTTTTCAAAGACAACCGCCACTTTTTATCCGCAGTCGCAATTCAGAAAAACTTCACCGGAATTCAACGCCTGATCGAATATTTGCGACTCGATGCTCTCTATGCTCGTTCGGCTGCATTTATGATAAAAATGCGATTTTCTCAAACCCATGATTTCTACGATCAGCCACTGTCTGAGCCTTTGAGAAGCTCGTGCGTACGTAATACTTGGCTCAAGTTGCTGACGATGTATAGCTACTCGATACCTTTTGAAATAATCGATAGTTGTCCGGCAGAATTGGCGATTCCGATGCTACAGCGATATGCCTCAGTTAGCTGGGTAAGGATTAAAGGTGGGGTGTATTCTTACATTGAAAAGATTTTACATCACTTTCGAGGTAAAATTTTGACAAATGTGGAGATTGAGAGTATTTTTAGAGGTGCTGATGGTGTAAAAATTGTGCTGTCTGATGGGGAGATTCTGGAGTTTGATAAGGTTGTGTTTGCTGCGCCTCCTGACCAAGTAATGAGGGTGTTGTCCGATCCGACGGATGCGGAAACTAAGCGATTTTCAGCCTGGAAACCCAATTATGCCACGACTGTGCTGCATTCGGATACATCGATGTACGATCGCTATGGCATCCGCAAGTTATCAGAATTTGATTTCTTTGAGACTGACAAGGGATGGGGCTATAATGCGAGCTTGAATCAGCTTTGTGGCATCTCATCAGCGCGGGAATATAGTTTAGCTTTTCACCTGGATGAATTGATTGCAAAAGAGCAGATTATTCACATTCAGAAACATCACACGCCGTTATATACAGTTGAGTCTTTTCGATATCGAGATGAAATTATCGAGACTAATGGGGAAAACAACACTTATCATGTGGGAGCTTATTTGGGGGATGGTTTGCACGAAGGCGCGGTTACGTCTGCTTTGCGAGTCGCTAAATTAATCGGGTGATACCGATTGACGGTTGATAGTTGACTGCGATCGGTACTTATTGGTTATTTAAGGGATTTATGGATCTGCCTAACGATAGATGCTATGTGTTCTAAACCTAGTTCACTATCTACTACAGATTATAGGTAGGAAAGTAGTAGCGAGTACGATCGTGTTTTGTGGAACGACACTACCAATGGTTTGCAATGAGGAATGCCAGTTCTCATAAAAATCTGAGGAATACCAGTCCTCAGTACAAACAGATATTTCACTCTAT
>Ga0123338_10003886_pt1 | contig 13265 bp, 11 predicted proteins | sample grotaG_FD_89793 | JGI IMG/M metagenome (GOLD analysis project Ga0123338, IMG submission 89793) | Glacier valley bacterial and archeal communities from Borup Fiord, Nunavut, Canada, to study Microbial Dark Matter (Phase II) -... | ecosystem: Environmental > Aquatic > Freshwater > Ice > Glacier ... | reverse complement strand
GGCTCGCGTCGCCGAGCTCAGCAAGAACGTCAACGACCTGAAGAAGATGCAGGGCTCGGCGTCGCAGCCCGCGTCAACAATCGCGGCAGCGCCGACGCTTCCCGCCACGCGCCCAGCTTCGGCTGTCGTGGTGCCGACGCCTGCGCCGGCTCCGACGATCGCCGCGGCGCCCCCGCCGGTCGCATCCGCCGTGGCGGTCGCGCCTGCGGTGCGGGCTGCGGCCGTCCCGGCCGTTCCGGGGTCGGTTCCGGCCGTTCCCGTCCTCGTCGTCGCACCGGCCTCGACCGTCGTGGCCACGGCCGCCAGCGGCGCCGGCTCGACGCCAGTCGCTGCTCGATCGCCTGCCAGCGCGGCATCGCGTCCGGCACCGAAGCCCGCGGCGCGTCCCGCGCCGGAGCCGAGCTTCATCGACCCGATCACCAGCGGCAATCCGCTCTATCTCGGCCTCGGAGCGCTCGGACTGCTGGTCCTCGGCTACGCCGGCTGGCGCTACACGCAGCGCTCAAAGAAAGACAGCGGCGAGACGTCGTTCCTGGAAAGCCGCCTCCAGCCCGATTCGTTCTTCGGCGCGAGCGGCGGCCAGCGCATCGACACGCGCGACGCCGGCGGCGGCTCGTCGTCGATGACCTATTCGCTCTCGCAGCTCGATGCGATCGGCGACGTCGACCCCGTTGCCGAGGCCGACGTCTACCTCGCCTACGGCCGTGACCTGCAAGCCGAAGAAATCCTCAAGGAGGCGATGCGCAGCAATCCGGAGCGCCTCGCGATCCGCACCAAGCTGCTTGAGGTTTATGCCAAGCGGCGCGACATCAAGGGCTTCGAGCTCCTCGCGACGCAGCTCTACGCGCTGACGCGCGGCGAAGGGGAGGACTGGGCCAAGACGCAGGAGCTCGGCTCGCAGATCGATCCCGACAACGCGATGTACCACGCCGGCGGCGCGCCGGAGCGTCCGGCCGAAGCCGGTGGCGGCGAGATGTACGAAGGGCTCGGCGCGAGCACGATGCCGCAGTCGATCATGCCGGTGCCGTCGCAGTTCGGGCAGTCGATAGGCGACACCGTCAGCCGCGACAGCCTCATCGACAGCATCGACCTCGATCTCGACAATCCCGAGATCGGCTCGCCGTCGCGACCCGCACCGCTCGACTCGATCTCGCCGCAGGCACCCGCCCCGGGCACTTTCAACACGACCGTCAAGATGCCGCTCGTGGCCAACGAGGCGGCGCCGGCGCCGGACCATCGCGACGAGCCGCTGGCCTTCGACCTGTCCGGCATCACGCTCGACCTCGATCAGCCGACGACGGTTGCCGACGAGCCGACGACGGCCGCAGGTGGCCTGCCGGACGGCAGCGCACAGGATCCGCTCGCGCGCAAGCTCGAGCTGGCCGAGGAATTTCAGCGCATCGGCGACAAGGACGGCGCGCGCGACCTCCTGCGCGAGGTGCTCGCGACCGCCAGCGGCGCGACCAAGACCAAGGCGCAGGGGATGCTCGACAGCCTCGGCTGAGCGCGCGTCGGGTGCGGGTCGCTCTCGGCGTCGCCTATCGCGGCGGTGCCTACAGCGGCTGGCAGAGCCAACCCGGCGGGCGAACCGTCCAGGACCGGCTCGAGGCGGCGCTGTCGACCTTCACCGGCGCGACCGTGAGGTCGATCTGCGCCGGTCGAACCGACGCCGGCGTTCACGCGCTGAACCAGATCGTCCACTTCGACACGGTCGCTGTTCGGCCCGCGCGCTCGTGGATCCGCGGGACAAACCGCTATCTGCCGGTCGACATCGCGGTGCAATGGAGCCGCATCGTTCCCGACGCGTTCCATTCGCGCGCGAGCGCCGTCGGTCGGCGCTACATCTACGTCCTGCTCGAGTCGCCGGTGCGCCCCGCGATCGAGACCGGGCTTGCCGGCTGGTCGTTCCGACCGCTCGACGGCGAGGCGATGCGAGCCTCTGCCATCGCGCTGATGGGCGAGCATGACTTCAGCGCCTTTCGCTCCGCCGAGTGTCAGGCCCTGTCGCCGGTCAAGACGATTCGTCGATTGGCCATCGAGCGCCGTGGCGCGTACTGGCGCTTCAGCTTCGACGCCGACGCGTTCCTGCACCACATGATCCGCAACGTCGTCGGCAGTCTGGTCGCGGTCGGGAGCGGTCTGAGGCCGGCGCCGTGGCTCGGCGATGTGCTCGCCTCGCGCGATCGCTCTCTCGCCGCCGCGACGTTCTCACCCGACGGCCTCTACTTCCAGGGACCGTACTACGATCCCGTGCATGAGATCCCGGATCGAACCTCCGCGATGGACTGGCTGCCCTGAGTCGGCTCCAGGTTCATCGGCGCGCTGTGCGCGATGAACCAGCGGACGCGCATCAAGATCTGCGGCCTGTCGCGCGAGAGCGACGTCGATGCCGCGGTCGACGCCGGGGCGGATGCCGTCGGATTCGTCTTCCATCTCGGCAGTCCACGTCACGTCACGCTGGATGTCGCAGCGCGACTGGCCCGCCGCCTGCCGCCGTTCGTGACGCCGGTCGCCCTGTTCGTGAACGCCGCGCCGGCCGAGGTGAGGGCGGTGACGGCGGCGATCGGCAACGTGATGCTCCAGTTCCACGGCGACGAGACCCCCGAAGACTGCGCCGCGTTCGCGCGTCCATTCCTGAAGGTCGCGCGCATGGCGCCCGGGCTCGATTTGCTAGACTTCGGGTGCCGCTACGGCGAGGCGCAAGGCCTCCTCCTCGACGCCCATGTCGAAGAATTCGGCGGCGCAGGAAAGGTCTTCGATTGGTCGCTCGTTCCGACAGGCTCATCCACCGCAATCGGGCATCGGCTCGTTTTGTCTGGTGGGTTGCATGCCGCAAACGTCGTTGCCGGCATCCAGCAGCTGCGGCCCTGGGCCGTTGACGTTTCCTCCGGCGTCGAGTCGTCGCGCGGCGTGAAAGACGCCGCCGAGATCCGGCGCTTCTGCGACGCGGTGCGCGAAGCCGATGCCCGGATCGCCGCATCGATTGCCTGAGATCGATTTCATGACTCCATACCAGCAGCCCGACGAGCGCGGGCACTTCGGCCCGTGGGGCGGCACCTTCGTGGCCGAGACCCTCATCCATGCCATCGATGAGCTCAAGGCCTGCTACGAGGCGGCCAAGCGCGACCCTGCGTTCGACGCGGAATTCCGCTCCGAGCTCGCCCACTACGTCGGCCGGCCGAGCCCCGTCTATCACGCGGCGCGCCTGTCGCGCGAGCTCGGCGGCGCGCAGATCTACCTCAAGCGTGAAGATCTCAATCACACCGGCGCGCACAAGATCAACAACACCATCGGCCAGGCGATGCTCGCGCGGCGGATGGGCAAGCCCCGCGTCATCGCAGAGACCGGCGCCGGTCAGCACGGCGTCGCGACGGCGACGATCTGCGCCCGCTACGGCCTCGAGTGCATCGTCTACATGGGCAGCGAGGACGTCAAGCGCCAGGCGCCGAACGTCTACCGCATGAAGCTGCTCGGCGCGACGGTGGTGCCGGTCGAGAGCGGATCGAAGACCTTGAAAGACGCGCTCAACGAAGCGCTGCGCGACTGGGTGACGAATGTGGAGAACACGTTCTACATCATCGGCACGGTCGCGGGTCCGCATCCGTATCCGATGATGGTGCGCGACTTCCAGCGCGTCATCGGCGACGAGTGCCTGGTCCAGATGCCCGAGATGATCAAGAGCATGGACGGCCCTGCGGGCCGGCAGCCCGATGCGGTGATCGCTTGCGTCGGCGGCGGCAGCAACGCGATGGGCATCTTCTATCCGTACATCGAGCACGCGGGCACGCGGCTGATCGGCGTCGAGGCCGCGGGCCTCGGGCTCGACAGCGGCAAGCATGCGGCGTCGATCAGCGGCGGCAGCGCCGGCGTGCTGCATGGCAACCGCACCTACCTGCTGCAGGACGCCAACGGCCAGATCATGGAGACGCACTCGATCTCCGCCGGCCTCGACTATCCCGGCGTCGGCCCCGAGCACGCGTACCTGCACGACATCGGCCGCGCCGAGTACGTCGGCATCACCGACGACGAGGCGCTCGCCGCGTTCCATCGCCTGTGCCGCACCGAGGGCATCATCCCGGCGCTCGAGCCGAGCCATGCCGTCGCCTACGCGATGAAGCTCGCGCCGACGCTCGCGTCCGACAAGCATCTGCTCGTCAACCTGTCCGGGCGCGGCGACAAGGACATCGAGACCGTCGCCCAGCTCGACGCGCGAGGCGCCCGATGAGCCGCATCGATGGCGTGTTCGACGCGCTGCGCCAGCGCGGTCGCAAGGCGCTGATCCCCTACCTCACGGCCGGCGATCCGCATGCCGACAGCACGGTCGCGATCATGCGGGCGATGGCCACGGCCGGCGCCGACATCATCGAGCTCGGCATTCCGTTCAGCGATCCGATGGCGGACGGCCCAGTGATCCAGAAGGCGAGCGAGCGGGCGCTGGCGCGCGGCATCGGCCTGACGCAGGTGTTCGCGATGGCGCGCGCGTTCCGCGAGCGCGACGCGGAAACGCCGCTGGTGCTGATGGGCTACGCGAACCCGATCGAGCGCATTGGCGTCGACCGCTTCGTCGCCGATGCGAAGAGCGCTGGCGTCGACGGCGTCCTCGTCGTCGACTACCCGCCCGAGGAATGCGTCGAGTTCGCCGCGGCCTTGCGTCGGGTAGCGCTCGATCCCATCTTCCTGATCGCACCGACGTCGAGTGACGAGCGCATCGCCCGCGTCGCCGAAGCGGGCAGTGGATACGTTTACCATGTCTCGCTCAAGGGAGTGACCGGCGCCGGTCACATCGACATCGAGGCCGTGAAAGAGATGATCCCGAGAATCAGGGCCCGCATGAGCCTGCCCGTGGGCGTCGGCTTCGGCATCCGCGACGCCGCGACCGCGCGCGCCGTGAGCGAGGTCGCCGACGGCGTCGTCATCGGCAGCGCCCTCGTCCAATTGCTCGAGAACGCGAGCCCCGACGAGGCGCCTGTCCTCGCGGCACGCTTCGTCGCCGGCATCCGCGCGGCGCTCGACGCATGAAAGGAACCGTGCGATGAGCTGGCTCGAAAAACTCCTGCCACCGAAGATCCAGCCGACCGACCCGAGCGAGCGCCGCACGGTGCCCGAAGGGCTTTGGGTCAAGTGCCCGGCATGCGAGACGGTGCTCTACAAGACCGATCTCGAGAAGAACATCAACGTCTGTCCGAAGTGCGCGCATCACCACCGCATCGAGGCGCGCGCCCGGCTCGACGCCTTCCTCGACCCCGAAGGACGCTACGAGATCGGCCAGGAAGTGCTGCCCGTCGACGCGCTCAAGTTCCGGGACAGCAAGAAGTACCCCGAGCGGCTGAAGGACGCGCTCGAGAACACGGGCGAGACCGACGCGCTCGTCGTCATGGGCGGCGCACTGATGAACATTCCGATCGTCGCCGCATGCTTCGAGTTCGACTTCATGGGCGGCTCGATGGGCTCGGTCGTCGGCGAGCGCTTCGTGCGCGGCGTGCACACCGCCATCGAGCAGCGCACGCCGTTCGTCTGTTTCACGGCCACCGGCGGCGCCCGCATGCAGGAAGGTCTCCTGAGCCTCATGCAGATGGCCAAGACCAACTCCTCGCTGACGCGCCTGGCGCAGGCGAAGCTGCCGTACATCAGCGTCCTTGCCGACCCGACGATGGGCGGCGTGTCGGCGAGCTTCGCGTTCGTGAGCGACGTCGTCATCGCCGAGCCGAAGGCACTGATCGGCTTCGCCGGTCCGCGCGTGATCGAGAACACGGTGCGCGAGAAGCTGCCCGAGGGCTTTCAGCGTGCCGAGTTCCTGCTCCAGACTGGCGCCATCGACATGATCGTCGACCGGCGCGAGTTGCGCGCCACGATCGCCCGGCAGATCGCGATGCTGCAGCGGCTGCCGTCCGACGCGGTCGCCTGAGCCGGCGCTCGCGAGCGTGCGCGGCGTGACGCTCGCCGACTGGCTCGCCCGCTGCGAGCGGCTGCATCCGAAGTCGATGGAGCTAACGCTCGACCGCGTCGCCGCGGTCAAGGCGACTCTCGGCATCGCCTTCGCCGTGCCCGTCGTGGTCGTCGCCGGCACCAACGGCAAGGGCTCGACCTGCGCGATGCTGGAGTCGATCGCGCTCGCTGCGGGCTACCGTGTCGGGCTCTATTCGAAGCCGCACTTGGTGCACTTCGAAGAGCGTTGCCGCGTCGACGGGCGCAGCGTCGACGGGGCGGCGCTCCTGCCGCACTTCGAAGCGGTCGAGGCCGCCCGCGGCGACATCACGCTCACGTATTTCGAGTTCACGCTGCTCGCGATCACTCGGCTCCTGGCGGCGACGCCGCTCGATTTCCTGATCCTCGAGGTCGGGCTCGGCGGCCGCTTCGACGCCGTCAACGTCTTTGACGGCGACTGCGCCGTGCTGACGAGCATCGATATCGACCACGTCGAGTTTCTCGGCCCCGACCGCGAGTCGATCGGACGCGAGAAGGCGGGCATCTTCCGTTCCGGCAAGCCGGCGATCGTCAGCGACCCGATGCCGCCACAGAGCGTGCTCGAGGAAGCCGCGCGCGTCGGCGTCGACCTGCGCCGCGCCGGCGTCGACTTCCACCACTCGGGCGACCGCCAGCAGTGGACATGGCGCGGCCGCTCGACCCGCTTCAGCGGCCTCGGCTATCCGGCGTTGCGTGGCGCCAACCAGCTCCTCAACGCCTCCGGCGCGCTCGCCGTCTTCGAGGCGCTGCGCACGACGCTGCCGATCAGCGCGCAGGCGATCCGCACAGGGCTCGCGACGGTCGAGCTGCCCGGCCGGTTTCAGGTGATCGCGGGGCAGCCGGCGATCGTCCTCGACGTCGCCCACAACCCGCATGCGGTCGCGGCGCTCGCGCAGAACCTCGACCAGATGGGATTCTTCCCGCGCACGCACGCCGTGTTCGGGGCGATGCGCGACAAGGACATCGACGGGGTCTTGCGCCGGATGCTGCCGCTCGTCGATGCCTGGCATCTCTGCGCCTTGCCGTCACCGCGCGCGGCAAGCGCCGAGGAGCTCGCCGCCCACCTCAGCGCGGCTCGCGGCAGCACCGGCACTGCGACCGTCGCGACCCATGCCGACCCGGCATCGGCGATGGCCGCCGCGATCGCCGCGGCCGACCCCGCTGATAGAATCGTTGTCTTCGGTTCCTTCTACACCGTGGGCGGCGTGATGGAGCATGGGTTGCCTCAACGGACCGGTCGCCACGCCGTCTGATTCGCATCCGGGCTGTCGCGTCGTAGCCTCTCCATCTCCCTCGCATTCGGCTCGAACACCCGTCGACCATGTTCAAGCAGAAGAGCGATTCCGCAGCAGCGAGCGCCAGGCTCGAGCCGGCCGACGCCGTGCGCCGGGCGCGCGTCAAGGCGCGGCAGCGGCTGATCGGCGCGATCGTCCTGCTCGGCATCGGCATCCTCGGTTTTCCGCTCGTGTTCGAGACCCAGCCGCGGCCGATTCCGGTCGACATCCCGATCGAGATTCCGCGCCGCGAGACGATGCCGCCATTGGCCATGCCGCCCGCGCGGGCGCTCGGGACGACGACGCGTCCGGCCATCGTTTCGGCGTCGTCAGCTCCTCTTGCGATGCCGACGCCGGCTCCCGCTGGGTCGGCGAGCACGACGACCGCAACGCCCCCGGGGCGAACGTCGCCGCGCGCGAGCGAGGCCGTGATCACGGAGTCGACCGCCGACGCGGGTCGCGGGCTTCCTGAGCCGAAGCCGCCTGCATCGAGCCCGCGCGCTGCAGTCAAGCCGCCGCTTGCAGCGTCCGTCGCATCGGCATCGCCTGCCGCGGCGAACGACGGCGAGCGCGCGCGTGCCTTGCTTGAAGGGCGTCCGACTGCCGCTGCGGGAGAGGGGCGGTTCGTGGTCCAGGTCGGAGCGTTCGCCGATGCCGAGGCTGCGCGCGAGACGAGAAAGCGCGTCGAGAAGCTGGGTCTGAAGACCTACACGCAGATCGCGAACACGCCATCGGGCAACCGCATTCGCGTGCGTGTCGGACCGTTCGCGGCGCGCGGCGAGGCCGAGTCGGCCCTCGCCAAGGCCAAGGCCGCCGGACTCAGCGCCGTGCTGCTCACGCTGTGACGCGCCATCGTGGACTGGCCTGCAGTCGGATGGGTCGACATCGCCGTGCTTGCGATCGTGGGCGTGTCGGCGCTGGTCGGCGTGGTGCGCGGATTGACGCTGGAGCTGCTCTCGCTCGCCGGCTGGGTCGTCGCCTGGTTCGCCGGGCTCTGGGTCGGGCCGCTGCTCGCCCCGCATCTCCCCGTCGGCGTCGTGGGCTCGCCCTTGAACGTGGTCGCTTCGTTCGCATGTGCGTTCATCGTCGCGCTGATCATCTGGGGATTGATGGCGCGTGTCGTGTCGTCGCTCGTCAAGCGCACGCTGCTCAGCCCGGTCGATCGGCTGCTCGGCGCCGTTTTCGGGTTGCTTCGCGGCGTGGCGGGCCTGCTGGCCGTTGTGGCGGTGCTTGCGCACACGCCGGCGGCGTCGACATTGGCGTGGCGCGAGTCGATCGGCGTCGCGGCATCGAATGCGGTGTTGCGCGAGCTGGTGCCGTACGTGATGCCGCGCCGAGGCGAGTCGCCGTCCGGGCGAAGCGTCTGAGCGCCGGTTGTCCCTGTTGAATTTCGAGGAGCTGCCATGTGTGGAATCGTCGGAGTGATCGCGCGGACGCAGGTGAACCAGCTGATCTACGACGCCTTGCTGCTGCTGCAGCACCGCGGCCAGGATGCTGCGGGCATCGTCACGATGCAGGGTACGAAGTGCTTCATGCAGAAGGCGCGCGGCATGGTCCGCGACGTCTTTCGCACCCGCAACATGCGGGCGCTTCCGGGCAACGTCGGCCTCGGCCAGGTCCGTTATCCGACCGCGGGCAACGCCTACAGCGAAGAGGAAGCGCAGCCCTTCTACGTCAACGCGCCCTACGGCATCGTCCTGGTCCACAACGGCAATCTCACCAACGCGGCGCTGCTCAAGCAGGAGCTGTTCGACATCGATCGGCGCCACATCAACACCGGCAGCGACACCGAGGTGCTGATCAACGTCCTGGCGCACGAGCTCGAGCGCGCTGCCGGCGACTGGCAGCTCTCGCCCGACGATGTCTTCGCAGCGGTCACGGCCGTGCATCGGCGCCTCAAGGGCTCCTATGCCGTCGTCGCGCTGATCGCGGGCCACGGGCTGCTCGCGTTCCGCGATCCGTTCGGCATCCGGCCACTTGCCTTCGGCGAAGGTCATGGTCCGGACGGACCGGAGGTGATGGTCGCGAGCGAGTCGGTCGCCATCGTCGGCACCGGCCACACGCTGACCCGCGACGTGGCGCCCGGCGAAGCCATCTTCATCGACATGCAGGGCAAGATCCACGCACAGCAGTGCGCCGACCACCCGTCGCTGAATCCATGCATGTTCGAGTACGTCTACCTCGCGCGGCCCGATTCGGTGATGGACGGCGTCTCGGTCTACCAGGCGCGTCTCAACCTCGGCGAGACGCTCGCGCAGCGCGTCATCTCGACGCTGCCGCCGTCGGAGATCGACGTCGTCATCCCGATCCCGGAATCGAGCCGGCCGTCGGCGATGCAGCTGGCGCAGCGCATCGGGAAGCCCTACCGCGAGGGCTTCGTCAAGAACCGCTACGTCGGCCGCACCTTCATCATGCCGGGGCAGGGCGTGCGCAAGAAGTCGGTGCGCCAGAAGCTGAATGCGATCGACGTCGAGTTCCGCGGCAGGAACGTGCTCCTCGTCGACGATTCGATCGTGCGCGGCACGACCTCGAAGGAGATCGTGCAGATGGCGCGCGACGCCGGCGCGAAGAAGGTCTATCTGGCGTCGGCCGCGCCGCCGGTGCGCTTTCCGAACGTCTACGGCATCGACATGCCGACGACCGCCGAGCTGATCGCCCATGACCGCACGATCGAGGAGATCCGCGAGTTCATCGGCGCCGACAAGCTGATCTACCAGGACGTCGCCGCGATGAAGCGCGTCGTCGCCGCGCTCAATCCGAAGCTCGACGGCTTCGACGCTTCGTGCTTCGACGGCGTCTACATCGCCGGCGAGATCAGCGTCGACGAATACGCGGCGATGGCCGCCGGGCGCAAGGGGCAAGGCGAGGAAGACGAGGCGAGCGCCGATCGCGGCCCGCTGACCTTGCAGAGAGCCGCGGAAGCGGCCTGAGCATGGCGGGCGCGAAGATCCCGAGAGTCGACCTGCCCGAGGGCTTGCGGCTCGACACGCTCGCCGTGCGCGAAGGCCTGCCGCCAAGCGCCTGGGGCGAGAACTCCGAGGCGCTCTTCCTCACGAGCAGCTTCGTCCAGCCCGATGCGGCGACGGCCGCGGCGCGCTTCGCCAACGAGGAGGAAGCATTCATCTATTCGCGCTTCACCAATCCGACGGTGACGATGATGGAGCGGCGCCTGGCTGCGCTCGAAGGCACCGAAGGCTGCATCGGCACCGCGAGCGGGATGGCGGCGATCCTGATGCTCGCGCTGGCGTTGCTGAAGAGCGGTGACCACGTCGTCTGCTCGCAAAGCGTGTTCGGATCGACGATTCGGCTGTTCCAGGACTTCGCGAAGTTCGGCGTCGAGGCCAGTTTCGTGGCGCAAGCCGACCCGACCGCGTGGCGCGATGCGATGCGGCCGAACACAAAGCTGCTGTTCGCCGAGACGCCGACCAACCCACTCACCGAGGTCTGCGACATCGCGGCCCTCGCCGACATCGCTCATTCGCGCGGCGCATTGCTCGTGGTCGACAACTGCTTCTGCTCGCCGGCCCTGCAACGACCCGTCACGCTCGGCGCCGACATCGTCATGCACTCGGGCACCAAGTACCTCGACGGCCAGGGCCGCGTGATTGCCGGTGCCCTGTGCGCGTCGACCGAGCTCATCGACACGAAGTTCACGCCGATCATGCGCAGCGCGGGCCTGACGCTGTCGCCGTTCAATGCATGGATCGTGCTGAAGGGACTCGAGACACTGTCGATTCGGATGCAGGCGCAGAGCGCGCGCGCGCTCGAACTGGCCCGCTGGCTGGAAGCGCAACCGAAGGTGAAGCGCGTGTTCTATCCGGGACTCGCGTCCCACCCGCAGCATGCCCTGGCGATGGCGCAGCAGGCCGGCGTCGGCGGTGCGGTCGTCTCGTTCGTCGTGCACGGCGCGCGCGCCGAGGCCTTCGCCGTCATCGACGCGACGCGGGTCTGCTCGATCACGACCAACCTCGGCGACACGAAGACGACCATCTCTCATCCCGCGAGCACGTCGCACGGGCGACTGAGCGAGGAGCAGCGCGCCGCGGCCGGCATCACGCAAGGGATGATCCGCCTCGCGATGGGGCTCGACGACGTCGAAGACATCAAGGCCGACCTCGCGCGCGGCTTCGCCCGCCTGTGAGCGGCGGGCACGCTCCGCATCCGCTGCCGGCGTTGCGCCCGGGGCAGCGCGTGCGCACCCGGATCGCGCCGTCGCCGACGGGCTTCCTCCATCTCGGCACGGCGCGCACGGCGCTCTTCTCGTGGGCCTTCGCGCGCCATCATGGCGGCGACTTCGTCCTGCGCATCGAGGACACCGACGTCGCGCGCTCGACCGAGGCGTCGGTCGAGCAGATCCTCGCGTCGATGCGCTGGCTCGGGCTCTCGTACGACGAAGGGCCGACCTACCAGATGCAGCGGCTCGCGCGCTACGTGGAGGTCGTCGAGCAGATGCTCGACGCCGGCAGCGCGTATCGCTGCTACGCGACGCCGGCCGAGCTCGAGACGATGCGCGAGGCGCAGCGGGCGCGCGGCGAAAAGACGCTCTACGACGGCCGCTGGCGTCCCGAGCCGGGCAAGACCTTGCCGGCCGTGCCGGACGGTGTCGCGCCGGTGGTTCGCTTTCGCAATCCGCCGCGCGGCGTGGTGTCGTGGGACGACCTCGTCAAGGGTCCGATCACGATCGCGAACCACGAGATCGACGACCTCGTCATTGTCCGCGCCGACGGCATTCCGACGTACAACTTCGCGGTCGTCGTCGACGACTGGGACATGCGCATCAGCCACGTCTTTCGCGGCGACGAGCACGTCAACAACACGCCGTGGCAGATCAACATCTTCCACGCGCTCAGTGCGCCGCTGCCGGTGTTCGCGCACGTGCCGATCATCCTCGGCGACGACGGTCACAAGCTCTCGAAGCGGCGCGGCGCGGTCAGTGTCACGGCGTACGAGGAGGCCGGCTATCTGCCCGAGGCGATGCTCAACTACTTGGCGCGGCTCGGCTGGAGTCACGGCGACGAAGAGCTTTTCTCGCGCGAGCAGCTGGTTTCCTGGTTCGATGGTGGCCATCTGTCAAAGAGTCCGGCGCAATGGGATCCGGCCAAGCTCGACTGGGTCAACGCACACTACTTGAAAGCCCTCGCGGACGAGCCATTGCTGGCTCTGGCGAGAGCGCAACTGGCGCGCTGCGACATCGCCGCGCCGGCCGACGCTTCGTTGCTGCGCGCCTGCGCGGTGTTCAAGGAGCGCTGCAACACCGGCGCAGACCTGGCCGGCTGGCTCGCGATGGTCTACGCCGACGTGACGGCAAGCGCCGACGACGTGGCGCTGCATGTACCGGTGGCCGTGCGGCCGGCACTCTCATCGCTGCGTTCACGCCTCGCCGCGATCGCCTGGGACAAGGCGTCGATCGCCGCCGCGATCAAGGAGACGCTCGCCGAGCACGCGCTGAAGATGGGGCAGCTCGCGCCGGCGGTTCGCGTCGTCGTCTGCGGCCGGGCACAGACGCCGTCTCTCGACGCGGTGCTCGAGGTGTTCGACCGCGCGGTCGTCCTGCAACGACTGGGTGCGAGCCCGGCGCTCGCGGGCTGACGCGTCGCCGGGACGGTCCGACGCCTACGCTCGTCCCTCGCTGGCTATACTCTAGGGCTTTGGGGGTGGCGGCGGTCCTTCGACGACAGGCACGCCGTTCGCCCTTCACGGATCAGTTTCGACGGGGGTATAGCTCAGCTGGGAGAGCGCTTGCATGGCATGCAAGAGGTCAGCGGTTCGATCCCGCTTACCTCCACAAGATAGGTTGATGACGCCGCGCCTGACGAGCCGGCATCGAGAATTGCGGTCCCCTTCGTCTAGAGGCCTAGGACACCACCCTTTCACGGTGATTACAGGGGTTCGAATCCCCTAGGGGACGCCACCGCTTCGCTGCCAGCGCGGCGCGGCGGCAGCAAAGAGTTCAAGAGCGGGAGTGGTAGTTCAGTTGGTTAGAATACCGGCCTGTCACGCCGGGGGTCGCGGGTTCGAGCCCCGTCC